>Ga0180434_10004529_pt1 | contig 16856 bp, 16 predicted proteins | sample SS_ome_7_FD_132453 | JGI IMG/M metagenome (GOLD analysis project Ga0180434, IMG submission 132453) | Hypersaline lake sediment archaeal communities from the Salton Sea, California, USA - SS_1_D_2 metaG | ecosystem: Environmental > Aquatic > Non-marine Saline and Alkaline > Hypersaline >...
CAGGAATTTATAGTAAGTGGTGGTCTTGCTGTTAGCGAATTAGCACAAGATACCTTATCTTTACCTTCTTTGCTTGGTCCGATCAAACGTGGTTATCAGGTTGCTTGCGATGGACGTGGAATTCTTGTTTTGAACCCACAACCAATCCTTGCAAGTGTTAAAGTGGCCGACTTAGTCGGAACAACGAAAACAGTAAACCAAGCGACATTAAATGGAGTAGCGGCTTACCTAACCTTGGGCTTAACACGAGCAATTGAACGAACAGTAATAAATCCTACTACCTCTTTTGACTTAGATCTTAAGGTACAAATTGTTGGGGTAGACGCTAACGGAACATCACGAGTTGAAGTCTTAACTTTTAAAGGTTCGCAATGGAAGGATCAAACAACTGCGAATGTTGAAGAACCGCTACAGTTTTTGCGAACAGCAAATAAGTATCAGCTCGTAAATTCCATCGCTTTAACCAATACGCTATCTGAACCACATAATGCAGGTCCAGATGCGACTTTGGCGCTGTGGGCAGATATTTTTGGCGGTCAGGGAAACCAAGAATTTGCTCCTGTCGTCAGTCTTTTTTGGACAGGAACAACTGGGATAAATATCCGAGATGAACGTAGAATAGCTACAACATTTGATAAACTAGATCAGAAAAAACGTAGATTTCCTGCTGAGTTACCTGACTCTAATCTAGCATCTATCCAAGAATTATTTTCAATTATTCTTTATCCACCGTTAACGAATCCAACCACACCTTCTCGTCGATTGATGTTGGAGTTGGATGACGATAGAATGTGGTCAGAAACTTGGAAAGAGTTTTCGACATCGTGGGCATCAGGATCAATTTTGATGGTGGATCTTGCATTAGTCACGATAGGACAAACTATACGGATATCCCCCCAAAAGTATCTAAAAATTGTTAGTTCTGGTGCGAATCCAGCGATTGGGGAAGTAGATTATGACGTATCTCCAGACATCTTTCGCAATAACATTATTGTAACAATTAACGATCCTGTATGGGATTCGACATGGTGGGCATCGTTAGGGACAGGAACGAATCCACCTATCATGCTCTCAAGAGAACATGCGTATCCAGAAGGTTTTGTCCTGAATACAAGACAAAAAATTACTTTCTTATCGTCTTTTGGTACTGGGCATACATTTCAATTTGATCTTAATGGCATAACAGTCGGACCTGTAGCTTTCGATACTGATAACAATACAACGATCTTAGCCATTAGAGATGCTATCAACGATGCAGAAGAGTTGACAGGCGGAGTAACAGCGGAAGTTATCATCCCTACTACAGGTCCATACAACACGATTATTTTAAATGGACCTCCAGATGGACAGACATTTACTGTTGTCGGACAAGGTATCGATGGTGCTTTGATTTCGGGAGGTGGTGGACCTTCTGGCTCGTTAACTGAGCCTTTAGCGGCTTTCACTTTAACGCAACCTGCTGGTGGTATTTTACCAACACCTCATTTACCGCAGCGATATCCTACGGCCTTAAGACCTTGGGTTTATTTATCGCGTCCCTTTTTATGGGAAGGAGTTAGGCTTGAAGCGTCAATCTCTTTTCAAGGGGATGTTACGGCATTTATTGGTAATTTAGATGCTGTAGAAATAGCACCGTCTAAAATAATTTATGCTCGTGTAGGTTCTGGAGCAACAGCCGATCCTACCATCGGTCAATTTTTAGTAGACGATGATCCAGATCCAGCCATTGCGTTAGCCAATACGTTAACCAACTTAGCAGCAACGGTTAACCATCCTCTCTTTGCTTCTGGAGTTTACGCTGAAGTTGTAGGTAATGCCGTAATCCTTCGAAGTGCTGGAATGGCTTCCACTCGATTAAAGTTATTATCTGCTGTAGTATCATCCACTTGGATTTTAACGAGCGTTGGAGGTACTACACAATATGTTCCAGTCGGTTCTGGACGTAGTCATGCTTTTCTTAAATCCCTAAGACCTTTAACATTAGCTGAATGGCGGTTTGTAACCGTAGAAGATATGTCGGAAGGGTGGTCACCTTGGATGCCTATGATGTCGGTATCTCCTACGGCATTTACCATGGCAGCACCATTATCGAAATCGTTGTACCAAATTCAACTACGATTAAGTAGTCCAGAGGTTAATGCGTTTTCTCTCTATGATTATGTTCCTGAAACATCTGGAGCGTCTTTGGCGGCTATTGATGTTCGAGTGACAGATCTCGAAACGATCATCACCGATGCAACTGGGACAAGCGTATCTTTAGACGCTCGTATTTCTGGAGTAGTGATGCCTGATGGTACTCGAATCCAAGATCCAGAACTTTTAAATACGCACGAATCGATAATTCAACCTGACACGCCTACTTTAAAAGAGCGATTAGATGTTATCGATACCAGACTTTACTATGCGTCATCTGGTGGGAAGACACCTCATGGTGTAGTGACCAATTTAACAGGGGGTATCCCTCCACAGTTAATTACAGGGCAGAAGAATGGGAATGGGAATTCCAATTTTATTTCGAGTGCATCATCCATTATAACTATTTGGGGATCATCGAGTTATCCATTAATCGCGCAAATTAATGGGTATACTTATAAATATACCCGACAAATCGCTATAGACTTTGATGGGGAGGTGAGCAATCGTTACTACTTGTATTTAGAGCAATCTACTCCCTATGGTAAAGAGATTGCGAGTGGTTCGACTGCTGTCGTTGCTGGGGATATGTTACTTACAGATGGGGTAGCAAATTTTACGACTTCAGGAGTTCAAGCAGGACATCTTCTTTATATCGGTGGGATAACAGTTGGAGGTGAGCCTCTTGTGATGCCTATTAAGACTGTAGCTACAAATACCTTGACATTTGATGGGCATATTCCAACTTCCTTGAATCCAGCAGTATATTCAATTTACAATCCGAACGAAGGGACAATTTGGTATACTGACACGAAGACAATGAGTAGCAATCGTCTCTATCTTGGGGAAGTGGATTGGACAGGTACTGCTGTCGATTCTTATGTGACATACCGTTATTTGAATAAATTCACGAGTGAAAAGAAAGCCGTAGATGCATCAGGCGGTTCTTATACTGTAACGTTTGATCACAATTTAGGATTTATTCCATCATCCTTCATACTATATTATTGTGAATATACAACTGATACTGACATGAAAGTATTACATATTGGTGATGAAGCAGTAGTCAAAGCCACTAAGTATACCTTAACAGTTAGAAATCGTTACGCTAATTTAGTCGCTCGTGCTTTTGATGGAACGACTAAAAATTCTGGTTATCTGCAATTGGTTATTTAAGAGGTTATGATGGCTTTATTAAATTTGCACTGTCACAGTACATACTCTGACGGTGCTAATTTTATTTTAGAACTTGCTTTAGCATATAAAACTTCTGGTCATGTTTGTTTATGTTTGACGGATCATTCCTATCTTCTCATCGATGAAGAAGTCGGAGGTAGTATCGAGAAATGGGATCGGTTATGTGCTGAAGCAGATGATATTTCCAAGACACTAGATTATCCAATCATTGTCGGGCTTGAGATTTATGTTCGACGTGCAGAGGAGATTTTAGTTTTTGGGAGAGATGCTTGTCGGTCTTTGCTTACAACAGATGCTTTAAATGGAGTTAAAGAATTTTATAATTGGTATCAAACAAATAAAGATCCTGTAGCTTTAATTATGGCGCATCCTTCGGTACGAGATCATCCATCTTATTTCTATTTAATGATGGATGGATATGAGACGACTAATGGTGGTTGTTATTGGGGGGATGAATATGCTGAAAAATTAAAAACTTTTATGCCACCACCACGCAGGGCATACGCCAATCAGGATCTTCATGCTCTGTTTGATCTTGGTTGTGTTTGTAATGAAGTCAGTGAAGATTTAATAATTAAGAATGAACTAGATTTAATCCAGTATTTATCTGTTGCTAAATAGAGGTAGTCCTACTACGGGGAGAATGTAATATGTCACAAAGACGGCTCAACATCTTTGGAGACCTAATTGATACCGCAGATTTGCCTGAGATGATTTCTAATATTATGTCTCCAGGCCGTCTGACAGGATTTGATTTTATTGTTGCTGCATCTGATTATATGACGATCACAGCCGGAAGTTGTCTTCTTCCAGACGGTGTTCTTGTTACCGAGGACGAGACTAAAAGTCTTGTCATCCCAAATTCATCCTTAGCAACTGACTATACTGTGGTTTATCAGTTAGAGGATACTCAAACATTAGGGGGTTCCCCTGCGATATTAAGACTTTTGAGTGGTATTAAGCGGCAAGAGGATTTTACTGATGGAACGATTTTGGGATGGATACGTTACCCAGGTGGATCTATACCGATTTCATCTTCCTTTTTTATCCAGCCTTCTCATCTTAGGATAGAAAAGAGAGCAGATTCTTTTTATTTTTTAAACTCTTGTCCTTTGAATGCTATAAAGTCCATGACTCCCGATTGGACAGAAGCAATTGAATATGTTCTTTCTGAAGCGTGTACCCGTTTTACGAATGCTTCCATTCTTCCTTCTGTCTACACTGTACAATTTCCTTTTGTGATTCCTAGTACAGGACAACCTCAAAAACTAGTCACTCGTTTACTTGTAGACTTCAATTGTCTTGTAACTTTTTCGATCAATCTTAAAGGTTCCGTGATTACTTTAGAGCCTAATGGTGGTTTGATTTCAAATACAGGAACTGTGATTACACGAGAATTTAACATACCGTCGAATGATTCTGTGGAGTGGGAAGCAGGAAGTACAGCTTACATCGAAGCTGAAATAGATGCACAACCAAGTCGAGGAGCAAGTATTGCGTATGTTGGTCTAACATTAGAGCCAACACCGTTTACTCTTTTTACTTAGATATTAATTAGTTACTATCATAATTAATCGTAATTATTCGGAGTCTAGGAATGTCAATTAAACCTTTACAAACACACGAACGTGTTTTGGAGCAGTTTTCGGGAGATGAACAGTATCTTCTTCGGCCTAAGAAAAGTGTTGTCAAGGGTATGGAAGCTGTTATCAAATTACACAAAAATAAACAAGGAGCAGATAAGAATCCATTTATCAGTTGGACTTTAAACAAAGTTGCAGTGATTGATAGTTCTTGGTTGAAAGCACATAAGGATAACATGCCAATCCAAGATATGGATTGGTGGCGGGTTAAAATTGAGAATGAAACGAGCGCTGGTCAGCCTGTTGGATGTTTTGTTGTTCGGCCTCTTTGGAAAGTAGAGCGTGACGATCTAGCTATCTTAGCACCATCGACATGGACTCAGGTACAAAGTGGTCTAACTATTTTACTGTATCCAAAGATAAAACCGTGGATGCCATGGATAATACCGAAAGCATTGCGGAAATTGATTATGCGGAAATCGGGCGGATCTGCGTTATTAATTCCGTTAAGCTACCCACCGGAAGGGGAACCAGAATCTGTAAAAGATGAAAGTGGTTTTATTCCATTGTATGCTCAACAGAATGAACCTGAAGATATGCAACTGGATGAGTTTATGATTGAGGTCAAGGAAACGGAATAGATCTGAAAAAACAATAACGTATTCTTATGTAGGAGTATGTCTATGTTTAAAGAGATCAACGATTTCCGAGTTGAGATGGGGTTAGCACCTATCGTAAGGAAACAAACTCAATGTCTAACGTGTAAAAAGGAATTTGAGAGTAAAGATTATCCAAGACAGAGATTATGTAAAAAATGCCGAAGTGATACGGATGATTTCTCATCTCACGATGTAAAGCAAGATTTAATATTGGCAGGTTAATTTATTGCAAAAGGATAATAAACATGAAATTTTATGATAGGATTAAAGCACATCCGGTGTTAGAAGCACCTCCTGCATCTCCTATGATGGTCGAAATAGAAGAAAAAGAACCTGTAGATTCTACTGTAGCGATGTTACAGGTAGCTCTTGTTGGTGAGTATCAGCAGTGGGATCTTTACACAGCTTATGCTAGTAGGTTACAGGGAGAATCGCGACATCCAATTGTTGAAGAATTTGCAGATCACGCTAAAGAAGAGATAGAGCATATAGAGCTGATTCAACGTTACCTAGTATCCATGGGACAGAATCCTACTCTTCAAAGAAAACCTCTTCCAGATATGCCAGAAACCGCATCTATTCGAGATATTGTTCAGCTTCAACTTAAATTTGAGCAAGATGCCGTTGAGCTTTACAAAAAGATCCTCAACATTCTACCCGATAATGAACCTCTAAAATTAGATATTGAAGGTATTCTTATTAAAGAGCAAGAACATGTTCATGATCTTGAATTGATACTTAACGATCCTTCGTTGGTAAAAATACAAGCCAATCTTATGTTTAGGCCAACAGAACATGGACAATCTACTAAACCACAAGGCGGTTATGGTAGTTGTCAATGTGGCGATAAATGTGGTTGTGGATGTAAATGTAGATGTGGTTGTGAGAAATCTTTTCTCTCCAAAGTAAACCATCAATGGTGTACAATGGCCTTGAAAGAATTAACCCCTGACATTTATGCACGATGGTATCAAGGTAAAGTATTAACTGCACAAGAGAAAGCTTTTGTTAGTAAAGCTATGAGTTTAAAGTGGGGTATAAAAGATAAACGAGCAATACTCCGGTTTTTAGATTCACATTGAGTGATAGGATTATCTAATGACTCATGTAATTGATAATGCGAAAATAGAAAATAATTTAACACATACGACATGGTCTCCTGCGTTAGCAAACGTTACAAGCACGACAGATGGAACGTTAGTTTTAACAAATACATCGAGTTTCGTTTTGCGTATTAATGGGACAGCGACAGGCTATAAAATCCGACTTCCTAATGCTACCACACTGACGAATGGGTGGAAGTTTGAGATCTATAATGATTCAACTCAGAACGTAAGTATTAATTATAATGATACAACATTATTTTCTAATATCTTACCGACCTCTTTTCTCAGTGTTACATTAGAAAGTAATGTTACTTCTAACGGCTCTTGGATGCGTTGGGGTGCATATACGGGAGGTACAGCTGCTGGTATTTTATATTATGATGTATCCAGTTCTACTCCGTATTCGTTAACTACAGGAACAGCCGATACTCGGATAACAGGAATGACGGTAACTCCTGCCCAGGGGGAATACGCAATTTGGTATCAGGGTAGTATTGAGATAGTTGGTAATAATACAAATGTCAGAACGACATTGTATAAAAATGGTGTATTAATACCAGAATCATTACGTACAATACAATCATCAAGAGGTTGTGGTTTCTTTACTACACACATAACATCAGCAATTACTACCTTTAACGGTAGTGAAGTATTAGACGTAAGAGTTTCCAGAGATAAAAATGAATTGACAGTAAAAAGTAGGACATTGCTTATGATTAGATTAGGAGATGGTACATGAGTTTTAAATATACTTATACAAAAGAAGCGGTACTGGGTAGGTTAGAACAGGAAATTTTAGCATCTTCTGTTATTGTACATGCGTTAGACTACATAACAAGTTTAGGTAATACAGTAGACATTTATTTTAAAGCAGAATTGTCTTCCGAAGAAGAAACTGAATTAGATGCTATTGTTGCAGCACATGTTCCTACACCCCTTCCTGACGATCATACTCTTGTACTTTTAGATGAGAAAAGGTCTACAGATGATATCCCAGTTTTACAAATTATAAAGTCATATCATGATTCGTCTAAGTCATTTACAACTCCAGATTTTACGGATCGTAAATCTTGGTTCTTTGATAGAACAAGAGTTACTGACGAAGTTATGAGTACTTCAGATGATACTATATATAGTTCTACGAGAACTCCAACGGCAGGATGGAATCACGATTGGCTTAGGTGGGATTTAATTCCTAATCATATTCGACAAACAGAAACAGATATTGTTCCTGTAGTTAAAAAGAACGATGAAGTAGTAAGTTCTGGTTTTACAATAGATTATACGAATGGGACAGTAACTTTTGATTCTGCGAACCAACCTACAGATGTTATTAAAGTTTCATATTCATATGGTAATAGCTCTAGGATGGATTTAACTGCAAATGCAGGGAAAAAATTATTTGTTGATTATGTGGAGACACAGTTTTCTGTGGGATGTACGATACCCAGTACAGCGAAATTTGTCTTTCAGTCGATCTATAATGGACCTGCGATCCCAGCATATGGAATACCTGAAAATACGGATGTTATATTAAGATCTTATGAATATTACAACGCTAAGGACTTTTTAAACGAATCCACACAGGCATATGTAGTTGAGCCTTTTATGGAGTTGACCGCTAAAGTGAATATTTTACCTTGGAATTATTTGACAGGTCATACAATAAAACCAGCAGGTGATACAACAACAGATCTCTCTAAAAATGAGTTTAATAAACTTAGGATTCAATTAGTGGATATTAATGGTGGACCCGATCCTATTTTAAGTTCTGCTGAGATAGCTACTGGTACTGTTTACTGTAGAGTTCATGATGTTACTTGGTAAAGGAGTAATTTTTAGGAGAGAAAAATGTTGCCAGAAATTATTGCTACACCAATTTCTTGGCTACTGGAAACTAAAGCATATAAATATTTTGCAAGGAGTGTTTTATCAGGATTAACTTTTAGATGGTGGGGATATCCCAAACTTCAAGGAGCAGACTACTGGAAAATAAGGGAAGCGTTACTTAAGGAATATGAAAAGGGAGATGGACTTTTTATTTGGTGCTCCGCTGACGATAAAATGGCGAGTTGTGGATTAACTAAACTGTTTTCTAAATGTAAGTACTGTCATTCTGGTTTTATTTTTTTTGATCCGAATCATGCAGCACAGCCAGGGGAACTAAGTGTTAAACATATTAATACATATGGATATATGTATGAGCCTTTTGAAAATGTAATGAATCGGTTAGATAATGTGTATGTTGGTCGTTTGCCGATAACGAATCTAAAAGAAGCAAGACGACGATTGGCTTTACTTGATGTGCTATGTGATTATCCTCCAGGGGATAAATTTGATTATGATTATGCGTTGCAGCTAGAACAAGATCTAATTGATTTAGTATGTGATCCAGACGCTAAGATACCTTCGGATTTAAAGTGCAGAATATATTGTTCGGAGTTTGTATATTTGGTGGGACATGGTCTTGTAGACGATCCAGATTTTAAACCGACTTGGTTTGGGAAGAAATTAATATTCGAGCCTGATGATGTATATGAAGGGACGCAAAAGGTTATTGAATTATAAACTCAATACCGAGGTAACAATGAAAAAGACACTAAACCGCATCTCTTATTTTTTCTTAGGGCTCACTTTGGTATCTATTTTAAGCATTGGGATTGCGATTCTTGCTGACACAAAAGAAAAAGAGGATACAAAACCAACAGTTTACGGTGCAATAAATGCGGATTCAGATTCTAATTTAACCATGAGTTCTATTTTGTCTGCATTGGGGGGTTTTAGTGGTGGTGGGTTGTTGTTGATTTTTTTGATTCGGAGATTAGTTAGTAGCTATGACAAAAATTTTTCAGATTGGGCAATACGTTGTTCGCAATGTAATAAGACACATGATGAAAAAAATGATAAATTAATAACTATGGTTGAAGATGTACGTAAAATGACACAAGAAATGAATGTAGAAGTGATTAAATTACAAGCGAATACCGCAGATAAGAGTACGGTTACGAAAGCAATAACAAAGATCGCTGTGCTTGAAACGGATCTATCTCAAGTACGTACTGAAGTTAAGTCAATTATGGCACATTTACTTAAATAAGATTTGATCTTTAGAAAGGATTTCTTATGAAAAAGAACAGCTTTAGAGAAAGGCTACAAACAAGGTATCAAGTCAAAGGTGAAGAAGAAGAGAAAAAAGATCAAGCTGAAGAATCTCCAGAAGAAAATGAAGAATTAGAAATTGAAGACGATGAAGATGAAGAAAAACCTGGAGATACGGATCTTCAGCCTGGATCGGCACATCCAGATAATTGGCAGACAGATCTTCAGAGTGGTAAGTCTACTGAAGAGATCCGTCAAGATGCTATTGCTCTGTCTCATATTCTTCAAGAATGGCAAGCTCAAGCACTTCATGCTCAAGATTATTATAAAGAATTGTCAGCTAATTCTGATAAGTATTTACACATGTTTAATCCTATACTTATCAAAGGACTTTCTCGTGAGAAGCTTGAAGGTATTGCTGATATTTGTCAGAAATTCGCTCGACTCGCTACGATTGTGTGAGGTGTAGTACCATGGGAAAAGAAAAGAGCGTTAAAAAAGAATCGAAAAAGCCACCGTTAAAAACTAAAGAAGAGAAGCGAGCTGAAAAGAAGAAGAAGAAACAACAAGAGAAATTGGATCTAGGCTAAGATATAAGCCTTAAAACGATTAACAAGAGGTTAGCTGTTAACCTCATTTTATCCATTTTTATTCTTTTATTAGGAGTTTACTATGTTTAGTATGCAAGACAATTTAACTATGTTCGACGAATTATTCTCAGCAGGGAAAAAGATCTACGTTATTAACAACACCGAGCCTAAAGGGTTGTTATCAACAACGATCAATGATCCTATTTCAGGAAAGTCCATCAAATTGGAATTCCCTCGAACTTGGATTCCTTTTTGTTTAACATCGATGCTTCCCCGTAATGTTCTAGAGCACAACATCGAATTGAGAAGAACTCTTCAAAAGAATACTCTAAAGATTATTCCTGAAGAACAAGCAGTTGAGATGCTCAATTCGGAAAGAGGGCGTAAAGAATACAGTCGTTTAACTGAGTCTGAGTTTGCGGCAGGATCTCGAATGAACTCTGCACGAAAAACAGCTATGGTAGACGCTGTACGGTCTTCGAAACAAGCAATTAATTCTTTGGATAATCCTAATGTCAATCAAGAAGAATTGACTTTACATCCAAAGATGAGACCTTGGGAGCAAAGAATTGTTGTCGGTGAAATTGACGGAACAGCACTTGTTAATGAGTTGGAAATTCATAGTGGTGAGCTAACCGCTGCAGATCTTCAGTTTTTAGTTGCTGGGCAGTTTCCGCAGGAAGTAAAAGCGTATGCTCAAGAGAGAATTAATACGGGAACATATCGTTCCAAAGCAGCATCGACTGTTGGATCGATCCCAATGGACAAATACGAAAGTGATTGGGACGTTGAGGTAAAGTAAATGGCAGGAACTACACTAACCCCAGAACAAGCGAGACAGCTTAAATCCCAACGTCAAGCTGGGAAGAGTTTGGTTTCGAGGTTAGGTCACCGCCATCCGAAATCAGCAAGAGCTAATCGGTGGTCTATGGGACGTGTAGAATCTACTCAAGCTTCTTTAATTTGGTGGGTAAATCCTAGCGAATGTCAATGGAAGATGGGAACAAGAACAACCATCGAAAAGATAAGCGGTGGGGTTGTCCACCATGAGTGGCCGCAAACAGGTATGCGTGGCTCAAATTCGTCTTTCAGAGGATCTCGGCTGGATCAGCCGATCCTCTCTATTACTTTTCAATCGGGAATTATCACTGCCGGAGGGTATAGTGACATTGGCGAAAGTATGTCTTCGGAAATTCCCAAAGGGTTAGGAAACTTTTTTGATTTTCTTGATCTACTCGATCAACCGGATATGACAAGTACCGGAGCACCTAATTATATTAATATTTTATATTTTTCACCTGTATTTGGTGCGCGTGGATTATGGTTACAAGGCTTTTTTACTGAGGAAGGCGTTTCGTGGACAGATTCTGCTGAAAATCCCAATGTTATTTCCTCGTGGGGAGCTTCGTTTATGGTATTTAATTCGCAACCAAGTTTCGCTCAATTAGAAAGATACTTCGAGCTTATTGTAAATTAAAGATTTATTTTATATGACTAAAATAAAAAAGGTAATAACATGGCACAAACAGCAATAAGAAACCCCGAAGGAGTAGCTACTTCGTTTACAAACACACAACTAATCAATATCCGAGCAACTACTGAGAATCAACTAGTTCAGGTGTTTAGAAGTTTACATCCCGGTGCAATTTATGAAGAAGATGCATTAGCACTTGTTCAAACTAGATTGTCTTCTGGCCGTCAAATTAACACACTTAAAGCGCTGATGGTCAGCCCTACTTACTGGGTGACTTTAATTAGCGGTGCTAGTTTAGCGACAGTACGGCAGATTAATGTGTATTCAGTAGTGTCTGATTTCCTACTCAGAGGAGATCGTTTTAATCGAATGCTATCTCGATTATCTCCGAGACAAGATCGGCATGACAATGTCTACGAAATTACACTCGTAGGTGGTGTAGGCCAGGTGGATTTAAACTATCCATTTGTAGCATCTACTCTCGACGTTGTTGGAGCAGTAACTACAAATGAATTTCCCACTACAGGTCTTTTAGAATTTGCTGTAGGGGATGTTGGTAAATTAGTTGATGTCTCTTTCGTAACAGCTCCTGTTTATAACGTCATGCAAATTATAAGAACTCACGCTCAACCAGAAGAGGGAGCAACAGGGACAGTACATCCACCGTATGCCTATGTGATGCATCCGCTTCTTGCAGGTCCACTTGGTATCACTGTTCCTCCGGTTTAATAAGAGGTTTTTTATGGAACTACATACAGATGAAACTCAAAAAGTTCATACGAAACTTTTTGAAGATTATAAAACACGACTTGAAGAGCTGGAAAAGATGGAAGATGAAGAGAAGGAAGAGCCTTTTGAGCGCTCTTTACTTCACAATGCCATCTACCTCCACCGTCTTTGGTTTGAGCAATTGGAAGGTCGATCTGAAGATATGGATAGTAGTCCTTTACTGGACGAGATCCTTAGCCGCAGAGATTCTGATCTAGGTACATTTCAAGAGTGGATGAATGATTTTGCACATGCTGCTAAACCTAATGGTTGGGCTGTATGGGGGTGGGCTCAATCCCTTAAGACATTTGTTGGCTTTCCCTTGAGAGGTCATGATGATTCAGTGCCGTTAGGTGTCATACCACTCATTGTGATTGATTGTTGGGAACATGCTTGGCTTGCAGATTTTGAATTGGAATTCGACCAATACTTATCTGAATTCTGGGCAAGTATGAATTGGGATGTAATTGAACAACGACATCACGAATTAGCAGGGCTATTTGGATATGGAGTAAAATAATAATGTTCAGCGCCTTAATAAAACAGCAATATAATGTTGTCGCCAAAACTGTTACTCCAAAAATGGAACTTGAAGCACTTGCTGATAAGATGACAGATAAGCAATATGTCATCTTTACAAAAACTCAGGAATTGAAATGGGATAAGGATCTTGGGTATAAAGATATTTATTCGAGCGGTGAATCTCCAAAGGCTTTCTATGGGTATACTAAAGCTGATTTATATAACCATGAAACAGAAGAAGCGATTAAAAAAGCCAAATTTGCTCACGTCATCAATTTTAAACCAACGAAAAAGAATGTTCTGTCCCACGAGTCTATTTCAGAACAACAAGCAGCAAGATTGATCAGTAAATTAAATAGAATAATAACAGATAAAATAAAAAGTTGGGAATTTGAATCTTGGAAGCGTCACCCACAAAATCGTGATATGACTGTAAAGTCAGTGATAAATTATTTTTTGAGAGGCACGTCAGAAGAAAAAACCAAGTTATTAATAAAGTTAGGTTTTGCTGCAATTGAAGAAGGATACGATTCCACTAAAAATCTTATATTTTTAGATCCAAAAGCATTTAAAGTAGAAACAGTTTATCGTCTTGATCTTTCTAAAAAAGAGACAAAGAAAAAAGTTAGTATGGATCTAACACCAGAAGAAAAAGAAGTTCTGGAAAAATATGTGCCAGATTTGGGGGATCACACGAGTTTTCGAGTCACTATGTCAAACGATAAGATCGAAGAAAACATCTCTAAGATGAGTGACGATGACATAGCTTGGCATCTTCTTAATTCTAAAAATGCACTGGAATTAGGAGATGAACCCTATGTTAGAAATCGATTTGGTTTCAGAGAGATTTGTCTTCTTCAGTTGATGAATAAAAAGATTTCCAAACGAAGCAGAACAGAAATTGCAGAGTACATGCTTGATAAAGCAGGGGTATCGTTTGTTGGTGGACCACTTCTCAAACATTACATCTCCGGTCTAGCTAAGACAGGTATGATCAATGCTAACATTTTGGAAGATGCAGACGAAGATAAATTAACTGATGCGATCTATTATGGGCAGATTTCAGATCCTGATGAGCTAAGAAAAATTGATTATAGGAAATATGGATATCAGCTTGCTAGAAATCCTTACACCCCAGAGGATGTCCTAGAGAAGATTGTTGAATATGATAAGAAGACACATAAGGGGAAAGACGATCCTTTTAATGCGCCAGAAGTTAAATGGTCAGGGCAGAATCCAAGGATGGGTGGAGTCCCAGGGAAAAGCTTTACCGTCTCTTTTTCCGACACATTAAGCCATCATAATTATCCTATAAAAAAACTTATAGATATTTTTGATAAATATTTAAAAGAATACCGTGGTAATTTAGAGGCTGTTCGTGGGATGGTGGACACTCTTTGGATGCGAGAAGACTTACCTAAAGATGTTGCACATTTTTTGATTAAAGAAGAAAAATCATTACCAAAAGATAAAAAGCATGTGGTTCCTCCATATTGCTTTGATGAAAAAGAGTTTCTTGATTATTGGAAGACAAGTAAGAATTTTAAAAAGGGCAAAGATCCTTGGATACCATGGGATGCGATTATAAATCATCCACACGTCCCATCTTCTGTGTTAAAAGACTTTTTAAATAAGGAAGACAAGGAAGATGATTATTATAAACCAGATGCTTATAACGAGCTGCGGGAGCGTGGGGATATCTCTGATAAGGAAGTATTAGCAAAGGTTAAGAAGGAGCTTAAATTTGAAGGTCCGGATCTATTAAAACATTTTGGACTTCAAGCTTTTCTTGGGACTAAAGGAGAACAGAAATTAAAGTTCATACCTGTCCCTCCCAAAGAATTAGCTTCTTTAGAAAAGGAAATGCGAGCCGCTACAACACATGAAGATTTCACATTTGAAGTCGTAGCTGCGTATAATGTAGATCAGCAAATCCACAAAGACTACCCAAAAATGTCTAAAGATATTGGTAATGTAAAACACGGACTTTATCACGGAACGTCTATGGCTAATGCCGCTGGAATTTTAGCATCTGGGATTAATGTAAAGGGAGAAGGACGAACAGGTCAGATGTTTGGGAAGGGTTTCTACCTAGCTTCTTCAGCGTCGAAAGCTGCTCAATATGCGTCGGACAATTTCAGTAAGTCGGGATTTGGTATTGTTTTTAAAGTGGATGTTGCTTTAGGTAAAATGGCAGCATGGAAATATGGTAGACCAGAACATGATAGTTCCATGTATAATAAAAATGAAAAAGATCTAGAAGCAATGAGGAAGTATGCCAAAAAAGAGGGCTATTCTGATTATGAGGTTAGCCGTTGGCATCTTACCCATGATTCAGTTCATGCTAAGAAAGGACTTGCCTTACAGCACGATGAATATGTAGTAAAATCAGGACAACAAATAAACATAACCGAAATTATTGTCGTGCATAAGACACCGGAGGAGAAGTAGTAATGACTGACCTACACACAGATCTTTTTTCGATCAAACGGATTGTACGACATGCAAAGTCTGAGAAAGAAGCGAAGGATGCTTTCCATAACATGCATGGGTTTGTCACTCCAAAACATATTATCCACCGTGAGTTCAAACATGCTGTGGACAAGAAGTTCAATAAGAAGCAAAAGTCCCAAGCATCTTATCGAGAGCAGATAGAATCCCAATACCAAGTTGTTGAAGCTGTGTTGGATGCGGAGACAATCCAAAAGAGTATTCAAAAAATTCAAAATAATCCAAAGTTTAAAGAACTTAAAAAGTATTATGATACTGTAAGAAAAGATTTAACTGAGATGGGCAACTTGTCCGAAGAAGAGGCAGGGAGCATTATTAATTACGCGATCCACAAATGAGATAATTGATGCGTTTTGTAGCAGAGTACCTTGAAAATACAGCTCAGTTGCTGCTGCGGTTTCTTAGCGAGCCAGCCGTGCTGGGTGATATTGTCCAAACAGGAACATATACTGTAGATGGAACCCCTCAAATCCCAGAAGTTAATAACATAGAAATCACTAGTGATGATATTAAAGATGGGGAATCTCATGCTTACTTCACAGGTTATTGGCCTTTACCTCCTCACTTAGATATCACTCTACCAGATCTCACAACACAACGAGTGCCTGTAGTTCAAGTGGTTCAAAACGATGCGAAGTGGGAGCCTACTTTAATCAATCAGCCTATTGATGCTATTAAACCGATTGAACCTGAAGATAGACGACCTGCTGAAGGTCGAAGAGATCCAAAACCCGAATCCACCATCCCACCAGAATATCCTACAGTGTGGGTAGAGGTTGCTTTGGAAAGATCTGATCCAGTTCGAATTGGTGAAGGTATGATTAGCGATCCTCTTACTTATGTCGGGGGATGTGAAGGTCGAGCTTTATCTGCAACTGTAAAACAAAGTGCGCCAAATGCACCACCGTATGTGTCGTATGCTCCAGTAAGACTGGAAGGTCAGTTTTCTAACTCGCTTCCTAATTCTAACTTTGCGATATCGCCTTCTTGGCCGTCACCTCATTTCGATCATCTTCCTGACGGATGGTCAGTCAATTTAGCTGATCCCATGAGTATCATTAGAATGCAAACATCTGATCCTAATGCTGTCCTACCTACATTCACATTAAAATATCGGCAGCGTACTGGCAGTGATGTCTCTGCTATTCCTCCAGTCACTATTCTTACTCCAGAGATTGTTAACGCTGGCGAGACATTTCAAGTTATCGTTGCTC
>Ga0180434_10004530_pt1 | contig 16855 bp, 8 predicted proteins | sample SS_ome_7_FD_132453 | JGI IMG/M metagenome (GOLD analysis project Ga0180434, IMG submission 132453) | Hypersaline lake sediment archaeal communities from the Salton Sea, California, USA - SS_1_D_2 metaG | ecosystem: Environmental > Aquatic > Non-marine Saline and Alkaline > Hypersaline > Sediment...
CAGCCTTCCGGGAGCAAGCTGGACAACAGAGCCCATTCTTCGTCCATCAGTGTAGCATCCATGACAGTATGCTACACTTCTCCGGTAGGACCTGTCAAGTATTTAGGTTAGTGCTCATGGGGGTGTCCCCCCCCCAGGGCGCTACGAGCAAAGGATCTGGGGTGAAATTTCCCGAAAAAACCCGTGCACCCCCCTGAGGACTTGAAATTCGAGGGTCACCCCGGGGTATTTCCAGGAAGGGGAGCTACGAAAAGGAAGGGAGGGACATGACCTACGTACACCGCGAAACGCTCGGATCCTGGCTTCTTTACAGGGGGGGCCGGGCGGGTAGAATGGGTTTTCCGTCAGGCGCCGGAGAGGACCGGCCACCCGCGACCCGCGACCTTCAGGAGGCCTCGTGCCCCGCCGAAAAGCCATCCTTCTCGCCGGCGGCGCCGGCACGCGCATGTATCCCATCACGCACGTGGTGAGCAAGCAGCTCTTGCCGGTGTACGACAAGCCCATGGTCTACTATCCGCTCACGACGCTGATGCTGGCGGGGATCCGGGACGTGCTGGTCATCTCGACGCCGGCCGACCTTCCGCGTTTCGAGGACCTCCTGGGCTCGGGGAAGCAATGGGGCCTTCGCCTCGCGTACGCCGAGCAGCCGGAGCCGGGGGGGCTCGCCCAGGCGTTCCTGATCGGCCGCGACTTCGTTCAGGGCGGCCCGAGCGCCCTGATTCTCGGCGACAACGTGTTCTTCGGGCACGACGTCCCGCGTCTGTTGCGCGCGGCCAACGCGCGGGCGACGGGCGCCACGGTCTTCGCCTACCACGTCACGGAACCCAGCGCGTACGGGGTGGTGGAGTTCGACGGGGCGGGCCGGGCGGTGTCGCTGGAGGAGAAGCCCGCGAAGCCCAAGTCCAGCTACGCGGTGACGGGTCTCTACTTCTACGACGAGGGGGTGGTGGAGATCGCGTCCTCGATCACGCCGTCGGCCCGCGGCGAGCTGGAGATCACGGACGTGAACAAGGCGTACCTCGCGCGCGGGGATCTGCACGTGGAGATCCTCGGCCGGGGGACGGCGTGGCTGGACACGGGCACGCACGCCTCGCTGCTCCAGGCGGGCGCGTTCATCGAGACGCTGGAATCCCGGCAGGGCCTGAAGGTGGGCTGTCCGGAAGAGGTGGCCTATCGCATGGGCTTCATCGGCGAGGCGGAGGTACGCGCCCTCGCCGAGGCCTACCGGAACAACGAATACGGCCGCTATTTGCTGCGCATGCTGGAGGACCCTTTCGTCGCCTGAACCACGGAAGGGGACGCGGGGGATCCGGCGCGCGCCATCGGGGGCGATACCTCCCATGTCCAAGAACATCCTGATCATCGGCGGGGCGGGGTTCGCCGGCGCCGGGCTGACGAGTCGCCTTCTGGACGCGGGCCACCGCGTGACGGTGCTCGACATGGCCGCGAAGCCGTACACGCCGCTCGCGGACACGGGCGTCGCGTACCTCTGGAAGAGCGCGCAGGATCTGCATCCGCGCGACGTGGAGGGGCGTGACGCCGTGCTGTACTTCGCGGCGCAGGCGGACGCGCCGATGGGATTCACGTCCCCCCGGTGGACGGTGGCGAACAACATCGGCTGTCTCGTCTCGGTGCTGGAGGCGGTGAAGGACGCGGGATGCGGGACGTTCGTGCTGGCGGGCTCGGGCAACGCGGTGGGGCGTCCCCTGTACCTGCCCATCGACGAGGCGCACCCGCTGACGCCGCACAACCCCTACGCCTTCACCAAGGCCGCGCAGGAGATGGCGTGCTGGACGTACCACCGGGCGTACGGGGTGCCGGCGGTGGTGATGAGCAACGGGATGGTGGTGGGGCCGGGCATGCGGCGCGAGATCGTGATCTTCAAGTGGCTGTACCGCGCGCTCCGGGGCGAGCCGGTCTACCTGGAGGGGGGAGAGCAGACGCGGGACATCACGTACGTGGACGACGTGCTGGACGCGTGGGCGTTGTGCGTGGAGGCGGAGCCGTCCCGGACGGCGGGGGAGAAGTTCCAGGTGAGCTACGGGCGCGAGCTCTCGATGCTGGAGATCCTGGAGATCTGCAGGGAGGCATCGGGGGTGGAATGGACGGTGGAGCGCCGGCCCTACCGGCCCGGCGAGGAGGGCCAGCGGGAGCGTTTCGACACCTCGAAGGCGCGCAAGGTCCTCGGGTACGAGCCCCAGGTGCCGCCGGCGGAGGCGATCCGCCGCACCTGGGCGTGGATCCGGGACACGTTCCCCCCCCGATGAGGGGGACAGCGTTTCACGGGACGAGGCGGAACGTGTCGTACAGGGCGGGGCCCTCCGCCTCGCCCTTCTCTTCCACGACGACCACGAAGTAGTGGATGCCCCCCACGGAGGTCATGCGGAGCACGATGTCGAGTTTCGATCCCTCCTTGCCGGCGGTGTAGAAGTACTGCCGCGCCGGGCGGCCGAGCCACGGGACGGGCAGCTCGGACGTCGGTTTGAAATCGAGGTCCTTGAACTTCTCCGAATTCTCCAGGAAGTTGCGGATGAGATCCTCCGCCTCCACGTCGGCGTAGACGCCCCCGCCCGTAGCCATCCGGTTGACGCCGGGGCGCGCCAGCTGGACCACGGCCCCCAGCCCCTGCGTCGAAGCGGGCGTGACGTCGAGCACGACCCAGCGCTCGTTCGGCGCGTCCACGCGAAAGCCCATCAGGTGGTTCACGTAGGACCCGTCCTCCAGGAACTCGAAGGGGGGGGCGGGCGTGCCGGAGAAGCGGATGCTGTTCACGACGGCCGTCTCCATCGCCAGGGTCTTCTCCAGGTTCTTGGCGAGGCCGTGCAGGAGCAGCTGCAGGTGCTTGCCGGACGCCGAGGCGCTGACCACGTGGTAGATGAAATCGTGGCCCGCCTGGGTGCTCGTAAAGCGCGTGGAGCGAACGTCGAGGCCTCCGGGATCGAGCGTCTCCGTCTTCGTCCCCTCCGGGGGGGCGAGGCGGCTCAGCAACAGGCCGTGATACTGTTCCGCGGTGATCTGCGGCGCCTGTTCGAGGATCACCACGCCGTTCAGGTCGTGCTCGAGGTTGGTGAACAGCAGCGAGGCGTCCCCGTTCTGCTCGCGGGCCTGGGTCCCCAGCGCGTGGCTCCAGAACCCCGGCGGGAGGCTGATCCGGAGGCCGAAGGAAAAATTCCGGTAGGTCCGGTTCCGGTAGCACTCCCCGCGCCCCACCGACCGGAGCTCGTCGGCCCGGGTCCGGAGGGTTTCCAGGACCTTCTCCCTCGTCTCCCCGTCGAGCCAGGAGAACCCTCCGGGAATCTTGCGGGCGTCCTCCGCGGCCGTCTCCCACTGGCCGTGCTGGCACCAGCTCATGATCTGGCATCCCACGCCCTTGGCCACCGTGACCGCGATGAGGAAATCCATCTTCATGCGGCCGAACGCGACCCCGCCGTAGTGACGGGCCCCCATCTCCCCCTCCGGCCCGCCGACCGTCAGCGTCTCCTTCCCGTCGAAGCGGTTGTTTCCCTCGAAGATCTCGAAGATGAGTTTCTCGTACGCCTCGAAGCCCATGTCGCCGATGTTCTCCGCGACCACGACGGTGTAGAGGCCGGCCGCGGCGTTCTGGAGGCCCATGCAGGCGTCGGCGTTCACGCCCCGGAGCTCCGACGGCCCCATGTACCGCCACGCCTTCCCCGGAAGCGCGTACCGGAAGCCGTAGACGGCGTTCTCGTAGACGTCCCCCCGGACCCTCCATCCCAGCCCCTCCATCGTCTCCCGCCTCGCCGCCGATTTCGCCACGGGTTTCACGCCCTCGAGGAACGAGAACGAGGCGTGGATCGTTTCGATCTCCGCCTCTCTCACCCCCGGATGGGCCGTCGACCACCAGGTGACGAGCTGGAAGTAGAAGTCGTCCCGGTGGAAGAGCGTGACCAGAAACAGGAAGGGGATCCCGTTGAACGTCCCCCGGACCTTGTACTGGTAACCCTCCAAATCCCCGTAGACGACCCCCTTGCGGTAGACCACCGTCTTGTCGTCGATGGACATGTTCGAGATCAGGAGGTCCGCGTACGCCTCCGCCTCGACGCCCGGAAAGCGTTCGGGGATGACGACGGCGTAGGCCTTGTTCTTCGGGCTGAACAGGCCGGCCACGGCGTCGGCGTTGAGTTTGCCGACTTCCTTCTCCTTCATGAACATCCACGCGTCCGAGGGCTTGACGAGGCTGAACCCGTACTGGAAATCCTTGAACGTCTTCCCCAGGACCACCTGGCCACCGCCTTCCGCGGCGAAGAGGGGGGCCGGAGCGGCGAGAAGAACCCAGAGCAGCGCGAGTCTGCGCATCACGAACGTCTCCAAAAGGCCCGGCACGGGATTCGTCATCCTACCCGACCCCCGCAGGGACATGCCAGGGGCTCCTTCCGCCTTCATTTCCGGGCCTTGAGGGCGTCGAAACTGGAAGCGACGTTGCGGATCGTCCAGCCGCCGAGGATCGTCCCGAGCAGAAAGGCCGCGACGGGGATGACGATCGCAAGCCCCGGCTTCGTCGTGTAGAGGGCCCCCACGGTGAGGGCCGCGCCGCCCCCGGCCAGAAGGCCGAAGAGCCACACGAGACCCAGCCTGAGGCGCATGATCGAAAGTTTCATGAGATCTCCTCGCTTGCAGGACGGGACATCAGTCGGATTGATTCTCGAAGACGGCCAGCTTCCCGTAGTGGTCGAGGTTCGCGTCGTCGGACCCGTTGGCCACCACCAGATCGGGCAACGGCGCGCCCGGCGTGCCCCGGACGTGCCCCCCGAAATCGATCACGCCGACGGCCGTGGGAAACCAGTCGCGATGGAAGGCGTCGTATCGCGTGGCGTAGGCGTCCGACGACGCGAACCCGAAAAAGGTCCCGTCCCCGAGCCCCCGCCACACGCAGAGCCCCGCATTCTCGTCGAACTTCGACGCGCCCCCCAGCCCGAGGTCCGGCCGCACGTTCCGGGCCGTCGCCGCGACGTCGTCCGTGCCGTCGTTGTCCAGATCGCGGGCGACGACGTCCCAGAAGAAACGCGGATCGGAAGAGGAAGGGCCGTATTCCACGGCCGCATCGAAGCCCAGGCTTCCCGCCGTGCCCTGGTTGATCAGCACGGACACCCCCGTCCCCGGAGACATCGCCCCGTTGTTCGCCACGACGATGTCGGGGTATAGATCCGCCGCTCCGTTGAAGAAACCGGCGTCCATGCCCACGGGCTTTCGAACTGCGCCCGTGCCCCCGCTGCTCCAGACAGGAAAGGCGGCTTGATTCGCCTCATCCCAGGAGGCCAGCTCTGTGATTACTGCGGGAAAAACGACCACCCTGTCGTAGGCGTAATCGGTCACCGCGATGTCCACCAGGCCGATTCCGCTGGTCGTGTTGCCGGTTCGACCGGTCGCGCCCGTCGTGTCGTTGTCGAAGTTCGCCACGGCCACGTCCATGACCATGGGCGACACCGTGTCCGCTCCCACCGGGTCGTCCAGCGTCAAGGTGCCAATATGCTCGAATCCGCCCGGCGGATTCCCCGCGCCCCCCCCTCTCGACCGGTACACCAGGACGCGGCCGTTCATGCCGTCGCACACGACGAGATCGTCGCCCAGGGACCGGTCGAAGTCGTAGGCCTTCACGGAGGTGGGCATCGCGCCGAAGGGCAGGTTCAGGATCGTCCATGGGAAGTTGACGGTGCCGGGAAACCCTCCCGTCCCGTCCCCGAACAGGACGACGGCGTTTCCGGAGACGTATCCCGTCACGGCGAGGTCCCGGTTCCCGTCGTCGTTGAAATCGGCCGAGCAGACGCCCCACGCGCCCGCCACGTTCGAGGGCAACGTGTAGGTCGTGGACGAGGACTGGAAACCGCCCGTCCCGCCGTCCAGCAGAAGGGCCACCTGGTTTCCGCGCAGGTCCGAGTAGACCGCGTCGGTCGAGGAGGAAAAGGGCAGGGCCGCATCCGGAGTCCCGTTGCCGTCGAAATCGTCCACCGCCATCTGCAAGGGAACGAACTGTCCGACCGGTCCCGAAGAGGGGAAGAAGCTCGAAACGAGATGCAGGCTCCGGCCGGACACGGCCGCGCAGACGACGAGAGGGATGTCGATCTGTCCCCCCGCCGTGCCGTCCGTCAGCCGGAGGATGTCCGATCCCTCCGAGGTTCCGGCCGTGTAGTTGAAACTCGCGCCCGACCCCGACGCGGGCGAGCCGCCGGAATCGTTCTGCACGAGGGTCCACGTGTAGCTCCCCGATCCCCCGAACGCTTGAAAACTCACCCCTCCGGATGGAGCGAGGCGGTGCTCCCGCGGAAACACGTCGAGGCCGGGCACGACGGCCTTCACCTGGTCGATCTGGGGCGGAATCCCGGCTTGCGGGGGGGACGGAAAGGAATCCTCGACCTGGATGATGTCCGTACCCCCGTACACGCCGTTGGTATTCGGGCCCGGCGTGTACCTTGCCGATGTCGCTGAGAGCGGAAACATGGTTCCCCCCGATCCATTCTGGATGATCCCCCATGTCAGGGTTCCGATCCCCGAGGTCGTGGACGTGTAATCCTTGGTCGTCGAAGACGGAACGACCCCGTCCCTGGGCGTGGCGCGCAGGGACGTCGTGCTCGCGTAGACCTTCAGCACCGCGACGTTGGGCGGGTCCGAGGCATCGAACACCTGGAGGATGTCCACCACGGACCCGTCGTCGGCTCCGGTCCCGCCGGTGAACCAGGTCCCCGTTCTCGTCGCCTCCACGAACGCGCCGGGATGTCCGTCGGACTGGATCAGCGAGTGGAAGGCGTCGGGAGGCGTGCCGTTTTCGACCTGGAAACGGACCTCCCTGTCCGTGCTCACGCTCACGACGCTGGCAGGAGAAAAATAATCGGTGCAGACGATGCGGTAGAGATCGGGTTCCGAGGAGGGATCGAAGACCGTGACGTCCGCGTCGGAAACGTTGCTGTCCGCATCCGTCACGCGGACCTGGTCGGACCCCGCCGCCGTCCCCGCCGTATAGGCCCCGGCAGACGTGATGGAGCCGACGGGGGAAGCGCCGACCAGGGAAAACGTGTAGGGGGGCTCCCCGCCCGACGCCGTGAAGTAGACCGTCTCGTCGAAGGGGACGCGCACGGCACCGGGCTGGATCGCGAGATCCGAGGCTTCCGCCTGCGGGGAATTCGAGACGCCCGAGACGTTCGGCACCTCGTCCTCGGCGCGAAGCGCGAAGTGATGGGTCGACCCGGGAGAAAGGCCGGTGACCGTCAACCGCTCCCGGGTTCCCCCGGCGGAAGGGACGAGCGCGTGGGACACGGTCGTGGCCGCGTCCCAGTTCGCGTCCGTGATCGCGCTCGTATGCCTCTTCACGACGTAGGCGGCGCAGGCGCCTTCCGTGCCGTCGTCGCCCGGCGCGGTCCAGGCGAGCTCGATGGATCCCCGGCCCGTGCCTCCGGTCGCGGCGGCCAGGTCCGAGACCGTCGCGGGCGGCGTCGTGTCCGGCGCCTCGGAAGGCGGAACCGCGCTGGCGGAATTGGAGAGGGGGGACAGGTGTCCCGCCTCGTCCATCGCCTTGAGGGCGAAGTGACAGGTGACCGCCGGCGTGAGGCCGGTCACCGTGTAGGATTCCGCTTCCCCCGCCTGGCGGGGGACCAGAAACTGGGGGATCGTGACGGCGGCGTCCCAGTTCGCCTCGTCGATGGCGACGAGGTGGGTCTTGAGGACGTACGCCCACGCCGCGCCCGCGTTCCCGTCGTCGCCCACCGCCGTCCAGGTCAGGTCCACCGCCCCCGACGCGCTTCCCGGCGTTGCCACGAGGTCCGTCACCGCTTCCGGAGCCCGGCCGTCGGGAACGTACTGCCACACCTCGTGGTCTTCGCTCCCCGAGCAGCCGGCGAGAAACGCGGCGCCCAGCAGGCAGGCGAAGAGGAGGGCCGGGCGCGTGACGTCCGGCGCTCCCGGTCCCGGCCCCGTCCGGGGTTCTCTCATGGTTTCCTCCCTCCTTGTCGATCCGGCCGAAGCGGCGAAGGCGGATCTCGCCCTCATCCGCGAGGCGTCGTCAATCCCGGAACGGGAACGTGAGCCCCGTGACGTACGGTCCCGGCGGAAAGGTGTTCAACAGGTTCCCGAACACGACGCGGAACCGCAGGAAACGGTACCGGTCCACGTCGTCGATGTTCCCGGTATATCCCGCGCCCGTCGAATCGTAGACCAGCGTCCAGGCGGGCGCCGTGTTCTGCGCGTTGTTCGGCCAGAAGGTCTGCTCGTCCGGCCGGCCGGCGCTGTCGCCGTCCGCGCCCTGGACGTAGATCTGCACGTCGCCGTTGTTGAGGACGACGTTGGCCGTGAATCCCCCGGACGCGTTCGTCTTGTAGTCCGGGTCCTCCACCATCGCGTCGAAGAAGAGGGACTGCCCCTGGGTCGTGTCGACGCCGAGCGTCCCCTTCGAGTAGCAGCTCGGGTTCGATGCCGGGGAGGGCTCCAGCGTGACGCCCGCTTCGCCGAGGATGATTCCGCTTTGCGACTCGAGCCGGATGTAGCCGCCGCCGCCCGTCCCGCCGCAGGAGACGTATTGCGGCGCGCCCGCGCTTCCGCCGAGGTACCCCCCCGTGCCGCCCGAGCCGCCGGAAACGCGAAGCCTTCCGCCGTCCACGTCCACGCTCTGCCCCTGGACGAGGATGCAGCCGCCGGCGCCCCCGCCGCCCCCCACACCGCTTCCGGGATACCCGAGGTCGCTCCCGTAGTTGTCCCCGCCGTCCCCGCCGCAGGCCGATACGATGCCTTCGATGGCGATCAGACCGGCGGACGTGAGGTTGAGCACGCCGCCCCCGCCCCCGCCGCCCGCGCCCCCGTTGTCGGGGGGATAGGCGAGCACCCCGTCGCCCGGAAGACCCGTCGGGCTCCTGTCCACGCCTCCGCCGCCCCCGCCCCCGGACCCGCCCCCGTCGTCCAGCTGGAAGGACGGCTGCGAGGGATCGGCGGCCGTGTTGATGCCCCCGCCGGCCCCGTCGCCCGCGACGCTCGAGCCGGATCCCGCTCCTCCCCCCATCGATCCGCCGCCGCCCCCGCCGGACCCCGGAATGTCGCTACCGGCAGACAGCGCGGGAAAGGGCCAGGTTCCCGCCGTCCACGTCTGATCCGTCCACATCCCGCCCGCGCCCCCGCAGGGCCCGGGCCCCCCCTTCGAGGTCCACGTCGCGAGAAGCAGGTCGGCCGGTTCCGCGTAGGCCCCGTCGTGACCGCCAGGCCCCCCTTCGCCGCCATAGGCGCTCGGGTAGCCCAGCTCATGGATGCTCCGGCCCTTTTTTCCGTCGGCGGCCAGGATGCCCTCGATGAGCATGTCCCCCTGGGAACGGAGGATGGCCGGATGAGAGCCGGTGATCGTCACCGTCACGCCCGGGGGGATGTGCACGCTGGTGAACTGGAAGCCGAAGGGCCGGTCGGTCGTGTCCAGGACCGTATCGGCCGTCGGCTGGAACGCGCCGTCGCCTCCCGCGCCGGCGAGGCAGGAAGAACCGTATCCCCCTTCCAGCCTCTGCGCCGAGGCTTCCGCGTTCCAGGTGGCGTCGGTGTAGAGCGTGTCGCAACGGACGCCACTGGAAAAATCCTCGCTGCACGGCGAGGGGGCCGAGGGGTCGTTCCACTGGCCGCGGGTTCGGAAGTTGCACTGGATGAGAGGGGAGAGGTCGTTGGGGCCCGGATTCATGGAGTCGTCCTGGACGCTGGTGGTGATCATGAGCGTGTAGTTCGAGCCCAGGGAGAGGGGATTCGATGGATGAAAGACGACGCGCCTGTCGTCGTTGAAGAAGCGGAAGGTGCCGGCCAGCGGCGTCGTGGGATTCGTCGGGTCGAGAAGGCTGATCGAGTTCACGGTGACGGAGGTGCGGGAGATCCCCTCGTCGAAATCGATGATGACGGAGGTGGCGGGCGAGACGTCCGGCGTGACCGTCGATCCGGACAAGGGCAGAGAAAGCGGCGTGACTGATCCGTCGCTCACGTAGACGGCCGTCACCGAGGGCGGGTCGCTGTCCGGAATATAGAGGGATCCCGTGCGGAAGGAGATGGCATGGCGGCTCGCCAGGCCGCCCCCCAGCGTGCTCAGGACGCAGTCCGGGGCGAAGGCCGTATGGGGAACCGCGAGGGTGTAGTCCGTGAGCACGTCGAGGGCCGAGGACGGGGCGAATCGCACCTCCGTCCCGTTCACCGTGTAGGTTCCCGCCAGCTGGCCCGTGGGCCCGCTGATCTGGACGGTCCTGGCGTTCACGGTCGTCGCGTCGACCGCCTGGTCGAACTGGACCACGATCTCCTGGTCGGGATAGGCTGAAATCGAGTCCGCCGGGGGGTCGGTGCTCGTCACGTTCAAGGCCGGGGCGGGCACGTAGGTGTAGGCGTCGGACAGCGCATCCGACTGCCCGTCGGGGTTCTGCACCGCGATCCCGACCGTGCCGAGGTCGCCCGCCGGCGCTTCGCACAGGATCTGCGTCGGAATGGATGCGTAGTCATAGTTTGAACAGGCGTTGCCGTCCACGGTGACGGTCGCCCCGAACCGGAACCCGGATCCGGAAAGCGTGAGCGAGGTGCCGCCGGAGGACCGTCCGGAATCCGGCGTGACCGACACGAGATCGGGGGGCGGGACGTACTCGAACCCGCCGGCGAGGGTCGCGGACGGTCCGTCCGGATGGGTCACGACGACGTCGGCGGCGCCGGCGGCGCCGGCCGGTGTGTCGCAGGTGATCGTCCGTCCCGACACGACGGTCACGTTCGTGGCCGGGGTGTCCCCGACCTTCACGGTCGCTCCGGCGTGGAACCGGTTTCCGTAGACCGTCACGGCCGTGCCGCCCGCCGAGGGCCCCGCGCTCGGAACGACGGCCGCGATTTCCGGTCCGGTCGGTGCGTCCTCCTCCTCCTCGATCGTGGTCGAGGCCGCCACGCTGATCCCGGCGACGGCGCCGAGGGGGATCAGCCCGAGGCCGGCGCATCCGGGCAGGAGCGCGGCCACGACGACGGCCGGGGCGACCCGTCGCCACCAGGCTTTCCGTCCGGCGGTCCTGGATGGGAAACGCATTCGAGTCCTCCCTTCACCGGGATTCGCTTGTTTCGACCTTGCGGAACAGGACGCCGTCCCCCGCCAGGAAGGGGCGGGACCGCCCGCCCAGGAAACGGATTTCCCTCTGCACGTACCACGAAAGGCTCTTGAAGGCCTCCCGGCAGGAGACGTCCCCGTCGTCGTCGAGGTCGGCGTCGCCGTTCCACGTCTTCAACAGGAAATGGGTGAAGATCCCCTGCTGGAACTCCTTGGATTCGAAGGTCGTCTCCTGGGGGCGGCAGGCGGAGAGCAGGGCGATCGATTCGAGCTCGTCCGGGAAATCCAGGAGGATCCTGTCGGAGGAGGCAACGGGGGAGGGGACGGCCCGTCCTTTCTTCCCGGCAAAGCCCGCGTCCAGAATGACGGCGCGGGAGGATGCGGGGATCGCCTTCACGAGCGACAGGATCTCGGAGACGGGCACGAAGGCCACGTCCTCCCCGCCGAAGGCCAGGGCGGCCTCTCCCTTCCCCTTTCCCGCCTCGACGAGCGTGCCGCACCCGGAAACGTACACGAGGAGGTCCCGGAACCGGACGTCGCGTCGTCCGGCCAGCCCGGCCAGGGTGTCCCGGAGGTTGGTTGCCGAAGCCTCTTCTCCGGTGAGGAGGAGGGTCTGGACGCGGCCGGCGCTCTGTTCCGCTTTCGCGACCACGGCCCGGGCGTCCTCGTCGGAAAACGCGCTCGTTCCCCCCTGGACGCCGCTTCCCCCCACGGCCAGGACGACGTCGACCACGGGCGGCGGCACTTCGCGGCTCAATCTCGTGGCGAGTTCGATCTCCAGCTTCCGCCTGAGATGCGGGAGCAGGATGTCGGAAAGCCGGCCGGGATCGACCCCCGCCCAGACGGGCCCCGGGAGGGTGAGGTCCCACACGGAGATGCCTCGTTGCCAGTGGTCGAGGCCGGCAGAAAAAGCGATCTTCAGCGTGTCCCCCCACAGGCGCTTCTCTCCGCGTTTCTCCACGAGCGCCACGTCCACGTCCAGCTGTCCCTCGTACTGCTCGTCCGCGATGAAGGACGCGGCCACCGGCGTGAGGAAGAGCCAGGTCAGGAACCACAGGGTCCGGTGTTCGTTCCCGCCCAGGTAGCGCACGCGGGCTTCCGTGACCTTCAGCGCGAGGGCGAGATCGGCCTCTCCCCGCCCCGCTTCCGACACTTCCGCGAAGGTTCCCGCTTCCCGCAGCGCGTCGAGCAGCCCGCGTTGCACGCGCCGGGCGTCGACCTCGAGGTCCCATGCGTCGTCCCCGGACGCCTCCTGGGGAAGCACCTCGACGGCCGCCAGTTCCACGCGCCAGGCCTTCGGGCTCGCGTTCTCGGCCTTGAGGGCCTGCAGATCCTTCTCCTCGGAAAGGAGCATCGGCTCCGACAGGCCGCACCCGCCCAGGACGATCGCGGCGAGCACGGAGAGCCCTGCGGACAGGCCCCGGCGGGCCGGCTTCCCCGATGGCTGTGCGCATCCGGACATCGATCAGAAACCCCTACTTCTTCTTCCCCCCGGCGGGCGGTTCCATGACCACGCGGAAACCGACCGAGGGGAACCTCTCGTTTTCGAGCACGATCTGGCGAAAGGAGACGCGGGCGGCCTGCTCCCGCCCGCGGTCGTCGCAGCTGCCGCCGCGGATCACGTGGGTCGCGTCCTCCCGGCACGAGAGGCAGAACTCGGCGGCGTTGCCCGCCATGTCGAAAAGGCCCGAGGGACTCCGGTCCTCGAGGTGCGAGCCCACGGGCGCGGTCCTTCCCCCCGACAGGTTGGCGAAGCCCGGATGGAACGCGTTCCCCCAGGGATAGCGCGCGAGCTCCGTCCCGTCGAAGCCGGCGGCGATCTCCCATTCCCGCTCGGTGGGCAGGCGCACGGTCATGCCGAGTTTCTTTCCGAGCCATGCGGTGTAGGCCCGGACGTCTTCGAGGGTCACCCAGGTGACGGGATGGTTCTCCAGGCCCGCCGGAGCCGCGCGGCCCTTCCACGCGGGAGGAGGAGGGTGTCCGGTCTCGGACACGAACGTCTCGTACTCCCTGCAGGTCACCTCGTGGATGCCGATGGTGAACGCCGGCTGATCCGTCGTTTCCACGGGATTGTTGTCGTCCGGATCCCCGCTCCCCAGCGAACCCGAGAAGGCGGGGACCACGGCGCAGCCGCGGTTCTCGACGGAAGCCCTGATCTCGTCGCCCTTCTTCTCGAGGCGGGCGAGAACGTCGGACGCCTTCTTTTGGATGTAGGAGAACGCCGATGCGCGGAAGGGGTCGATCGCTCGCCCGGCCTCCTCCAGACCCGACACCGTGCCGGAGGCCAGGGCCCGTTGCGCCCGCGCTTCCGCCCGCGCGAGCTGCTTCTTCTCCGCTCCCAGGGCCGCCGCCCGCTTCCGGCCGGCCCGGGCCTGTTCCTCCACCCGCCGGCTGGGGCTTTCCAGGAAAGCCCCGTAGAGGGCCAGCGCCCCGTCGACGTCGCCTTCCGCGAGAAGGGCCCGCGCCTTCCCGTCCGCCTGCCGGAAGGACGCCTCGGCCGATTCGCGGGCCCGCGCGTCCCGGCGCGCGAGCAGCCGGTTCCTCAGCGACGCCGCCGGCGCGGAGACGGCCTTCGAGGGCACGTCCATGAGTTCCGCGAGCCGGTCGAGGACGTCCTCTTCCGCGGAGGCGTCCAGGGCTTCGAGCCGCCCGTCCAGCGCGTCCAGCCAGGCGCGCTGTTCGAGCCGCTTCCGGATCGTCCCGGAGGATCGCGCCACGTCCTTCTCCATCCTGGAAACGCTCTCCGGGCACGCGCCGCGCCATCCCTCCCGCACGCCTTCCAGGGCCGCCCCGATCGCGTCGGCCTCCTTCCGGGCCTCCTCGAAGCGGTCCTCCCGGAGGGACTTCTCCATCTGATGGATGCGCATCCGGAAATCCGGCAAGGCGAGGTTCAGCACGCGTCGCTTCTCGGCCGGGATCCTGCCCCCGGCGGACGTTCCCTCGAACCGGGAGGGAAACGCGTCCAGCCGGGCGAGGGCCTCGGCGAACCGGTCGTTCAGCACCAGTCCGTTGACCGCGGCCAGCAAGGCCTGCAGGGAGCGTTCGGCTTCCGCCTCCAGGTCCGCTTCCGGCGGGCCCCGTCCCGGTTCGTCCTCCGGCGTCCCGGCGGGACCGGCGTCCAGGGGTGCGCCGGCGTTCGCGCCGTCTCCGCCGTCCCCCCCGCTTCCGCCGCTTCCGGAGAACACCCCCGCGAGAGCGAGGACGACGACGAGAACCAAAGCGGCTCCCAGGACGGCCCCGCCCGCGAGAAGGAGGGGAAACGGTTTCCCGTCCTCGTGCCGCGGGATGTTCGTGGCGGGCGTCTTCAAATCGATGTCCCGCGACAGCTTCTCGAACGACGGCATGGAGGCGAGGGAAGCCGGGGCGTCGGTCTCGATGCCGCGGAGGATGCGCGAGAGGCTCTCGTACACCTCTTCCATGGTCTGGAAGCGGTCCGCAGGGTCCTTTTCCATCATCTTCCGGATGGACGCCCACAGGACCTCGGGGACGTCGGGATTCCGGTCCCGGATGTCCGGGACGGCTTCCTGCTGGTGCTTGCTGATGATGGCCCAGGGGGAGGTCCCGGTGAAGGGGGGCGTTCCGGCGATCATGGCGTAGAGGGTGGCGCCGAACGAGTAGACGTCGGCGCGCACGTCGGCCGTCTTGGCATCCTCGGCCTGCTCGGGGCTCATGTAGTGGGGGGTGCCCATCGCCTGCTGGGAAAGCGTCATGGCCGACTCGTCGCCGAGGTCCTTCGCGAGGCCGAAATCCGCCACCTTCACCTCGCCGTTGTTGTCGATCATGATGTTGTCCGGCTTGATGTCCCGGTGGATGATGTGGATGCGGTGCGCGGCGGCGATGCCCCGCCCGGCGTGGATGCAGATGTTCAGCGCCTCCCCGAGGGGGAGGGCGCCGTCCCGCTTCAACCGCTCCGAGACACTCTCGCCCTCCACGAACTGCATGACGATGTAGTGCTTGCCCCCGTCCACGCCCGTGTCATGGACGGCGACGATGTTCCCGTGCTCGAGCCGGGCGGCCGCCCGGGCTTCCTTGAGGAAGCGCCGTTGCGCCGTCTCGTTCGACATGGTCTCGGAGAGGAACTTGATGGCCACGGGCTTGTTCAGCGCGATGTGTCGCGCCTTGTACACGTAGCCCATGCCCCCCGCCCCGAGCTTCTTCTCGAGCCTGCACCCTCCGATGATCTGGCCGGCCAGGGGATCGGCGGGATCCGTCGAGGCCGGGGAGGCCGAATCGTCCGGATTCTCCCGCTCCATGCGCCCCGAACAATCCGGACACGCGGACCGCTCGGACGCCGCGCCCGTCGGGACGATCTCGCTGCGCCCGCAATCGGGGCAGACGATCCGCGTTCGATCCGTCTCCGCCAGGATGTCCATCGCCGTGGACGGCTTCAAGTCGGCCGATTCGCCGAGATACGCGTCCAGGCTCCTTTCCCGTCCCGACGCGCGCTCCTGGTCCTGGGCGATCAAGGCGTGCCAGAGCTGGAGCGCGTCCGCCCGCCCCCGTTCCACGACGGCCATGCCGAAACGGACGTTCTCGGCCTGGACCACGCTTCCCGCCTCGTCGAGTTCCCCCGCCCACGCCCCGGCCGCCTCGAACAGGCCGGGCCCGTCCACCAGATCCCCCGTCAGCGCCTTCTCGGCGATCTCGGAAGGGGGAACGTCCCGAAGAGCCGACTCCACGCTCTTGGGATCGGCACCCGCCCTCGCACGAAGAAATCGCTTCAGGAACTCGATCCCCTCGGACACGTCTCGTCCTCGGAAACAACCGCACGTCGGGGTTCAGTACTGGTAACGAACAATGACCTGATCGACCTGCGCCGTGGTCGTGCCGCTGGACGTCTCCAGCGTCAGCGTGAAACGGAGGAAACGGAAACCGTCCAGCGGAGAAACGCCCGTCGGAGACACGCCCCCCGCCCCCGCGCCCCCGTTGATCTCGCCCGTCTTCAAGTCGATCGTGGCCGGGTTCGTGCCCACGCCGGAGGGGGAGGGGAGGCGCTCCGCCCCGCTCGGGCCCGCTCCGTTCGTATAGAGGGGTGTGAGGTTCACGGTGGGCTGGCCGAGGAGGTCCGGGTCCGCGCCCTCGATGTTCAGGTACACCGCCGTCACCCCCGGCGTGTCGGAGAACCAGACCTCCGCCCCCGTGTACTTCGGGTACGAGCACTGGAAATCGATGAACGTCGTTTGCCCCTTGCTTTGATGCGACGAATGCCCCGGCGGCAGGTGCGATCCGCACACAAGGGTGCGCCCCGTCTGGATCGTCGTCAGCCCGGAGGAGACGTCCGGAGCGAAGGTGCAGTTGGACGCGTTGGTCACGGAGGCGTCGATCCGGATGATGCCGTCGGCCGTCGGCTGATCGTGGGGATCGCCGGGAAAAGGCCCCCCGTGGCCGCCCGACGTATCGGCCTTCCCCCCGATGCCCCCCTGCGCGTTCAAAACGGCGCCGGGGCCCGTGAACGCGAGCTGGTTGGCCTGGAGGACGATCATGCCGCCGCTCCCCCCGCCCCCCGCGCCACCCCGCCCGAGGACGGCCGCGTCCGCTCCCTTTCCGCCCCGCGCGTAGATGCGCGCGTGGGGACCGATGGTGATGTTGCGGTCCGTGATGATCTGAAGGTATCCGCCGCCTCCGCCTCCACCCGCGCCGCCCGCGCCCGCCACGTCGACCCCGCCGCCTCCGCCGCCCCCGCCGCTTCCCCCGCTCATCCGGCGGAAATCCGCACCCCCCCAGCTCGCCCCCCCCGCGCCCCCCGCCGCGCCTCCCGTGTCCTGCCCCGCCGAGCCCGCCGCGCCGAATCCCCCGCCCCCGCCGCCCGCGCCCGCGGAA
>Ga0180434_10004531_pt1 | contig 16855 bp, 9 predicted proteins | sample SS_ome_7_FD_132453 | JGI IMG/M metagenome (GOLD analysis project Ga0180434, IMG submission 132453) | Hypersaline lake sediment archaeal communities from the Salton Sea, California, USA - SS_1_D_2 metaG | ecosystem: Environmental > Aquatic > Non-marine Saline and Alkaline > Hypersaline > Sediment...
CGTCCCCACGGCTTTTGCCAGGCCGAAGTCGAGGATGACGGGATCACCTTCAGGCGTGATCATGATGTTGCCGGGCTTGAGGTCCCGGTGGATGATGCCGGCTTCGTGGGCGGCGTGCAGGGCCCTGGCGGCCTGCTCCGCGATCCGGACGATCCGCGTCACCTCCTCATCGTCTGGGACGTCCGACACGTCCTCGACCGTGGCGGGAGCAGTCCCGTCCGGTGTCCGGGCCGTAGCGATTCTGGCCGACAGGGTCTCCCCCTCGACGAATTGCATGGCGATGAAGGGAACATTTCCCTGGGTTCCGCTGTCGTACACCCTGCACAGGCCCGGGTGTTCAATCCTGCCAGCCAGCGCGGCCTCGCGCCGGAATCGCTTGAGGGCCTGCTCGGAAAACACCCCCATTCCAGTGAGAAGCTTGAGGGCAACCTTGCGGTAGGTACGGATATCCTCGGCCAGGTAGACGACCCCCTGACCGCCACGTCCGATTTCCTGGAGAATCTTGTAGGGACCGATCTGCTGGACCAGCCGGATTCCCTCCGGAGTGAATTCCAGTTCGGCGAACCTGTTCTCCGTGATGGACTGGTTCTGCCTGGCGAACTCCGCAGCGATCTCTTTCTCGAAGTCAGGCCAGAGGGCCTGGTATTCCTGGACGGACAGTACCTGGCCTCTGGACCTGTCATCAAGAAATCGGCGCAGGAATGCGTTTATGATGCCATCTTGACTCACTCTTGCCCCTCCTCGGGACCCTGCATTTTATCTGTCTCCGGGCTGAGATCAAGTGTATTCCCAGGTGACGAGCGAAAATTCAAGTTTTGCCAGGGACCACGATAATCCGGCCCATGGCCCTCGAGTATCAAGGTGCGATCATTCCGTGTGACTCCGGGAATGCTGTACTCTATCCATTCCTGCAAACCCGTCACCTATATGGGTCGATCCGGTCGGATTCGGCCCATTTATACACACCCGGAGGAAGAACCAGCAGGGGTGTGACCGGTGTTTCCGTTACTCATCCACGAGTTCATGAAACACCGAATCCGGAATCAGCTTCCGGAGCTTGAGGATTGCCCGGTGGTACTGCTGCGCAATCGTATTTGGCTTTATCCCCATTTCAACCGCTATTTGCCGGTGCTGAAGTCCCTCGATGCCATGAAGGACGACAACTTCTCGCGCCTGGGGATCGAGCTGTTCCAGAGCCGCGTTCACTGCAGAAGCCAGATCATTCTGCGCTGCGAGACTCACGACGCTTCTGACGTCAGCCTGGACGCCGTCCATGAGGCCACCGCCCGAGGTCTCGGTCCAGTCCTCCAGGACTTTCTCCACGGATTTTCTCCGCGTATATGCCCGGAGCAGATCGTTCGCGATGTTGCGAACGGTTGAACTCAGGTACGAGAGCAACACGGGCGTGAAGCGACCCTCCCGGGGATTGATCATATGCATCTTCGGCAGCACGGCAAGCCAGGCTTCGGACACCACGTCGTCCAGGTCGATCTTGCGCGCAAGCGTGGAGCCGAGCCGGTAGCGGGCCTGAGCCCGGATCAGGGGCGAGAACCGGCTGACGATCCACCCCCGGCTCTGCTGGTCTCCGTCAATGGCCTGACGAACATGAAGGGTCGTTTCGTTGTTCTCGTATTCTGGCATTGCGTCACCCCTACCAAGAGCCCGCCGGCTCGATCGTCTCATACATTTCAGGGAAGCCTCACTGTTCTGAAACGTTCATTCGGAGCTTGTTCCCATGATAGTAAAACGCCCGGGAACAGGAAAGAAATTCCCCATTCCGGGGTGGCGCCGCCAGCCTTCGAGATTGTCACCGGTCTCCGGCCTACCAGGCCGTGACCGGATCGGATTCCCGAGAATCCCCGTCATGCAATTCCCCCTTCCTCCATTGGTCTCGTGTCCGCTGGCCATCAAGGCCGGAATGCGGGGTGCGATGAATCCGGCGGTCAGGGTGAGGAAGGATGCGACCTTTTTTTGAGGAGATAACCATGAGTGGCTGACCATTGATGATCAACATGGGTGTTCAAGAAATGCCTGCAGATTCCAGGGTCCACAGCCTTTGTCGATCGATGAAGTTTGAGGTGGCGGACATTGCCCTTGCGCCAGGGTTCGAAATTCCTGCGATGATGAGATCTGTTTCACGCGGCGGATGTTCGCAACGGGCCGTGTCCTCGGTTCCCTGGAACGGGACTACGACTAAACGGGACTACACGTTGTATTGTACTTTTCAGGGAGAATGTCATGTTGACGACGACAAATACCGCTTCAGCTGTCCACGACCGAACACGGTTCACGAATCTGATCACTCTGGTCACATTCGTGCTGATATTTGCCGTGATCCCTTCTGCATGCAGCCGGAGCGGTGGCAGTGGCGGAGGGGGGGGCGGTCCTGCTCCGAGTGTTATCGGCGAGTTTCTCGAGCTCGACAAACCAGGCACGGTGAGGACGTCGGCGAATCCGACCTCCACTGCACGGACCTATGTGCTCTCGAAGGACGAGGGAATCCAGTACGACGCGACCGAGGGGACGGTCGTTCTGTCTCGCCCTGCACGTACGTATTCGATTGGAGACATCATCATCGGGGATGGTGAAGTGACCCGCTTTGCGAAGCGTATCAACACCATCAACACGATCTCCTCCGGCGTGTTCCTCACGGTAGAGGACGCACCGCTGAACGGTTTCCTGGCCTCCGGCTCGATCGCCGCACGCATCACCCCGGACTGGCGAGCAGCCGAGATCGAGTCCCTGCCCGGTGAGAATCCGGGCAAGGATACTGGACTCCGGTTCCTGGCCGACGGCACCGTGGTACTTGATAACACGGAGCTGTTCGATCTCAGGGTCACCGCCTCCGGAATCCTCGATCGCAATACCAGTCATGTCATGGGTCGCCCGATTCCACCGTTGATCAAGAACATCATCCGGAGATCTGACCTCACCGGTTGCGCCAATGGCCGACTCACGGCCCGATTGACACGCGGCCGGATCCGGGCCGTCCCCACCGGGGACTTCACCTGGGAAGTGGGTTCAAACTACGTGGCCGCGAACGGCAAGGTTGATGTCAAGGTCCTCGTGGATTTTGCGTTGCAGGTCACCGTGTCAGGACGTGCAGCCCTCGACCTGAGCTCTCCGCTGATCCCCAAGCTCAAGTACCCGGTGGTGATTCCGACCACGCCTCCGGTCTACCTGTCCGTCCAGCTCGAGGTACCGGCCGGTTTCCACCTGGAGGTCGATGCTGCTGGAACAGCCACCTATGCATGCGAACAGGAGTACGCGATCGCAGCAAACATGCGCCTCGATACTCTCGGAAAGTTCACAGTCTCGCACAAGATGGAGAAACACTTTCCTGTCAAGTCCGTGGCGTGGACGGGGCCGCATGCTCACGCTGCAGCGGAGTTGTATGCCGAACCCACTGTGAAGGTCATGCTGTACGAGGTCGTCGGGCCCTTCGTCTACCTGCACCCTTACATTCGTGCCGAGATGCGCTATCCGTGGCGACCCGCGGAGAAAGACCTCTATATCGGTCTCACCGGTGGACTTGGCCTCGAGCTGGATCTCTTCCTGTGGAAGACGAGCGTGAAGTCCGGCAACCTGTTCGACGTGCAAATGGGGTGGGACCTTGTAGGTCTCAAATCCGGGAATGGTCCGGCCAACAATCCGCCTGTCGCAAAGAGCCAAGCCATCAAAGTCCCCTCCAGCGGAGCGCTGATCCGCCTCGAAGGCGAGGATCCGGAAAACGATCCTCTGTCGTTCCGGGTCAAGTCGGCACCAGCGCATGGATCACTGGGACCGCTGAACGCGACGACCGGCGAGGTGCGATACACACCCTACCCCGGCTATGAAGGGCCGGACTCGTTCGCGTTCATCGTCAGCGATGGGAAGCAACAGAGTCCTCCGGCGGTCGTTTCCATCACGGCCGTCAAGGGAACGCTGCCGATCGCCCGATTCTTCTGGGAGGGTGTCGGCAACGCAGAGGTGAATTTCGTCGCACGCTGCACGGACCTCGAGGATCCGCCGGAAAATCTCTGGGTCCGCTGGGATTTCGAGACGGACGGGAAATGGGATACGGGTTATTACCAGCAGACCAAGGGGATCATCCATCGATACCACAAGTATCCCGAGAACGGAACCAGCGTTGTCACGCTCGAAACGCGAGACAGCCACGGTATGACCTCTCGGCGAGTAGCCGTCGTCGATACCGAAGTCCGGAACGCCATCGTGGTCAACAGCGGCCGGCTTGCGGGCAAGGATTTGGGCCTGTTCGATGCAGAGTTCTCGGTGTCGCCGGAGACGCGGATTTCGGGCTATCTGTACATCGAGACGAAGAATATCAATCCACCGCCGACCTATGTGCGCGTCGCAGCGACCCCCAGCTGGGGTGAACCGTCCAGGAGTTACTGGGGCGTGCTGGCCGGTGTGAAATACGGTGCCGCCATGTATCGCATCGACAGCATCTCCTTGACCGCGCCAACCACCCCCGGCAACTACTACATCATCTTCGCCATGGCACCGGCCGACGACGACGCGCAGATCATGTCGGGAACGCTTCCGCCGGCTCACGCCGACTGGATCAACGGCACCAAGGTGGCACTTCTCCCCAGCCAGGACTTCGAGATCGGATGGGAGCAGGGCTGGACGCCTTTCGATTGGTGGTCGCCGGGCCGCGGCCTCGTTCGCGACGAGCTACCTCTGACCGCGGTGAAAGTCCGGGTGAAACCCGGTGCGTATGACATCAAGGCCTCTGGTGGCCCGGAAACGCAACCTGCCGACTCGCTGCTGGCCCCGAATCGCTGATCGCTGTAGTGGTTTGACCGACGAAGGACATGCGGCCGGATTATCACCCGGCCGCATGTTCGTATCGGCGCGGTGCATTTGATTCTTGTCTGGATACAGTATCCATATCCCCTCCGGAGATGTTGTAATCCTGGATCCCAGAAAGGGGCGGCTGGCGATGGCCGGAGACGACTTCATGAGTGAGTGGAAAAAACAGGATCACGTCTGCTTGCTGATCGGGCGGGACAACTAGGCGAGCCGCAAAAAATAACCAATTGCGGCTCGCTTTCGTTCCCGGAAGGGGCCCAGTCAATCCAGGATTTCTTTCACCCGGCCCACTTCACCACCTGTCAGGCGGACCTTGATGCCGTGGGGATGTGAACGAGACTTGGTGAGGACGTCTTGCACGATCCCTTCGGTTAGTTTTCCTGACCGCTGATCCTGTTTCAGGACGATCATCACCTTCAGACCGGACCGGATATTTTCGCGCCTCGTTCCGTTCATGATCCTGGATATCTGGATGTCATGAAAAAGGCCGGCGGGGAATTCGCCCGCCGGCCAGCTCAGCTGAAAGAAATCATGGCGTGACCGTCACGCCGATGACGTTGGAGGGGAGAATTTCCCCGGTCGGCCCCGTGCGGTCATCCACGATCGCCTGTGTGTAGACCGTGTACCCGATGGTGGAGGACGGGACCAGGAACGTGACGCCCGCATCGCCGTTGCCGTCTGTTGCCCCCATGAATACCGGGACCACGGTGGCCCCGATGCCGATGTTGAAGAGGCCGCCGATGCTCACCGTCTTGCGCTCGAGGCCGATGGCGATGACGGCCGGCCTGGCGGGGCTTCCGTCGACGGCAAGGGTGACGCTGGTGCCCGACTTGTGGGTGACACTCCAGGCAGGCTCCCCGTTCACCCGGTGGACAGCCAGCGCGAGCTTGACTCCCCTGAGAGCATTCACCCGTCCAGCGCCCCAGTCGTTCTCCTTGCCCGGAATCGTGCCTGCATCATCCGCCGACTGGTGGATGATCATACCCACGTCCTCCGGGGTGAGACTCATGTTGGCGCTCTTCCAGAGCATGATGCACCCCATGGCACACGGTGTGGCATTGGAGGTGCCGCTGAAGGTGCGGAAGGAGCAGGGGCCGCGGCTGGTGGTGGTGGTGCCGGTGGGAGAGGCGATGTCCGGTTTCAGGAGCCCCTGCATGGAGCCGCCCTTCCAGGGGTAGTCGTTGTCATTGGCGGTGTCCCAGTTGGCGGTGGGATAGGAGGAGAGCACGGCCAGCAGATCCGGCAGGTACCATGCGAAAGGCCCGCACGGAGAATAGCTCATCAGGCTGTTCGGATTGGACAGGGAGTACGCGGCCACCCCGATGACGCCCCCCTTTCTGCCCACCAGAGTCTGGTTGGGATCGATGTACGGAGCCGGGAGACACCCGGGTGCGGAGATGTTGAAGGGCTTTGCGATGGAGTACCCTGTGCGGTTGCAGGAGCTGCCGTTGTTCGAGGTGGAGTTGGTCCGGATCAACCCGGCGGCCATGGAGGTCTCGCCCAGGTCGCGGTGCATCTTGTAATTCGGCGGTGGGCTGAAATTGTTCTTGTAGGAGTGGGAGCTGGTCTGGGTGTGCGCGCCCATCAGGATGGCATACTGGATGGCGTCCCACTGACTCGACTCGCCACTCAGCCTGCCGGTCATCACCTGCCCCTCCGGCGCCATCCCGTTGACGGTGCCGTTGCAGGTGCCGTCCGCAACCATGCAGCCGGCGGTGTTGGTTCCGTGGCCTCCGGAATCATTGAGGCTGTTGTTGTTGCTGCCGAAGTTCCAGCCGTTGATGTCGTCGACATACCCGTTCTTGTCGTCGTCGATGTTGTTCCCCGGTATCTCGCCCTTGTTCACCCAGAGGCGTTTCATCAGGTCGTTGTGGGTGATGTCGATGCCGCTGTCCGAGTTCATGACGACAACACCCTTGCCCTTGATACCCAGCGCCCAGACCTTGTCGGCCTTGGTGGCGACCGGCCCCTTTCCGGCTGCAGGCATCGGGTTGACGGCAGCGCTGTCTTCCACCTCCGAAAGAGGAGGCTCGAAATCGTACCACACCTCTTCAACGCCCTCGTGGATGGCGCCGCCGATGATCACCGACAGGGTGGCCTTCACCTTGACGTAGTTGCCCACCCAGTTGGAGAAGATTCCTTCGGCCTTCCCCAGGGCTTCCTGCTCGCGCAGGAACCGGAGCAACCTCCTCTGCGTCCTGTCGGCGTGTTCTCTCAGCTCGGCGATGACCACCCTGCGCCGCACCTCCAGCGGAAGCGTGTACACCCGCGGAAACCAGTGGTCATACCCCAGCCGGTCCTTCATGACGAAATAGACCGGGAGCTTGTCGCCCGGTTCAACCGTCTGGATCACCTCGTCGAGGTAGTAGTGGAATTTCCTGGTCGGGTCCTCCTGCCCGCAAACAGAGCTCCCGATCACAACGAAGGCCAGGAGGAGTAGAATTGAGCGTTGCATGGATCTCCTTCCATCGCTCTCGGGAAACCGGATCGCGGTGATTGGCTTCGTCCCCGGATTCCCCGGCGAACTCCAGGTCCCAGTAAGTGCCCTAAGACTTGTGTCCTCAGTATAGGCAATGGACAGGATGTTGTGTAGCCTTCAGGCGGTTTTTGGGGGGGAAATAGAGGACGGGGAAGGGATCAGACCAAAACCCGGCCAATCCTGGAGCCAGTACCTTTACTTCTGCCCCTGGAGCTGAAAGAATTGTCCGGCAAGAGCGATCCGTGGTCTTTGCCTGATTTGCCGGATTTGTCCATCTGGAGTCGTGAGCAGTGAAAACGCAGTCCTGCTCATTCAGTGCGGATGAGAATCCCCTCGAATCGAATTCCCCCGCGGTGTGGGACAGGTTGATCGAGGCGGTAGGGCCGGCGTCCATGCTGGTGGTGATCAACTCCCGGATGGGGGAGAAGCTGAAGCGGGAATACTCGCCTGACGACATCTGGCAGGAAACCCTGTTCATGACCTGGCGGGATCGAAAGCAGATGGCATGGCAGGGGCTGGCGAGTTTCCGTCGCCTGCTCATCCGGATTGCCGAGAACCGTATTCGCGACCTGGTCGATCGAGAAGGTGCACAGAAGCGGGGCGGGGACTTGAGACCGGTGCACCTGGGATCCAGGGGACGCCCCGGGAGCGACACGACCGAGGGGACGTTCGCAGGACCCGTCGTCTCCACCACGCCGAGCCGGGTGGCCATGGATCTGGAGCAGGCCGAGTGCATGGAGGCCGCCCTCGACCACCTGCCCGAGGATCTCCGGCAGGTGGTATTTCTCCGCATCTTCGAGGACCTCACCCTGGAAGAGGTGGCCGGCCGGATCGGGATCAGCTTTGCCACGGTGCGGTACCGCCTGCGCAAGGGTGCAGAGGCCTACTACCACAGGTTGAATCAGGAGATCCGGAACAGTGCATCATGAGCAATTCGGTCTCGATCCCTGAAGACGGCCGTGACGAGACCTCGGCTTTTCTGGATGATGTCTTTGATCGGGCTCTCGAGGCGCTCAAGGATGGTGGTTCCCTGGATGTGGAGATGTTTCTCGGGCACCGGCAGGACTTGCATTCCGAGGTGACAGAGATCCTCCGGATCGCGGGCCAGGTGATGAGGCGTGGGTCACGGAATTTTCCCGTCATCCAGGGGTACGAGATCCTGAGCGAGCTGGGGCGGGGGGGAATGGGCGTGGTGTACCTGGCCCGCCAGACCAGCCTGGGTGAACGCATGGTGGCGGTGAAGGTGCTTGATTCCGCCGCTGTCCTCTCCTCCACGGCCCGGAAGCGGTTCCTGACCGAGGTCAATACCCTTGCCCGCATTCGCCATCAGGGTGTGGTCTCGGTGTACGAGGTGATACAGGAGGACAACCTCTTCGCCTATGCCATGGAGTGGGTGGAGGGCCGGTCCCTGATGGAGCTGATCTCCAACCTGGGTCTCCTCGCCGGCCCTCCTGGTATGGCTGAAGTCCGCCAGGCTCTGAACGCACCGGCAGGGAAGCCTGACGATGCCTCGTTTCCCCTGTTCATCTGTCGAATCGGCATCGACATGGCCCGCGCACTGGCCGCCGTTCACGAAGCCGGCCTCCTTCACCGTGACGTGAAGCCCTCGAATATCCTGCTCCGCACCAATGGCACTGCGCTTCTCGGCGACTTCGGGATTGTCCGGGAAATCGGCGGGGAGGTGCTCACCCGGGCCGGAGACTTCCTGGGAACCCCGGCGTATGCAGCTCCGGAGCACCTCCGCGGCATGAGCACCGATGTCGACGCCCGCACCGACGTCTATGCCCTCGGCGTCACCCTGTACCACGCCCTGACGCTCCGCCTGCCATTCAAGGGAAAAACAACACCGGTTCTTCTGCAACAGATCGAAAACGGTGCGGCCCTGCCCCTTCGTCGTGCCAATCCCGCGCTGCCGAAGGATCTTCAGACCATCGTGGCAGTGGCCATGGATCCTGATCCGGAAAGGCGGTATGCCACTGCCGACGCCATGGCGGATGATCTGGAGCGACTGGTCAACCTCCAGCCCATCCGTGCCCGGCCCGCAGGGCTGGCAACCCGGACCGCCAAGCTCCTTCGCCGCAACAGAAAATCCCTTGCCGGAGCCGTGGTCGGCGGCATGGTCATTCTCGTGCTGTCGGTCCTGCTCTTCCTGTATCTGTTTCATGTACCCGGCTGGATCGAATCCCATCTGAGAAGGGCGAGGCTGCTGCTGCTGGGCCCGGTTCACGGTGAACGCATTTTCGTGGCCATGATCAGAAAAAAGTCCGGAGGCTCGTCCCCCTTCTGGAGGACCGCGCCCGAGGTGGTGGGACGGTCCCTTGACGAGGCGCTCACCGGGTACGGGAAGGCGCTGCTGTTCAGGCCCTGGGATGAAGAGATCCGGCTGGAAGCGGATACCGTGCGCCTGGCACGTGCCCTCCTGCTCCCGGCCAGAGGGCCGCTGGAAATTTCCGGGACCGTCGAGAACGGGGCTCCCTTGACAGCGCGAATCGTCAGACACTGGTCCGGGAAGGGGCGGCCGCCCCGGGCTACCGGGGTGGATCTGAAGGGAGCCGCGGGGATCGATCTCCGGTGCCTGGGGCTCCTGGCTTTTCTCATGGGCGATGTGGAACTCTGCAACCGGGCCTGGGAAGAGATGGAACAGCAGGCGGAACCGGATCCGTTCGTGGAGGCTTCCCGCGGGGTGGTCTTCCTCCTTTCCGAAGAGCCCGCAAAAGCTCTGCACCGGTTGAGAAATGCATTCAGGGCCTTTTCGGAAGCGGGTTTTCTCTGCGCATACCTCGCGGATGCCGCTGTTCAGTGCGGGGAATACGAGCTGGCGGACCGCAGCCTCGAGCGGGCCAGGAAACTGGATCTCCAGGATCCGTTCCATACCCTGAAGCGGGTGGAGGCGGATCTCCACGCTGTCCGAGGGGAAAACGGGAAAGCCCGTGACCTGTATGCATGGGTGGTCCACCACCATCAGGTCCCCGTTGCCATGGAGCATTTCGGGAAATTCCTGATGAGAGAGGGGGATCTCGAGGAGGCTGTCCAGGTCCTGTACTTCCTCATCCAGCTCTGGCCTGACACGAGGAAATACCAGCGCCTGCTGAATCGAGCCGCCGATGCCTGGTGGGATTCTCTGGCACCGCATGAAAGATGGAAGACCGTACGCATGACCCTGGACGGTGGGCTGATGAAATGGATCCTGTTCACCGATCTGCTCCGGGCGTATGAGCCGGAACCGAAGCCCTCGTCCTCTGCTCGGGCAGGTCTCACCCTCGGGCACCTGGCCGCCAGACTGAAGAGAACGCCCCTGATGCCGGAGGACGGCTGGACCCTTCCCTCCGGCCTCAAGGATCTGGTGGCCATGAACTGGCTTTCTCCCGCTCCGAAACTCGGGATATCTCTCTTCCATATCCTGCATGGGATGCTGGCAACCCTCGACCGGCTCGAAATCCAGGGCACCCGGTTCTCCCATCCCGTAGCCGCACCGGGGTGGGTTTCCATGTACAACGGCCCGGAAAACAACCGTCGTGCCAGGGGGCAGATCCTCGGCCGAGGGTGGCGGCGCGTGTGGCAATCGCCCAGGCGGTGTCGAGTCGATCGAATGACGTGTGGAGTGCTCGTCAAGAACGGTATTGTCGTCTTCCGGAACGACCCGGAAAATCCCGGTCAGTTTGCGGGGTTCCGACTGGATGATGGAAAGGTGCTCTGGACCCGCGAAGTGGGACCGTCCCGATCCGTACGGCCGGGCTGCATCTCCGGCAACAGGGTGTTCCTCCCCCTGTCCATCAACGGAGAGGTATCGCCTCCACACCTGACCCAGCGCGTGACGTGCCTGCATCTCGACACCGGTCAACACCAGTGGACCTGGGATACGGGCATCGTCGGGAGAGTCTCGGCGCTTCAGGTGCTTGAATCCCGGGACGCCTCCATTCCGTCCACCATCCTGTTCACTGTCCGGAACTCGATGGGGATCTCCTTCGGATTCAACGTGAAGCTCCTGAAGCTGGACAGCTCCTGGCGAAATCCGGGATTTCTCAACGGCAGGCTGGTGGCACTGGATGCAACCTGGAGTGGATCAACAGGGCCGGATCCGCGCTCCCCTCCTTTCTTGTGCCAGGGTCCGGCCATGAGATTGGGGCCGATCACGAGGCCGCCGCTGTCTGTTTTTCCCCTGATGGGGCAAGACCACGAGATCCGGTGGAAGGTGTTTTTTCACCGCCAGCGGATGGTGAAGCTGGACTCCCTCAGGCAATACCGGTCCTGGTTTCTCAGGGTGTATGATGCCCTCACCCTCGCTCCGTCGCCTGCTCCCTTCCCCTGCCATCCGTTTCTGAGCGATTCGACCCCCAGCACCTTGAAGGGCAAGTACGTCCAGAGCCCCCTGGTCATTGCCGGGGGAAACGGATATCTGTTCGAGACCGGTGGTTTTCTGAGGGCATACGATCTGCAGAACGGCCGCCAGCTCTGGTGCCGGAAGATCACGGAAACCCTGAAGGAGAGAATGACCCCCCTCGTTCTCACCGGCGCCGTTGTGATGGTGGACCGGGAAACGGGAGAGGCCGCGGCGTATGCGCGGTCCGACGGAGCGCTCCTCTGGCGCCGGACATTGCCTGCGCGTCCGGCCATACCGGGTTTCAACCTGGAATCCGGCTGCATCCTCGACCAGGACATCATCCTGCTCCCGCTCCGGACCGGTGACGTTTATGGCCTGGACCGGACCGGCACGCTCATCGGCCCGGTTCATCACGAGGCGGGGGTCCTGAATGTCATTGCCGCCGGAGGGAAATATCTCGTCTCGACCCGAAGCGAGCTGATCTGCTACAGGGCAGAACAAGGCGCCCCTCTCCTGGATCGGTGATTGAATTTTTTTTACAATGTTGCGCACCTCCGCCAGGAATTTCCTCTCCCGAGATTGTCTCGGTTCCCGCTTGATCTCGATGTGTCGGAAATCACTTTCCGCAACAGGAACAAACCACAGGCCTGTACGCCATCTGGAGGTAGCCGTGAAATCAAAACAACTGAATCCCCTGACAGTGTCCTTCCTGGTCCTGGTCCTGGCCGTGGCGGCGGTTTCGTATCCCTCCGCCGCCCAGACCCACAGCCTCACGGTCGGATCTCATGGCTCCGGCCCCACCCAGATCATCGGTCCCTACGGCGTGGCTCTGGACGCTGCAGGGAACATCTACGTGGTGGACAACGGGAACCACCGCGTGCAGAAGTACGACTCGCTGGGCAACCACGTCATGACCATCGGTCCTGCTGGATCGGGGTGGAGCTTCAACTCTCCCCACGGGATCATGGTGGACGATACCGGGACGATCTACGTGTCCAACCACGGCAGCAACCAGATCCTCTGGTTCAGTCCGGCCGGGGCGCTTCTCGGGCAGTACAACATGTATTCGCCCTACGGAATGGTCAAGGACAGCGCCGGCAACATGCTGGTCTGCGGCTGGGCCGGCAACGAGGTGATCAAGTTCGATCCCAGCTGGAACGTGATCTTTCAGATCTATCGAATGGGAACCCGCTCCCGCTGGTTCTACCTCCCCGGCGGCGTCGGCGTGGACAGCGCAGACAATATTTATGTCGCCGACACGTACGAGCACATCATCCGGAAGTTCGATTCACAGGGGAACCACCTGCTGTCGTACGGATCGTACCAGCAGGCGGGGTCGGCGGACGGCCAGTTCGCCCGCCCTCACGGCATCGCCGTGGACCACACCGGCAACACGTACGTGGCGGATACGGACAACGGGCGGGTCCAGGCGTTCGACTCCCAGGGCGCCTTCCAGTGGAAGATCACCGGACTCAACGGTCCCTCTGCAGTCGCTGTCAGCGGCAGCAGCATCCTGGCGGTGGCGGAGCACGGCGCGAATCAGGTCCGGATCTACAATCTGCCGCTGCAGATCGCGACAGAAGAACTTCCAGACGCGGTCGTCGGGCGACCGTTTTCACACCAGCTCGACGTGGTGGGGGGAAGTCCGCCATACACGTTCAGCGTGTCCTCCGGGGCACTGCCGCCCGGCCTGGTCTTGAGTACCGGCGGAGAGCTCAGCGGAACCCCAACCCAGAGCGGGACGTTCATCTTCACCGTACAGGTCACGGACGCCCTGCAGGCCACGGACACCCAGGCCTGCAGCTTGCACGTGGGGGCCTGCGCTCCGGTGCCTTCCGGCCTGGTGAGCTGGTGGCCCGGAGACGGCACCGCGGAAGACATCAAGGGGGAAAACCACGGGACGCTTCAGAACGGAGCAAGCTACGCGCCCGGCATGGTGGGCCAGGCTTTCCAGCTGGACGGGGTAGATGACTACATCAGTGTGCCCGATCATTCGAGCCTGAATGCAATTGCCAACGGATTCACCATCGATGCGTGGATCAAGCGAGCCCCGGACCTTGGATGGGTGGCAGCCGTGGTGAAGAAGGCCGGGAACGGCGGTGGGTACACGCTGGAATTCAACGAAGGCACACACATCCGGTTCATTGCCGCACAGGCCACACCCGGCTTTTACGTTTCTCCGGATGTGTGGACGCACGTTGCCGGTGTATACACCGGTTCACAACTCCTGCTGTATGTGAACGGAACACAGGTGGGGTCCACCCCTGCGGTTAACAACCCGGTTCCGTCAAGCAACCCATTGTGGATCGGAAATGATCCAGCCAATCCCAATGATAGCGCACGGAGATTCAAGGGGCTCATTGATGAAGTAGATTTCTTTGACCGCGCCTTGAGCGCCGCCGAGATCCAGGCAATCCACGCCGCCGGAAGCGCCGGTAAATGCAGGGGCGAGACCGACCCGCCCGTGGTCACCATCACCTCGCCGGCCGACGGGACCGTGGTCGGAAATCCGGCGGTGTACGTGACCGTGGACGTCATCGACGCCAGTGCGACCACCGTGACCTCGACACCGGCCGGCGTCGGCGGGTCTCTCTCCGCAGGCGGCGGCAGTGTGAACGGCACCGTCACCCTGACCGGCGGCGACGGGCCGCACGACATCACCGTTTCCGCCACGGACGCCTTCGAAAACACCGGCGGCACCTCCATCACCCTGATCCTCGACACCACCCCTCCCTCGGTGACCGTCACCTCGCCCCCGGAGAATGCCGTCCTGGGTGAGTCGCCGGCGGCCTTCTCCGTCACGGTGGTGGACGATACGGCGACCTCGGTACGCTTCGGCCTGAACAGCATTCCGCTGTCCCCCGGCGGCGGCACGGCCACCGGAGAAGTGGCCCTCTCCGAGGGCGCCAACGCCGTTGATGTCACCGTCACGGATGCAGCCGACAATCAGACTCTCATCAGGCGCAATGTGGTGCTGGATCTCTCGGCACCCGTGGTGACCATCACCTCGCCTGTGGGCGGAACCTGCTTCGGGCCGGGCAGCCAGCCTGTGCCCATCACCGCAACCATCGATGATCTCACAGCCACCACGGTCTCCTCGACGCCGGCCGGCGTCTCCGGATCGCTGCCACCCGGAGGCGGCCTGGCCAGTGGCGCGGTGAACCTCGTGGAAGGGGTGAACACCCTCACCGTGAGTGCCACGGATGCAACCAGCAGGACAGGGAGCAACTCCATCACGGTCATCCTGGACACGACCGCCCCCGCAGTGGCCGTCACCTCGCCGGCTGCCGGAGACCAGGTGAACGGCGAGATCGATTTTCACGCCACGGCCGTTGACCCCGGGCCCGGCTCCGGGGTGGCACAGGTGGTGTTCCTCGTGGACAACCAGCCCGTGAACACGCTGACCGCCGGACCCTGGGAGATGATCCTGGATACCCGCACACTCATCGATGGATCGCATACCCTCGAGGTGGAAGCGACCGATGGGAAGGGGAACAGGAATACCGCGATCATCACCGTGAACGTGGACAACACGCCGCCGGCGGTCACCATCACGTGCCCGGCGGCGAATGCACTGGTCGGCGGCACCATTCCGTTCACGGTCTCCGCTTCCGATGCCGGTTCCGGACTCGTGGAGGTCACCCAGCTTGTGGGCGGTCAACCGCCGACAGGCGATCAGTCCAGGACCTTCGATCCGCCGGTCAGCTCAGACGTGCTCAGCGGCCAGGAGGACCTCACCCGATGGCCGGACGGCCCCCTCACCTTCTCGGCCCGGGCCGTGGACATGGCCGGTAATGTATTCGAGGTGACTGCGGAAGTCACCGTGGACAACACCATCCCGGCCGAACCTCGACTCTCGCCGCGCGACGGGAGGAGAGTGCGGCGCACCATTCCCATCCGGGTGATCTCCAGGGACCCGAACCTCGAGTCCATCGAGATCAAGGTGGGCGATCTGTCCCTCGGCACCTCTTCCACCTCGCCCTTCAGGGTCCTCTTCGATACCACCACCCGCCTCGACGGGGCCATGGTGATCCAGGCCATCGTGACCGGGACCAACAACCTTTCGGCCACGACGGCCCATACTGTCACCGTGGACAACATACGCTTCCGGTGCCTGACCCCGCGGCTGCTGAATCTCAGGTCCAACCGGACAGGCAGATCGGTGATCGCGCGACTCGAGGGCAAGAGCGTCGGCCTTCTCATTCCCACCGAGAACCACCAGATTGAACTCCGCGTGCCGGGTGGAAATCCGGTGCCGGCGTCCACAGGATGGAGCGGGGATGACCAGACCGTCAATCCTGACCACGACAACGTGCCGGACCTCCTCATCAAGTTCGACCGCAGCCGGCTCATCGCTTCCATCCTGGCCGGTATCGACGCGGGCAAGATCTCGAGACACACCCGGCTGGTGAAGGTGGAGCTCTGGGTGAACGGCGAGCGGTACGGCTGCACCCGCATCTTCATCATCGGCCGGCGCCGCGGAGGGTGCTGAGATGCGGGCAGCAGCCGCCACCGCCCTTGCCGCACCGGCCCTTCTCGTCCTGGCGGCGGTCCTCCTGCTTCCGGGCGGGGAGCCGCCGTCAAGGGGTAAGCTGCGCACCTCATCTGCGGCCGGAGCGGAGGAGTCCGGCCCGGCCGTCCCCGTGATCCGGGCCACCACTCCGGCCGAGGTGAGGCAGGTGCTCCGATACTGCCGGCGGGCGGGGACGGAGGAACAGGGGACTCTGCGGCGCCTGGCGCTCGACGCACGGGATCCTCTGATCACAGGAAATGCGATCCGGGCGCTGGGTCGGCTTCGGGCCTTCCTCGGTGATCCCGGATTGACAGCCCTGCTTCACGATGCGAGGCTCCGGGTGCGGCAGGAAGCGGTGGTGGCCCTGGGGGAGAGCGGAGATCCCTCTGCAGTGGGCTTGCTGGCGCCCCTCATCAACAAGGAAGACCGGGCCCTTCGCCCGCTCGTGATCCAGGCGCTTGGCCGTCTGGGAGGGAATCGGGCCAGGCAGCTTCTCGAGGGCGTGTTGTCGGATCCGGAAGCGACCCCGACCGAACATGCGTTTGCAAGAGCGGCCCTGGCGGAGAAGCGGTGACCAGGACGGGCGGCCGGGTTCAGAGAACCCGGCCGGAGTCAACAACCACCCGCATAGCGGGTGGCCTGAGGAAGGGGGCGTACTATCGTTCGGCCGTGATGAGGGCGAGAAGCGTGTGATCAGTGACAGGGGACCTGAAGGCCATACGGAAAG
>Ga0180434_10004533_pt1 | contig 16854 bp, 18 predicted proteins | sample SS_ome_7_FD_132453 | JGI IMG/M metagenome (GOLD analysis project Ga0180434, IMG submission 132453) | Hypersaline lake sediment archaeal communities from the Salton Sea, California, USA - SS_1_D_2 metaG | ecosystem: Environmental > Aquatic > Non-marine Saline and Alkaline > Hypersaline >...
ATTCCAATTCCTTTTACTTCTATGAGAGCTTGAACGGAGGCTTCAAAGAGGTTTGATAGGCTCCCAAAACGCGCAAGGAGTTCTTCGGCAAGACGAATTACGGAAACACCGCGCCTGCCACTTCCTAAACAGATTGCAAGAAGCTCGGTAAGTGAAAGAGCATCACTTCCCTGTTGAAGAAGACGCTCACGAGGGCGCTCTTCTTTAGGAATTTGAGCAAGCGCTGTCATCTTCGATATACTCCCGCACCTTATGCTCTAGATGAGCTGGAATTTCAATTTCGATAAGTACATCATTCCCTTCATAGTCTTGATGAACGACTCTCCCTTCTTGCATAAGTTCACTGACAAGAGCATAGTCTTTTTGAGGAATACGAAGACTCACAACTTTCCGCAAGTCTTTGAGAACATCCATCATCATCTGCAAAAGCTCATCAAACCCATCTCCTGTGAGCGCTGAGATCGCAACCACACGGGGATACTTTAGCTTAAAGCGGGCAACAAGCGCTTTGTTTTCAAGAGCATCAACCTTATTTAGAACGGTGATGATCGGTTTTTTTTCAGTGCTTAGCTCCTTTAGGACTTCGTAAGTCGACTCCGCATGCTCTTCTGCAAGAGGATGGTTCACATCGATGAGGTGAAGCAAAATATCGGCCAAAACCGCTTCTTCAAGGGTGCTTTTAAAGGCAGCCACAAGAGTATGAGGAATTTTTCTAATGAACCCAACAGTATCGATCAAAAGGACGTCTTGATGATTGGGAAGAGCAAACTTTCGGGTTGTTGTATCAAGTGTCGCGAAAAGCTTGTCCTCCACGAGGACTTCCGCATCCGTGAGAGCGCGAAGAAGGGTAGATTTCCCTACATTGGTATATCCAATAATAGAAAAGGTCGGAACCCCCGAACGATTCCTCGCACGGCGCTGCACTTCACGCTGATGACGCACCTCTTCAATTTCTTTTCTGAGACGCGTGATTCTCTTGCGAACGAGACGCCTATCTAATTCAATCTGTCGTTCCCCCTCCCCTTTTAGAAAGCCTCCGCCTCCAGAGGATTGTCTAGAGAGGTGAGTCCACAGTCGTTTAAGCCTTGGAAGTTGGTAGTGGCTTCGCGCAAGTTCTACCTGCAACATCGCCTCTTTTGTTTGAGCTCTTTGCGAAAAGATTTCTAAGATAAGCTCTGTCCTGTCAATCACAGGTTTCTTAAAAATTCTTTCGAGATTACGCTGTTGGTTGGGAGAAATTTCATTATCAAATATTATCACGTCAGCATTTAGCTCTTCCGCTTTTACTCGAAGCTCTTCAACTTTTCCTTTTCCAAAAAAAAGGGCTGCGTCAATAGACCGGATCGAACACGGTTCATTCCCTACAACTTCAAAGCCATAAGTATAAGCAAGGGACGCAAGCTCATCAAGATGCTCTTTGCAAAGGGGCAAATCTCGCGCTCGATCATAACCGCCTGCAATCAAAGCCGTTTTTAAGTCGCTAATTTCATACTTAATATCTTCGTAGAGTTTATCTTCTTTCATGAACCTATCCCACTATTATAAATGCCAGAATTTTGAAGTATTTTTTTTCAGAATTTGATCCCTCTTTGCACGCCCCACTTAGTAAAGTAGGGTAAAAAGAGGGATCAAATTCTGGTAACAAAGACCCAAAAGGGCGTCGTTTATAATAGTGGGATAGGTTCATAAATCGATTTCAAGTCCATCGTATGCAAGAAAAAAACCTTTAGGAAGGTCCCTAGAGTCTTTTTCATGTTTTATTTCATGAGAAATGTGCGTAAAATATGTTTTTTTTGCACCTGTTTTTTTTGCAAAGTCGATTCCCTCATCGATGCTTAAGTGCGCAACCGATTTCTCCCATCGCCTTCCACTCAATATTAGTGTGTCCAACCCTTTTAAAGAATCAAAAATCGACTCGTCATACTCCATAATGTCGGTAACATAGGCAAGGTTGTTGAAGCGAAATCCATTCACCTTCATTCCTATCTGAACGTAAGAAAAATACTCCACATCCAATCCTTGAAACACTGTTTTTCCATTCTCCTCATCAAGAATCGAGAACTTAAGTTTTGTATCGTGAACAGAATCCTTAGGTAAAAAATAGTGATAACGGACTTTTAGCTCTTCATAGGTTTCTCGAGAAAGCAAGCAGGGAACAGGTTTTTTTTGCCGAAATGTGTAGATCCGAAGTTCATCAAGTCCTGCGATGTGGTCATAGTGGGAATGGGTTACGATCAAACCATCAAGGGTGTCTATTCCATACTTAAGCGCTTGGGTGCGATAGTCAGGGCCGATGTCTACCAAAAATCGCTTCTCTCCCTTAGTTAAAAGCACTGAAGGACGATACCTCTTGTTCTTTTTATCTGAAGACGTGCAAGTTTCGCACGAGCATCCGATCACAGGAATCCCCATCGACCCACCTGACCCCAAAAAAAGAAGTTTCAAACTAGTACCTCTTCCATCATAGTTTCTGCTAAGGCCTTTCCTAAGTAACTGTGGTAAAGGAGTCCTCTTGATCCCATTGCAGTAAGGACAAAAAGATTTTCATCCAACTTTTGAGCGATAGGGTGGTAGCTTTTGCGATTTGATACTCGGATATCTGCATGACACCCTTCAACTTTAAAAGCTCCGGTCGCGGGAATAAACTTCCCAATCTGTTTCAAAATCAAATCTGTCGCAGTTCCCAAGCAAGGCTGCTCCGTCATATAATCCCGCTCATACGTCGATCCTAGATAGCATCTGTCTTCCCTTTCACTCATGGCAAGATACCCTTTTCCAATAACGCTTGATGCTTCTTTCCAGTACTTGGGTTTTTGACACACAAGAATCTGCCCTTTGTTAAACCTCAGATCAAGAGATTCTCCTGCTTCAAACGCACGCACACCCGCTCCAGAAGCTAGAACCACCTGATCAAATTCCCTTAGATCAGACAGGGAAACGTTTTGTTTTACAAGACGCGCTCCTTGCTCTTCACATACCTTCCAGAGCCCCTTTAAGTAAAGATTTGCGTGAACGGTGATTCCAGAGCGAATAAAGATACCAGGAAGGTAATGACTTCCTGGAGCAAAAGCGTGACACTTTTCAGCGCTCCACCATTCGACATCTTCTCGCTCTTCTGCCCGCTCTTTAAAAGCTTTTTCTTGCTTTTCTGTAAGTGCAAATCTTAGGATCCCTGTCTCTTTGTAAACATCTGGCCCCACAAGCCTCAAGAGCTCGTTTGTTGCAGCAAGCCCCTCTTCACCTTTCCAAGAAAGACGTGCTGTTTCTCCAGGGTAGGGATGAAGCAATCCTGAGGCTATACCAGAGGCGCCACCTCCAACTCCTTTCCCATCAAAAACAGTAATATCTCCCCCCATTTGCAGGAGGTGGTAGCAAGCGCCTAGACCAGAAAAGCCGGCGCCAATAATAGCAATTTTTTTCATGCAGTCATCTTAGGATATTTCTTCTGCACTAGAGCATAACTCTCAACGGCAAAATTAAAAAAGAAAAGAATTCCAGGAGTAAGCATTGCGCAAAAGGGAATCATGACAAAAAACCATTGGAGGGCGATTGCCAGCGTCTCCGTGCGCATAAAAAAGTTGACACCTGTTAAGAATGCAGCAAGAGAGAGGATCCCCACTCCCAATAGGAGAGGAACAAGCCCTAACAAGAAGAGAGCAAGATTTGAAAAAAGATTTTCCTTGAAGCGACAATAAATATCTTCAGCAAGCTTGAGCTTTAATCGAGAATTTAAAGCAATGTGTGGAGTCGCAAAAAAGAGTAAAAACAAATTGAAAAAGGACAGAATCAGCGAACCTAAAACGAGCAAAAAAGGCCCAAAGGCCAAAATCACGCCAAGTACATCTCCAAGTGCAGGAATCTCTTTCAGCAAATAGAAGATTCCCATGACCATCCAAAGGAACAAATACGCTAAAAGAAGAGGAAAGGTCAAGTATGAGACGCCGATAAGAAGCTCCCATGATTGCGATAAAATCTTCTTAAAGCTGAGGGGAATCATCTTCACTTCATGATGATACACCCGCGCTAAAACAACGCCTGCTGCAAGAAGTAGCCCCGATGACAAAAATACCGGTAAAAAGGTTAAACTAAGAACCACCCATTGCCCTGCATTAACTGCTAAGGCTCGGCAGAAGACAAGCATGAGTCCACATACAACCAAGACAGGAAACATAAAGAAGAGCTTCTTTTTCGAAAAAGAAAAGCGGAGGGCGCGGTTAAAAATGTGCTCAATATCTTCAAATGTCATGAGATCACTCTAGCAGACTCAAAAGAATAATTCAAACCTAAGGTTCTAATGTAACCAGTGAAGCGGCGACCCAACTAGGCGAAGGATTATCGACAAAAAGATCCCCCGTATCAACGAGACGTAGATCAAGAATATTTGCCTTCAAGGGTCCGAGAAGATGATGGATAACTGTGCACGTATCCTTTGCATCATTGTGATACTTAATACAATGGTGGTAGTACTCCCGATATTTTCCTTTTTCAAGAAGGTTAAAACCTTCATGAATCGAGTCTATTGTAAAACGTTCGCTATGGGGGCCCATTTCCAGCTGAGGATCTGTTTTGTAAGCCACGCCATTATGAACGAGATCTCCTGTCGAAACAACAACAGCGTCTTTAGCAATCCGCTCTAGCTCCTCGATTCCAAGAAGACATTCTGGCCTGGCATTTACTAAGCAAGGATATCTCACAATCAATTTGGGTGGCTTAACTCCCCGCCTTTTCACCTCAGCTTCCCACAAGGTCTTAAAGTGAAAAAGAGAGTATTCTCCCTCAAAAGTTGGAAAAACGCCCCAATAAGTCTCATCAGTAAGCTCTTCCCCTCGCATTTCTTGCAAACGTGCGTCTCTAAGCTTCTCATTCCAGCGGTTATGAACAACACCTAAAAGAAGCACCTGATCAGCTCCACTATCCAAGCATCCATGAACAACAGCCGCAATCTGGTCTCCACAATCACTTAAATAGGTGTGAGGGAACACGGCTGAGCCCCCACTTCGAAGAGTCTCAGAGACATCCCAAGCTCTTCCTGCATCTAGAATTCGGTGAACTCCCTTCTCCCCAACAACGTCTCTTTGGGAGTAGTAGTCTTCATCAAACCCCCTCTTAACTTCTAGCATCATAAGCAGATAACCCCAATATTTTCCGAAAAGATTACCACTATTGCTTTTTATTGCCACCAACTTTTTTATTAAATTCCCAAAACCTCTCTTAAAAAAAAGTCAGCCGGACCAAAAAGTCCGGACTGACACCAAAAAAGGAAGGTAGATTGAGACTGGACATGGAACACGCAAAAGAAACGTGAATGCCCCTTTTGACTCACAGATGTTAATGAAACCTTAAAGCTCGTGACGACACGACCTAAGGCCCTTTATAAAGGTAGCGGGGTCGAACAATAGGAGTCCCCTTACCACCTCTAGCCTCTAGTCTTTCGTAAACGGTCTGAATGGCAATTCCGACTGAGCGTGACAGGCCGAAAAGTACGGTATAGTACTCAGGATGGGGGAAGCCGGCAGCAGTAAGGATTGTTCCTGACATCGCGTCAACATTGGGGTAGGGATTCGAGATCTTGGGGTTTTCCTTCAAGACTTTGGGCCCTTCTGTTCGGAGAAGCATAGCGATCTTTACAAGAGGGTGATCGGCAAAGTGCTCCTGAGCATAATCGTAGAAAATTGTCGCTCGAGCATCTTCAGCGCGGAGAACAGCATGGCCAAATCCAAAAACAAGCTCTTTAGCCTCAAGTCTTCTCCGGATTAGATTCTCCACATCAGAGGCTGAAGCATCCCCTCCCACCTCATCAAGAACGCTGTGTACAAAGGTCAAACAATCCTGGTTTGCCTTTCCGTGACGGGGACCCGCAAGAGCGCACATTGCTCCGCAGATCGATCCATACATTTCTTCGAGCCCAGAGGCAATAGCCTTCCCGACAAAACAGGAAAGGTTCCCACCTCCATGATCGTAATGAAGAATATTGAAAAGACGGAAGACCTCTGCTAAGTGCGTTTCATCACCATTTGGGACATTAAGCATGCGAGCAAAGCTTTCCATGTAGCCCAGATCGCCGCTTGGAGGAGGTGTTTCACCCCAACCAGCATGATAATTGATCACAGCAGCAACTAAATGAGGGAGTTTTGCAATAAGATTCATGCAATCCTCTTTATAATTCCCCTGCCCTTCGAGCATTCCAAGAACAAGGAGAGCTGCGTTGAAAAGCTTCATCGGGTGCCCCTGCCTTGGAAGGGATTCAATATGCTTAATCACAGCACTTGAACAGTGGGCCCTATTTTTTAGTTCTCCACTAAAGGTTGAAATATCTGAAGAACTCCCCTCTTTTCCATGCAGCAGAAGATACAGGATACGCTCCGGCTCCCATTTATAGAGCTCAGAAATAGGTCGCCCACAGTAAAAAAGTCCTTTAATGGGATCGACTGAAGATGTAGTGCAATACCCTACTGGATACCCCCGCATCCCGGTTTCGAGTTGATCTTTGGTCACCTGGAAAAGGACATCGTCCATAACTTCACCTTATTTGAGGAGATGGCTAACAGCATCTCTTTCTTCTAATAATTCTTTTTGTGTCAGGGCAATCTTCTCCTTTAAAAAAGCGTCCCTTTCAAACCCATCAACAACTTTAACTTGTCCAGGACTCGTCATAGCGCAAGGAAAAGAGAAAATCAACCCTTCCTGAATTCCGTAAGGATTTCCATCTGAACATATACAAGAAGAAAAAGTCGGTCCTGGATTAAAAATAGCATGCACACCATCTAAAATAGCATTGGCAGCAGATGCAGCAGAAGATTTTCCACGAGCAGCAATGACCGCAGCTCCTCTCTTCTGGACTGTTTGCATAAATTCCCCTTCAAGCCATGGGCGATCCTTAATAGCATCTATTGCCTTCTTTCCCCCAATTCTAGCATTGATAAAGTCGGGAACCTGAGTTGCAGAATGATTCCCCCAAATCACAACATCTTCAACTTCGTTGACATTTACCCCGGCTCTTTTAGCAAGTTGATACTGAGCGCGGTTTTGATCAAGTCGAGTCATCGCATGAAATTGACTCCGAGGGATATTAGGAGCGTTGTGCATCGCAATAAGACAATTTGTATTGCACGGATTTCCTACAACAAAAACTGTTACATCCTTTGCCGCAGCGTCATTAAGGGCCTTCCCTTGCCCCACAAAAATCTTTCCGTTTTCCTCCAGCAGATCTTTTCGCTCCATTCCAGGTCCTCGGGGTTTTGATCCCACCAGAATTGCAACATTGACGTCTCCAAATACCTCTTCAGGATCACTTCCTATTTTGACCTCTTTGAGATGAGGAAAACCGCAATCTTCAAGTTCCATGACAACCCCTTTAAGAGCTTCGACTCCTTGAGGAATCTCCAAGATATTTAAAGCAATCGGTTCATCCTTTCCAAAAAGTTCTCCACTCGCAATTCGAAAGAGTAGGCTATAGGCAATTTGTCCACCGCCACCAGTTACTGCAACTCGCTTAATCCGCTTAACCATCGGTACTTTCTCCATTCATTTCAAATACCCATTAAAAGGTTTATTGGCATATTCCTCAACCCCTTTTCTTTCGCTAGTCAAGATTAGCTTTTCAGAGTTTAGATAAAACATTTGCTGATTTAGACTGATATTCCTGGGCGTAAAATCTTTCTTTTGTTATGATTTCATTCATGAAAATTGCCGACCCTTATCTTTTTTACTTTTCATCGATTGATCCTGAGTACCAAGGTAGGCTAGAGGCGTTCGGTAACTTAATGTTTCGCCCGATTCATGTTTTGACTGGTCTGGCGAAAAGCTACTCCCCAACCACCTCATCTTGGGAATCTCATCCAATTCAAGGAAAAAACTACTTAGATGTGGCTATTTCGATTGCCGCAGTGATCCCAGGAGCTGTCATCGGAACTCTGGTAAAGTTTGCAGCTCACGCAATGGATAAGCGGATGAGACAAGACGAAGAGGGTGTTCTCAAATGTCTCCCTTTTTTAGAACCACCAAATACCCCCTTAGAAAGGACTCACAAGTCAACATGGGCTGTAGGACAGGAGATCCTAAAACTTATTGCTGGCGTCGATGAACCTGGAGCTCAAGAAGCCTGGGCTAGCGAAGCGATGCACGCTCATATCATAAGGTTCAATGAATTGCTGAAAACTGAATCTGAGCAGCTCTACCAGGCTTTTGAAAATGTTGGAGAACAACATTGGGAAGCAATTTGGCGTGCAAATGAAAGTTGCCCCAACTGTGCGGTGACATATTCCATAAAATACTCGTTTCTAGTTCAACTCTACTTCCATATTCGCAGAGGAGTTTACTATCCTTCTAATGATAAAATCTCTTTTCTAGAAGAATCCCAGCGTAATCCATTGTTTTTTAAAGAGGAGACGCCCGAGTATCAACTTCGCACGACATTCAATAAATTCCTCAGAAAATTTGAGCCTGTCTGCAGCAAGATTGACGATGTAAGATTGTGTGCAATAAAGCGCATTGACGAGAACCCAAACGAAATGCCTAAAGAGTTCAATTACATTACATTCGGAATAAAAGGACAGCTTATTAGACAACCGGAGATCCGAGATGCAATACTGGCTAATCAAAAGTGAACCCACAACTTATTCGATTGATGACCTAAAAAGATTGAAGCAAGATCATTGGGAAGGAGTACGTAATTATCAGGCGCGCAACTTTATGCGAGATGAAATGAAGGTCGGTGATTTAGCCCTTTTCTATCACTCGAATGCAACTCCCCCTGGAGTGGTAGGAGTTGCAAGGGTGTGTAGAGAAGCTCATCCTGATTTCTTTGCTTGGGACCCCGAAAGTAAATATTTTGATCCAAAATCAAGCCCCGATAACCCTAGGTGGATGATGGTTGATGTAGAGTTTGTCGAAAAATTCCCTCGCCTCATTCCTCTAGAAGAGCTCAGGGGCTATCCAGAACTTGAAGAGATGGTTTTACTCCAAAAAGGATCGCGCCTCTCCGTTCAAAGAGCTACAAAAGCAGAATTCACCTTCATCAGAAAGTTAGGAGTATGTTAGGCTTCTGAGCGATGGAAAAAAAGCAATACATCCTCAACCTATCTTGCACCGACCAGGTCGGGATTGTGGCGGCTGTCACAGGTGGCTTGGCAGAAAAAGGCCTCTTTATTCTAGAACTATCCCAGTATAGTGACCCCTCTACAGGACAGTTTTTCATGCGTATCTATTTTGAAACAACAATAGAGACATCTGAAGAGGAAATTGGCAAGGCTTTCGACACCATAGCTAAACAATTTAAGATGACTTGGGATCTTCATGACAAAGACTTCCGCCCAAAAATTCTTTTGATGGTTTCTAAACATAGCCACTGCTTAAATGGTCTTCTCCACCGATGGTCCAATGGATCCCTTCCCGTTGAGATTGCTGCCGTGGTTTCCAATCACGGTGATCTTGAAAAGATGGCCTCCTGGTACAACGTCCCCTTCCATTTGATCCCCATCACTTCTGAAAATAAGAGCAAGCAGGAAGATAAACTTCTTCAACTAGTTGAAAAAGAAGGAATTGACCTTATTGTTCTTGCGCGTTATATGCAGATTTTAACCGACAAGCTATGCCAAAAAATGTCGGGACGCATCATCAACATCCACCACTCGTTCCTCCCCAGTTTTAAAGGGGCAAAGCCCTATCACCAAGCGTTTGACCGTGGCGTAAAAATTATTGGAGCAACGGCGCACTATGTAACCGCAGATTTGGACGAGGGCCCGATCATCGATCAGGAAACAATTCGGGTACGGCATGACCAAACAGCAAAAGAGCTGGTTCAGATCGGTCAAGATATTGAATGTCAAGTGCTTGCAAGAGCTGTGAAATGGCATATTGAGCAGCGCGTTATCCTGAATGGCCACAAAACGGTTGTCTTCAACTAACCTCCCCTGCTATTGGGTGGAGTATGGAAGGGAAGAAACCATCAGATACGTCTATTCACGATCATACCTACCGGATCTTTCCCAATGATTTGAACGCCCAAGGAACTGTCTTTGGAGGACTCATCATGGCGGAAGCCGATCGGCTAGCTCATATTGTCGCTGAACGACACAGTGGGCGGATCTGCGTAACAGCATCGGTCGATTCAATTCTTTTCCATGCTCCTGCTGGCCATGGAGATAATTTGATATTTAAAACTTCAATTAATCGTTCATGGAATACCTCCATGGAAGTTGGGGTTAAAATCATGGCAGAAGAGCGAACAACAATGAATCGAAAACACATCGTTTCAGCTTACCTTACTTTTGTCGCTTTAGATGACCACGGGAAACCTGCCAAAGTTCCCCCTGTTCTACCAGTTTCAGAGCTTGAAAAGCGGCGGTTTGAAGAAGCTGATCTCAGGCGATCCAACCGCATCTCCCACAAAAAAGAATTGAGTAGTCGAAGAAAACTTTAATACGACTTGCGCTAGTATAGGATCATGGGGTACAATGCCGCCCATATGATAGAAGCAAATGAAATTAAAGACGCGATCTTAAACGCCCTTGATGGTGCGACGGTAGAACTTAAAAACCCTCGGGGAGATGGACTTCATTTTGACGCCATAGTCATAGCATCTCAGTTTGTAGGGAAGAGCTTGGTCGAACAACAACGTCTTGTGATGGGATCGTTAACTGGGCTGTTTGGCTCGTCACTCCATGCGATGAGTTTGAAAACATACACCCCTGATGAATGGGAGAAAGTAAAACCGTGAGTACAATGCAAGAAAGAATTAAAAAGGATATTGAGACGCACCCTGTGATTTTGTTTATGAAAGGTTCGAAACTCATGCCTCTCTGCGGTTTTTCTGGACAGGTTGTCGAAGTCTTAAACGGATTTGGAATTGCTTTTGAGACGCGTAATGTTCTCGAAGATGATGAACTTCGCCAGGGGATTAAAACCTATTCAAATTGGCCAACTCTTCCCCAACTGTATATCAAGGGAGAGTTCATTGGTGGCTGCGATATTGTCATGCAGCTACATGAACAGGGCGAACTCGAAAAACTCCTCAAGAGGTAATAAATGGAAGAGCAAGCGACGGAGATCGCAGATATATTTCTGCACCGAGGATGGCTTATTCCGATCGCGATTATTATCGCTCTGACCCTCATTGCCCATTTTATCGTTACCCGTTTTTACAAGCGCATTTACCCCAGACTAGAAAAGACGCATCTGGCTTGGGACTCGGCGCTACTAAAGTCTTTAATCCGCCCTCTTAAAATTATCATCTGGGTATTAGGCCTCACTTTTTCTGTGCAGCTATTGGCTTTTCACTTTGAAAAGGACAGTCTCGTTGACCTGTTTAAGCCGTTCCGAAATTTTAGCTTTGTTGTTGTTAGCCTTTGGTTTACCTTAAGATTCATCAAGAATATGGAGACCGATTACACACGTGAACAGCGGTCAAACAAAAAGCGGTATGACAAAACAACCGTACGCGCAATTTGCCAGATTTCAAGAGTTGCTGCAGTGATGATTGCTGTATTGGTCTATTTACAAACACGAAATGTCAATATTTCCGCGGTTCTAGCCTTTGGTGGTGCGGGAGGTTTGATTGTCGGTTTGGCAGCAAAAGATCTCTTGGCAAACTTTTTTGGAGGTCTCATGATCTATATGGACCGCCCTTTTTCTGTTGGAGACTGGGTCAAATCTCCAGATAGAGAGATTGAAGGATATGTCGAAAATATTGGATGGCGACTCACACGCATTCGAACGTTCGAAAGGCGCCCTATTTATGTTCCAAATGGAGTGTTCTCAACAATCTCAGTTGTAAATCCCTCTCGAATGTCGCATAGACGTATTAAAACACGGGTAGGCGTTCGCTATGATGATGCGAAAAGTGTATCGGCAATCGTTGCCGAAGTGGAGGAAATGATCCGAAACCATGAAGGAATCGACGAGAAAACTTTTATGATGGTTCGCTTCGATGAGTTTGGTCCTTCGTCATTAAATTTCTTAATCTATTGTTTTACAAAGACAACCAAGTGGGCCGATTACATGCTCGTGCAGCAGGATGTCTATTTGAAAACAATTGAAATTATTGAAAGCCACGGCGCAGAGTGCGCTTTTCCTACAACCACATTGCATATCCCTGAAGGGGTTGCACTCAAACAATGAACGAAATCACCTTTCTCTTTCATATTGCTGCTCTAGTAAGCTTTATTCTTATTGCTCTCAGGATTGGAAAACATGCTCTTATAGCAACTCTGGCAATTCAGATTGTTTTAGCCAACCTTTTTGTGATGAAACAGATGACCTGCTTTGGCCTCAACGTAACGTGCAGCGAAGTCTATACAGTTGGATCTATTTTTTCGATGAACTTGATTCAAGTTTACTTTGGAAAAAAGGTTGCGAATCAAGCGCTTGGAATTGTCTTTTTCCTCCTCTTTTTAGTCATTATTATGTCGCAATTTCAAATCCGCTATATCCCTTCAAAGTATGATGCCATGCACAGCGCTTTTGCCTCGATATTGGGATATGCCCCACGCATTATGTTCACCTCTTTTGTGTCCGCATTGATCACTCAAAAAATCGACATGGAACTTTTTGGATGGATCAAAAAGAGATTCCCCAAAACTCCATTTTTCATCCCGTTTGCTCTCGCCTCTTTAGTAACACAGTTTCTCGATACAGTCTTTTTCAGCTTTGCCGCGCTCTATGGGATTGTTCATAGCATGAAAGATATTATTTTGATGAGCTACATTATCAAAGTGATCATCATCTTTACAATTGCCCCTTTCACTCTTTTTGTTAAAAAGTTGATTCGCCATGACCCCGTTCAAGTTTGAAGTTCTTCACCAGTCAAAGAAGTCTCGCGCTAGGGTTGGACGGATTCATACACCTCACGGAATCATCGACACCCCTAATTTTGTCGCTGTAGGCACGAACGGAACATTGAAAGCGCTCGACAATGAAATGGTAAGTTCAATCGGGCTGCAGCTGATGTTTTGTAACACTTACCATTTGCTACTGCAACCAGGGCCAGACGTGATTGCCAAAGGAGGCGGCATCCACCGTTTTATCAACCGCAAGATGCCAATCATTACTGACTCTGGAGGATTTCAAGTTTTTAGCTTAGCCTATGGAGGGGTTGCAGACGAGCTAAAGAGCAAGGGAATGAAAAAGCATGGGGGGTCCGTCTTAAAAATCACTGAAGATGGGGTTCACTTCCGTTCCTATCGAGATGGAAAGAAAGTATTACTCACCCCAGAGACTTCTGTTGAAGCACAAAAAGCAATCGGCGCGGATATCATCATCCCTTTCGATGAACTTCCTCCTTACCACATCGGAGAAAAGGAACTAAGACAATCTCTTGATCGCACGCATGCTTGGGAAAAACGTTCTCTCGAAGCCCACCTCAAAAACCCCAAAAATCAAGCAATGTATGCCGTGATCCACGGAGGAGTGGATGATGCTCTTAGAGAAGAGAGCTGCAACTTCCTTCGAAAGCTTCCATTTGACGGCTTTGCAATCGGAGGAAGCATGGGGAAGTCAAAAGAGGAGATGGTCTCTATGCTAACCTCCCTCTTGCCAAAACTCCCTGATCACGCCCCTAACCACCTCCTCGGCATCGCCGATCTAGAGTCATTAGAAAATTGCGTTCCCTTAGGGATCGACACCTTTGATAGCTCCTATCCCACCAAGGCAGCCCGCCACGGAACCCTCTTAACCCGAGAGGGGGGAATGAAAATCGTTCGAGGGCAGCACAGCGGTGAGTTCCAGCCGATTGAGGCAGGGTGCACCTGTTATACCTGTCAGAACTACACAAGAGCTTACATTCATCATCTATTTAAAGCTAAAGAGCTTACCTCCATGACATTAGCTTCAATCCACAATCTCCATTTTATGGTGGAGCTCATGAAAAGATACAGGACAGGAATAATTAATAACTCCATATAAACATTATTTTAATAATAACTATTTATAATAAAATATGTTATAATAAGTTAATTAAAATGTAAATGGGGTATATTCACATGGATATTGGGAAAACCAGTTCCTATCCTCTTCAGGATCGATTATTTCCAGAAAGTCGGACAGGATCAGCATATTATGTCGATCATGGGTACTCGAGCACGGAAGTTAAGTTCCTTGATGGGCAAAAAGCAAAATCCCCTACCATGCATTTCGAAAGTCGCGATGCTATGCTCTATCACGTTGCCAAAGAAAGAATCAGTGAAAATAAAGGTCTTTGGGAAAATGGAGAAATTACAACAGCTGATCGATACCGCGGTTTTGAAGATGGTCTCAAATCAAAAGTTAAAGGGATCTGGTCCAGAACGATTCACATCATAAAGGCTGCCTGGACAAATATTCGCAGAAAAGGAAGCCTCGAAGGATCCGTAAGTAAAGGACTCATCAATTATGACCGAGAACTCCTAGGAAGAGTTAAGACAAAAGCATGGGTCAATTTTAGCATGAAACAGGTTCGAGATTTTGTAGTAAAACCTAATATCCGATCTCTAGCATCCGAGGACTTATCTAAAACGTATTCAATTGCTCGTTGGCATCATAATGGCCCATCAGGCTATTCATTTACGAATGAAAGAGGAGAAACAGAAGTTCTCCAAAACACTGTTACCGCAAGCAACGACCGATTTGCAAAAGGAATCTCCATGATGCGCCGCATCGATGATTATACTACGGATGAATCAATTGCTTATACAGGACGCGGAGACACTGAATCTAAGGCAATGGAGCAGCTTAACTTTATTTTTCAAAATGAACTGGCAAAAAATCCTGCAGCTCAAAAAGGTCTGACAAGAACTGAAGACGGATATGAACTTACGTTTATGTTGAATAATCTGATGTCTTCAAATCTATTTCTTGGAATGGGTACCGCAGGTCTAGTAGGTCTTGATGAGAGAGACTCCATGCTCAGGGAAAAAGCGATTTTTGATGCCCTTTCACAAGGACCTATTACACTGACTGATAAAAATGGGAAACAGCACACTGTCACAATCAAACCCCTCTACTTCAATCAGGGGTTCAACTCTTTGGCTCCCTTACTTGGAACTCCTTGGAAGCAAACCGAAATCAACAGTGAAGCCTATGCTATACTCTTTCCATTGATCGATGATGCCATTCTAAATAACCCATCTATCAGTGCACATGACAAACAACTTTTGCAGTCTGCTAGAGACCATCTTAGCAACCCAAACAAACTCAAACCAGAAGAGGAGTTCTTCTACCGCGACCTTGCGATGAAAATTTTAAAAATTCCTGTTATTGATCATTGCAAAAGCAGTATTGACCGCACATCTATTGCTACATCTATTTCAGCAGCGTTGCAAAGCTGGAGAAACCTAGGCTATGACATTCCTCTAGATAACCCTCATGACATTCTCACAGACCCTCTCTTTAGAGAACTTTTTATGGTCAATATGCATGGAGCCCACCAGGCAACACAAGCATCACGCTCATCAGAAGGCATGATCGAGGGACAACAGCAGCTCACTCATGCTCACGGGTTCGAGTGGGGCGGTAATGATTTTGGTCACCAGAATCCCATTCCTCTTCGGATGGTTCCCGACCGCTATGTCAATGAGACAAGAACAAAATTCAATCTTGATAGCCCTTTAATGGGAGGACGAAAGCTCCTCAAGGCAGCTGGGATGAAAATGTTCTATACGAATGACCACCCTCTAATCGTGGAACAGGAAGAGCAGAAAAGAAAAATGGAACAAGAAAGGCAACGTCGTATTCAGAGCGTCTACCTGAGAGCTGCTGCCGCTGCATAATTTCCATTGATCCCTTTCTCATTTATCTGATAAGATCGGCATTTCTAGCGTGTTAAACTAAAAACTTGGCTATGTCGATATTCCTTGTCATTTTTATGTATGCTGCTTGGTCGAGCGTTTTCTCACTCGGGAAGATGGCGCTTGAGAGCAGTCCTCCTGTGTTTTTAACAGGCTTCCGCATGGTCTTTGCAGGAATTATCCTTCTCAGCTGGCTCTTTATTAAAAACCGCAGCAGTTTGAAAATTGGAAAAAAGCAAATTCTTCCCATCCTTGCCCTATCGATTTTCAGTATTTATTTAACAAATGTTTTAGAGTTTTGGGGGCTCCAGCACCTAACAGCTGCTAAAACCTGTTTCATCTATAGCCTCTCACCCTTTTTTGCGGCGATTTTCTCCTATATCCATTTTGGAGAAAAGATGAACAAGAAGAAGTTGTTTGGGATGCTTATTGGTTTTGCAGGATTCTTTCCAGTCTTGATGATGCAAACAGGCGATGAAGGACTTCTCAAAGCCTTCAGTTTCTTCTCGTGGCCTGAACTTGCGATTATGGGAGCAGCCCTCTTTTCGGTCTACGGGTGGGTGCTTCTCCGCATCATTGTTAAAAACCAAACTCTTTCCCCTCTTTATGCAAATGGATATAGCATGCTCATTGGAGGATCCATAGCTTTTGTTCACTCTTTTTTTGTCGATAACTGGTCTCCAATACCTGTTGCAGCAGGGCATATTGCCCCCTTTATCCAGGGTATCGTTATTATGACCCTTGTCTCAAACATCCTTTGCTATAACCTCTACGGGTTTATGCTCAAGAAATATACTGCAACTTTTCTCTCCTTTATGGGTCTTTTAAGCCCCATCTTCGCTTCACTCAATAGCTGGATTATTTTAGGAGAATCCCCTTCATGGCAGATTCTAGTTTCCACTTCAGTCGTTTCCCTAGGACTCTTTGTCGTTTACCAAGCAGAGCTGAAACAAGGATACATTGTTAAGGGATCGAAAGAGCCTGCGAAAGTAGAGGCTTAATCCCTTCTCGAAGATTTCCCTCCTGATCACAGATCCCAAAGTTATGACCCCATGCCAGATTCCACTCAAAGTTTTTCATGAGAGACCATATATAA
>Ga0180434_10004537_pt1 | contig 16847 bp, 17 predicted proteins | sample SS_ome_7_FD_132453 | JGI IMG/M metagenome (GOLD analysis project Ga0180434, IMG submission 132453) | Hypersaline lake sediment archaeal communities from the Salton Sea, California, USA - SS_1_D_2 metaG | ecosystem: Environmental > Aquatic > Non-marine Saline and Alkaline > Hypersaline >...
AGCGAGGCAAGGAGATAGCCTATGGTTGAGATCGGGGACAGGCACCGATCTCCTAAGCAACTGTAATGCTTGGATTTCGGAGATCGGTGCCTGTCCCCGATCTCAACCCGATCCTGCGGTGATCACCCCTGAAAAGAGAGAAAGCTGCGTAAACGTATTTCTGAGACACAACACTAGCAATAAGACCATTGGCATGCCACTTGGCATCCTTGTTCCGGGCAAGGGCACGGGCACGATTTCCGAAAGCAATCACACACCCTAGGGATCTGCCGACCTCTCGATGAAAAACGTCCGCAGCAGCCCATGAAGTGCCTCCTCGCTGTTCACCGAGGCGAGCCGTTGCCTGAACCGGGCCGCCCCGGGCAATCCGCGGCCGTATTGGAACAGAAGAAACCGGATTCTCCGCAGCCCCTGCTCCTTCCCATACTGTGTACAGAGCCAATCCATGTGTAGCTTGATCGTCTCCCAGCGCAGCTCGAGCGAGGGATTGGGCGGCTCCTTCCCGGAAAGCAGATCCAACGTGTGGGAGAAGATCCACGGATTCCCGCGCGCCGCCCGGCCGATCATGATGCCGTCGCAAGACTCGCGCCCCAGGGCCTCCATGCATCCCTGCGGTGTGACGAGGTCACCGTTTCCGATGACGGGGACTCTTCGCTCCTCCTTGAGGCGTGCGACCCATGACCAGTCCGCCTTTCCCTGATAGCCTTGTGCCCGTGTTCGGGGATGGAGCGTGATGGCATCCACCCCTTGCTCCTCCGCGATCCGGGAGATTTCCAGGACCGACAGATCTTTTGCGTCCCAGCCCAGACGCATCTTGACCGTGAGGGGGCATGTGATGGCCTTTCTCACGGAGCGAAGGATCTCGCAGGCCCGTTTCGGTTGCCGAAGCAGTTCGGCACCGGCGCCCGTGCGGCACACTCGCTTGACGGGACATCCCATGTTGACGTCCACGATCGCAGCGCCCGCGTCCTGGGCAATCCGTGCGGCTTCCGCCATCTCGACCGGGTCGGCCCCGAAGATCTGAACACCGTAGGGCTCTTCTTCGGGATGGAAGACAAGCAGTTCGAATGTCGCCGGCTGCCTTCGCGACAGGCCGGCTGCGCTCACCATTTCGCTGTACACCAGGCCGGCCCCGAATCTCTTCGCGATCCTGCGCGCGCACGTTTCCGTGAATCCGGCCATGGGAGCAAGGACCAGAGGATTCGGTATCTGGAGGGGGCCGATCTTCAGCATGAGAGGCCAATCCCGAGCTTGCGGGTTCACCGGAAAATCAACGTTGCGCTACCGATAGCGTCTCCAAGCCTTGACAGGGCTTGAAAGAGTTATCTATTATAAGATACTTGTCACGAACTCGAAGCAGGTCCTGCCGGATGAAGCTGCACGTACAACAGAACATGAACCATTTTATCAAAGATATGTTCGCGGATATATTGCGCGCGCAGAGCCTGATGAAATCCGAGATCGAATACGAAGGCCTCTTCCAGATCGTGGCGGCCGAACTCCGTGCCGCCAAGTACTGTTGGGACGAGCTGTTCAAGAAGGCCGACGACCCCTCGGAGAAGATCCTTGCCAATGTATATGAAGTTTCGTTGCGTGCCAAGGTCGCCTCGCTGATGCACGCTGCCAACATTCTCGTCGAGGCCCAGCACATGGTCGAGCAGGACTATCCCTTCAAGACCACGGAACGTCTGCTGGAAGTGACCTTGCGGGAAATGCGGGAAGAATTCGACCGGTTGACCGAGATCATCACGAAGATGCTGCAGGCGAGGGAAATGTACCAGACCAACAAGGTCCTCACGGATTTCTTCATGCTCTGGGACGGTGGAAAACACATGCACGCCTTTGACGAGCACAAGAAGTCCTCTCTCCGAAGCTCCAAGCCTTAGCCTGTCGACAGGCAACCCACCCGTTCGATTCTCTTTTGCAGTCTGCCCCTCATCCATGATATCCGTGTCAGCAGGCCGCCCTAAAACGCCCATCTGCTGCGTTGCACTCATCCCCCCCGCCTCTGGCGGGGCAGGTTCCGTCACTGCGGCGTACGATGTACGACTCATTCCACAGGATTTCGTGCGCCTTGCATATTATGGACGTTTTTGAACGGCCTGCGCCTGAACATCTTTCACAGTAGCCTGGTAGTCGAGGGAGAACCCATGGCCAAGCTCTCGGTCGTCGTGATCTGCTTCAACGAGGAAGCGATCCTGGACAAGTGTCTTGCCGCCGTGCAGTGGGCGGATGAAATCGTCGTGCTGGACTCATTCTCCACGGACCGAACCGTTGAGATTGCGCGGCAGTACACGACGCGGGTCTTTCAGAACGAATGGCAGGGCTATGCAAGACAGAAGGCCCTTGCCCTCTCCCACGCTTCCCATTCATGGATCTTGAGCCTGGACGCGGATGAAGTGGTGAGCCCGGGGCTCGCCGAGGAAATCCGGTCCATTCTGGCAGACGAACCCAACCTCGCTGGCTACCGTGTCCCGAGAATGACCTTCTATCTGGGGCGCTTCCTGCGCCACTGCTGGTATCCGGACTTCAAGGTCCGGTTGTTTCAGAAGGCGCTCGGCCGCTGGAGCGAACACGAGGTGCACGAATCGATTCTTCTGGAGGGCCCATCCGGAAAGCTGAAGCACCCGCTGCTCCATTACTCTTTTCCGAGCATCCAGGATCACCTGAGCACGATTCAGCAGTACACGAGCCTGGGCGCTGCTTCGCTGGCCCGTTCGGGCAGAACCTTCTCTCTTGCCCGGTTGCTGGGGAGTCCGCTGTTTATGTTTCTGCAGCAGTACGTAGGCAAGCGCGGGTTCTTGGATGGAATCCCGGGACTGGTCGCGAGCGTGCTTTCCGGATACCACGAGTTCGTCAAGTACGCGAAGCTCTATGAGCTGACGAAGAAGGTGCAGGGGAGCTGATCGAAGACGAGATAGTGGCTCTGTAGGGCCTTTGCCGTTAGGTATTAGGTATAAGGTATTAGCCCACCTAGCCACCCTCCCGGTGGGGCAGGGCGGGGAGCTAATACCTAACAGCTAATACCTAATACCAAAATTGGCGACACAATTGCAGCATCCAGTCCAGCCACCGAACGCTATATATACCTTTCGATCATACGCGCGAGCGCGGGCAGGGAGGCGATCACTTCCTTACGTGCCTTGGGCCTGAGTTTGTCGTAGGTCCCGCGGACTGCGCGGTTGTCCGTCCCCTTGATCTTGCCGTCCGTGACGGCCAGGAGCTCGTCCGCGAGGGCATCGTAATGAGGCCGGAGGTATTGCTCCCACGTCTTGCCCTTTCCCTCCTCCTGGAAGCGAGCGAAGTAAGGGTCCAGTTTGTCGATGAACTCCGGCATCAGGATCTTTACGGCCTTGTCCAGCGTTTTCCCACCCTGGACATTCTTGATGACCTTGTAGGCGCCTTTGATCGCCATTCCACCGATTCCGGAGCGTTTTGCGATCTCTTCGTCCAGGACCCGCAGGCCGTCGGTCAGTACGGATTGTGATACCTTGGGATCCTCGATGATTTCTTTCAGGCTCTTCATGAATCAGTTCTCCTCTGTTTCACAGATGCAGATCTTCGGAATCTCCGGCCAGTCATGAACGGAAACAATGCTCTCCTCTTGTTCTTTCTCTCCTTGCTCGTCCTCCTCTTCTTCCTCTTCCTCCCCTGGGGGAGGGTCGGTCGTCGAATCCTTCGGTTCGAGGAGCAGGACCTGTATTCCCTTTTCCGCGGCTGCCTTTGCCAGGCCGGGGTCACGTGTCAAGAGATGTGCCGGCACGGATCGCTCTTTCCAGAGGGATTCAAGGACCTCTGTCTGTGGGGGAGGGGCTTCGGAAAGGATGCCGGCCATGAGGGGAAGATCCAGAAAGTAGAGGGGCCCCGGTGGGTAACCCTTTTCTTCCAGCCAGGATCGCGTCCGGTGTGACGAGGGCCTGGTTGCCTGGGTCAGATAGACCGGCATGCGGCACGCGGCGATCTTGGTCAGGGCCTCAGCCGAACCGGGCTCGGATGCAGTCTTCTCCGGATCTCTCCGGAGCAGGGGGGAGGAGACCGGCGGCATGAGTCCTGCCTCGACAGAGACGAAGAACAGTGGCATCTTCTTTTCCCGGACGAACAGGTTCCCCGTTGCAGGATCGGCCGAATAGCGTGGATTGTCTTTGAGATGAACGGTGATCGGGTAGCGGCCGGCCGCACCGGCCGTGTAGCGGATCCTAGCCGACCCGGATGGATCGGTGAGCAGATCGCGCAGGGGTGTTCCCTCCGGACCCATGAAGCTAAGCAACTCCCCTTGAATGCCTCCTTTGAAGAGGCCGGGCAGGCCGCTGCGGTAAAGGGTTGCCTCCATATGGATTTCTTCGCCGGGAAAGCTGAGCCTGTCAGGGACCACCACGACCGCAGGGGAATCGGCCCGGATCGAGGGCACGACTGTGAGAAGGCACAGTGCTGCCGTCAGCAGGGTGACATGGGTTCGAAGGTTCTTCTCTGTACCCATCCGTTCTCGATTCCTGTTCCGCACAGCCTTGGTTTCGAAGAGGTACTACGGGGATTTTCGGGTAAAAAAAGGCCTGAAAAGACGGCCAACATGGACGAAATTTGAAACCAGGAGTCGGAAAATGTAACCCAGAGTTGCCCCATTCCCGTCGGCAAAGGGGACGACCCATCACGGAAAAGCCTTCTGCCCGCAAGCCACGAGGGAACCCATGTTTGCACAGAATCAAACAGGAGGTCAACTTATGCGGAAACACGCCGGTTCGTCCGATGGAAGCGTCGAGCCTCTGATTCGCCGGCCTGGCAGGCCGGGGTCTTGGCATGTACTTTGCTAATTGAATCGGCCAACATTCGACGCAGACGTTTTCGGATAGATCGGTTCATTATGGAAAACATACAAGCAATGCAGCTGACGATCCCTGTGGGCCACATGGCCCTGTTCATCGCACTGATATCCTTCTGTCTTCTTTTTGCGAGGTACAAGCTGGGCTTGTCGATTACCTTCTGCTTCACCTTCTACTGGGGCTTCATCTACAACAAGGATGTCTTCTTCACAAGTCTTGAAGGCTCGAGCCCTTTCCTGTTCGTTTACTTCTTGAGCGGGTTTCTGCTCCTCTTGTTTGCCCTCTTTTCGTTTGTCTCCGAAGATTAACGGGGTCACGTGGAAGTATCGCCATGTTCCGAGGGGGGCTCGGCGTAGGGTGCTGTTCCGGGTTCCCTCTCCGATTTGCTTGGGCTCCGTCTCTCCCTCCCCCGAAGTCGCCCGGCGCAAATCTCCGACGGAACCCGGAACAGCACCCCACAGCTCGAGCCCTCCCGGGGAAACACGGCGATAGCTTGGTGTGGAGCGGTCACCGTTTCGACTTCCCAGTTCCGCAGGTCGTTCAAGAATGCCCATATGCAAGGCGCTCGCAACAAGCCCCGCGGATGGGCGTTCTGGGTTGGCCTGCTAGAGCACTTGGACCGGGTCCACATCGACCTCGAGTTGTATACTGGTGGAAGGCAGGAATTTTTTGCGCCGGGCAAGGATCTCCCGTGTGAAGGCGAGAAGGGTCCTTGGGGCTCTTCCCTTCAGAAAGCAGTGGAATCGGTATCGATCTCTCAGTCTTGCGAGAGGGGCGACGGATGGACCGAGGATTTCGATGCCCCTGTACAGGGTGTTCTCTTCCCGAATCTTGTGGGCCATGTCACCCATTCGACGGGCCGCTTTCCGGGTGGTCTCCTCGCTCTTGCCCGTGATGCGAAGGTTCACCATTCTGCAGAAGGGCGGATAGTCGAGTTCTTTCCGGGTTGCGATCTCCTGTTCGTAGAAGCGCTTGAAGTCGTGAAGACAAGCAGACTCGATGCAGGCGTGGTCGGGATGATAGCTCTGGATAAGGACCCGACCCGGCCATTCCCCTCTTCCCGCTCTGCCCGCGACCTGCATCAGGAGCTGCAGGGTCCGTTCGGATGCCCGGAAGTCCGGGAGATCCAGGGAGACGTCTGCGAGGACGACGCCCACCAGGGTGATCTCCGGGATGTCGTGCCCCTTGGCGATCATCTGGGTTCCAATGAGGATGTCCAGGTCCTCGCCCCTGAATCGGCTGAGAATCTTCTCGTGCGCCCCTTTCTTCCGTGTCGTGTCTCTATCCATACGCCCGATGCGGGCCTCGGGAAGAAGCGCCTCGATCTCCTCTTCGATCTTCTCCGTACCCTTCCCGACGGGTTGAACGTCCAACCCCTGGCAGGACGGGCACTGGGAAGGCGGAGCGATCTGGTATTCGCAGTAGTGGCAACACAGGCGTTTTCTTGCCCGATGGAGCGTGAGACTCACACTGCAGTTCGGGCACTGGACCAGATGCCCGCACTCCTTGCACAAAAGGGTGTGGGCATAGCCTCGTCGGTTGAGAAAGATGAGGCTCTTCCTGCCCTCGCGCAAGTTCCGCACGAGCGCCTCCTGAAGGGGCCGCGACAGGGAGCTTCTTGTTGCCCCGTGGGAGGACGGCTGCCGCATGTCGATCGGGACGACCTCGGGCTGGGGCCTCTCCCGGACTCGCTCGGTCAGCTCCAGGAGACTGCTTTTTCCCCTTTGTACATTGTAGTAGGACTCGAGGGAGGGCGTTGCCGAGCCCAGGATGACGACCGCCTTCTCCCGTTGGCCTCGAACGAGCGCCAGGTCTCTGGCATTGTATCGGACGCGATCCTGCTGTTTGTACGAAGGATCGTGTTCCTCATCCACGACGATGACGCCAAGGCTCCGGAAGGGCGCGAAGACTGCGGAACGGGCGCCCATCGCGATGCGTGCCTGCCCCCTCCGGATCTTCCACCAGAAGTCGAGGCGTTCCCGGTCGGTAAGGCCTGAGTGGAGAACGGCAACCTGCGTACCGAACCGTGAGGAAAACCGATGGAGTGTCTGGGGCGTGAGTGCGATCTCCGGGACGAGCACGAGGGCATCTCTTCCCGCCTCGAGGGCCTGTTCGATGACCCGCAGGTAGACCTCGGTCTTGCCGCTGCTCGTCACGCCGTGAAGGAGGAAGGAATGAAACGCGTTCTCGTCGAGGACGGGACGGATCGTGCCGACGACCGCTTCCTGCTCGGGTGTGAGGCTCGGCGGCAGGTCCCGCGGAAGAGGCTCAGGGCTGGGCGCGTCCGGCAGGGCTTCCTCCGTCTTGTATTCGATAAACCCCTTTTCCGTGAGATCTTGCAGGGCCTTCCCGGTCCTTGGCAGGGTCTTGCGCAGCGCCTTTGCTGAACAGGGCCCCTCGCGATTCAGATGCTCGACAATGCGGGCTTCCGCTTTGGGCAACAGAGAGACCCACTCTTCCAGAGGCGGGGAGGATTCGGGAAGGGACAGGCGGATGAGGCCGTGTTCGGCGGCGCTGCTTGCCTGCTTCCCCCTGAGAAGCTGACACCCTTCGATGAAACCCTTCTTCTCCAGGCTGTCCAGTCCCCCTTCAACGGTTCTTCCCACCTTTTGCTGGAGGGCTTGGACCGTCATTCGGCCGCCCTGTCCCACGTGGCCCAGGATGTCCGCCTCATGCCCGGTGAGGAAGAGTCCGTGTTTCAAGGCCAGCATCCCCTGAGGCAGGATCCGTACCGCGCGAAAGCTCCTCACGTTCATGGAACCCGGCAGGGCGGTGCGGAGAACCTCACCCACAGAGGCGAGATAGTACCGGGCAATCCATTGATAGAACTGGAGTTCCCTGGGTCCGAAAAGCGGTTCGTCATCCAGGACCGAAAAGACCGATTTGAAGGCGTAGGTCTTCCTGGATTCTCCGGTGGGGGCCGGTGGCGAGGAGTTCGCCTCGACCACGTATCCGGTCACCCGTCTCTTTCCGAGGGGGACCAAGACCCTCAGGCCGATCGCGGGGGGCGAGGAGGTGGATTCGGGCCAGAGGTAGGTCAACGGCTCGTCGATCGGAAGGGGCAGGGCGACCTGGACGAGTGGACGGTCCGGATTCATCTTGGCCTCAAAGGGTGCCCGCCGGCGCGGGCCGATCCCCCGGTTCCCATTGTCTCGGTGCTTGAGGGCGTGGGAATCCGCTCGAGACGGTCTCCTTCCTTCTCGTTGAATGCGGAGTCACGGGCCAACCGGGCGCTGAAGCAGCAAGAACCGAAAGGATTTCCAGCGCGGCAAGGTCTTCGATTGTTTATGGTGGAGATGAGCGGATTCGAACCGCCGACCCCCACGTTGCGAACGTGGTGCTCTCCCAGCTGAGCTACATCCCCATAATGCTTCCTTCATGTATAACGCAGCGACCCGGAAAAGACAAGGCCCATGGGGCTCGAGTCGAAGCCCGGAGCTTGACACGACCAGTCTCTTTATACTAAGGATTGACATAGGTTCCGGGCCAATCGCCGGGGGAAAGGAGAGCCTACATCGTGCAAGCGGAGAAGACGAACGGAGGCGCGAAGGGCCCGAAGATAGAGGTCCTCGATTGGATAGAAGAGAACCCCCAGAAGGTTCAGCAAGCCGACATCATCGTGGGGATCCCTTCGTTCAATGAAGCAGACTGCATTCCTTTCGTGGCGGAACAGGCAGCGATCGGGTTGAAGACCTATTTCAAGGATTATCGCAGTGTGCTGATCAACTGCGACAATCATTCCGAGGACCAGACCCGGGAAGCCTTTCTTTCCGTGGAAACCGACATCCCCAAGATCTACCTTTCCACGCCGGCGGGGGTGAAGGGAAAGGGAAACAACTTCCGCAACCTTTTCCGTAAGGCTGTCGACCTGGGCGCCCAGGCCATCGTGGTGGTGGACGCAGACCTGCGGAGCATAACCCCCCGATGGATCAAGAATCTGGGAGAGCCGCTGTTTCAGGATTACGGATACGTGGCCCCCATCTACATTCGCCACAAGTACGATGGAACGATCACGAACCACATCGCCTATCCCCTCTCCCGGGCCCTGTACGGGAGAAGAATGCGCCAGCCCATCGGGGGCGATTTCGGTTTTTCAGGGGCCATGGCCCAACGCTATCTGGAAGGCCAGCTCTGGGACGATTACGTTGCCCTCTTCGGGATCGATATCTGGATGACAACGCTGGCGATCAACAGTCCCTATCCAACCGCGCAGGCCTTCCTGGGAGCTCCGAAGATCCATCGAGCCAAGGATCCCGCGTCAAGCCTGGGTCCCATGTTTCGCCACGTGATTTCCACGTTTTTTCGCTTGATGGAGGCCTTTGACCAGTCGTGGAGTCAGGTGCGGTGGAGCAAGCCGACACCGATCTTCGGGTTTGGCCTGGGCGAGACGGAGATGCCTCCTCCCGTAAACGTGGATGAAGAGAAGCTGTACCGGGGTTTCGTGGACGGATTCAAGGAAAACGTGCAGATCTATGAAAAGACCCTGACCGGGGACGTGTACCGGAAGACCAAGGAGATTGCCGGGCTCTCCTACGACCAGTTCGAGCTTCCCCCGGCACTCTGGGCGAAGATCGTTTACGATTTCGCGCTGGGGTTCCACTTGAGTGTCGTCCCGCGAGATGAGCTGATTCGGGCGTTCGTCCCTCTCTATTTCGGGCGTACCGGATCCTATGTGAGGACGACGCAGGGCATGGAACTGCGCGTGGTCGAGGACTACATCGAAGAGCAGTGTCTCGTCTTCGAAGAGACGAAGCCCTATTTGGTGGATCGATGGGAGGCGTCGAAAGGGTAGCCCACATATTGGACGAACCAGGGCTTTGTACAATATGTGGGCGGGTTGACGAGTCTAAAGGGGGCCGTGATGACGAAGATCTTGATCGTTGATGATGAAGCAAGTATCCGGATGTTGTACCGCGAAGAATTTCAGGATGACGGGTACGAGGTCATCGAAGCGGAGGACGGACACAAGCTGACCGAGCGAATCGGGCAAGACGAGCCGGACATAATCGTCCTGGATATCAAGATGGCAGCGTATGACGGGCTGGATCTCCTGCAGGAGATCCGACAGCAGTTCCAGGACCTGCCCGTGATCATTTCTTCTGCGTACGGTGCGTACAAGGGGGATTACAAGACGCTCGCAGCCGATTACTACGTGGTCAAGTCATCCGATCTTTCCGAGTTGAAGCAAAAGGTGAGGAAGGCGCTGGAGGGCAAGGTGCCGACCAAGAAGGGCAAATAAAGATCCCTAGATGCCGGCCATCTTCTCTTCTCTTTCCTGCATCCGCTTGCATTCCACACAGAGCGTGGCAACCGGGCGCGCTTTCAACCTGCTTTCCGAGATGTCTTCACCGCACTCTTGACAGGTCCCGAACGTTCCATCGTCGATCCGTTTCAGTGCTTCTTGAATCTTCACGAGGAGCTTACGTTCACGATCTCGGATGCGAAGCAGGAAGTTCCTGTTCGACTCCAGAGCTGCCCTGTCCGTCGGGTCCGGGAAAAGGGCCTTTTCCGCGGACATGCCGTTCAAGGTTTCCGATGCCTCTTCGATGAGTCGCTCAAGGCTTCGTTCGAGCAGCTTCTTGTATTGTCCAAGCTTGCGCTTGTTCATGTTGTCCTACCTGCGATAAGTTTCCTCTGTAATAAACTTGAAATTATACCGAAAACCGGGCCATTTGTAAAGACTCCGGGCTTCCTCTTCGCTAGAACGTTGTTTACAGGGACCTTCTGATTGACACGGATTTCCTCCGCCCGATACACTTCGAGGAAAGGGGGAATCCGTACGTTCGGGGATGTCCGAAACCTCCCTTGCGCCAGGACCTGGAGTCTGACGATGAAAGATGTCTCGAGAAGAACGCTCCTGAAAGGAGCGCTCGCCTCATGTCTACCTCTCACCTTCCCCTCGGTCGTTCTCTCCCAAGATCGGAAGGAGACCGGGACACGGCCCCGTGTGGTGCAAGTTCATGGCGCGATCGAGGCCGCCCTTCATGTCTTGCTCGAAGAACTGGGCGGTGTGGGGCGATTCGTGAGGTCGGGTGACACCGTCCTGATCAAGCCGAACATGAGCTTCCCGAACCCTTCGGAACTGGCCACGACCACGGACCCGGGCCTCGTGAGGGCCATGGCCCGCCATTGTCTGCAGGCCGGGGCCAAGCGGGTCCTCGTGGCAGACCATACGATGCGTGCAGTCAAGCTCTGTCTGGAAATCACCGGGATGAAGGAGGCCTGCAGCGACCTGCCGGGCGTTCACCTGATCGGCGCATCCCAGGAAGGGATGTTTCGCCGGGTTGCCCTTTCCCGGACAAAGGAACTGCAGGCGGTGAAGGTCCTGCGAGCGGCACTGGATGCGGATGTGCAGATCAACCTGCCCCGCATGAAGTCACACGGCGCTACGACCGTTTCCCTCGGGACGAAGGGCAACATGGGCTTGATCTGGGATCGGGCGGTCTTCCACTCCCGTCTGGACCTCAACGAGGCCATCGGCGACCTGAACACCCTGATCCGGGCCGATCTGACGATCCTCGATGGGTCCCGGGCGCTGACTGCGGGGGGGCCTCTGGGGCCGGGACCTGTCGAGGAATTGGGCTGCTTGATCGGTGGCGTCGACCCGGTCGCAGTAGACGCTTTCGGGGTGCAAAGGGTGGAGTGGTACGGCAAGCGAATCGCTTCCGAACAGATACCCCACCTCGTGGCCTGCCACAAGAGGGGGATCGGAGAGATCGATCTCGACCGCGTGGACATTGTCTCGCGAAAGGCACCCGCATCGTGAAGAAGGCCCCTTCCGAACAGCGCCTCCGGGCAGGCAGCCGTCGAAAGAAATGGGTGATTCAGACGGTCTGCTTCTTGGTCTTCCTCTTCCTGTGTATCTCCATGCAATACCCCTGGCGGTCGTGGATCCCCTATCGGCTCTTCCTGGACCTGGATCCCCTGAGTTCGCTTGCGGCACTGTCGGGAACGAGACAGTTCTTCCTGCTCGCATTGCTCATGGTCGTGGTGGGCCTGGTGTGGGGCAGGATCTTCTGTGCCTATGTCTGTCCCCTCGGGTTCTGCATCGATGTTGTGGACCATGGATTGGGCAAGACGGGGCAAAGGCGTACGATCAGGAAACGTCCACAGGACGAGGCGGAAGAAGGCGTGCAGCCGGAGGCCTGGCCCGAACCATCGCGGGGGGCACTCGCCTCCTCCGGGCTGCAGTGGGTCCTGTTGGGGTTGGTGTTTGTCGGCCTGGCGTTCAAGAACAGCCTGCCCCTCGTGCTGGATCCGATCGGCCTCGCCACCCGGAGCTTTTCGGTCATCTTCTACCCCCTTGGCGTCTGGGTGACGAATGGCACCATCGGGCTGTTTCGCCCATTGGCCGAGCAGATGGGCTGGTACGGCCTCGCCTACCACTCCCTCCTGCAGCCCGGTTTCCAGGCTGCCATAGGCAACCTCGTCCTCCTGGTGCTGGTTCTCGGGCTGAGCCTGCTCACGCGAAGGTTCTGGTGCAGGAGCCTGTGTCCCCTGGGAGCCCTGCTGGGGCTTCTTGGGCGCCTTGCCCCTTCTCGAAGACGCGTGACGCCCGCATGCACGACCTGCGGTCAGTGTCAGGCAGCGTGTCCCATGGGCGCGATCGAAGAGGACCCCTTTCGTACGAGACAGTCTGCCTGCATTCAGTGCAGGTCGTGCCAGGCGGTCTGCCCGGTGGACGCCATATCGTTCTCCCTGCGGCCTCGACCGGAGTCCCGCTACCTTCCTTTGCCCGAAGGCCTTTCCAGGCGGAACTTCTTCTTCGGCATGGGGCTCGGAAGCATGGGGATCGTCCTGTCCAAGCTGGATCCCCGCTACGTGAAGAAGACCGACCGGACCCTGCGCCCCCCCGGGGCCCTGCCGGAAGAGGATTTCCTGGCCACCTGCATCCGGTGCGGCGCCTGTCTGCGGATTTGCGTGACCCACACCCTTCAAGCCTCGGGCATGGAGAACGGCCTGATCCAGTGGGGCACCCCGGTCCACAACATGCGTATCTCGGGCTGTGAACAGCAGTGCAATCTCTGCGGAAAGATATGTCCCACCGGCGCCATTCGCGACCTGCCCTTGATCGAGCGGCAGCACGCCAAGATCGGGACGGCGGTGATCATCCGGGAAACGTGCGTGGCCTGGGCGAAGAACAGGCTTTGCCTCCTCTGCGACGAGGCGTGCCCGTACAATGCAATTGTCTTCCGGCCTGTGGAGGGGCACAAACGTCCCTTCGTGGACGAGAGCCGCTGCAACGGTTGCGGGATGTGTGAGGCCGTGTGTCCGGTCAACGGAGAGGCTGCCATCGTCGTGTATCCCACGGGCGAGATCAGGGAGAAGGAAGGCTCCTACAAGGAAATCCTCAATCGGGAGCGCATCTTTCTCGAGCCGAAGAAGGATCGACTGGAGCTGCCTGAAAGAACGGATGGCTCTGCTGTACGGGACGAGGGCCGGGGCTGATGGGCGATTCCGGAACTTCCCGTAAAGCCCCCTGCCTTCCGGAAGACCTGAGGCGGGAAGATGAAACGCTGGAGCCTCTGCTCATGGACAGAGGCCATATTCTTCAGAAGCGCCGGGGCTACCGGTTCTCGCTCGACGCCGTTGTCCTGGCCGATTTCGTGGCCCGGCTGCGGGGAAGGGCGGGGGCCGAAAAGAGCACCCGCTACCTGGACCTGGGAACGGGATGCGGTGTCATTCTCGTCCTGCTCGCAAAATGGGGAACCGGTCTCACGGGATACGGGGTGGAGATCCAGGAGGCGCTCGCCGACCTGGCTGGAAGGAACCTCCGACTCCACGGTCTGGAGGACCGGTTCCAGGTCCTCTGCACGAACCTCAAGACTCTCCCGGCCCGCTTTCCCCCAGCCTCCTTCGATTGGATTACCTCCAATCCTCCGTACCGGGGGCTCGGCACGGGACGGATCAACCCGGATCCGCAAAAGGCCCTGGCCCGCCACGAACTGACCGCCTCTCTCGAGGACATCTGCGGGGTGACGGCCCACCTTCTCGGGGAGAAAGGCCGGGCGTTCCTGGTGTATCCGGCCGGCCGTTTTGCAGGCCTCGTCGTGCACTTGCGGGAGGCCGGACTCGAGCCCAAGACCGTGAGGCCCGTCTATCCGAAGCCCGGGGAAAAGGCGAGTTGGGTGCTGGTGGAGTCTGTCCGCAACGGCAAGGAAGAGCTTTCCATCGAACGGCCCCTGTTCGTGGAGGATGCTCATGGGGAATACACGGAGGAGATGAACCGGATCTTCCGTTGGGATCTCTGAAGAGAGCCCTTCACGCCCTTCACGTTTTCGGTGTCGGCGGCGAACCGAGCCGGAAGCGGATCTGCCGGATGATGTCCTCACCGTAATGTTGGTTGATCCGGGTCCGCAAGTCCGACTCCTCCATCTGGAGCCGGTGCATCCAGACCGAGCTTTCCACCTCGACGATCAACGTGCCGTGCTCGATGTGGACGGCGCTGGCATGTTTCGCGACTGCCTCCCCCACGACAGAGTCCCAGTCGAGGACTGCACGATGCACGCGGATCGACTCTTCGATACCCTTCTGCTTGAAAAGGGAATCGAGGACCGTTCCGATGTGTTCAGGGCCCTTCCTGGAGCGCCCCCGGTTTCCCACCAACACAGCCTCCACAGATGATGGTCTTCTTCCGATTCATCCGGTAGGTTGCCTCTTGGGGGGGCTCCCGTCAACCAGCTCGTAGAAGAGGCGAGTTTGGGGACAGGCACCGAACTCCTGTCCCCGAACTCCGGCGGATTTGGGCAACCGCCCGTGTAGGTTTGACCCCTTGACCTTCGAGAAGCGCTTCCGGGACAGGACATCATCCCCTTGCAGACAGATCTCACCGGTTGGCAGGGATCAGGAGCTGTTGCCCTGTTATGACGAGGCTGGGATACTGCACCTTGTCCTGGTTTGCCTGGTATATTCTGACCCATTGCCTCGCGTCACCATAGAACTTGGCTGCCAGCCAGTGCAGGTTGTCGTTTCCCTTCACCTCGTAGAGAAAGGCTTCGGGGACGTGATAGGCGTCGTCCGGGAGGTTCAGGACGGTCCCCTTGTCCGATTCCGTGATGGCCGACGCCGGGGCAGACAGGAGAAGAAGTGAGATCAATGCAGTCATGCAGACCCATGGCAGGATCGTGCAGGGCCGTGAATGGGTTGTTTTTCGCATCTTCCGGGCCTCCTTTCTTCTGTTGGGGCGAGCAAGGGCTCGCGATTGACAACCTTCCGGGAATTTCAGTACCTTGGATGAGAAGGATATTCTCCCCTCGCTCTTGCTGACCTGCGTGCCCATTTCGCGGAAAGCGGCAGATACATGAAACTATGCAAGACACTTGCCATTTTCCTCCTTTGCCTGCTGGGGGCCGGATGTGGCCTGGACAAGGGCTCATCAGGGGATATCCCGCCCCGGAACGTCTTCCTGGAGGCCGAAGGCTGCCTGGCGGGCAACCCTGACCCGGTCCAGGCAGGAACGAAACTGTACTCGTTTACGCCTCCCGTGGGCCTCTCCTTGATGGAGGCGAGACTCGAGGTGCTGCGTGGCGAGCTGGATGTCGTCGTCGGAACGGAAAAGCCGCCGTCCGACTATTTCGCCTTCGGCAGGGGGCCGGGCACCCAGAAGATCCTCGTGGGCCGCGACAGCCCTGAGCCCGTGGGGAAGCCCTTACGCCCATGGTTTGTCCAACTCGTTAGCCCCTTGGAGATCCGGGAGTGCGAGGAGGGGGATGATCCGGACTGGCGGTTGTCGGTCGTCAGATCGTCCGGGATCCAAGGCAGGATGCTCCCCGTCGAGCCGGATGGGCAGGTCCCGGTCTGTACACCGGGCGTCTGCGTTCCGGAAGAAATCCCGGTTGAAGTGCCTGAAGATGCACTCTCCATGGAGGTCGCCTTGGAGAGCCTGGAAGACGGAGACGCAGACCTTCTGGTGGGGCTCGGGAGTGAAAGTGAAGGGGAAAGCCTGGTTTCCCTGAACCCGGGGCCCGGATACGATGTGGTCGTCATCGATCAGGAACGGCTGGTACCGCTCCGTGGCCAATCCATCGTCATCCGTCTGGAAAGCTGGCAATTCCCGACCGACTATCGCCTGCAGGTGGCTTACACCAGGGGCGAGCCGGAGGAGGAAACGCCGGAAGAGTAAGCCCCCCCTGTAGGTTGGCGCATAGGTTCTGTTCCCGTCTTCTGCAATCCGTCCCCCTTTCTTCAACCGAGGAACTCCTTCCCAGGGTTCTACCCCTCGCCGTGTTCGGGCGAGCCGCAGGGCCGTGCCGGCCCGAAGAAAAGCCTTGACCTGTGAAAAAGAGGGTCTTCATAATAGCAATAGAATCCCAACTGAAAGGGGGACGAGATGAGCGTCGCAAGTATCCTGCAAGGCCATGAGTTGCTCAAGAATCTCACGATGGAGGAGGTCGACAGGATCAGCAAGTTCTCGGAACGGAAGAAGTTCAAGAAGAACGACACGATCTTCCTGTACGAGGCGGAAGCGGCCCACACGTTTATTCTACTCAAGGGTCGCGTGCTCTTACGCCTGCCTGCCAAACCGGAAGAATTCCGGATCGTCATCGGCAGCGTCAAAGAGGGAGAGTTGTTCGGCCTTTCCCCTCTGTTGGGGTCGGCCAAGTACACTTCCGAGGCCCAATGTGCGGAGGCCTCGGAAGTGTTGGCCGTGGATGCAGGAGAGCTTCGCGGCCTCCTGCAGGCGGATTGCCTGGCCGGCTTTTACATCATGAACGAGGTGGCCCACGTCTACTTCACCCGGTACAACGAATTGCTCGGCCGCCTCCAGGGGATCGTCACCCAGATCCCGGTGAGCGCCAGCGCGTGACCGGGACATTTCCCATGTTGTGACGGGAGGGTGCGGATCCATTCCGGATGCGCGCTCTCCCGGACGTGTGCCTGCCTGCAAGGGGTGCCGGCCTCCGGCAGATCGGTGGCTGTCCCCGTTCCTCCGGTATTTCCCCGCCCAAGCCCTGTTCTCTTGTGCACCGGCCGGCCGGGCCGGGTCGATGCCTGCAATGACCATCGACCATCGCGCGTCCCGGAAGCTCC
>Ga0180434_10004538_pt1 | contig 16845 bp, 11 predicted proteins | sample SS_ome_7_FD_132453 | JGI IMG/M metagenome (GOLD analysis project Ga0180434, IMG submission 132453) | Hypersaline lake sediment archaeal communities from the Salton Sea, California, USA - SS_1_D_2 metaG | ecosystem: Environmental > Aquatic > Non-marine Saline and Alkaline > Hypersaline >...
AATTAGGCCACGAAGGCGGGGACTCATAATGTTCGTCCACCCTTCGTGGCCTTTTTGTTTTTTGCCCGCGTGATATTAATAGCACACAGATGAACACAGATTAACACAGATTTTTTTGAAATTTAACCGTGTGCGAAGCCTGTGTTTATCCGTGTCCAATTGGGACACAGATTAATTATTACATATTTATCTGCGTATTATTAATGGAGCAGGGGTGAATACAGATTAACTTGGATTCTTTATTTTTGGCTTTAGGATGATAGTTTCTTTGGTAATCAAACTTTACTCTAATCGACTATATTTCAAATGCAATGCTTTAAAACGCCCAGTTTGTGTTTTATTGCTGACTGTGTGCTTTTTTTCACCGACGCTTGTATTCGGTAATGAGCGGATCGTGAAAGAGGATTCCGACAGTGATGGAAAAATTGACCGAATCGCCCATCTTAATTTAGGGGGGGAATTGGTTTTTCTAGAAGCTGACACCAATAGAGATCATAAGATGGACACATTTCAATATTATAAGCACGGGGTTGTCGTGCGACTTGAGCGTGACACAGACGGAGACGGGCAGATCGATGAAGTAGATATCCTGGAAAACGGTAAGCGAGCCGCCTGCAAGAGATTTAACTCAAAAGCCCAAGTTGTTAGTTTAATAAAATATGATGACCAGGAACGCCCCTTAGAATGGCGGCGCGATACAACAGGTGACGGGCTTATAGATACAGTTTACAATTACCTAGAGGGAAAACTGCAGCTCGTAGCGCTGGATACTGTAGGTGATGGTCAAATGAACATATGGCAGCGCTTTCAGGATGATAAGCCTTATGAACAGACAAGTGACTTAAACGGTGACGGCCGAATTAACCAAATGCTCAAGTATGATTCTCAAGGATGCCCGGTTGAGAGCTGGCATGATTTTGATGATGATAGTGAAATGGAAACCAGGCGCCTTTATCAAAATGGTGAAATATGCCGCCAAGAACATTTTATCAGTGACAGGTCTAAACCGGATGTTGTAACCGATTTTGCGGACGGACAGGCAGTACTGGAGAAACGAGATTCAAATGGAGACGGAGCATTCAATGTTCTGGTTCGAATGTCGTTGGAAAAGACTGTGTCTATGGAGGAGGATACCAACCATGATGGCCGGATGGATCGCTGTACGATTTTCGATGACCAGGGCAGGCCGCTTACCATGGAAGAGTTTACGATAAACTCCTCCAGGCCCGTAAGGGTGAGCCGGTTTAAGGAGGGAAAGCTTTACAAAACCGAACAGGTAGATAAGGGACGGAAGGTTTCTACCATGTTTCAGGATGATAAACCTGTAACGCAGCTAATCGACGAGGACCAAGATGGACGTCCGGAGGAGACTATTGGCTATGATAAAAAAGGTCTGATCAAAAGTGTGGTTAGTGACACAAACCGGGACGGCCGAATTGATACTTGGCAATATTACAGGCAGGGTATGCTTAGTCGAGCCGAACAGGATCAGAACCATGACGGCAAGGTAGATGCAAAATCGCGCTACACTGCTGGCCAACTGACTCAATCGCTTTTAGATAGCGATGGCGATGGATATTTTGAGACGCTCGTGCGGTTTGATGCTCCAAAATGGACCAAAGTAATAGAGCTTAGCGATAAAGAGGGGCATCTCAGGGAGGGTATATTCTATTCTATTGATGTAGTCAGGAAGAAAGAGATTTTCAATGGTGCTGCAGACCTTCCAGTTTCGGTGGAGGAATATGACCAGGCAGGTAAGATCATCTTGTCCAGAAAATCTGAAGACGGGTCAGGCCTGCTTAACCTTACCTGGCACTATGACTCCGAAGAAAACGCAGTAATGGCCGAGAAGGACGTTGATGGTGACGGCCAAACGGACACTTGGTATTATTACGAAAAAGGCAGAATCAAGAAGGTTGAAGAGGATCGCAACCTAGACGGGAAGCTGGACCTTTGGGAGGTCTACAATGACTTAGAAATGTTGGTTTACCGAAGCGAAGACCTTGATTTTGATGGAACGGCTGATATCGAAAAACGATTTTAAACAGGAGGGATTTGATGCTGGACTTGTTTGCCAGGGGCGGCGTGCTGATATTGCCTATTTTGCTTTGTTCGGCCTTGGGACTTGCAATTTTTTTTGAGCGCTTTATCCGTTTTGCGATTTTGCGTAAAAGAGGCCGGTCAGTGGCCGATAAGGTGGCCCAGTGCCTAAAGAAAGAAGATACGGATACAGCCATTAAAGCGGTCCAGGGAAGCCGCTCCCCCATGGGGCGCATCCTATTCCAGGGGATAGACGCCTTGGATCAGGATAGGGAAACCCTGGAAACGGTTTTGGTGAATGCCATTGATGAAGAGGTGAGGGATCTTTCACGGTATTTACAGGCCCTCGCGACCATTGCGAATATAGCCCCGTTGCTTGGCCTTTTGGGAACGGTTATCGGAATGATTAAGGCCTTTATGGTTATACAGCAGATGGGCGGCAAGGTCAATGCGGCTGTTTTAGCTGGCGGTATCTGGGAGGCCATGTTGACGACCGCTTTGGGTTTGGCCGTAGCATTGCCTACCATGGTGGCCCATAGCTATTTGACATCTCAGGTTGATCGGTACGAGGCCAGGCTTCAGGCTGGAACCGTGAGTTTTGTCAAATCCCTTGGCGGCATTCGAAGGGATTAACCCATGTTGGTGCACAGGAAAAAAAGGCCGCGCTATGGGGTACAGGCACCGTTGACGTCACTAATCGATATTGTTTTTTTGTTGCTGGTCTACTTTCTTCTGACCACCAACTTCATGGTGGATGAAGGAATTGATGTCAAACTACCCCAGGCGGAGGCCTCAAAGCCCCAGACCCAGAAGGAAATAACGATATATGTTGATGCCCTGGGCCGTTCGTTCTTGGTTGACGAAGAAGTGGCACTCAAGGAACTGTTCACGCGGTTGCAGAGGATGATAGGTAGTGCAAAAGATAGGTTGGTAGTCATCAAGGCGGACAGGGCGGTGATACTCAATAAGGTGGTTGCAGTCATGGACGTGGCAAAGGCTGCTGGCGCTGGTCGGCTTTGCCTCGCAACTGAGAGGGACTTTTAATGCGGGAAGCGTCGTGACAACTTGCAGAATAGACAAGCCTAACTGGCTGTTGGGTGGGCTTGTAAGTATATCACTGCTGGCTCATGCATTGGCGCTGGGGCATATGACAGGGCTTTACAAGCCTAAAACGGCAGACTATATAGAGCTTGAAATGCGAACAAAGGAGAAACAATTCAAAAGAACTATCCCCATGCCGCCTCAACGGAAAAAAAGCACGATGCAAATTAACAGGGAGCCGATTAAGCCGATTCTTTCCATGCCTGTAGAAAAACCGAATGCGCCACCTAAAGCACCAAGGACAATTACCCCGAGCCCTTCGGTAGTCGAACCGATTCCAATGCCACAAAGGCCTAATATGTCAAAGCCCAAACCCCTTGCCTGGAAGCCGCCTTTCAATAAACCCGATGCGGTGAGCACTTCGGAAACGACATCATCAGGGTATGGTTCCTTGGAGGATTACTTCAGTATGGTTCGCATGATGATTGAAAACCATAAGCAGTACCCGCACGGAGCTTTAATGCGTCGGGCTGAGGGGCGGGTGGTAGTAGGCTTTGTTCTTTTGGCCGATGGTAACGTGAGAGATATATCCGTAGTAAAGTCTTCACGGAATCAATTTTTAGACGAAGCCGCTTTGGCGGCAGTAAGGAAATCTTTGCCTTTTCCCAAGCCACCCAAGAAGCTGTTTGCCGTTCCTATTTCGTTAGAGGTTGGCGTTGTCTTTGAGCTGGTGTAGAATTCACTGGCATGTTTACGGCTTCAATCCGTCGAAATAATTTAGAAGAAAAGAGATAGATGAAACATAAAGGTAATTACGAAAAATGTATTAACTCGAGGGTGTTTTTAAAAGAAATATGAAAAAGAGATATTCACGGAAGTAGCCATAAAGACGTGACAGGCCAAGAAGGCCTTTAGAAAAAATGAAGCACAGGCTTGGCATCAACTCAGCTGGTTTTGAGATGTAAAGCGAGTATTTTTTATCGCTGTTAAGGGAATAGCTCAAAGGCACTGAATTCCGTACTACTCAATAGCAGGCATTACATCAAAATGAAAGCCACGAAGGTTTATTTACCCTGCAAGGGAGTATACCTCGTGGCTTTTTCTGCAATACGTAAACCTGGCCAGATTAACATTTTATTTAACAGCTGGCTGTTGCGTAACTGCTAGTTGCTGTTGAATCAATTCAATTGAATCAATAAATAGGAGAAAAATATTATGAAAAGTAAATTGTCAGTTTTTTTATTTTGCTTGCTTGTGTTTTTACTGTCATTGAATAACTCGATGGCCAGTGATAAAAAAGAAGGCGTATACGTATTAGAAGAGATTATTGTTACGGGTGAACTCGTTCGCCCGACGAGACAAACGGGAGATTCGCTTTACACAGGTACCGCTATCACCAGAGAAGGCATTGAGCTTCAGGGCACACCTGCCAAATCAAGTGTTTATAATGCGTTGGATATTCTTCCGGGCCTCAACGTGGAAGGCGAAGATCCGTATGGGCTTAGCGGAAAAGATATTCGTATCAGAGGGGCTAAGGGATATTATAACGGTATGACGGTAGAAGGCATTCCTAATTACGGCATTATGCCTATAGGTGCGAGAGATGATATCTATGATATGGAGAACATGAAAAGCGTCAGCCTATATAAAGGGGCAAGCCCCGCTGATTTGGGCTCAGGCTCCGGGAACAGAGGCGGCTCAGTAGAATTGCAACTAAGACGTCCCCAAGATAAAGCAGGAGCTGAAATCAGTCAAAGTCTTGGCTCCGATCATTTTTCTAGGACATTTTTAAGGCTTGATTCGGGGAGATTGTCGACAAACACGAGTATTTTTGGCTCATATTCCTATACAGTTTCGGATAAATGGAAAGGCGAGGGGGAGCTTGGGCCAAGGGACCATGTAAACTTAGGATTGAATCAGAAATTAAGCGATGTAGTAAATGTAGATCTGTTTTATAATTTCAATGAAATTGAACGACATTTCTTTAAGGGCCTCAATTACGAGCAAGCCTCTGATATAAATGATAACCAAAATTTCCGCCACGATTACAACAAGAAACTCACGTTAAACCCAAAGGAAGATATTAATTACTATGATTACAATCGCGGGAAGTTTATAAACAGGGACTTTATGTCAATAATTGATGTAAATTTATCTGATACATTCAATTTTACGTTGAAGCCCTATTATTCCAGCGAAAGTGCAACTTACCAGGAAGGGCAAGAAGGCTTCCCGGTAGTAGGGTATACAGAACCGAAGAAGCCCGGTGTATTGGACAAGATAAGGGACCTGGAACGATATGGAATCATACCTGAAATGCGCTTTGATAATTCAGGCCTTGGAATAACGGCCGGCTATTGGTTTGAGTCTCACGATTTAGAAAAATATGTTAAGAGAAATGTCACCACTGCCGGTGGTTTGGAATACAATGGATATATGTACTATTCGGAAAATGACGGGCATGGAAAAATTCACAGCCCTTACGCCAAGCTGTCTTATCAATTAAGCCGTTTCGATTTCCAGGCAGGATTAAAATTTTTTTATTACGAGGAACCTGGTAGCACTGGATACATCTCTGATCAATCCCTTAAATTAACAAAGGATCCCGATATCACATTAAGTAAAATGGATTACAACGAACTGTTGCCTACCGTCGGACTTGGCTATAAAATAAATAATAATGCTGATATGTATATTAATTACGGTAAAAATTACATGAGGCCGTATGCGTACGTCCCCATTACCAATTTATACGTGAATATGAGAAAGGCTTTTAAGAGCGCTAACATGACACTACAGGATATATTCGATGATTGGGAAATGGAAACATCGGACAATTTTGATTTTAGTGTTAGATACAAGAATAAGTATTTTTCTGTAGCCCCTGTGTTTTTTTACAGCAAACATAATAGTTTACTGGTCAGCATTGATGATCCGAGGGTAATTAATCCCAAAAATAACATGCCGGTTAGTTATTATCAGAATGTCGGTGATGCCACAGCATACGGTTTTGAATTAGAGTTAAATTTCCATCCAACAAAGAATTTGATTGCCTATTTTAATCCCAGCTACACGAATATGAGCTTTGACAATGACTTTGAAAGAGGAGGTGCAAGCTTAAAAATTAAAGGCAACCAGATCCCGGATACGCCTGAATGGATTATCAAGTCAGGGCTGATCTACACGATTGACAATTTTGAAATAAGCCCGACGTTCAAATGGGTTGACAGCCGATATGGTGATGCCTTGAACAGTGAGAAAGTCGATGCTTATGCAGTTGTTGATTTACATTTTGGGTACACTGCAAACTATAGCCCATGGCTATTGAGCGAAATGAAGTTTGGCCTTGAATTGAATAATTTATTTGATGAACGATATGTGGGCTCAATTGTTGCTGACGATACGGGAACAGGGGCGACATATTATGCAGCTCCGCCATTTACAGCAGTATTTACTGTCAGCGGGAAGTTCTAATCAGGCTTACTTGTATATATACGCCAAATTGAGCCTTCAGCTGCAGTCAAGGCGGATTAGTCCTGCTCGCATTATAAAGTAATTAAGGGAGTTTTTATGGAGGATAGACAAAGTCATCTCTCACTGATGCAGCTCACCCCTGTGGGAGAGGTTCACAGCGAAATCAAAAAGCCAATGTTGATTGCCGGTGAGTCGGGTATTGAGCTCCAGGAACGAATGGAAAAGATACGGGAATATGAGGAAAAGGTGAAGCACAGCATCAGCGAAGTCGTTATTTATAATCAATGGGAGGAACTTCTTGACGGAATCGAAGGCTTTTCGCACGTTCTCGTCTTATACTGGGCCCATCTTATCGGCCCTGAAAGACAGAACCTGCGGAAAGTTCATCCCATGGGGCGAAAAGATCTGCCGCTGCAAGGCATTTTCGCCACCTGCAGCCCCGCCCGCCCCAACCCCGTTTTAGTATCGTCGGTCAGGCTTCTTGAACGCAAGAACAATATTCTAATGGTGGTGGGGCTGGAGGCCGTTGACGGCAGCCCTGTTATAGATATTAAACCTTATGTGCAGTCTTATTACGGAGCTGACAATTTGACAGTTCCTGACTGGATGATGCAAATCCATAGGGAGTTGGGGATTGGTGTTTTTTGAAAAGGGCTAAAGTGGAATTAATTAAGAATATTGTTTTTTTGCAGAGATTGGGCTTATTGTTTTTGCAATGATGTTATCATCATAGTATTTTCAGGAGAATATTTGATTCTTATTAGATGTAAAATAGAAAACAATTTTTCCAGATAAAGGCAGCATATGTTCATCCGATTTAATCGAGCAAGGCCTTAAATGAATGCCACGATAAACACAGTTATATAGCTGCAAAAATTGGTTAAATTTCTATGTAGCGTTTTACGCGGGGGGCATAAAAGCTATTAAAAAAAGCATGTTATTTAACTTGAGATTCTTGCAATTCTTATATCGTAGTTTTATAGTTATAGACAAGGTGTTTTACATCTTGTATTTTCCAAAGTCTTCGGGCTTCAGTTTTTCAAGTATGTCCTGCCATTTCTTTCCTTTTTCGCTTTTATCGAGAGGGACACCCTCTTTTAAGTCCTCTATTTGTTTTGACTTGTCAATTACCTCATCCGATACAAATATAGGTGCCTTAGCCCTAATGGCTAATGCAATTGCATCGCTCGGTCTTGCATCTATTGTTAATTGCTCTTTATCTTTGCTGAGGTGAATAAATGCGTAATAGGTATTATCTTTCAAATCATAAATTTCGATTTTGCCAATCTCTATATTAGCCTTGTTTATAATATTCATTAATAAGTCGTGCGTCATTGGCCTGGAAAATTTTATACCCTCCATTTCACTTGCAATCGCAGTTGCCTCAAGTAGGCCTATCCAGATTAGTAAAGTTCTTTCACCTTCGATCTCCTTCAGTATGATAATTGGACTGTTTGTGACCGGGTCCATATTGACTGAAAATATTTTCATTGCATTTAGCATAGTATTACCTTTTTTAGTGAATTTTATTGTTAATTGTACCTCATTTTTTTTTCTCAAAGAAATACCCTTTGTCAATGCCCTCCTTTGAGAGGGGATACGGGTAGGTGCCGCTCATGATTTTTTAGCTTATAAGTATATTGCCGGCACCTGGTATTTCGTCGTCAGCTTGGCATACTAAGTTTACAGTTTTTACGGTCATGGCGAGCGCTGGAAATAAAAACCATAATTTTTTGATAAATTACTATAGCATAAATTCAATTTTTTATATCTTAGCATTTCTAGGACGATGTCTTCAAGGCCCTTTTTCATCCTTTTTTTTGGATGGCCTAAACGGGATGATCTTCTTCCCCTTATTTTTAGACACCGTTGCTGTGTTTTCAACAATATTTTTATTTTTCTCCGCCTCAACCCCTGGTATAGATCTGAGTGTCTCAATTTTTACAGGCTTGCCGTCCATTGTGAAAGGCATGCCATTTATATATTCCTCTCGTAAGATCCATGAAAAACTATGTAAGGGTAGAGTTAAGGCAAGAAATTGCACAACAAACCAGCCTTTCTTTATATCAGGTTTAATTGAGTCAATTCTCGCAAAAAAGGCAGGTTTTTCTTCGTTATATATAAGTACCACATCTCCTGCATAGGCCATGATTAACTCTTTACTGTAAGCGATGAATTATTTTTTTCTAATAATAGGTATAGCATATTCATGGAAAGATAATAAAATAAATTTGAGAAATAAGCAATTTCCCATATTTTTTGTATAATGCTTAGAAGAAATATTTTTTTGCAGGAAAACTTCATTTCTAATATAATGAGCATTATTTTTAACCCAGATTATGCAGTAGACATCGTCACGGGGTTTTTGAAGCCGCAGTTGGCTGCCACTGTAGAATCTGGGTTTAATTGTCAAACATTTCTAAAACAGCGGAAGAAATACTTTTACATTGGTGTCAAAATTATAAGGATTCCTATTAATTATTACTATGGAAAGAAATACTATTAAGATTAAAGGGGCTTGCCAAAACAATCTAAAGAATATCAGTGTTGCTATACCCGTTAACACTATTACGGCTATTACAGGTGTGAGTGGTTCAGGGAAATCGTCCCTGGCATTTGATACACTCTATGCGGAAGGACAAAGGCGCTACATCGAAACCTTTTCAACATACGCAAGACAATTTATGGAAAGGATGGACAAACCTGTGGTTGATAGTATCGAGGATATACCAACGGCTATTGCCATTGGTAATACGAGCAGGGTGAGCACCTCAAGATCTACCGTAGGTACAATGACCGGGATCACGGACTATGTAAAACTGCTGTATGAACGTCTGGGTGAATTACACTGCAGAAAATGCGGTAGGCCTGTGGTAAGTGAAACAACAGGAGATGTCTGGAAGGCGCTAAAAGGTTTTTCACAGGGAAGTGAAATTGTTGTGACTATCCCGTGGTTGTTTCCACATGAAGGGTCTGAAAGGTTGAAAAAAGAGCTGTTACGAATTGGATTTAACAGGGTTTTTCAAAATGGACAAATAAAGGCTATAGAAGAGGCTAAACAAGAGAATGGGCAATTACATATTTTAGTTGATCGCTTGAAATTACAATGTTCTGACAAGGGGCGCGTTTTTGACTCCCTGGAGCAGGCATTTCATTTTGGCAGAGGGCGCCTTGATGTATGGATAAGGCCTGGCAAGCATGTATCATTTAGTAGCAACCTTGAATGCCGTGTATGTAACATCACCTATAAAAAGCCGGTGCCAGGCCTTTTTTCCTTCAACAGCCCTGCGGGGGCATGTGAAAGATGCAATGGCTTTGGGAAGGTTATAGATATTGATCTTGGACGTATTATCCCTGATGAATCATTATCCCTCAGGGAAGGCGCTATAAAACCGTGGGGTAATGTAAAAAACAAGCGAATGGAATTCGAGGATCTTCTCGATTTTTGCCAAAAATACCATATTCCCTTAGATATCCCGTTTAAGGATCTAGCAGAATATGAAAAACAATTAATTATCGAGGGGAATGATGAGTTTTACGGCATAGGGGGTTTTTTTAAATGGCTGGAGTCCAAGAAATATAAGATGCATGTAAGGGTTTTTCTCTCCCGATACAGGGAATATGCAATTTGTCCAGAGTGTCATGGGACTCGGTTTAAGAGGGAGAGTCTTCTTTACTATATCGGAGGCTTAAATATAGGTGAGGTTTATGCATTAAGCATCAAAGGCGCGAGTGATTTTTTTAACCACCTTTCCATACCTCCTTCAGATAAGGCCGGTGCGCAAGTACTTAATGAGATCAAAGATAGGCTAGCCTACCTTATAGAGGTTGGGATTGGATATCTCACCCTGGACCGTCAGTCCAGAACCCTCTCTAAGGGTGAGCTTCAGAGGGTGGCCCTTACATCCGCACTTGGCTCATCTCTGGTAAATACCCTTTACATCCTTGATGAGCCGAGTATTGGCTTACACCCCAGGGATAATAATAGACTGATCGGTATTATTAAGAGACTTAAAAACCTGCAAAACACCGTTATTATCGTTGAGCACGACCCCGAGATTATTTCAGAAAGCGATTTTATGCTTGATTTAGGACCTGGGGCTGGAGAGAAGGGCGGAGAGATTATGTATTTTGGTCCCATGGCTTCAGTTGATGGTTCGATTACAAGTCAGTATCTGATAGGGCAAAGACAAATACCAATGAACCTTGGTCGCAGAACACCATCAAACGGGAAGTGGCTAATAATCCAGGGTGCTGCTCAGCATAATCTTAAGAATATAGATATTACTGTGCCGCTCGACCTTTTCGTCTGCCTGACAGGTGTTTCTGGTTCAGGAAAGTCAACGCTTGCTGAAGATATTATATATAAGGGGATTAGAGACGTAAAGTCTGATAGGGGAGGGCAACACGGAGCTTACGGTTCAATAAAGGGAGTAGAATATATATCGGCAGTTGAGATGGTGGATCAGAGCCCTATAGGCAGGACACCACGTGGTAACCCAATTACATACATACACGCAATGGGCGCAATAAGGGACCTCCTTGCAAGTACGGATATGGCAGTAGAAAAGGGGTTTACACCAAGTCATTTCTCATTCAATGTTGCTGGGGGAAGGTGCGAAAATTGCAAAGGTCAGGGTAGTGAAAAGGTTGAAATGCAGTTTCTTTCTGATGTTTTTATAACCTGCCCCGAATGCAAGGGAAGGCGATTCAAAGGGGAGGTACTTGACGTAAAATACAGGGATACGAATATTTATGAAATGTTATCAATGACTGTTGAAGAGGCCTCTAATTTTTTTTATGACCAGCCCAAGATAGTCTCCCTTCTCAAGCCTTTAATCGATGTGGGGTTAGACTACGTTAAACTTGGCCAGCCAATCAATACCCTATCAGGAGGTGAAGCGCAAAGGCTTAAGCTCTCACGCTACCTTAAATCTTCTGGAACGGGACACAGGCTTTTTGTTCTTGATGAGCCTACAACCGGACTTCATTTTAAAGATATAGAAAGGCTTATTTCATTAATCCAAACGATTGTGAACCAGGGCAATACGGTCCTGGTAATAGAGCATAACATGGATGTTGTAAAGAATGCTGATTGGATAATAGATCTTGGTCCAGAGGGAGGCGAAGCAGGAGGTGAAGTGGTTGTAGCCGGCCCTCCGGAGAAGGTAGCAAGCTATGGTAACTCCTATACGGGAGTCTTTCTTAAAAGGTGCATGGAAAATGAACTGCCGGTTAAAACAGGGAGCGAGGTTGATAAAACAGGATTTAATGACAGTAATAATACAGCGAAAAATATCTCTATCAAAGGCGCGAGAGAGCATAACCTAAAAAACCTTAGCCTTTCTATACCAAGGCAAAAATTGGTTGTTCTTACTGGTGTATCAGGCTCCGGAAAGTCCACTCTTGCCTTTGATGTGATTTTTGCAGAAGGTCAGCGGAGATACTTAGAAAGCCTAACGCCTTATGCCCGGCAATATATTAAAGTTCTGGAAAGACCGAAGATTGATTTTGCATCAGGGCTTCCGCCCACTGTGGCAATCCAGCAGAGGGTGCGTCATGGGGGTAAAAGGAGTACGGTAGCCACCCTTACGGAGGTCTACCATTTTCTAAGGCTTTTATACAGTAAACTCGGCGTGCAGTATTGTCCGATATGCGGCCTGGAGATGTCATCCCAGTCTGAGGGGGAAATCATTGAAAAAGTCAGAAAAAAATATACCGGTAAAGGCGGGGTAATAGCCGCACCGATTATACGTGGCAGAAAGGGTGTGTTTAAGGATCTTTTTGCAAGGTTAATGAAACAGGGCTTCGAATACGTTAGAATCGATGGAGAGATACGACAACTTGCTGAGGATATTTCTCCTCGTAGATATCGTGAGCATACTATTGATTTGGTCCTTGGCAATACTTCAAATCACGGCCTCAATGAGCTTGTGATAAATGCGCTTCGTAAAGGAAGGGGCGCATGTGTCATAATAGATGATAATGGTCAGCAAGAGGTTTTTTCATTGAACAAGAGATGTCCCAAATGTGGTATTGGCACGAAAGAACTTGACCCTACATTGTTTTCTTTTAACAGTAAACATGGGGCTTGTCCTGAATGTCAGGGTTTGGGCTACGTAGAAGATGGTGAAGGGGAAGGTTTTTCTCTGTGTCCTCAATGCAAGGGCAGCAGGCTAAAGCCTGAGGCAATTTCTGTAAAAATAAACGGGTATTCTATTTGGGATTTGGTGCAAAATTCGGCCGAGGAATTATTGCAAATTTTAAAAAATTTTAACTTTGACGGTGAGGAATCTTTCATTTCAAAACCGATCTTAGATGAGGTGTTTGTTCGCCTGAATTTCATGAGGCTTTTAGGTATATCCTATTTGGCACTCAGCAGGGATGCTGATACACTTTCCGGAGGTGAGATGCAAAGAATAAGGCTTTCAGCTCAACTTGGTTCTAATCTTACAGGCATATGTTATATTCTGGACGAGCCAACAATAGGCCTGCATTCAAGGGACAATAGAATGCTGCTGGATGCACTGAAAATTTTAAAGGATAGAGGAAATTCTATTATTGTAGTTGAGCATGATGAAGAGACAATAAGAGAGGCTGATTTTATCATCGATCTTGGACCTGGCGCTGGTGAACGGGGCGGGGAATTGGTAGCATCTGGGGGTTTAAAGGATTTAACTGATAACAGAAAATCTGCGACTGGCTTGTCTCTCTCAATTCCTTCCAGGCAGATCACATCCAGGCTTAGGCCATATAAATTGTTACCAAAGATTGAGGTCTTAGGGGCGAGTGAACATAATCTAAAGGGGATAAATGTTAGCTTTCCTCTTGGAACATTAACCTGTGTAACAGGTGTTTCGGGTTCAGGAAAGTCAACTCTTTTACAGGATATTCTATATAAAGGACTTAGCGAGCGGCTTTTAAATAAACATGCAGAGAATAGCAACTACAGGGATATAAGAGGATGGGAGGCCGTAGGCCGGGTGCTTGAGGTTGACCATAGTCCAATTGGGTTGACGCCACGCTCTGTTCCAATTTCCTATATTGGGGTATTATCTGGGATACGGGAACTCTTTTCCATGACACCGGAGGCAAGGATGCGGGGATATGGACCTGGAAGGTTTTCATTTAATGTGGCCGGCGGTCGATGTGAGGCCTGTAAGGGCCATGGATTAATAAAGGTTGAGATGAGTTTTTTGCCTGATGTGTACATAGCCTGTGAACAATGTGGCGGCAGAAGGTTTAATAGTGAAACACTGAGCGTTGAATATAAGGGTAAAAGTATAGCAGGTGTTTTGGATCTCACATTTGATGAGGCCGAGATATTTTTTTCCTCTGTGCCGAGGATTAAGAAGGCATTCAGGGTAGTGCGAGAGATAGGGCTGGGGTACCTAAAACTCGGGCAGGCCAGCCCCACGCTATCCGGGGGTGAGGCCCAGAGGATAAAGATTGCCAAAGAGCTTGTCAGGCCCGCAAATGGCCATACCCTTTATATTCTTGATGAGCCGTCCACAGGTCTGCATTTTACTGATATAGCAACGCTGATTGATGTTTTTCAAAAGCTTGTGGATAAAGGAAACACGATTGTATTGATTGAACACAACCTTGATATTATAAAGTCTGTTGACTATATCATTGACCTTGGACCTGAGGGCGGGAATAATGGCGGGGAATTAATTGCGGCCGGCTCACCTGTTGAAATCCTTGACTTTGAAAAATCTTATACAGCTCATTATCTCAAAAGATACATCAGCCATAATGCATGATTTTAAATATTTGGAATGCCTTTATATAAATTTGATTCTGTATGAGAATTATTTTGTTGATGTTTATCTTTCTCATGCACCATGCATAGGGAGGTTCAGCCTTAATTACCTGTTAGCTTTTTTTCTATTATCCATTAATTCATTGAAGGCCTTCACTACTGCCTGAGCAAATGCAGGCGTATCTAAGTCTGTATCTATTTCTTGGAGATCTATATCAGGTTTCAATTTTTTTTTCAATTCCTCAATAAATATCGTATCTAAATTTTTGTCGTAAAACTCAGTGCCCTTTTTATCCACTGACGACCAACCGCCCAGGGGAATCACTACCTTAACACGCCCCTTTGCCATGTTAAGCTTTTCAGAAATTTTATCTGCTACCATGACCATCTCCTCAGCAGACAGCCTTATGAAGGTACGCGCTGAATCATAGCGATACGTCCTTCTTGACTCGTAATCAGGCTTATAATTTCGTTTCAAAGGAGAGCCAAAATTTACACCGCTCGTGGCAATAACCTGTGGCAAGCCTAATTTTCCAGCATTCTCGAGTCTATCAGGCCCTGCAGACCTCGAAAAACCGAGGAGTTCCTCTCCTACCCCGCCTGGTGCAAGATCTATTACTGCGGAGAAGATATTGTGCCTGCCTATCATTTCCTCCATTGCCCTGTCTCCGGTCCCTGCAGCGGAAAAACCGATTACCTGATAATCCTTTTCAAGGAGTTTTCTGACTGCTACTGCACAATTTTCACACGGGCCAAAATGGGTCATTGCGATAAGTGGTTTTTCACCTCCACCTTTTAAGGAGACAGGCGACTGCATCGAGGCATCTACCATACCACAGATAGCACCGGCAGCCCTTGATAAAACATTTTCCAAAATCTTGTTTACACCGGCAAATTCTACAACCGTATGCATAAGTGTCATATCAGATGTGCCTATATACCTTGAACAAAAGCCAGGAATCGACGCAGTACTTGACACGGCAATCTTCGGTAAACCAAACGCAAGGGATTTCATGATGCCTGTCCCTATCTGCGTACCAGTGGTGCCGCCCAAACTCACTACACCGGAAAGTTTCCCCTGAAGATACATATCCTGCAGTTGTTTGCTTCCCCCATCCACCATTACAGGCATACGCCTGCCCCGGTCTGATATCAATGCTACTTTCTCAGGGTCTTTCCCGCTGGCCACAATAACCTCCTGCCGGGTAATATCACATATCCCCTGGGCCTCTCTAATCAATCCTATATCCATTATCACGGCCTTATGGCCACGTAGTTCTATTTGTCTTTTTAAAAAGTCCGCCTCTTCCCGCTTTTCCTCTGCCATTACTAGAATTACTATAATTTTACTCATATCCGCCATGACAATCCTTTTATTTGTTCTCCTTGCCGTAACTACTCTGTCGCCAGAACACTTGGACGCCAAGAAAACATAACAAATATCTCAATGTCTTTGGTACCTTGTTGCTATTTGAACAGTCACTCTTTGTCCTGAATATACTCAGCAAATTTGGCCATGCTGTTCCATAGGCATTTCTCTATATCATTAATGTAGGTGCCGGGATATTCATCGGGCCAAATCCAAGCACCTGTTTTCTTGTCAATATCAGGGAGTTTCATGGGATCCCCTATGTCTAAATCCGGCTGATCAGGCCCATGAACAAATTCTTTGAAGGTAAGTATCCTTCCCAACGACTGAGGATAGATTTGAATGATTTCATCCCTGATTAGACGGTCTACAGCCAAAATCAACCCAGCCTCGTTGACCATGTTTTCATCTATTTGCCTGGAACGGTATGATGAGATATCTACTCCCTTTTTAGCCAGATACTCTATGGCATAAACATTAGGGGCCTTATTAAAGTATGGGTATTCGAATATTATCCCATGATCCCTGGCATGTTTAAGATAAGTCTTTGGGAATATACCGGCAGATCTAATCCTTACCATATCCGACAATTGAGGGTAATCATCTTTTAGCCTCTGTCTAAGAAGATTCTCCGCTATCACACTCCTTTCCCGATTGCCGCAACAGACAAAGAGAATAGATTGTTTATCCCTATCCCTCCTTGTATCAGTCACAGGCAATACCTCCATATGTCGTTCATTCTATTACGCCTTCTTCCCTGAGCTTCTCCGTTATCATTTTAACCATTTCCTTTGTATTCACCTTTCCGCTCTCTCCAACAAGGGGAAGATTTTCCACAATCTCTAATCTCTCAGGTAGCTTGAATGGGGCTATCTTTTTACTCTTCAGGTATTCAATCATCTCCTCAAAGCTTAATTCCTCCCCCTTCTTGACAGTGACAAAGGCACATGCACGCTCACCCATTGTTGGATCGGGCATAGGAACAACTGCTGCATTTCTAACCTTCCCATAAGCGAGAAGGTAGTCCTCAATCTCTTTCGGGTATATGTTCTGCCCCCCTCGAATTATGATGTTTTTCTTCCTGCCCATTATCTTCAAATACCCATCATCGATAACCGTCACTAAATCCCCTGGTGTTGCAAAACCGCTTTCATCA
>Ga0180434_10004540_pt1 | contig 16837 bp, 15 predicted proteins | sample SS_ome_7_FD_132453 | JGI IMG/M metagenome (GOLD analysis project Ga0180434, IMG submission 132453) | Hypersaline lake sediment archaeal communities from the Salton Sea, California, USA - SS_1_D_2 metaG | ecosystem: Environmental > Aquatic > Non-marine Saline and Alkaline > Hypersaline >...
GCGTCCGGATCCGCCAGGCGCCGGCTGTAATGGAGCGCCAGGAAAAAGACCGAATAGTATATGAGCACTCCCAGCAAACCGAAAAAGAACAGGCTGCCGATCAAACCCAGATCGGAGGGGTAAAGGTAGTGGAAAAGACGCCGATAGCCTTCACGCCAGCGATGACTGACGAATCCCGCTCCGAGAAGCGTGTGGGCCCGCACGTAGGGCTCGACCCGCTTCAGCTCATAGACGCGGATCGACGTGGAGGGATCACCGCTGATTCCATGGGTGGCGGTAGCCAGCGATTCACGCACCAGGTTGACGTACTTGTTGACCGCGGCCGGCTTGAGCACGACAACGGCTGTGGCCAGAAATCCCATGCCGACGAGCCCGGCCCAGAAGAGTCGCGGCCGGGTCCGGAGGAGTCGAAAGGCGAGCCACAGAAGGCACACGAAGAGTGCCAGCAGCAGCACCCTTCTCTGAACATAAACGATGAACAAAAGGGCGATGAGCGTTGCGGGCACCGAGAAGATCCATCGTTTTTCAAACAGGACCTTGGCGGAGGAATAGAACAGCAGCATCACCAGAGGAAGGGTGTTGAAATTGTATACCAAACCCTTGAGCGGATTGCGCGCCAAAAAGGGTTTTCCCCATGAAGGAAGCGGTTTCACCCCGATATAGAAGGCGAAGTACAACACCAGCAGAAGCAGCGCCAACCCCACGAAGCCGTGTTCCAGATCACGCAGGTCGAGCCAGCCCTGGCGCAGAATCCAGAGCAGGAAGATTCCCGCGATCCCGAGCAAAACGGTGCGCTGAACGGAAATTCCGAACGACAATGGCTGGCCGAACAGGCGCTGGCTCTGAAGTGCAGCCACCGGTACCCAGAGAAACATGAGAAGCAACACGACATCCAGCACGTGGATTCGACCCGCCGCCGTGGACAGCAATCCATGGGCCAGGTAGAACAGGATGAGAAACAGGATAAAGAGGGAGTTGGTCAGGGTATGCAACGGCTCGATGGGCCACCTGAAGGTCAACCTGAACGCCAGGACGATCAGCCCAGCCGCCAGGACGATCCGGAGCCAGCCGTACGGGATCCGGACATGAAGCCGGTTTACTTCCATGACGATTCGAGATCCCTCCCCAAATGCTCCGAGAGCCAGCGGATATCCGGGCGGTAGAAATCCAGAAGATAGGCGCGCGTGGCGTCGTCGAATTCCGGCTTGTCGCGGCGGAAAAAATGGGTGTTCAACGATGCCAACCAACGCCGGGGTAGCAGCCCACGCAGAAGCCGCCGAATCCACGTCCGGGCGTAGATCCGGCCGATCAGGCGATTCCTGGGCTCCTTGAAGGCATTGCGGGCAACCGAATCCGGGAGAGATATCGCGTCACTGACCCCGAGGAAGCGGAAGATCTCCCGCAATATCCCGTCTCTGTCCCGCATGAAGTCTTCGAAGAGAATCAGTTTGACCGCCCCTTCTCCGAACCGGTCTAGATAACGCTGAACCTGTTCGCGGTACTGGCCCAGGGCCACATACTGCTGGTGGTACAGGTCTCGGCGCGGGTGGTCCGTTCTGCGCCGAACCGCATCGGCGAAGGTGATGGAGACGAGACCGAGCCTCCGATCCATCAGGTAGTGCGAGAAGGCGCGTTCCACCGGATTTCTCAGCATGATGATGATTCGGGACCGGGGATTGAAACGCCGGATTTTCCCCGGCACCGAGGCATAGAAAAGGTAGGAAACACTGGCCTCGCCGATGGCTGACGCGTCGCCTGACGCCGCGAAGAGTCGCCGGTACTCGCCCGCCGACACCACGGGACGGCTCGGATAGTAAAGACCCTGGCGGCGGATCTCATCCGCCGAGAAGAAGTCGGGTTCTTTGACCTCGCTCATATAGATATCGGGATGCTGCCGCAGATGGTGGTAGAGTGAGGTGGTGCCGGCCTTGGGCGCGCCGACGATGAAGAAATTGGGAATACCGCCCATGGTGTTATCCGGGAAATCGGTCTCAGGTCTGCAGCCAGAATTTCAGGTCGCGCTGCAGGAGGCGGGACAGCCTTTCGATGTCCGGCGCGTACAAATCCCTGAAATAGGATCGCTCTTCCTCGGTCATCGACACCCCGACTTCACGGGAAAAGAGCAGCGGCTTGATCCGGTTCTTGGCCCCAGGCGGCAGGCGAAGTCGCACGAACCGGTACAGACCGAGACGGTACAACAGGTGATTGAACCTTTTGAACCGGGGGGTGCGGCCGACGTTGTGGCGGGACGTAATATCGATCCCATGGCCCGGGTCCACGCCCAGAAACGCGTACAGATCACGCACCAAGGTCTCGGGGTCGTTGATTAAATCGTCGTAGAGGTACACCTTCACCGAGCGGGAAGGGAAAACGTCCAGGAACCGCTTCACCTGGTCGTGGTACATCCCGAGCTCAACGTATAATTCCCGCATTCCCCAGCCCCACTCGGGATGCTCTCCGTCCGCCCGGACCGCATCCACGAACGATTGGGCGGTGACGGCCCGCTTCAGATTCATCACGTAGTGGGAAAACACCCGGTCGACGGGGTTGCGCAGCATGATGACGATCCGCGCCTTCGCAGACCAGGCGTGGATGTTCGCGGCGGCCTGTTTCGAGTAGAGGTAGGACGCACTCGCCTCTCCCGCCGCGATCTCTCCGCTGACGTTCTTGAACAGTTTCAGGTAATCCTCCCGGTCCGTCACATAGGCCATGTGGTAGCGTCTGTCCATGGAACCATCGAGATAGCGCCCTAAATCCGAGATGGGACCCAGCCGGCGCGTCGCCCGCAATCGATCGACATCGATATCACTGGCGAAATGGTTGGGTTCCTTGACCGGACTCATGTAAATTTGCGGATGGCGGTTGAGGTGGTGGTACAGTGCGGTCGTTCCCGCCTTGGCCGCACCGACCACGAAAAAATTCGGTCCGGCGATCCGCGGTGTGTCTTTTCCCCCCATCAAATCCACCCCTTGGGCAACAGCGGCAGATACATGGTCAGGAATCCAAACCGTTTACGGACGGAAATCACCGACGCGATATTCCAGGTCAGCAGACAGACCAGGCTGGCGATTCCGGCGCCCACGATGCCCAGACGGGGAATGAGCAGGAAATTCAGGCCCACGTTGACCGCGGTGGCCGTCAGAACGATGTTGCGAAAGGAAGTCTGATTTCCCGTCATGTTCAATATGTACCCAACCGAACCGGACACGGCATTGATGAACTGCCCCAAGATTAAAAGAATCAGCGCCGTCGAGCCGGTTCTATACCCCGGTCCGAAAATCCCGAGCACCCAGGACGGAAACGCAAGGATAAAAATCAGAACCGGGAAAGAGAGCCAGAAGATGATCCGGGTGCTCTGCCGTGCCATGCGTCCCAGACCTTCGATATCGTTGCGTGCGAAGAACTCGGCGAACTTGGGGGCGGCGATGGTGTTGATGGCAAAGAGTGTGATCGCCGTCACGTTGGCGATTCGCACGGCGACGTAGTAAATCCCCACCTCTTCGACGGACCGGAACATACCCAGCATCAGTGTATCGATCCACCTCATCACGAGAAACAGCGATCCGGAGAGAAACATGGGCAGGGAGGTGGAGATGATCGATCCAACGGATACCGAAACTTCGGCCGGATGTCGAAAGATCTTCGAACCGGCGAGCCAGAATCCAGCGACGAGAACGAACAGGAAGGCCGATGCACCCACATAGGCCAGGATCGGCGACTTGGGTCCCGAGCGGACGGCCGCGAGCCCCATCAGGATCAGGGATGCCCCCAGAGGAAGGGACAGGTTCTTGAAAAACGAGTAAAGCGCGATCTTCTTCAGACCGCGGAGGCATTCCGCGTGGAAATGAAAAAGCGAAAGGGGGAGAATCCCCCAGGCCGCGATCCGAATGAATCCCGTGAGATTCGGCTCGCGGAACACGTCGGCGGCCAGCATCGACGCACCGGCGAGGGTCAGCGCCGTCACGGCCAGCCCCACGGGTCCGATGACCCGGAGGATGCTGGTATACACATGGCGCATCCCACCCGGTCGATTCAACGCCGCCGATTCGGCCACATAGCGAATGATGGAGGTGTCGGTCCCCAGACGGCAGAGGACCGAGAGTATCATCAGGACCGTATAGGAGAGCGAATACGCCCCCATGGCGAATTCCCCGAACAGACGGGACACCAGGAAGACAAACAGATATCCGGCCAGGACCCCCAGGGTCCGGAAGACCAGGGCGGTCCCGCCTCCCTTCAGCAACTCCACCAGATGGAGGTCGGATTCGAATTTGGCCTTCAGATGTCCAATCATTTCGCCAGGGAAAACACAAACGGCTCAAGGGGCATGCCCCCCGTCACCCCAGACGCTCCAGCAGTGTGTCTGTGATTCGCTCCGCCGCGCCGCCGTCCCACAACGGGATCGCGCCCGCCCCTCGCATCGGAGCGGAGGCCTCGGCCACCGATCGCAGTGTCTCCTCCAGGGCGGCGAGAGAAACGAGACGGTTGCTCCCGAGAAGAAGGGTGACGGGTCTCTCGGTATTGGGTCTCAGGGTCAGACAGGGGACCTTCAGGTACGTCGTCTCCTCCTGAATCCCTCCGGAATCGGTCAGCACGAAGGCGGCGTTTTTCTCGAGCGCGATGAATTCACGGTAGCGCAGGGGCGGAGGCATGGCCAATCCGGGCGCCGTGATGAATCCCCCGGGCAGCGATTCGATCCGATCGCGGGTGCGTGGATGGAGGGGAAACACGAGGGGAATGACCGCGGAGAAACGATTCAGGATCTTGAGGATATCGCGCAACCGGTCGGGTTCGTCCACGTTGGAGGGGCGGTGCAGGGTCACGAGTCCATAGGTGTGTGGCGAGACGTTGTACCGGCGCAGGATCCCTCCGGTGGTTTCGTCGTCGAGGGCGTCCACCACCCGGCGAAGGGAATCGATCATGATGTTGCCCACAAAAAAAATGCGCTCCCCCGGGACACCCTCGCGTTTCAGATTCTCACCCGCCCCTGCGCAGGGCGTGAAGAGCAGGTCAGAGATGGCGTCGGTCAAGCGCCGGTTGATTTCCTCCGGCATGCCCATGTCATGGCTGCGCAGGCCGGCTTCCACATGGGCCAAAGGAACACCCTGCTTGACTGCGGTCAGTCCGCAGGCGATGGTCGAATTGACATCGCCGAAGACCACCACGAGACCCGGCCGTTCACGCCGAAGCTCCCGCTCAAACCGGACCATGATCTTCGCCGTTTGCTCCGCGTGGCTTCCGGAACCGGCCTCGAGGTAGCAATCCGGGTCGGGCAGATTCAAATCCTCGAAAAATGCCCGGGACATCAGATGATCGTAGTGCTGCCCCGTATGCACGATGCGCAGGTGTTCGAATCCCCGCCTTCGCAGGGCGTCGTGGAGGGGTGCGGCCTTCATGAAATTCGGCCGGGCCCCCACGACCAGCCAGATCGAATTCGGGTTCATGGGGTTTCCGAGATTCCGCTGCTCCGCACGGCCAATCGCTCACCCACACCGTCTGACGGCGTCAACGATCCGATCCTGATCCCCGGCGCTGAGATAGGGATGCATGGGCAGGCTGAAGATCTCAGAGGCGATGCGTTCGCTGATCGGAAAATCTCCCGACCGGTGCCCGAGACATGCAAACGCCTCCTGCAGGTGAAGCGGGATGGGATAGTAAATGGCCGTGGGGATCCCTTCATCACGAAGGGCCGCCACGATCCGGTCACGATCCGGGTGCAGCACGGAATACTGGGCCCAGGCCGACACGTTGTGCGCCTTGATCCGGGGAAGGGTCACCAGCCCCTTCAACCCGTCGGCATACCTTTCGGCCACCATCTGCCTCATCTCTATCTCTTCTTTGAACACCGACATCTTCGCCAGGAGTATCGCCGCCTGAAGCGTGTCCAGACGGCCATTGATGCCGATCCGAATATTGTGGTACTTGTCGGTGCCGGCACCGTGAACCCGGATCGATACGAGCGATTCATGAAGAGCGGGATCTTCGGTGAACACCATTCCTCCGTCACCGTATCCACCCAGCGGCTTCGCCGGGAAAAAGCTGGTGCAGGCCACGGAAGCCAGAGATCCGGCCATTCGCCCCTTGTAACTCCCCCCGAAGCTCTGGGCCGCGTCTTCGACCACGAAGAGGCCGTGCGCCCGGGCCACGCGGTGAATGTCGTCGTAGTCGGCGGCTTGCCCGAAAAGATCGACCGCGATGATCCCGCGCGGATTGAGGTTGCCCCGGGACCGCGTTTCACGAACGGCGGCGTCAAGCAGGGTCGGGTCGAGATTGAACGTGTCGGATTGGATATCCACGAATACCGGTGTGGCACCGAGCAGACGAACGACCTCGGCCGTGGCGATGAAGGTGAAGGGCGTGGTGAAAATCACGTCGTTCGGTCGAATGTCATGGGCCAGCAGGGCCATACACAGGGCATCGGTACCGCTGCCCACACCCACGGCGAACGGCACTCCCACATACTCGGCCAGTTGGTTCTCCAGCTCGGCGATCTCCGGCCCCATGATGTACCGCCCGTGGTCCAGAACCTTTCCGATCCGCTTCTCGATTTCCTTCCGGATTCTTTTCTGCTGCGCATTCAGATCGATGAATTGCATCATTCTCCTCCGACTTGGCTCACGCACCGTCCTTCTTTCCGGTAGTGTCGGCCGCATTTGACACACGCGGTCTCCTCACTGGAATCGACGGATGCGGAGAGTGCCAGGCGGGTTCCGCAGCGACACATCCAGCCGATCAGTTTCGCAGGAACCCCCACGACCAGACCGAAATCAGGCACATCCCGGTTCACCAGGGCGCCCGCCCCCACGAAGGCATGGCGTCCGATGGTATGACCGCAGACGATCGTGCTGTTGGCACCGAGGCTCGCCCCCCGTCTCACGAGGGTGCGCAGGTAGTGTTCGCTGCCCCGCTGGGGGAATTCACAGCGGGGATTGATGATGTTGGTGAACACCATCGATGGTCCACAGAACACGTAATCCTCCAGTTCCACACCCTCGTATAGCGAGACGTTGTTCTGTATCTTGACCCGATCGCCGATCTTGACACCCGAGGCCACATAGACGTTCTGGCCCAGCGAACAGTTACCGCCGATCCGTGCCCCACTCTGGATGTGACAGAAATGCCATATCTTGGTTCCAGCAGCGATACTCACACCCTCGTCGACGTGGCTGGATTCGTGCACAAAAAAATCAGTTCCCGACATGGTTCCTCCGAAAACATCGCCCCCGTGTGTGAGCCCCCCCCAGCCGCTCCTCACGGGCCGTCGCCATCGGATGTCAAGACGGGTCACCGTCTCCTTCCGATCGTTTTCCTCCGTTTTGCAGGCTTTTTTCAGCCCGGGCCAGGAATTTCAAAACCCTCAACCCCTCCCGGGCGTCGGTGCGGGGGGATTCGCGGCGCTCGACACACTGGATGAAATGCAGAAGTTCCTCACGCAACGGTTCCCGGGTTTCGACGGGAATGGTATAGTAATCCGCCTTCTGAGCCACAGGGATCCGCCCTTCCTCGATCTTGATCCGGTGGGGATAGATAAAAAGCTTTTCCCGGCTGATGTCGTCGAAAACCGCCATCTTTTCCGCCCCGACCACCACGAGTTTCTGCTCCTTGAAGGGATGAAGCCAGCTGACAAAGACATGCCCGCGCACACCGGAACGGAACCTGAAGAACGTCAAGGTGGTATCATAGACCCGGGGATTCACGAAAGCGCCACCGTAGGCCGAGATGACGAGAGGATCCTCGCCGTTCATCAGCATGAGGATGAGGGAAATGTCGTGGGGAGCAAAACTCCAAAGGACGTTCTCTTCAGAGCGCAATTTCCCGATATTCAAGCGGTTCGAGTATATATAGCGGATGGGGCCCAGTTCGTCCCTTCCGATCACATCGCGCAATTTCGACACAGCAGGGTGGTACTGCAAAATATGCCCGACCATCAGGACACGGTCCATCTTTTGGGCAAGTTCCACCAGGATTTCACCCTCCTCGACATGGAGCGCCAGGGGTTTTTCCACCAGAACGTCTTTCCCGGATGCCAAGAGTTTCTTCGTGATCTCGAAATGGTGGGCCGCGGGCGCCGAGACCACCACGGCCCGGATGTCCGGGTGCCCCAGGACATCCGCTTCGTCGGTGGTGCAGTGGACGTCCGGGATCTCCTTCCGCAGAAGGTCCAGGCGTTCCCGGGAGCGATCCATCACCGTATGCAGCACGCCCATCTCGTGGAGGTTGCGCATGTGGTTTTTCCCCCAGGCACCCACGCCCATGATGGCGATCTCTTTTCCCATGGTTTTCACGTTCCCGGGGTTTCCCGGCCCCGGCGGTCCCGATACGAGAGCCAAGACGCCAGGAAGAGCATGAAGATCAGAGATAGGATGAATCCGATGGCCAATATGTTGCCCAGGGGCCGGACCCTGGACACGAGCACATCCTCCGCAGGAGCAAAGGCCTGCACTCCACGGCAAAAACGGAGGTAATTCTCCATACTCCGCCGTGTGAAGGGATTCTCCGATTCGCTGGATTCCGGTTTCTGGCAGACCCGGGGGCGCGGGCTCCGGAATAGCCTCTCCTGAAGGTTGGCCAGGTCCGACAGGGTATGCTCCACGGTTTCTTTCCTCAGAACCAGATCGTGAAGTGTGTTGTGTTCTGCACCCGCCTCCTCTCCGGAATGCTCTACGACGACCCTGCGACGGTTGATCTCGGCCGCCAAACGGGCCGATTCCCGGGCCAGGATACTGTGAATATGACCGTAGAACCGATCCAGGTACCGTGTCGTCATATCCCAGGCGATATCGCATACCCCGTCGATGAAGTAATCCTTGAGATACCCGAGGTTGGCTCTCGACCGGTCCCGGCTGCTGCCGGTGGCCTCCAGGAGGATGTGGTCGACGGCCCAACGGATTTCATCATTCAGCGGGAGCTCTTTGGGCTGGGTGCGGTGAAGCCCAAACCGGAACGAACGAATGTCCGTCTCGCCGAACCGGTTCTTTAAATAGCGTTCCAACCGCTGGCGGTCCTCCAGGGGATGGACGTAAGTCCTGAGATTTTCCAGGGAGAAAAACCACCTGCGAAAGACCTGGATCCCCCAGTAGAAAGTATCGTAGAAATCACGGTAAAGCGTTCGTTCCGCCTCCACGTACGTCACCACGGGCCGCACCAATCCCCACATATCAATCCGGGTCCTGGCCAGATAGTCAACCGGAAGCAGGAAGGCGGACAGGAGGACCAGGCCGGTCAGCAGGAGGGTTCCCCCAAGAATGAACCACTTTCTGGAACGAAAGGTGCGGGCGATTTCGGAGAAATGGATCTCTTCAATCATGGTCAACCGGATCGAACACGTGCGTCCACACGGGTTTAGGAGTAGGCTTCCGCCGGTGGCCGCACCCGGGGCGGCGGAGACACATCGTAAAGAAGCAACGGGGAAAGCTCCAAAATATGCAGATTATAAACCATTTTCCGATAAAAATAAAGGCGACTCCTGCCCGTTTGGCCGGCAACCGATGGGTTCAACATGCGGTTGGGACGGGGACGCTCAGCAGCTTGAAAACCAGGTCGTAAACGTTGAATATGGAGATGGGTTCCCCGAGCAGATCGGGTCTTGAGCAAAGAAGAAAGGCGTTGTCCCAGCGGTGCATCCCGGTGAAATGGGTCGTGCCGTGCTCGACCTCCTTTTTCATCCCCGCCTTGAGGTCGAATCCGGGTCGGGACAGAAGCACCAGATCGGGAGCCTCTCCCATGGCCGCATCCCCGTAGACCTCCTCACCCGACAGCACTTTCTCGATCACGGGCTGACCGTCGATACGATACTCCTGAAACAACCGTTTGAGATCCTGCCTGATCCGCAGGGCATCCGTTCGTTCGACCCTGCCACGGGCATACCGCTCCCGCGTATGGATGTAGATCCGCGCCGGATCAAGTACAAAGGCCAGCGTATTCCCGCCGATATTCTCGGGAGAAGAGAGCTGGCGCCCCTCGTGAGAGAGAAATCCGTGATTTTTAAGAATGGGATTCAGGTACACCTCCTCCCTCAATCCGACGAAACCGTGATCCGACAGCATCATGAACTCGAATTCATCCCGGCCGTCGATTTTCGCAAATAGATCGCCGATGACCCGGTCCACCTTGTTCAGGTAACGGTGAAATTCATCGTGGAAGGGATGCCTGGTGTCCTTGAAAGCGTCGAACATAAAGTGGAAAAGGCGATCTGTACCGGTGATGGTGAGTGAAAACAGATGCCAGTCGTCCTGTGACCAAAAGTACTCCGCCGCCTCCCGGCGGACCTCCAGGGAATAGTTGAGTTCGGACATGAACTCCATCGGTTGCCTTCTGCCCTTTTCGGCGTCGATGTCGACCCTATAGCCCATCTGCTTCAGCACGGGCAGATACCTCACGGGCGCCACCGCGTGGTTCAGTTCGGGGGCCACGAAACCGGAAACCAGAATCCCGGGAATCTCACGCGCCGGATAGGTCGATGGCAGGTTGATAACCACGGACCGCATCTTGAGCGCACCCAGGCGATCAAAAAATGCGGGGCAGCGCAGGTCGCGAAAATCGGGAAACCGGTATTGATAACCGCACTTGACCAGGTCGACAAACCCGTATATCCCATGACGGCCCGAATGGGTTCCGGTCATGAAGCCCGACCAGGAGACCGCGGATATCTCCGGAATGGAAGCCTGCATGGGGCGTGCGCCCCAGCGCCCCAGGATGTGCGCCATGTTGGGCATCACCCCGGACCCGGCCGCCTCCGTCAACATCTCCAGTGGCATCCCGTCCAGACCGATGATCAGTATTTTTTTGGATCGCCTTCTCAGACCGATCTCCCTACTCTCGCACAAATCGTACCCGCCCGTAAAATGGGCGAAATACCCACGGAATCAAATCCCAATCAGGTATTCAGGACCAGATACTTCTTGGGAACGATCATCTTGCTGGAGAATTTCACGTTGGTCAGCATGATGATGGCCCTCTCCCGGTCGGGCAACTCCTCGTAGAAAATGCCTTCCCAGCCGTCGAAGGAGCCTTCATCCACCACGATATGATCCCCTTTACGGAACGATTCCGCTCGTTTCTTGAGGATGACCACGCCGTTTTTTTCCCGGGAAAGGATGTCGTCGATCCGGTCCTGGCCAATGGTCCACAGGTATTCGTTGTTTCCCAGGACCGACTTCACCCCCCGGTTGTAACGGACCTTGTGGTAATAGGTGGGAATGCAAAATTTGGCGAACAGATATCCACTGAACAGGGGAGCGATGACTTCGATCTTTTTCTTGTCTTTTTTTATTTTCTTATTGTAAACGGGAAGGTAAACACGGATACCCAGAGACTTCAAGTGTTTCTCCGCGGCAAACTCCTGCTTCGGCTTGGAGTTCACGACGAACCATGGTTCTGTTTCCCTTGAAAGCACCTTAAAATTCTAACGAAGATCGCGCCCGTTGTCAATGCGGCGGCGCGGTCGCGTCCCCTTTGGGAGACGGTACAAATACGAATCCAACTGTGATATAATGTGCCACTCATCGATACCCCCTGCGGCCAATTCCCCATCGAATGAGAAAGGAGGCCACCGTGACGGAGGCGAAAAAAAGCAAAAAAGCGGCAAGCGAGAATCCCGTCGTTCTGCAGAACGGAATCATCGTGGCCGGACATCCCCGAAGCGGTACATCCCTGGCCTGTCAACTGCTTGAGAGCGCGGGTGTCCATTTTCTCTCCGACCTGGGCGCGGACCAGTACAACAAGGACGGTTACTACGAATTGTCTGCCGCCAAGGAACTCGAAAAGACACTGATCGAAGAGGCGATGACGGATCGCAACATCCGAGAACTGAACAAGACCGTTCGCCTGCTGAACAGCCCCAAGGGATTGACCGGATTGAAAATCGTTCATATTCCCGCCATCTTTTTCTACCGGCACATCGCCAAAAACCTTCGTGTGGTATTTATCTTTCGAAATCCGGCCGACGCCAAATCGAGCGCCTTGAGACGCGGAATATCCCAATTCAAACTCAGTTGGTTCGACAACAACAACGCCCTGGTGGCTGCCAGGGAAAACATCCCCAAAAGCATCGTCATCAGCTATGAATCACTGATGCAGGGGCACCCGGGTATTCCCAGGGCCTTCAAAAAACTGGGATTCACCGTAAAGACAGAGGTAATCAAAAGAGGCTACCGCACCCAGAAGAACAGCCGGATCGTGTTGACCGAAGATGAAAATCGTCTGTACACCCTCTTGAAAAAGCTCGAGAAACAGAGTTTCAAATAAGGGGTATGAGAGTCGAATGACCGAAACCAAGCTCGACATTTTCGATGAAGACGCCCAAGATCTCTTTTCGAACCTGATATCCTTCAACATCAATCCCGAAGAGGTGTGCCTGGGGTTGGGAATCAGAGACGTGAAGAACAACAACCTCGTCCGGGTCCATTCCTATCTTCACCTGACCATCCCCCACTTCTTGAGATTCGCGGAAGCCGTCAACAACCAGGTGAACATCCTCATGGAAAAGGGCGTCATTTCACGCGTGCCGGAGCAATAGCCGATCCTCTCTCTGCCAGACGGTTTACTTGCGCAGGGTTGACAGGGCGGCCAACGTGTGGGGAATCATGTCACCCGCACATGGATTGCCGAGAATGTGGCGCACGGTCCGTTCGACATACCGTTGGTAGGTTCGGTTCTTCCTCTCCACGATCTGGAAGCCGAACGTACCGAGGGCCTTCAGGTTCCGCTGCAGGGCGGTCAGATGAAGTGCGACCCGATCGACCGGGGATCCCAGATCCCGCAGCATTTCAAACAGAGGCTCTCTCAGGTCCTTCAAATCAAGATAAGAATCGAAGGCGAAAGAGGCCAGGTCGTAGAGATCGGGCACACGCATCGAATCCTGATAATCGACGAGATACACCTCACCGTGGCACACCTGCATGTTCCGTGAATGAAAATCCCGGTGCCCGAACACGGGGGGGCCGGGGATGGCGGCTGCCAGACGACGCAACTCGGCCTTCACCCGGGAGTCGTCCCCGTGGCTGCGAATGAAGTTTCCCATGAAATGGGTCCGGAAGAAGTCCATCTCGAACTCCAGGCGCCCGGTATCGAGCGCACGGTCCACGCGCCCGGGCGGCACCCGTTTCAAAACCGTCAGCAGGCGAGCCACGCGTCTGAGCACACGTTCTTTCTCCCCGCGTCGCGCCCCGCCGAAAAACCTCTGTAAAGAGATATCGCCCAGATCCTCCAGGAGGATCCCCCGTTCATCGAGCACCTCCACGATTTCGGCCACGTGGAGGCCGAACTCCCGATAGAGATCTGTCATGCGAACAAAGGCTTCGATCTCATCCGGTGCACGGTCGGGATACATCATGGCCACGAGCGAGCGGTTGGAGAAAGGCACACGAAAGAACTGCCGGCTGGATGCCTCGGCCCGCAGTTTCACAATCTGTCCCGACCTCGGCAAACGGGATTTCAAATAGGACTTCATCGACTTGAATCATGTATCACAAAGGGAACCAAACTGCAATCGATCACCCTGACATCCGAGGCATCTGTTGAAAAAAGAGGCCCTTTCCTCTATACTGATTTCGTATGGGCAAGCATCCCCGCTCCCGAACCCGGCAAGCAAGCGATTCGATCCCAGCGAAACACAGTGATAGCAGACACGCGGGGTGAGTAACGCCCAGCGGGAGGAAACCCATGACCAAAGCGTTTTTAATTTGTCTGATTTCCATCCTTTGGATTTTTACCGCCGACGGCATCGGTCAAACCGGCGTTCAGTACGTTTCCATCCAGGAACCAGGGGGATCCCCCAAAGAGAAGAACAGGCTGCTCATCGACCACAACCAGGTGGAGATCATGATCGGGGAATTCGTCGTCGAGGGCGTCAACGCACACATCGAGTTCGCCGATCAAACCGACCTGGTTCAGGCCCGCCTGGGGACCATCGCGGATGGCCGGATCAAATGGGCCCACAAAGTCGTGGACGACCGCTTTTTGCTGGTGAAGTTTCACAAGACCTATTACGAAGAAATCATGCGCAAGATGGAGACCCAGTCCTTGAGACCCGGCTACCAGATCCTTCTCAGCGACACCAACACCCAGACCGTCATCAAGGGTTACGAGATCACTTTTGCCAAATTGCCGGACCTGCAGGTAGACATGTCGTATCCCGTTAAAGCGTCCATCGGCGTTCCGCTCCGGGAGAATTTCTCGGTGACCGTCACCAACAACGGTGCCGCCGAAGCGAAAAACATCCGGGTTGTCCTGCTTCTCTCCGCTGACGAGAACATCCCGGTCGTCCTGCCCGAGGTGACCGAAGCATTTCAGGAAGACATGTTGCTGCCCAACGGCGAATTCATCATCGAATCACTCCCGGCAACCCGGCAAGTCCGTCTTGACTACAGTACGCCCCCCGTCTTCGCCCAGGACACCCCACCCGGGAATTACTACCTGGCCGCGAGGGTGGATCCCGACAACCGGATCCGGGAGTTGAACAAGGAAAACAACGTGTTCAAGGGATTCATCATCCTCACCCTGCCCGAACCTGAACGGATCATCCTCGAATTGCCGGATTGCGAGCTGCTGTTTAATCCCACCACCTACGGATTGCAGATCGTCAGCCACGGCCTCCTTCTGTCCGACGGCAAAGATTGGCGCAAGTGCCGGATGAAGGCCTACATGTTTCAGATCATGCACGTGGGCTGGCAGGATTTTCACTGGGAGATCAACACCCTCGACCGGGCGGTCTGGCAGGTCACCGGTGCCGAATTCTGCAAAACGGGCGGCAAAGGCCAAGAATTGGACATCGATGTAGCCGTCAAAGGGGGAAGCAAGATCGCACTTCCTCAACAGGTACGCCTGCGACTGCCGACCACAAGAATCGAGTACCGGCCCGCCACCAAGAAGCTAACCGCCCTTACAGCCGGAAACCAGATCATTTACGTTCCGTTCTGGAAGGTGTGTCGTGTAAGCCCTCTCGTTTATCAGTTCAGCCACGCGGTCTGGGAGGATTATTTCCTGGAGATCAACGCCCAAGAGAAACAAGCCTACCGTGTCACCGGGGGAAATTTCTGTCGTGCCGGCGGCACCCAGGAGTCCCTGGACTTTCCGGTATCGATCGAATAGGGGAATCCGGGCGCCTCGCCCGTCCTCATTCATCGCGGTATCCTGTCATCTTTTCGGGATCGAGGATGTCATCGAGATCGCAACCACCGAGCAATCCCCGCCGGATGACCACTTCCCGGATGGTCTGGTTGGATTCACCGGCCTCCTGCGCGATCTCGGCGGCGAGATCGTAGCCGATGTGCGGTACCAGGGCCGTTGCCAGGGACAGGCTTCGTTCCACCATCTCCAGGCAGCGCCTGGCGTCGGCCCTCAGCCCGGACACGCATTTTTCGGAAAAAAGGCGGGCCGCTGCAGAGAGAAGCGAGATAGACTGAAACAGGGCATGGGCCATGACGGGCATCATGGTATTGAGTTCGAAATTCCCGCCTTGACCGCCGATGGAGATGATGGAATCGTTGCCGATGACCTGGGCCCCGACCTGGATCACGATTTCGGGGAGAACCGGATTGACTTTCCCCGGCATGATCGATGATCCGGGTTGAACGGCAGGCAGAATCAGTTCGCCGATTCCGGCCCGCGGTCCGGATCCAAGCCAGCGGATGTCGTTGGCGATCTTGGTCAAATCCACGGCCAGGGTTTTCAGGGCACCGCTCATCTCGACCAGTGCACCCCGCGCCCCCTGGGCTGCAAAATGGTTTTCGGCCTCGTGGAACACCCGTCCCGTTTGCCGGTTGATCTGGGTGATCACATGTTCCACGAACGACCGCGATGCACCGATTCCCGTTCCCACCGCCGTCCCGCCGAGGGCCAGCTCGTACAGGGCATCCATGGCGGCACGCACCCTTTTCATGCCATGACCCAGCATGGCCGCGTACCCTGCGAACTCTTGCCCCAGCCTCACGGGCGCGGCATCCTGGAGATGGGTTCTCCCGGTCTTCACCACCTCGTCGAATTCGGAAGCCTTGTCCAGAAATTCATCGCGCAGGGTTTGCAGGGCCGGTTCCAGACGGGTTTCTATCATTTCAACCGCCGTGATATGAATGGCGCTGGGGAAGACATCGTTGCTGGACTGGCCCAGGTTGACGTGATCGTTGGGATGCACCGGGTGTTTCCTTCCGCGGCCGTGGCCCAGCATTTCATTGGCCCGGTTGGCGATCACCTCATTCGCGTTCATGTTGCTGGATGTCCCGGATCCGGTCTGGAAAATTCCCACCACAAAATGCGCATCGAGTTTTCCGTCCATCACCTCCCGGGCTGCCGCGACCACGGCCTGGCAAATTTCCTTTCCCAGCCGGCCCGTTTCCTTGTTGGCCAGTGCGGCAGCCCACTTGATCATTCCGATACTGCGGACGAGATCCACGGATGTGGTCAGCGATCCCGGGGGGAAATTCTCGATGGCCCGCTGGGTTTGCGCCCCCCAGTAGGCGGCTTCAGGCACACGCACCTTACCCAGAGAATCTTCTTCCGTGCGATACTTCTCTTGGTCCATCGCGCCTCCTACACTAGAAACGACACCGGCAGAGCATCCTCAGCCGGCACCGGACCGGCCGCTGCCGCGGGAAGCGTTCATGCTGTATCTGTCGAATTTATTCCTCAGCTTTCCTGTCTCGTAATCGAGCTCGGAACCCCACGTGGAGTGAGGTATCATGTAAACGACGACCATCAACAGGGAGGCACCAAGAACCCACCACCGGCTGCGTTTTTTGAGCAAGAAGGCCAGGAGCCAGACCACCATGACCAGAAGCACCTTGTTGTCGGTCAGGTCGGTGCCGAAGGGAAAACCGGTCCAGAAATCTCCAAAGGCGTA
>Ga0180434_10004543_pt1 | contig 16827 bp, 14 predicted proteins | sample SS_ome_7_FD_132453 | JGI IMG/M metagenome (GOLD analysis project Ga0180434, IMG submission 132453) | Hypersaline lake sediment archaeal communities from the Salton Sea, California, USA - SS_1_D_2 metaG | ecosystem: Environmental > Aquatic > Non-marine Saline and Alkaline > Hypersaline >...
GAATCCATCGATCACCACCAGGGATGGGGAGATTACGCTGCAGATATCGACAATGACCTTGCTTATCCCCTTCCTGTGATACCTGAACTTCCACTTCTTCGGGAGAAGTCCGAATAGGTTCTTCATGCCAAGCGTTACCCCGGTGGTGCTGTGGGTTTTGAGCTTCGCGGCATCGACAATTTTGCCCTCCGCAACGATCTTCGGAACCTCAATCGACTTCAGCGCTAGGGGTTCCGGGGGTCTCAACTTGACCCTTTCCCTCTCCTTTATCAGGTTGACGAAGGGAACATCGTTTCGCCTGCACATCTCAAGCATGCCTGTTGCCCTTGATGCCTTGTCGGCATTGGTCATGTTCGCGTCGCTCTCCACGACCTTTATGTCATCGGTCGCCTCCCTTATTATCTTGATCAGGGCCTCTACAAGCAGGGGATCTGTCGTGGCACCGGTGTCCCAGGTCTCGGTGCAGATGAAATTAACCTTGATCAGGACGGGTGAATTCCTGAGGTGATCAACCCCCCCGGAGAGTATGACGGCCCTCTCGACGGTTTCGTGGGCCCGCTCTCCCCTCAAGATGGCCACTTTCGGTAACACGCTCTATTCTGAAGATGGCCAGTTTAAATTCGATTCCAATTCACGGCAAAAATTCCAAGAAGAGGGATATCGGTATCCATTTCGGGAAATTGTCGACATAAACCTTATGAGGGGAAGGGTAGACTCGAACCCAATGGGCCTCATTCACCTCTACCGTGCCCCCGTTCTCCACCCATCAGAAGCGAACGAGGTAATCCGGAACGCGAACGCGATCACGGGTGGGAAGATCGAGGGCCTGGAGACGGAGTTCTGCTTCAACATCGAGACCACTGCCCACCTGTCCCAGAGGGACATGGAGGTGCTCCGCTGGCTGTTGTCAGAGACCTTTGAACCTGACAACTTCTCCGAGAACTCCCTACTCAAAGATGAGGATGGTTTCACGGTTGAAGTGGGGCCCCGGATGAACTTCTCCACGGCCTGGTCCACCAACGCGGTCTCCATATGCAGGTCCTGCGGCATTTCCCGGGTAAGTCGCATCGAAAGATCCAGGCGCTACCTGTTTATTCCAAGCGGGGAGATAAATCAAGAGGAAGTCAAAAAGATCACGGCATCGATCCACGACAGGATGACGGAGTGCCAATATGAGAAAAAGCTTGAGAGCTTTGATACGGGTATACTCCCCGAGCCGGTTTACCGGGTTCCACTGCTCGAGGAGGGTAGGTCAGCGCTGGAAGAGATAAACCGGGAGATGGGGCTTGCCTTCGACGACTGGGACCTGGACTACTATACCAAGCTCTTCGTTGATGAACTCGGGCGGAACCCCACTAACGTGGAGTGCTTCGACGTCGCCCAGTCAAATAGCGAGCATTCCAGGCACTGGTTCTTCAAGGGAAGGCTGGTAGTCGATGGAATCGAGAGGGAGGACAGCCTGCTCGACCTGGTAAAGGATACCCTGTCGGCAAATCCCTCAAACAGCATGCTGGCATTTCGGGACAATTCCAGCGCGATCCGGGGCTTCAAAATCGACACCATAATACCCGAAAAACCGGGTTGTCCGTCGAGATTCATCCCTGCCAGTCCTGATTACCACATAATATTCACTGCCGAGACCCATAACTTCCCCAGCGGGGTCGCACCCTTCCCGGGCGCCGAGACGGGTACCGGTGGAAGGATCAGGGACGTACATGCCACGGGCAGAAGCGCCCTGGTGGTAGCGGGAACGGCAGCCTACTGCGTGGGAAACCTGAAAATCCCGGGTTACCCTCTTCCTTGGGAAAATACCAGCTATCCCTACCCGGATAACCTCGCATCGCCTCTTGAAATAGAGATAGAGGCGAGCAATGGGGCCTCGGATTACGGAAACAAGTTCGGTGAGCCGATTATCCAGGGATATACCCGTTCCTTCGGTCTCTCCCTTCCCGGCGGTGAAAGAAGGGAGTGGCTTAAACCCATAATGTTCACCGGGGGCGTCGGCCAGCTCGATGGAAGACACCTTGAGAAGATGGAGCCTGAACCCGGTATGCTGGTCATCAAGATAGGGGGCCCCGCCTACCGGATCGGGATGGGGGGAGGGGCAGCCTCGTCCATGGTCCAGGGGGAGAACGTGGCCGAGCTCGACTTCAATGCCGTTCAGCGGGGAGATGCCGAGATGGAGCAGAAGGTGAACCGGGTGATTAGGTCATGCTCCGAGATCGGGGATCGGAATCCGATAATCAGCATCCACGACCAGGGTGCAGGCGGCAACTGTAACGTTGTGAAGGAAATAGTCCACCCCGCAGGGGGAAGGATAGAGATCAGGCGAATACAGGTTGGCGATGATACCCTCTCGGTACTCGAGATCTGGGGGGCTGAGTACCAGGAACAGGACGCGCTCCTCATCCGTCCTGCCCATCTCTCCCTGTTCAGCCATCTCTGCGAGAGGGAGAAGGTCCCCATGTCGGTCATCGGCCACGTAACCGGGGATGGCATGATCACGGTTACAGACGAGCAGGAGGGAACCACCCCCGTCCACCTTGACCTGGAAAAGGTGCTCGGGAGCATGCCCCGGAAGGTATTCCACCTTAGCCGCTTGCCCAAAAAACTTGATTCGCTGGATCTGCCGGATAACCTTACGGTGATGGATGCTCTTGAACGGGTGCTCAGGCTCGTTTCGGTTGGTTCCAAGAGGTTCCTGACGAGCAAGGTCGATAGAAGCGTTACGGGCCTGATTGCACAGCAGCAGTGTTCAGGCCCGCTCCAGCTCACAGTATCCGATGTCGCCGTAATTTCACAGAGTCACTTCGGGCTAACCGGTGCCGCCATATCAATAGGTGAGCAGCCCATCAAGGGACTCGTTAACCCGTCAGCGATGGCCAGAATGGCGCTTGGGGAGGCTCTGACCAACCTCGTCTGGGCCCATGCCACTGGCCTCAGCGATGTCAAGTGCTCCGCGAACTGGATGTGGGCCGCAAAGATGGAGGGAGAAGGAGCTGACCTTCTTGATGCTGCAAGGGCACTTCACGACATGATGATTGAGCTTGGGGTTGCAGTTGATGGGGGGAAGGACAGCCTATCGATGGCTGCCCAGGTCCCCGTCCCTGGTGGCCAGGAGACCGTGAAAGCACCGGGGTCGCTGACGATCTCCGCATACGTATCATGCAATGACATAACCAAGACGGTGACTCCCGACCTGAAACATCCCGGTGAGAGCATCCTGCTGCTAGTCGACCTGGGGAATGGGTACAACAGACTGGGCGGCTCTGCCCTCGCCCAGGTTTATGGCCAGATTGGAAAAAGCGTCCCCGACGTTGAGAACCCGGATGATCTCAGGCGGGCATTTTCCGCAATTCAGACCCTAATAGGGAGGGGCCTTGTATCTGCCGGGCACGACAGGAGCGACGGTGGGCTGGTAACCACCCTCCTCGAGATGAGCTTCGCTGGCAACTGTGGAATGGTTGTCACTCTACCTGAAAGCAAAACCGGTGAATTTCCGCCGCTTTTCTCCGAGGAGCTGGGGCTCGTGCTGGAGGTCCGGAAGGAGAACGAGGGCAGGGTGCTGGAATTACTATCCGAATCCCGCGTCCCCTTCAGCAGGATCGGGCACACCGTTGGGGACGCCTCTTTCGAGATCAGGCTGGGGGATAGAACCGTTATCAGGGAGGACATTCGCCAACTACGGGACCTCTGGGAGGAGACCAGCTTCCGCCTTGACATGCTCCAGTCGGATCCCCTCTGTATCGAACAGGAGAGAGAGGATCTCCATGATCGAACTGGCCCGCAGTTCTCTGTGAGCTTCAGGCCCCGGCCCACACCCCCAGATATCATAAGTGCTCCCGATAAGCCAGTTGTTGCCGTTATCAGGGAGGAGGGGTCAAATGGCGACAGGGAGATGATCTCGGCATTCTATCTGGCGGGATTCGATGTCTGGGACGTAACCATGACCGACCTGATGGAGGGAAGGTTCGATCTAAATGATGCCAACGGTGTCGTCTTCGTCGGGGGCTTCAGCTATGCAGATGTACTCGACTCGGCAAAGGGCTGGGCAGGATCAATACGTTTCAACGATGAACTCTGGAATAAATTCCAGCGATTCCGAAGGAGGCCTGACACCTTCAGCCTTGGAGTGTGTAACGGTTGCCAGCTGATGGCCCTCCTCGGCTGGGTTCCATGGGAGGGTATACCGGATGAGAAGCAACCCAGGTTCATCCGTAACAGCTCTGGCCGGTTTGAATCGCGCTTCGTGGCTGTAAGCATAGCCGAAAGCCCCTCGCTGATGCTGAGGGGAATGGAGGGTTCCACCCTCGGGATATGGGTTGCCCACGGGGAGGGCCGGGCCCACTTTCCGGAAAGTGAACTGATCGAAGAGCTTGATTCCAAGAACCTGCTGCCGGTTCGTTTCGTCGATGACCGGAACCGTGTAACCGAGAGGTACCCCCTTAACCCGAACGGTTCCCCTATGGGAATAGCCGCGATGTGCTCATTGGATGGGAGACACCTGGCAATGATGCCCCACCCAGAGAGGGTTTTTCTCAAGTGGCAGTGGCCCTGGATGCCGGAAGAAATGAGGAAAAGCCTGGAGGCCTCGCCCTGGATTAAGATGTTCCAGAACGCCCGGAAATGGGTTGAAGAATCCCGCAAGGTATAGATCGGTTATGCAAAGGTGTCGTCCGAAGATCCCTTAAATCCGGAGGGATTTCTTCGCTTATCCCGAAGTCTCAGCGCCCCAATAATCCTTAGGGTCTCCTTGCAGGACGGGCAGGCCCAGCCCTCTGTTGGTTGGGTGAATATTCTCTTGCACTTTGGACAGGTATACCTGAGATCGCCATCGTCCAACTGGTCTTCAGGCCACTCACTCATAGATTACCTCTCCTCAATCGAATCTCCATCTGATGCTCATAAAGCTTATCATTTACACAGGCGGTAAAATGGGGAAATGCACAGCCCTCGACTGGGTTAGAACCGCCTTACTCCCAGGTACAGACCCACTGCAAAGGCCCCGATGAGGGGCAGCGAAACGGCCGCGGCGGTCAGGCCTGTGCCGATCCTCTGAGTGAAGAAATCGGCTGTTCCAGACAGAGTCGAGCCGAGGTTGTTGTGGATTGTAATCATGCCCTGGTAGTGGAGTGCCAGCAAGCTGACGAAGTATATGCCACCAAGGATCAGAAGGTACTTACCCAGCCTCTTGGCCACGAATCCGATGCCGAACCCAACAACCGCCCCGCTTCCAAGCAGTGGAATGTAGGTCAACGCGGTCGACATTGAATCTAGCAATAATATGCAATATTTATAAATATTTCGGAAATAATAACAATTTATTGGCTTTGATCAGTAATTTAATCCGGTTCTGCTTAAATTTACTGGTGCAGGTAGTCGGAAATTGCAGGATATATGCTCCGATCCTGGCATTATCCCTTTCGGAAACCGAGATACGCCCCGGCACCAAAGGCCCCGATTAGGGGCAGCGAAACGGCCGCGGCGGTCCAGAATGTCCCGGCCCTTTCCAGCAACATCTCGGACATGCCGTCCACCGAGCCCTCCAGTCCCTCGTTTATCGTTATCCAGCCCTGTTGCTGCAGGTAGAAGAGAGTGGCGAAGTAGATGCCAACCAGTATCAGCAGGAACTTGACTATTTTCTTGGCCACGAAGCCGACCGCAAACCCAACCACCCCCCAACCGCTCATCTCGGGAAGGTAGGAAACAATATCGGCCGACATCAAGATGAAAAATATCCCAGCTAATAATAATGTTTCGGAAATTTGTTAAAGTTTAATTACTTCCATTGTATATAATTTTGAAATTTGTCGGTGTTCCGCCAAGTTGCCCGGAGGTATCCATTATACATATATCAATTGGATCTCCACTTGAATAAATCACGGTGTGACTAATTGCGCCTGGCAATCAAGATCGGGGGATCGATCGCGGTTGGAGAGAGGGGGCCCAATCAGGACTACGTTCAGGATTTCCTTTCCGTCATCAACTCCCTTAAACTGGAAAGACTTGGCGTCGGGATAGGTGGCGGCAAGCTAGCAAGGAATTACCTCGCATCGATTGGAGCCCTCCTCTCTTCCGAACAGCGGGAGCTGGTCGTTATCGAGCTTCTCAGGGCGAACACGAAAATGCTCTCAATACTTCTCAAGGCGAAGGCGATATACACCGAGGAGGACCTCATTGACGTCGCCGGGGACACTGAAAAACGGGCATTCGTAATCGGCGGAATATCTCCCGGCAGAAGCACCGACGCAAACACATCGCTTCTGGCGGAGGCGATAGAAGCGGATCTATTCATCAAATTAACGGACGTGGATGGCGTGTACACCGCCGACCCGGACGAGAAAGAGAATGCGGAGCTTATCAAGAGGATGACCTTCGAGGAGCTCACGGCCCTCTCTGTCGAGGGCAGCCCGGGTAGTTACGGAATACTCGACCGCATGGCCATTTCAGTGTTGAGGAGAGCATGCATTCCAGTCAGGATCATAAATGGGAGAGATCCCAAAATCATCCGGGGGCTTCTCGGTGGCGAGGACATTGGTACGCTGATCACGGGGCCTTGATTCGCTCTCAGAAATGGTAGTAGAACTCCCTCTCCCAGTCCGCCACGCACCCGCACTCCAGACCCTCAAGTGCCGAGGGATCCTGGAAAAGGGAATACCTGCTTATCATGGCCCTCGCCCTTTTATCGCATCTCCTGCAGTTATGGGGGCCCCTTCGGGTACCGAAGGCAACGGTGTCGCAGATGATATCCACGGCTCCGCCCAGGTCGCCCTGTGCCTCGAGAAGGACCTCCCTCACCGTCCAGATCCAAGGCGGCCTGTAATAACCGGATCTCTGCATTTCCTGGACCAGCGTGGTCCTCTGTACATTACACGCATTCAATGAAAGGGCGTCTACCATCCCGGCCGCCTTTTTCATGCTCCTAACCGAGTCGTGAGCTGCATCGAACTCGGATATGAAGGGCGGTTTTAGGAGGATGTATGCCTTGCACCTTGAGCCATTCTGCCTGATAATTTTACTTGCCCTGGCGAAATCCTCGAATGAGAAGCCCTTGCCGATGCACCTGTCCCTGATGGTATCGTCTGTAGTCTCGAGGCCAATTGCTACCTCGGTTTCGACACCGGGCAACGCCCCTACCAGGTTCTCGATGCCCTCCCTTGACACGTGCTCCGGGCGGGATTCCACGGTAAACTCGGAGAGGTCGCCTACCCCGGATAATCTCTCTAACATTTTTTTTCTTGACTCCACGCCTATCTCGCGGTCATCGAAAAAACTGCCGGAGGTAAAAATTCTCAAGCCAAAGGGTTCACCGGCTCCTGATATTTTCGATATCAGCAGCTCCACCTGTTCTCTGATCTCCTCAGGAGTCACCCTGCGGGAACATGAGTCGCTTGAAAAGCCGCACATGGAACAACCACCCGAATCTCGGGCCCACCTGCATCCCCCCGTGTCCAGGATACCGTAGCTGACCCTTCCCGGGCCGTAGAACATCCTGTCCTTCCTGGTCCAGAGGGACATCCTCGGTCTTTCTCTCGCTTGAAGTCCCCTCCTCCTAATTTCCGAAATTCTTCTCCTCAGCTCGCCTCTATCAGGCAGCCTCCCGGTTCCCATCACGCCCGCCTTTGACACCTTCCCCGGGCCTGCGGGAGATGACATATATGTTTCCGGTCAGGTCGATCTGTGTACCCATCCATCCCGTGTGATCCAATTGCCCTCGCTCTGTGCCTGTGTATCGAAGGAACCCTCCGAACTTGGAGGGATGATTCATCAGATGATAGAATCCATGTCGCCTGCTGGAGATGTCCCTGTCTCGGGCTTCCTTGGCAATGAGTCATTCTGTGGTCAGTCGAGCGACATTGTGATTCCATCTGGACCAGTAACTTCTGGCGCGGCCATGGTCGGTGCGGGCATTAAAGGTAAAACGGGCCTGGTCGATCCCTGCAGTAGAGAGGAGGAGTTCTTAAGAACCACGGAAGCATTCCTCTCCCTACCAGCCATCGAGGGCATGGTATCACCCCTGTTCGGCAGCGCAATAGTCCGGAGGGAAAGTGGGCTTTTTATTGCCAGAGACCCCCTGGGCACGAAACCAATGTTTACATCCTCGGGCAAAATACCCTGTGCAGCGAGCGATCCCAGAGCACTTGAAGTCGCCCACGGACGAGTGATTCCCCTCAAACCCTCCACTTTTTACGATCTCGGTGGTGGCCCTGGGATCAGCACTCACATGCGCGTTCCAAAAATTCAAGCCGGGGTAAAGATCGGGGAGGTAATTGACGAACTTCTTGCAGCCCTGAGGTCATTCATCGAGGCTCTCCCCCCTCCCCGGGCGCTTTTCTTCTCCGGCGGGATAGATAGCTTGATTCTCGCGAAAATATGCGGGGAAATCGGGGAGACAACCCTGATATCTGCGGGAATTGAAGGGTGCAAGGACCTCTCAAGGGCGAGATCGGTGGCTGGTGAAATACCCTGTCCCCTTGTCTCCCTGAAGATCCCGGTTAGCTCGATACCCGGGGATGTAGAAATTCTTGAAAGAATTAACCCCACGGCAAAACCCATGAACGTGGCAATTGCCCTGCCCATTCTCCACGCGGCGAGAGCAGCCGCCGAAATGGAAATAAACACTGCAATTGCCGGGCACGGGGCCGATGAGCTCTTCGGCGGTTACCACAGATATATCTCTGAAGCTGACCCGAGACCATCCATGCTAACAGATCTACTAAACCTGCATTCCCGTGGCATGACGGTATGCGACCTGGCCTCCAGGGGTAATAAAGTGGATCTCTACCTACCATTCCTCGATCAATCCATCGTCGAACTTGCGCTTTCCCTGCCAACCCGGCACCTGATCGGGAAATCCGGCAGGAAGATCCTGCTCAGGAAGACCGGGGTGAGAATGGGGCTTTCCAAGAAGTCCGTTATGGCCAAAAAATGCGCAATACAGTATGGAAGCGGGGTTAACAAGCACGTTTTCAGGCTGCTCGGAGGTAGGAAAGAATGACTCCGGGATCGGTTACCAACCGGGAAATAGCAGGTTTTGCCAGGAAATATGGCCTCCAGAGAATTCACCGCGTCCTGCTCGGGCACGATGGTTCGATGACGAACCTGCTCGAGCTCATCACGTGTGGAAGCGTGGAACTCAGGACCCTGAGGCAGAAAGTCGTGCCCTGCCCTGACCTAGCCACAAAGGCGCTTCGGATCAGTGTGGGCGAAGCGGTTAACGAGCGGGACATAATCATGGTCAGGAGCCTGGATGGATATCCCCTGCTTCACGCCAAATCCTTCACGCCAATTTCCAGGCTTGACCCGACCTTCAAATCGGACCTGATGAGGGCCGACATCCCGATAGGGAAGATAATTCAGAAACACGGGATCGAATCCAGAAGGGAGCTAATGGAAATAGGTCTAATAGAGAGAGACGAATGCCTCGGTAAACTACTCAGATGCCCCGGTCCGTACATCTGGAGGTCCTACAACATAATCACCAAGGAGCTCCCGCTGATTACCATAAGGGAGAGCCTCCCAGCCTCCCTCTACCTTCAGCCAGAGGCTGAAAGCAGTTAAAACGCCAGGATCTCGCTAACTTGAGAGGGACCGACTTGGACATCGGCAAGCGATGTGACTTCCACACTCACACGATCCTTAGCGATGGAAACATGATTGCCTCTGAGCTTGCTCGCCAAGCCGAGGACCGCGACTACCTAGCGGTTGCGATCGCCGATCATGCCGATAAGAGCAACATCCGGGGGATTATCAGGGGCCTGGTAGATGTAGCCCGCGATGTTAACTCGTTATGGGATATAAGGCTCCTCGTTGGTGTGGAGATCACCCACGTGCCGCACCAGACGATTGACGAGCTGGCCCGGAACTCCAAGGAGATGGGTGCGAACATTGTCGTGGTCCATGGCGAATCGCCCGTTGAGCCGGTGGTCAAGGGAACTAATGCCGCCGCGGCCAGGTCCAGATACGTCGATATCATCGCTCACCCGGGGAGGCTTTCCATCGAGGATGCACGTGCCGCCGCGGACTCGGGAAAGTTCGCAGAAATAACAGCAAAAAAGGGCCACGGGAAGACAAATTCGTGGGTTGCCCGGGTCGCGACAGAGACCGGGCTCGAAATGCTGGTTAACACCGACCTACACACACCGGAGGACTTCATTTCGCAGGAAAGGGCACTTGGGATAGCCCTCGAATCGGGCCTTTCTGAGAAAGATGCGATCAGGACCGTAAGGGATAACCCGCTAAGGATACTCGAGAAAACTGACCTTCACTTCAGGCGCTAGCTTCGGTCCTCCGGATCAGATCCATCGCCTCTTTTTTCCTCGCCATTGCATGGTCCACCGCTTTCCGAAGCATTCTCTCCATCTCTGGTGCATTGCTGGGTTCACCGGTATCTACCACCATCTTCACCCTTGTGTAGGCGCTTTCCCGGAATCTCGGGAGAAGCTCCGATACCCCGGAATCCCGCTCGATCCTCACCTCCGGGCTTTTCGTCGTACGACCAATTACCGTCGATCTTATCCCGGCCTTCCTGAGGTCCAAGACTATTCCCTCCGCTGCTTCCCCGGTGCAAAATATGAGCAGAGAATCAAGAGATACCCCGAGATAATCAATGCCGCTTTCGTCCAGGAGGACCTTTACTCTCCCGTTTACCATGGATGAGACCCTGCTCTCTACCACGACCGCTCCACATCCTGCCTCGCCCCCTATCTCATGCAGATCGGCCCGCAATCCACCGTTCGTTACATCGGCCATGCAATGAATGGAACTCTTCCACCCGCCTTCAAGGATTATTTTCGAGGCTGTTAGGAATTTCAAGTTCAATGTCTCCTGGACGACCTCCGGGTGGCCGGAGTAAATCGCAGTTGTGCAGATGGTTCCGCCGCCTGCGCCCTCAGTCATCACTATCGCATCCCCCTTCTGCACGTCCCTTCTGGGAAAAATCACGCCAGCAGCGCCTATGGCGCTTACACCCCCCGTTATCCTGGTCCCTATCACCATGTCCCCACCTATCCTCAGGGTGCTTCCACCTAGGATCGGGCAGCCGGCCGCATCGCAGACCGTGGCTACTCCCGCCATGAAATCGAAAAGCTTGCCCACATCGGCATCGTCAGCCAGATGGATGTCGACCAGCAGTCCTGCCGGAACAGCCCCCTTTACGTAAAGGTCGCGAAAGGCGGCGCGGGTAACATGGAAACCGGCCAGAAAAGGGAAGTCGGAAAGGCGGGAGTGCATTCCCTCCATTTTGGCGACTATTATACCTCCCCCGTCAACCCCGATCGCGCCAGCATCGTCCATGTCCCTCGGGGAGAGAATAACCCCGCGTGAAGAATCAGAAAAATCCGCGATAAGCCCATGAACAAAGAAATCACCGGTGCCCCTGCACCCCACCCCCTGGTTCCCCATCGTGATTCCCGAATAGATGGGAGCCATAAAAGGGATTTCACCCTCAAGAGCCCCCCTGCTAGATTCGACCTCGTCGATGACAGCCGAGGATAGCCTGCGGGCATCCGGCACTGAGGTGTCCTTGAAGTCCAGGATTTCATCTGCGAGCCTCTTTTCAATGTCCTTCCTCGCCAAGCCCCGGCTGAACATTTTCCGGGCCAAACCCTCAAGATCCGACATTACTATCATCCGCACCTGATTTTTATGGCTGTGTTAACTCCCGAATACCGGGCCAGCGCCAATTAAGTATTCTTCTGGATGTTCAAGATATTTATCAGCTATTTGTCGGAATGATGTTTAAAGGGACGCCATTCAATGCAACCCCGGGATCTTGATGTGGACCAGGTCTATTGGTCTCGAATTTACAGGGACATTGCATCTACACTTGACCTGGACCAGGAGAAAGACAGAAAGGCAACGAGCAGGGCTAATGAACTTTTCATGTCACGTGGGGATGAACTGACCGAATTGATCGAGTATCTCGGCGCCCTTATCTCCGGGAACCGCGTCGTTATATTCGGCTGCGGACCATCTCTTGATCAACATGTCACCGAACTCCATTCAACCCTGCTTAAGGGGGCCGCTACCTTGATCGCGGCTGATGGAGCAACCTCGGCCCTTCTTGAATCTGGAATTGTCCCTGATGTGATTGTAACCGACCTGGATGGAAAGATCCCTGATATCGTTACTGCTTCGAGAAAGGGCGCCATCATCATGCTTCACTTCCACGGCGACAACCAGGAGCCCATAGCAATGTACCTCCCAGCCCTGGAAAACGTGCTGCCCCTTACACAGAACGAGCCAACCGAATTCGTGAGAAATTTCGGGGGTTTCACCGACGGGGATAAGTGCCTGTTTATCGCCGTCGCCTTTGGGGCGGCCATGGCCATGCTGGTCGGCATGGATTTTGGTGATGTCGTCGGGCCCAGGTCAAGCCCGGGAGGGGATGCCGGTTCAGATAAAATCAAGAAACTGGAAATAGGCAGGGGCCTCTGCCAGGAGCTAATTCACAGGTCGGGACTTGATGTTTACACGCTATCCCGTCGGGCCCTGGAGGGAGCACAAAATATCAGTCCGTGTGATGCCAATAAAAGGCTTGAGGGAGGGCACCAAAATGCCTGAGGATGATATACTGGCCCGGGTTTTTCCCGAGGATGAATTGTTCGAGGTAATCCTCACGACGGAAAGTGACGACGGGCAAGTGAATGCTGCGCCCGTTGGAGTTGTAAGAAGGGGGCATAGGGCAATTATCGAGCTTTCCGCCTCCACCTTAAGTCTCATGAATCTCAGGAAAAGGGAATCCGGTCTACTGAACCTAGTATCCGATCCCATGACCTTTGCAGAATCTGCCTTTGGGATCTACGACAGTAAAGCATACGTGCCTGAAAGTCCCGTAAAAAGGCTGCCGAATGCAAGGGCGAGCATCCCCCTTGGCCTTGATTCCTGCCAGAATTTCACGAGGGAAGACCGGCTAGGGGCAACCGAATTCGTTCGGCTCACCCTCGATATCGAGGGGCTGAAAATCCACGCGCCCCCGGAACCCTATTCAAGGAGGCGGGCAGCTGCTATAGAGGCAATCGTGGCGGTTACCAAGGCCGAGGTGGCGTGCGAGAGGGGACTGACAGAAGTTCTCGAGGAGATCAAGGAGGAAGTAAACCGATTACGCAGGATCGCGGGCGGTCCCGATGGATCGGCGGTAGAGGCATTCGAACTATGTGTCAATCGGCTTGAAGCAATGAACGGGGACGAAAGAAACCATGGATGAAAAAAAAGCCCTGGTACTAACCGGACGGCTCTGCGCAAAACCCCTTCATCGCCTAGTAGATCCCGGGAAGGGAGAGATTCTCGAGCTCCCGATAGAAGTCGCTGCCCTCATGAATCCTGAAATCATCAGGCATCAGTTGCTGGGGCTGGACCTTACCGGGTATGATTACGTCATGGTGCCGGGCGCTCTCAAGTTCGACCTCGAAATGCTTGAATCGCAACTTGGTCTGCCTTTCTACCTTGGTCCAACACATTATGTCGATGTCCCCATGGTTCTGGAAAATCTAGACAAATCCCAGCTCTCAAAGACCTCGCCCGCCGACCTCGTTTTGAAAGATTTGCTTAGAAATCGAACCAGGGATTTTTACAGATCGGCAGAATCAACCGATTTGAAATCCGAGATCGTGATCGGGAAGGGCAAGGGAAGCATCCCAATAGGCGGGAGCCTCCCCCCGAGGATAGTCGGTGAAATTGTAGATGCCCCCGGCAAGGACGTATACGAAATTCTCACGGAGGCAAAACACCTCGCAAGGTCGGGAGCAAGCATTATCGATATTGGGATGGTTCCTGGAAGGGATGATCTGGACTTCATTGACGTTATCGTACCGTTAATCAAGCGGGACCTGGACGTTCCGGTCAGCGTGGACACGCTACGGGAAGAGGAGATACTTGCCGCCGCCGACGCGGGTGCGGACCTCATACTTAGCATTTGTGGATCAACGCTGGACATCGTCCCATCCCTCGACTTGCCCGTGGTTATCGTGCCACTGGAATCAGTGGACTCGGCGAGGCCGAAGAGCGGCAGAGAGAGACTTGAGATGATTACAAGGTTCGCGTGTAAGCTGCATAATACCGAAATTATCGCGGATCCGCTTCTTGAACCGCTTGGTCTCGGTTTTTCCAGATCTATCGGTAACTATCTTGGGCTAGGCGAATGTCTCCCTGACACACCATTCCTGATGGGGGTTGGTAATGTAACGGAACTCGCAGATGCGGATTCGATTGGCATGAATGCACTTCTTGCTGGAATTGCCGTCGAAACGAAGGCGAGCCTGCTTTTAAATACGGAGAACAGCCCAAAAACCCGTGGGAGTACAGGAGAGCTTCGTGCCGCGTGTGAGATGATGTACTACGCCGTCCAGAACCAGGTGCCCCCCAAGAACCTGGGCCTCAATCTACTTAGATTCAAGGAGAAAGTTTCCAGGGATTTTCCGGTCAATATCCCAAGGGAGAGGGTACTTGTAGACCCTTTTGATGACGCACCGGCTTCACTCGACGGTGGAATATTCCACATCACAATCCTAAACTCTAAGATACATGCTATCTTCCGAGGTGATAACAGGGAGGTCGACATCATCGGGAGTGATGCTGACGCAATTGTGTCCGAACTTGAGAGCCAAGGCATTCTTCCCGGGCCACGGCATTCATTCTACCTTGGCAGCGAATTGAAAAAGGCGGAGATAGCTCTGCGAACGGGGCGAAGTTACGTCCAGGATGAACTCCTCTTCGAGGGGAGTGATGAAAATGAAAAGGATAAGGATTAACGCAGGATCCAGATTACACTTCGGCCTCCTCGATCTTACAGGCGACCTCGGAAGGGTTGATGGGGGAATCGGTCTGTATCTATCCAAACCAAGGATGATTATCGAGGCCGGGCAGTCTAGTATAACCAAATCCAATTCTAATACTGAACTGGTGAGACACGCAGTAAACCAACTTAATGAACACTTTGGCCGGAACACTAATCTTGATGTCAAGATCATTGAATTCTATGGACAACATGTCGGTCTTGGATCATCGACACAGCTGCTCCTTTCTCTTGGAAAAGCCTACTGTCAACTTAACAAGGTTTCATGTTCCGTACGGGAACTTGCCACAATCCTAGGAAGGGGCAGCACCTCCGGCATTGGAGTCGCTGGATTTGAACGGGGCGGATTCATAATGGATGCCGGGCACCCATTTGGTCCTGGTAAGAACAAGGATAATTTTCTACCGTCAAGGGCATCCAGTTCCTCGCCAGCACCTGTCGTATTTCAGAGGGATTTTCCCAGAGAATGGGTTATTGAAATAATCGTTCCTGAAAGAGGGCCTGGTCTTTCCGGGGAGGAGGAGGTAGACTTCTTTAAAAAAAACTGTCCCATCTCGTCTACCGAATCAGATTCCATAGCACGTATCGTTATTTCATGTGTATTACCTGGAGTTATCGAGGGTGACATCGAGACCTTCGCTAGAGGAATTAATCTGCTCACAACCCTTGGATTCAAAAAAAGGGAGATTGATAATCAATTTAATGATCTAAAGTTAACATTACAAAACCTTAAAGTTATAACACAAAATACTGCTGCTATTGGTCTTAGTTCATTTGGTCCGACTTTATTTATAATATGGAATACCGAAATGAAAAACAAGTATATAACGGATGTAAAAAGAGAAATTAATCATCTTTTAGGAAGGCATGGGGGTAAATCATATACAACAAGAAGCCGTAACACAGGTGCCATTTCAGATTGGGTGGATAATTAAAATACACTTCACTTACTATTTGAATTTTTGAATGACAATACACATAACACTACATATTATCTATTATTGTCATCTGTTTGAATATATGAATATTGATATAGCGTGTCATGCTTGTTTATCGAAAAAGAATAACAAGGAGTAAATTCAGGATGCACTGTTTTCCTGTTCAAACGATCAAAAAGCATGGTACTTGGTCAACCCTTCTTGAATGCCCTGGTGACCTCCCTAGAGAGAATATAGCGATTTTTTCTACCAACCTTCTCTACTAGCACAACACCCATGTTACGTAATCTGTTTAGTTGTGTGTTTATACTCCCGTAGTTATCTATACCGAGGTAGTCGAGTATTTCTGATATAAACGCTCCATCGGGATACTCGGACAGGGCCTGAATGATGGATCTCTGCTGCGGTGAATACCTGTCTAGTATCTGTTCCCTCATAGGAGCAGCTTCTCGTTTCCTGCCAAGGAATTCGACAACCAGTTGTTCATCAATAATTTCCTTGCCGAGTCTAATTGCCTGGAAGACAAGCTGGGCCGAGAGAGATAGAGTATCCCTGGGAACTCCCCTCGCGTGTGAGTGTATTTCTTCGATAGCCTCATCCGTGAAGGGCAGGCCATCGCTTACATCGTTATCCCCTCTGGCCCACGCAATCCTTCTGTAGATGAGTTCCTTGGTTTCGTCTAGGTTGAATGCTTCCAAGAAAATCCGCATTTTAATACGGTCTTCCAGGGGTGGTACCTTTCTCCTTATGGTATCAATTGAATCCTCAGTACCAGCAAACACAATAGAGGCACCTGAGTCATGAAGAGTTCTTACCCATCGAGCTGCCGTTTCGTCAATCTCCTGGAACTCATCGATTAGGATGCAAATATTATCGTGTTCAAGTTGTTGGGTAATGTTTGTTGTGATCTTGTTTATCTCGAGGGTCTTTCTGCGAAGGATTACTCTGGCTATTCTCTCTATAATCCCGGGTCTATGGATCTGTGAGTAAATGAAGCTCAACATCTCGTTGTGCGTTAGCGGTTTTTCTATGAGAATGACTTTATCGCCGTTATTCTTTTCTAGTGTATATTTCATCTTCCTGAGGAAGGCGCTC
>Ga0180434_10004545_pt1 | contig 16824 bp, 13 predicted proteins | sample SS_ome_7_FD_132453 | JGI IMG/M metagenome (GOLD analysis project Ga0180434, IMG submission 132453) | Hypersaline lake sediment archaeal communities from the Salton Sea, California, USA - SS_1_D_2 metaG | ecosystem: Environmental > Aquatic > Non-marine Saline and Alkaline > Hypersaline >...
CTGGTACCTCACCGATTATAAGAAAAAAAAGCCGGCACCGAAAAAAGAAACCGTCGGAAAAGAAAGCGCCAAGAATTAGCCTTCCTTCAATCCCGCCTGAATCCGACTCCATTCCCCGCCATTTGTAAAATCTCCGCGCGGAATTACCCTTTGGGCCGATATCGGCCGTTATTCCCTGGTAGTGGTATAAAGATTCAAAACCGGTTCGTCTTCCATGTGTTTCTTCACCGCACACTGACTGGCGCTTTTGATCAGGGCGGTTTTGTATTTTTCCGGGAAATCCGGAGGCAGCTGAATCTTGATGTTGATCCGGGTGATCATCCTTTTTGCCGGGTCTTTTTCCACACTCTGGATGACGGCCACCTCCTTTGGATCGATACCGCGCCGCTGACAGAAAGCGTTGACATAAGCCGCCGTGCAGGTGCCGATGGAAGCCAGGAACAGATCAAACGGCTGAGGGGCGGAACCGTCACCGCCATTATGGACCGACTGGTCGGTCTTTATGGTAAATCCTTTGTATTCCGCATATACCCTTTTGTTGCCGGGGAAATAGATTTTCATTTCCATATCAGTCTCCTATCATTTCTGGTTCATCGATGGTAACCGCAACTCCGGATGCTGTCAAGAACCGGTCAGGTTCTGTTTGAGCCGTTCCCGCTGTTCGGACATTTTGACCGAATAGACTTTGGAGATGCCGGGTTCATCCATGGACACCCCGTAAAGGTAGTCCACTTCCTCCATGGTTTTAAAATTATGGGTAATGATTAAAAACTGGGTCTTTTCCTTGAGTTTGTGCAGAAATTTGAGGAATCGCTCGATGTTGGCCTCATCCAGGGCGGCATCCACCTCGTCAAAAACACAAAAGGGCGACGGTTTGTATTCGAACAGAGAGAAGAGGAAGGCCAGGGAGGTCAGGGTCTTTTCCCCTCCCGAAAGCAGGCGAAGGCTTACCAGCCGTTTCCCGGGAGGTTGGGCCTTGATTTCCAGACCGGATTCCAGCAGGTCCTCCCCCTCATCCAGCAATTCTATTTTCGCTTCCCCACCCTCAAAGAGGATTTTGAAATTCTTGATAAAATTCGTTTTCACCGCCTCGAAAGCTTCCTTGAAACTGACAATGGATTCCCGGTCGATTTTTTCGATGGCCTGGTTCATATTCCCGATGGATTTCAGGATATCTTCCCTCTGGGTAACGTGAAACTTGTAATCCTTTTCCAGCAGGTCGTGCTCTGATTCGGCCGAAAAATTCAGGCGGTTGCTCTCGTTCATGGTCACCAGTCGGTGTTCCATGCCCTCCAGTTTCTCCTTCAACTCATCCAGGGGAACTCCCCGGAGCGCTTCCTGAGGTTCGATACTCTCCAGTTCGGTATTCAGCTCCTTAAAGGCCCTTTCCTGGAGCAGGAAAATCTCCCGCTTGATATCCGAAAGTTCGATCTCAATCCGGTTTTTCCGGTCCATCACCTCTTCGAATCCCTCACGTCTCTTTTTCAACCGGACCGAGGCTTCCTGGATTTTCCTGGTGAGTTCGGCGACCTGTGAATCTCTTTCCCCGATCTGCTTATCCAAATCCCCGAGGGATTTTTGGTGAACAGACAGATCCTTCTGGAGGACACCGAGATTCTCCTGGAGATCTTTTGTCTTTTTCTTGTTATCCTCGATGCCCCGCCGGTGCCTGACCAGCAGGGATTGTTGTTTCTCCCGTTCCTGCTCAAGGTTTTGGAGGTTGGATTTGATAAAGTCAATCTTTTGCTCCAGGATCTGACGCTCACTGCGCTTTTCCATGGAATTCTTTTCCAGCCGGTTGATCTCCCCCGTAACGGACTCCAGCTCCCGGGTCAGTCCGGCTCTCCGATCCGCCAGGGTCGCGCTTTGCCGGGCCAGGGCATCTTTTTTTTCTTCCCTGGCCTTCAGCTGGGCCTCAAGGCGGTTTTTCTGCTCACGGAGCAACCCGATCTCCGAACGATTGACCTCGATCCGGGCCCGGCTGGTCTCCACCGCTCTTTCGATGGTCTTGACTTCGGTATCCAGTTGAAGATATTTTTTTTCCATTTCGGCAACCCGCCGCGTTGCTTCCTGCTCCTCGTTCTCACCTTCCTGCAAACGGGAAACCAGGGTCTTCAGGGCCTCTTCCTTTTCCACCCGCTGACGGGTCAATCGCTCGACCTTCTCTTCGATCTTCTGGATTTCCCGGATCACGTTCAGGATTCCTTTTTCCCGGTTTTTGGACAGGATCCCGTCCCGGGTGATCAGGGTACCCGCGCGGGTGACGATATCTATCGGGTACCGCAGGAAAATGCGCAGCGCGTTTTGCAGGGTGTCCACCAAAATCCCATCCCGCAGACACTCCTTAACCCGGGGTACCGAGAGCGAGTAAAGGTCTTTTATGGTCGCAACAAATCCCTTCTCTTTTTGTAACTCCGGGAGGAGAGAATCCAGGTCGGGAGCGGTTTTCCCCAAAAGATAATCCTGTTCACCAAGATTCTTCTCGGTGAAATCAGAATGGTCCGCAATGGCGGCGGCCCCCATCTCCTTCCGGTAGAAATTCTCCAGAACCGGATGGTTCTCGGGATCACTCCGGATCAGATCGGGTATTTTCCCCAGGTCCCGGATCCGGCTCGTCTGCTCACTGATCCCCGCCAGTTTATCCTTGACTTCCCGATACTTATCCTTCTGCAGGCTGAGGTTGGCGATCTCATTATTCAATTCGATGATCTGCCGTTCGCCCGCTGCCACCTCGCTTCTCCCGGTTTGATTCCGGGAGGTAATCTCAAGCAACCGGTCCTGCCGGGTTTGAATCTCCCGCTTCAGGGCTTCGCGATTCTTGAGCAGGTCTCCCTGGTTCTCCCGCTCAATCTGTTCCTGCAGATCCCCTATAAAATTCACCTTGGATTGAATCTCATGGCCGGTTTGGGCCAGTTTCTTCTCCATCTCCATGATATCATTGGACAGGGAGGAAAGATCCGCCTGCAAAGGGAATACCGCCTGCTTGATCTCGGCCAGTTGCTTTTCGATCCCGGTCTTTAATCGGTTCTTTGCCTGCAGATTCCCGGCGACCTGGTCCTCCTCCCGGTGCCGCGCCAATTCTTTTTCCCGCCGCGTTTTCTCCCGGGTATCCTTTTCAATCCGGGAATCCATTTCTTCGATTTCGGCCTCTCCCCGCCGGACATCCTCCTGTAACTCCGCTGACTTCTGCTCGAGAAAGCGAATCTCCTGGCGGGTCTGGTCGATTCCGCCCGAAACGGTGTAAATCTGACCGCTGATATCGAAGCGTTTCTTCTGAATTTCCTTGACCCGCTTTTCCTCTCCCCATTTTTCATTCTCCTGTCTGATAATCTCGCCTTCCAGATGGGAGATTTCCCTCTTTTGAACCGTTTCGTCGGAGAGATGGGCTTCCATGGCGCTCTGGGTTTTCTTAAGCCGCTCTTTCAGTTCACCGTATTCCCGGCTGATAAAATGCTTGAGGTGAGAAAGCTTCTCCTGTTTGAGCCGCCGATACCGCCTGCAGTAACTGACCTGGTTTTTCAACTCCCGCAACCGTTCCTCTTTGTCCCGGAGCAGAATTTCAACATTGGTCAGGTTCTGTTCGGCGATAATCAGTTTCTGGGCGGTTTGTTTCTTGCGGTTCAGATAGTGAGATATATTGGCCGCCTCTTCGATCAGGATGCGCTTTTCCGAGGGTTTGAGGGCAATCAACTTATCGATACTTCCCTGTTCGAAGATGAAATATTTTTTATCCCCGATGCCCATCTCATAGAGCTTGTCCATAATATCCCGGTTCCGGCATATCTTGTCGTTCAGGATATACTTGGTTTCATCGGACCGGAAATAACGTCGGGCGATATAATTTTCTTCGTCCTGATGTTTGAAATAGGCCCCCACCTCGGTCATCCCCAGGGGTTTCTGGGTGGAACTTCCGCTGAAAATCAGATCCTCGTTGGTCTCCCCCCGCAGGTTCTTGATCTTCTGTTCTCCCAGCACCCACAACACCGCGTCCACGATGTTGCTTTTCCCGCATCCGTTGGGGCCCACAATGGCGGTAATCCCCTCATGGAGTTTGATCACCGTCCGATCCGGGAAGGATTTGAACCCCTGGAGTTCTATTTTATCTAAATAGGTATCCATTCACTCCATATTCCCGGAAGGTTGGGCATTGAATTCCCGGGGGCCTTAAAAGCAATAACCCACACAGCCACTCAGATAAAAACCGTTTTTAAACCCCCCTTCGACCCTGACCTCCACTTTATTGAGAAGGTTGATCGAAATCCCGAAGGGAAGATGGGCCACCGGCAGGATGTAGGTCTTATCGAAAGTCTGTTTGATTTCAGTTCCCAGTTCATCGTTGTAGGAACCTTCCGACCAGACATTGACCTTGGCCACTCCAATTCCGGCCCCGAAATAAGGGTGTACCGGGAGTTTGGGAAAGAGACTGAGGATCACGGTGGCCGTCAGACTGACCTGGGTAATCTCACCGGAACCCTGGAGAAGCCGGTCACTCTCGGTCACCTGCCAAAGGCCATCGCCGGTCATCCGGTTGTACTCAAAGGAATATAATCCGCTGAAAGGGGCCTGCAATCCGCGTTCCCCGAAGGTACGGATCTCAAAGGCATAATGAATCCCCTGGACCGAGGGATGTTCCAGGATAAACAGGTCCAGCAGGGCATCGGGCACCCCGAAGCTGCCGGCTTTGAAACTGACTGCCGTAGTCGGCAGTTTTCCGGTCTCGGTCTGGGCCCCGGTTTCTTCTGGCGGCGGCGGATCCTGGCTTTCCTGGCCGGCGACCATCAGGGCAACTCCCGTCAGCCACACAATCAAAAGGAAAAAGGTTTTTCTCATTGCAACACTCCCAACTTTTAGTCTAATCGGTAATTGGGTGATTCTTCGGTGATAATGACATCATGCGCATGACTTTCCTTCAGGGAAGCAGGGGTTACCTTGACAAACCGGGTATTTTTCTGCAATTCAGGTATACTCCGGCTGCCGGTTAATCCCATGCCGGCCCTCAATCCCCCCAGCATCAAAGGGACCAGGTCCATGATACTGCCCCGGTAAGGAACCCGTCCCTCGATACCCTCGGGTACCAGCTTGGATTCCAGGTCCACATCTTCCTGGAAATAGCGGTCCTTGCTGCCCTCTTTCATGGCCGGGATCGATCCCATGCCGCGGTATTTCTTAAAGGATCTGCCATGGTAGATAATCATCTCGCCCGGGCTTTCATCGGTCCCGGCCAGCAGGGATCCCAGCATTACCGAATGGGCGCCGGCGGCCAGGGCTTTGGTTATATCTCCTGAATATTTGATACCGCCGTCGGCGATGATTGGAATCTGATCTCCGACCTCTTCGGCTACCTCCATAATCGCGGTGATCTGGGGCATGCCGGCTCCGGATATGATCCGGGTGGTGCAGATCGAACCGGGACCGATTCCCACCTTGATCCCGTCCACATTCAACCTGATCAGTTCCCGGGCGGCCCGGGCAGTGACGATATTGCCCACCACCAGGTCAACTTCAGGGTAATCCTTCTTTATCTTTTTGGCCATCTGTAGGACTTTCTGAGAATGGGCGTGGGAGGTGTCGAGCACCAGCACATCCACTTTCTCCGCCACCAGGGCCTCGATCCGTTCAATGGTTTCCGGAGCCGTACCCACCGCGGCACCCACAATCAGCCGCCCGCTTCGGTCCTTGGAGGCATCCGGATACTGTTCGGAACGCAGAATGTCCTGCAAGGTGATCAGGCCGCGCAGGCGATTGCTCTTGTCCACCACCGGAAGTTTTTCGATCTTGTTGATGTCCAGCAGACGCTTGGCTTCTTCCATCGAGTAGTTTTCCTTGACGGTGATCAACGGCTCTTTGGTCATCAGTTCCTTGATTTTCTGATTTTTGCTTTTTAAAAACCGCATATCGCGACTGGTGATGATTCCCTTGAGCCGGTGCTGGTCGTCCACGATCAGCAGGCCGGATATTCCCTTTTCCCGGACCAGTTCCAGGGCTTCATATATTCGGTTGTCCTCCTTCATGGTAATGGGATCCACCACCATCCCGGCATGGGAACGCTTCACCTTGCGAACCTCGCGGGCCTGCTTTTCAACGGACATGTTCTTATGCAGGATGGCAATCCCGCCCAACTGCGCCATGGCAATGGCCATCTTGGACTCCGAAACGGTATCCATGGCCGCTGAGACCAGGGGGATTCCCAGCTTGATATTGCGGGAAAAGGCGGTGGTAATATCCACCTGGCTGGGCAGCACTCTGGAATAAGCCGGGATCAGCAGCACATCGTCAAAAGTGAGACCTTCTTTCAATATCCGGTTTTTCATCTACTTTTTTTCCGCTTTTTTTTATCTTTTTTCTTCTTGTTGCGATGTCTTTTGGAGCTGTGGATCCGGGAAGTGGGCTTGTTGAGGGTTCGCTGTTTTTTTTGTTTCCACTTCTGGACATCTTCCTCTTTGACCGGTTCAATCCGGTAGAGTACCCGCACGGTTTCTTCTTCGATTCGATTCTGCATGTCTTCAAAAAGGTCAAAACTTTCCTTTTTGTATTCGATCAGCGGATCTTTCTGGGCATACCCGCGCAACTGGATCCCTTCCTTAAGATGGTCGATATTCAGAAGGTGGTCCTTCCACTGGTTGTCGATCACATTCAACAGCACCACCCGTTCCAGTCTCCGCATCTCCTCCTGCCCGAAAAGGGTCTCCCGCTCCTGGTAAAGCCGGTATAGACTGTCCAGAACCAGTTTCTTGATCTCCCCGTATTCCAACTCCCTGCGACTGGCGATTTCGCCGATCTGCTGCAGATCAAAATTGAACTGTCCTTTGATATCGATAGCGAAGGCTTCGGTTTCCAAGTCGAGGTCATTCTTGACCCCGCTGGTATGCTCTTCCAGGATGTAAAGGTAGATATCTTCGATCCACTGCTGGATCCTCTTGCTCAGGTCCCGTCCTTCCAGTATCTGCTGGCGCAAGCGGTAGATATGCTTGCGTTGTTTATCCATTACATCATCGTACTCCAGAAGATGTTTCCGCATGGAAAAGTTCTGGCTTTCGATCTGTTTCTGGGCATTTTCAATTGCCCGGGAGATCAGCTTGTTCTCGATGGGAACCCCATCCCGCATTCCGGAACGGACCAGCAGACCGCGGATCCGGTCGGATCCCAGAATTTTCATCAGATCGTCCTCGAGGGATACAAAAAACCGGGATGACCCGGGATCTCCCTGTCGACCGGCCCGACCTCTCAACTGGTTGTCAATTCGCCGGGCCTCATGTCGTTCAGTCCCGACAATATGCAATCCTCCCACCTTGACCACCGCGTCCCGTTCGGTCTCGACGATCCGGGAGACCTCTTTCTCCACCTCTTCATAAACCACTTTCGGGGCATTCTCAGTAGAAAAACCGCGCTTCTTCAAAGCTTCTTCCAAAAGGAACTCACGGTTCCCACCCAGAATAATATCGGTTCCCCGGCCGGCCATATTGGTGGCAATTGTGATGGCCCCCTGCCGGCCCGCCTGGGCCACGATACTGGCTTCCATTTCATGGTACTTGGCGTTGAGTACCACATGTTTTAATCCTTCCCGCTTGAGTCTGCGACTCACCAATTCAGAATTCTCGATGGATATGGTGCCCACCAGAGCAGGGCGGCCGACGGCATTGAGATCCTTGATTTCCTGAACCACTGCGTCCCATTTTTCCGCCTTGCTTCCGTAAATAATATCGGAAAACTCCGTTCTTCTCAGGGGCCGGTTGGTGGGGATGGCCAGAACATCCAGTTTGTAAGTGGATTCAAACTCCTTGGCCTCGGTGACGGCGGTGCCGGTCATGCCGGCCAGCTTGTCATACATGCGGAAATAATTTTGAAAAGTGATCGATGCATGGGTTTGATATTCCTGCTCGATTTTTACCTGTTCTTTGGCCTCCAGGGCCTGGTGAAGGCCGTCGGAAAAGCGGCGACCGGGCATGATGCGCCCGGTGAACTCATCCACGATAAAGACCTTGCCGTCCTTGACCAGGTAATCTTTGTCCCGGGCGAATAAAAAGTGGGCCTTCAGTGACTGGTTGACCTGGTGAAGGGTGTCCATGTTTTCGAGTTCATAAAGATTTTCGATCCGGAAGTATTTCTCCGCTTCGGCGATGCCCTTCTCGGTCAGGGTGATACTTTTGGATTTCTCATCCTTTTCATAGCATTCCGGGTCCCGGTTGATCTTTTTGATGAAATTATCCACATGATAATAAAAAGAAGTGGATTCTTCGGTGGGCCCGGAAATAATCAGAGGGGTCCGGGCTTCGTCGATCAGGATGGAATCCACCTCATCCACGATGGCAAACGAATAATTCCGTTGAACCTGATCGGCCCGGTCAAATTTCATATTATCCCTGAGGTAGTCGAAACCATACTCGTTGTTGGTGCCGTATACGATGTCCGCGGCATAGGCCACCTGTCGCTGGGATTCATCCATATCGTTCTGAATCAGTCCCACGGACAGCCCCAAAAACCGGTAGACCTCTCCCATCCATTCGGAATCCCGACGGGCCAGGTAATCGTTGACCGTTACCACATGCACCCCTTTTCCATCCAGTGCATTGAGGTAGGCGGGGAGGGTGGCCACCAGGGTCTTTCCTTCCCCGGTCTTCATCTCCGCCACTTTCCCCTGATGCAGTACCACTCCACCGACAAGTTGCACATCGTAATGCCGCATTCCGATGGTTCGCCGGGCGGCTTCCCGGACCACGGCAAAGGCCTCTACCAGCAGGTCTTCCAGGGATTTGCCCGCCGCCAGTCTTTCCTTGAACTGCCGGGTTTTGTCCTTAAGGTCTGCATCTGAGAGTGATTTGATCTCCGGCTCCAGGCGGTTGACCTGATCCACGATGGGCTGGAGTTTCTTCAACTCCCGCTCATTGGCGGTGCCGAAAATCTTCCGGAGGATGAATTTAATCATATCCCATTATATCAGATTTTACTGTTTACACAACTGGACCAATGGCCAGGCCGGGTTAAAATTCCGGCGCATAAAGGGAGAAAAATCCGGAATGAAATCAGGAGGGTCAGGCGGCGGGAGCCTGGTCCACCCGGGGCATATTTTCTTCTTCTACCTGCTTGCCGTTGATCCGGGCCCGGGCATCCTCGATGATCTTTTCAAAGCCCTGTTTCTTTTCCTCGGGTTCCTGGTCTTTGGCCAGTTCTTTGAACCAGAGCTGCTGCATGTACTTGTAGGCATCGGATTCCGGGTCGGCGCCGGTAATAATGTACCAATCCGAAAAGTACTGGAGGGCTTTTTCCTTGTTGCCCATTTTATTGTACAAAAGTCCCAGTTTCCTGGCCAGTTCCGGTTTCTTGTCAATTTCATACAGTTTCTCGGCATAGGTCAGGGCTTTTTCGCTCTTGCCGATCTTGGAATACAGATGTGACAGCATGGCGGTGAGACTCTTGCTGGGGCCTTCCTCATCAAAAACCGTCTCCAGTGCGGTGATGGCATTCTGATAATCCTCGTGGTGCTGGGCCAGGGCCACGCCGGTTTTAAGAAAGACCACCTTGACAAAGCGGTCGATATCACCCTTGCGAATCTCCAACAGTTTCTGGTTGAGTTTGGTCACTTCCAGGGCTGCGTCATGGTTCTCATTGATATCGTCCAGCAGGATCTTGATCTTGATCTTCAAAGCCGGAAATATGTACCGGCCGTTTACGTTATCAATGATGGCCTGCTGGTCCTTGAACTCCCGGATCATTTTGCTTCCGATTTCCATGATGGCATCGGCATGACTGAGGGCCTTTTTCATATCGACCTTGGTCAGGTTGTAGGCATTGGCCAGACAGAGATGGACGTTGATTTTATTGTTATCTCCCAGATTGGGATATTCCAGAAATTTCTCGCCGTAGGTAATGGTTTCATTGTACTTTTCCAGTCGAAAGTTGGTCAGGGTCAGGTAATAATAAGCGTTGATGGTATTGGGATCATCATCATCCCCATACTCGTTGATATATTGCAGTAAATACTCGAGCTTCTTGGCGGGATCGGTTTCCGAAATGGCCTGGTTGTACAGTTTCTTTTTGGAGATGGACATCAGAGAAATGGAAGAGACTGCAAAGATGATCAGCAGGAAGACAGCGGTTTTTTTCATATTTGCCTCCAATTGTTATGATATCTTACCTCATTATATGCAAAGATTCAGAATTGTCAAGTTCTATCTGAACGGATAAAGCCTCACTCCCTGATCCGTTCCGGGAAGGATGATCCGGCGGCTGCAACGGGTTTTGCGTACCCGGGCGCCGTCCAGTACAATGCACTGGCGGAGGTGTGAGTTCTCCACTCGCGCCCCCTTCCAGAGAATGGAATGAATCACCTCTGAATCCCCGGATATCCTGACCCCGGGGGAGCGGGAATTGAGAAGATCCGGCGCTTCCTGTTGCCGAACCCGCCGGTCCGCTTGAAAGTACAGACCGGGAGTGCCCAGATCCATCCAGCAACCGGGGGTAGTGCATACCGCCGTCCGGAGGCCCTTCTTTTCCAGAAAATCAAAAATGTTGTCCTCGTCGATCCGGGAGAGCAGCGACGAGCGCATCAGCATGACCCCGCAAAAAACGGGAACCGGGGATCCGGAAGGTTGAATCCATCTTCCCCTCCTGACGAAAAATCCCTCCTTGACCTTCAGGGAACGGTATCCGGTCCGGCGGGTTCTTTTGACCAGCAGCACACAGTCCGCCTTGGTATGTCGGGCCTGATCCAACATCTGCCGGTAAGGGATCTGGAGGTACACATCGGCATTCACGATCAACAGGAACTCTCCCGGGAAAATCCCGGCCGTCCGGGTCAATACCCGGTTGCCGGTCAGGACCGGCTCTTTGATCGGAAAAACCGCCGGGTAGGTTTCCAGGTGGGCCGCCAGCATGTCCGCGTGATGATGAAGGTTGACAAATCCCTTCCCCAGTCCCAGCTCCCGCAACTGAACGATCATCCGGTCGATCAGGGGAATCCCATTCAGGGGGAAGAGGGCCTTGGGACGTATCAGGCTCAGCGGCCGGGCCCGCTTCCCCACTCCGCCGGCCATCAGGAAAAAACAGTTCATCCCTTGGGTTCCGGGAACACCATATGGCCCGAGTGGCCGGCCCTGCGATACAGACTCAGGTAACTCCCGGTGATATAATCCGCCGGGGAATATCCCATCCGGCGCGCAGTGGCGTCGATACCTGCCGCCGGTCCCTCGATCTCGATGAAAACGCCCATGGGCGTTTCATCTATCATGACTTCGGTTTGTCCCTTGCGGTAAACGGTCCGGTATTTCTCATAAATAAAGGCAGGCGAAAATCCCAGTTGACTGAAAATCCACTCCATTCGTTCAAAATCCTCAACTCCCAGCTCCATTTCTTCCCGGACCTTATGTACCTTCGATTTGGAGGGGGTTTTCTTTTTAAAGGTCAGGATGTTTCGGTCTCCGGCCCGGCGGAGCCGCAGAAGATGGCCCTTTTCCACCAGGGAAAGACGGGGATGATGCCAGACGATATTCCGTTCAAAATACCGGGGCAGGCGGCAGATGAATCCGGCGGCGACTAGTTTTTTTGCCATCGCATCGATCGAACCGATGGAGATCTTCACCTCTACCTCGAGATTGGTTTTAATAGTCACGGTACCGGATAAAATGGAGCAATTTGTCCAGCAGAGACCGGTAAGGGGTATCGTTGAGTTCACCGATGAATCTCTGGCAATGCTGGAAATAATGATCAATCCGGTCCACACACGATTCCTTGATCCGGTATTTTGCCAGGTCATCACGCAGCTGTTCTCGATGGCCCCCGGCATAGTATCCGCTGATATCAATTCCCGCCTCATCCCGGAGCAGGATCATGGGCAGGGTAATCTTCTTCTGATCCAGGTCCCGGAAGCTGTCCTTGCCGGACTGGTCGGAAAACAGATCCAGGATATCATCGCTCATCTGAAAGATGATCCCGAAATTCTGTCCAAACCGTTCAAATTTGGCCACATCCAGGCCGGCCACCAGGGCGGGGATCCGAGTCACCCCTACAAACAGCGAAGAGGTCTTTTTGTTGATGATGGTCAGGTACTTTTCCAGCGAAAGGGCGTAATTGCGGTTGTTTCCTTCTTCCATGATCTGCCCCTCGATCATTTCACAGGCGGCAGACAGAATCGAATGAAGGATCTCTTTCTGAAATCGGCTCAGGAGGTTAAGAGAATTGAGGAATAGAAAATCCCCCCAGAGTACCGAAAGATGGGCTCCCATGCGGGATTTCACCGTTCGCTCTCCCCGGCGGTATTCCGAATTGTCTACGATATCATCATGGATCAGGCTGGAAAGATGGAGCATCTCGATAGAAGCGGCGATCTCCTTGAGCCCTTCATGGTTGGCCTCACAGGCACCGGCCAGGAGGATCAATAACGTGGAACGGATCTTTTTGCCCTTGACCAGGGGGGTGTGTCCCCGCATTTTATCGATCAGTTGCATATCCCGGCTGGTCGCCCGCAGCAACAGGCGGTCGATATCCTGCAGATCCTCTTGGATGACCCCTTGAATCTGGTGAAGCATTCTTCATTTTATCACTTCCTCCCGTTTATAGAAAGCGCCCTTGATTTTTCCCATGGATTTATATATCATGATGACAAAGAGGGGTTTGGACATGGAGAGAGAAGAGCATCTTGTTACCTGCTGGTTCTGCCAGGCTGATTTTGATCTTCTTTCCGCCTCCTTCTGCAATCATCCCGATCCCACCAAGATCTGTCCGTACTGCCTGCGCTGTTTTTGTGATGCCAGTCCCGATTACAAAACCCGCATCCGGGAAGAATGCTCTCTGGCTTACTTTGCCCAGCGCAATGACTTTGTAAGAAACCGGGATTCCAAACTGGGGGAAATCCTGGTCCATGCCGGTAAGGTCACCGCCGAAGAGCTGGACAAACTGATTCAGAAGCAAAAGACCACCGGGGACAAGCTGGGAGAAATCCTGATCCGGGAAGGGCGGCTGAGCCGGGAAGAGCTGATGGTGTTTCTCATGGAGCAAAAGTCCATCGAGTATGCCCGGCTGGAGGATGAAACCATTGACTACAGCGCGGTGGATTTGCTGGGCAGGGAAAAATGCCTGGAGAAAAAGATCATCCCATTGGAGTTGTCCACTTTCAAAGATCAGAAGATCCTGAGATTCGGCATCCATTCCAAGCAACACCTTCTGGACCTCAAACTGGACCGGGAATTGAAGGAGTACGTCCTCATCCCCTATTTATTAAATGAACCGGACATGAAAGAAGCCCTTCAGAAGATCCGGGATTATACCCCCAATATCCTGATCCTGGAGTAATTTTTACACCGTCGGGACACTGGATCAATGGCTGAGAATCTGCGCCTTGATCAGGGATACATCCACCACGATCTCCCGCTGATCAGGAAACCGGACAAAATACTTGCTGCCACCCAGGGAATTTAATATCTTGCCCTTGCCAAAGAGGGGATGATCCACATACAGTTCCGGTTGGGATTCCCTCCCCTTTTTCCTCTCAGCCTGGGCGTCGGGATCCCGGTGGAACATCGCCTCGACGGAATCGGTCCGGTAATACAGGGAAGCCGGAATGTCTTCCAAAAACATGGAAGGCTGCATCCCCCCGGTAGACAGCACCAGTTTGCGGATGGCCCGGGTGAGGGCCACGTAAAACAGACGGCGCTCCTCCTCCACCTCCTCCTGGGTCACCCGTAAAAAGAACGGCATATAGGTCTGGTTGACCCCACTGACCACTACGCAGGGAAATTCCAGTCCCTTGGCATTGTGCATGGTCAACAGGAGCACGTCTTCTCCGGGTTTTTCCTCTCTGTCTCCCTCGTTCAGCTGTATATAATCCATCAGCTGACCGAAATCCCGGTCCTTGTGGGTCTTTTCCCAGGAGGAGAGAAATTTTCCGAATTCCTCCACGTTCAGTTTGCGTCCCTCCTCCTTTTTTTCCGCCAGTATTTCCAGGTAGCCGGACTTCTGCAGCATTCGTTCCAGGATACGGCGCAGTGAAAGGTGATCTTTTTTCTGGTGAAGACGATGGATCAGGGCAAATAATTCCCGGGCCCGGTATTTTTCCGGCAATTCCTTCCGGAGAACCTCAAGGAGGGGAAGATGTTTTTCCCGTCCCAATTCGACAATCACCTGCTGGGTTTTGGGACCGATTCCCAGGGGAAGAAAATCCACCAGCCGCAGGAAAGCCCGGTCATCGGCGGGATCCATCACCAGGGTGATCATGCACAGGCAGTCCTGGATCTCCTTTCGTTGAAAGAACCGCAGTCCCTTGATGATCCTGAAGGGGATGTCCCGTTCTCCCAGGGCGGTTTCAAAGGCCAGGGACTGGGCGTTGATACGGTAGAGAATGGCCAGGGGAAAACACTCGGGGTGACGACGGCGGCACCGGAGGATAAAATCCGCCACCCGCTGCGCCTCTTCCTCCCGGGAATCGGTCTCCAGCAGACAGACCCGCTGACCGCTTTTCCGGTGGGTCCACATCTTTTTGGCTTTCCGTTTCTTGTTCTTGTCGATCAGCCGGTTGGCCAAATCCAGAATCGGCTGGGTGGACCGGTAGTTCCGTTCCAGCTTGATGATGCGGGAACCGGGAAAATCCTTCTCGAAGTGAAACAAAAATTCGATGTTGGCCCCCCGCCAGGAATAGATGGCCTGATCGTCATCCCCCACCACGGTGATTCCCTTTCGCCCCCCCATGATCAGTTTGATCAGCTGGTACTGGTTGGGGTTGATATCCTGGAATTCATCCACCATCAGGTACTGGAACTTTCCCCGGTAGCGTTGAAGGATCTTGGGATTCGACTGGAGCAGTTTCACCGGCAGAGAGATCAGGTCTTCGTAATCCCACAACTTGTTTTCTTTCATTACTTCCTGGTAGGCCCGGTAAAAATCCGCCTCTTTGCCCACAAACCCCTTGTTGATCAACAGCTGCTGGTTATTGGGAAACAGCAGGTTCATCTTGGCGAAGTTGATCCGGCGGCAGATCTTCTCCCGGGTATCCCTTCCCAGGGAACCATCCCGGTCCTTGATCAGCTGATGGATGATCCGCTTTTGCTCCCGGGCATCCACCACCCGCCATCCCCGGTCAAAACCGGCCGATTCTGCGCACTGTCGCAGCATTTTCAGTCCGAAAGCATGAAAGGTGGATATCTGGGGACCGGGAGTCCGTCCCCGGGTCAGGCGGCGAACCCGGTCCTTCATCTCATTGGCCGCCTTGTTGGTAAAGGTCACCGCCAGGATAGACGCGGGGGGAATCCCCTGTTCGTCGATCAGGTAGGCCACCTTATGGGTGATCACCCGGGTCTTGCCGGAACCGGCGCTGGCAATGATCGACAGGGGACCGGCAAAATAGCGAACCGCCTCCAGCTGCTGGTCATTCAGACCGGCCAGAATCCTGTCTTTCATCCTGCTTGTTTCTGATGATGGGTTTGAAGCGGTCGGGGACCGGCAGAATATTGGTCTTTTTCAGACTGCCGTCTTCCATCTTGCGGATCAGGACCAGTTCCTGGACCACCTGGGAGTAACTGACCGGGATGACCATCCTTCCCCCCGCCGCCAGCTGGTCAATCAGCGTCTGGGGGATATGATCATCCGGACAGGTCATAATAATCCCGTCAAAGGGGGCGTGTTCCGCCCACCCTTCGTAACCGTCCCCGATTTTGAACCGGATGTTGTCGTACCCGAGGCGGGCTACCAGCCGCTGGGCCTTCAGGGAAAGTTCCTTCTGGATCTCGATGGTATACACGGTTTTGACCATCCGGGACAATATACAGGCCAGGTAACCGGTTCCGGTGCCGATATCCAGCATCTTCTTCCCCGGCGAGGGATCCAGGGCCAGGGTCATGATGGCCACGAAGTAGGGCCGGGCCATGGTCTGGCTCTCGGTGAAATACAGCTGAGACTCGGTATAGGCAAAATCCCGCAGTTCCGGGGGAACGAACAGATGGCGTTTGACAGCCATGAAAGCCCCCACAACCTGGGGATCGATGATTCCCCGATCCTTGATCTGCTCCTGGACCATCTGCCGTCGCAGGTCCGGGAAGGAATTCCGGGCGGCGGGACACATTACCGTGACCATCAGAAAAACCAGGGTGATCACCGTTTTGCATCCTCTCATAATATGATGGTACCAGAAGCCGGGGATAAAGTAAATCGGCCCCTTGCAGGTTGGGCCGATTTTTTATAAAATAACCGATGGTGAATCCGACGGAATTCATGCAGGCCGCCCTGAACGAAGCCCGGCGGGCCCGGGAAATGGGAGAAGTCCCGGTAGGGGCCGTGGCAGTGGCGGACGGGGAAATCATCGGCCGGGGCCAAAATGCGGTGATCGTCCGGCAGGATCCCACCGCCCACGCGGAAATCCTGGCCCTGCGGACGGCAGCAGCAAAAACCGGGAATTACCGTCTGAACGGGGTGGACCTGTACTGCACCCTGGAGCCCTGCACGATGTGTTACTCGGCGATGGTGCATGCCCGTATCCGGACGCTTTATTACGGCGCGGCGGATCCCAAGGGAGGGATTTTCTCGACCGGAGTCTTTGAACGGGTCCGGCCCGTGTATAACCATGCCATAGAAGTTCGTGCAGGAATCCTGCAGGATTTCTGTTCCAGGATATTAAAAGAATTTTTTCTCAACCGGAGGGATGCCGGAGCGGCTGAACGGGGCGGTCTCGAAAACCGTTGATCCTTTGCGGGATCCCAGGGTTCGAATCCCTGTCCCTCCGTTTTCTATCCGAACTCACCAGGTGGGTTCGCGTTGATTTTTACGAGAAGTGCGGCTTAAATCCGAAATCCGAATATCGAAACTCGAAACAAATCCGAATGTTCGAATATCAAAACCACCATC
>Ga0180434_10004547_pt1 | contig 16818 bp, 17 predicted proteins | sample SS_ome_7_FD_132453 | JGI IMG/M metagenome (GOLD analysis project Ga0180434, IMG submission 132453) | Hypersaline lake sediment archaeal communities from the Salton Sea, California, USA - SS_1_D_2 metaG | ecosystem: Environmental > Aquatic > Non-marine Saline and Alkaline > Hypersaline >...
CGATCTCCAGATGTCCACTGCTGCCCACCAGGGCCAGCATCTCGCCAGGCTTGACCTCGGCGTAGGTGCGACAGATTCCTGCGATCTCCTCTTCCATCGCCGTAACCACAGCCGCATAAGCCCGAAAACGTACTTGTTCCCCATCTCCCGTCTCCCCAAAGACTGGAACGAGCAAGAGTTCATCTTCGTTCCAGAGCAATCGCCCAATGCTGGTGACAACGTTGCCAAAGTGATCAGTATGGAGCACCTCGCCGGTGATGACTTGATCAGCGATCTCCATGCGCGGGAGCGGGAGGGTGATCGGATCGAGCACGGGCGGACCGAGTTCTGCGGTGGGGACGCCTGCTGCCAGATGGGCGGCAGCAGGGGCAAAAATGTCGCGCCCATGAAAGGTGTGGCTGATCTTGGCAAGATGATAGCGAGGATCGGCCAATTCAACCAACGCCTCCACCGGCTCGCTGGCCATCACGTAGCTAAAAACGCCGTTATCCGGCCCGATGAAGGAGCCTCGTGGCGTGCGCAACCCGATGGACCGCCGCGCGCTCCCCACGCCGGGGTCCACCACGACGAGGTGTACGGTGTGCGAGGGGAAAAAGGAATAGGCGGCGTAGAGCACGTAGGCAGCCTGACGGACGTTCTGCGGCGCGATCTGGTGGGAGATGTCCACCAGGCGAGCTGCCGGGGCGATGCCGAGCATGACGCCCTTCATCGTCCCCACGTAGCTGTCGGCGACGCCAAAGTCGGTCGTGAGTGTGATGATCTGGCTCATATGGATATTCTACAGGTAGGCGGTGAACCCGTCAAGCCGCCTTGACACATTGAAATCCCGTGATATAATTTATTCGGCTTTTTTGGAATGTGGTGTGATGCGCGAGGAGCAACGATGAAACTTACCGGTCGGCAGAAAGCCTTCTTGAGAGCCTTTTTCGACTTGCACCAGGAGACGCAGGAGCCGCTGCACTATGCCGCCGTCGCAAAGCGGTTGGGGGTCAGCAAGATCACGGCCTATGACATGCTGCGCCTGCTGGCAGAGCGGGGCCTCGTCGAGTCGGAGTACGTGTTGCGGGGTAAAGGACAGGGAGCCGGGCGCTCGAGCATCGTCTTCCGCCCCACGCCACGGGCCAGCGCCCTGTTCGCAGAACTGGTGAGCAAAGACGTGAATCTCCGCGAGTGGGAAGCCCTCAAGACGCGCATTCTGGAGACACTGCGGATCCGAAAAGGCACGGACTATCAGGACGTGCTGGAGGAGATTTTGGCCCGTCTGCCTCAGCGCCAGTCCCCGATGCTCTACGCCACCGAGATGATCACTGCCGTTATCCTCAGCCTGCAACAATTGCGGAAGGATGTCTCAGCCTCCGGTCTGTTCGACCGGTTGCGCGCGTTGGGCCTGCCTAGCGAGTCGGGGTTGAGCGCGCTGGCCGGGTTGGTGATGGGGCTCTCCTTCGTCGAGCGCGTCAACCAGCGTCTGGTCGACCTCCTGCTCTCCTGCGTCGGTCGCTACCAGGAGATCATCTCGCGCCTCAGCACCGAAAACCTGCGCCAACTATCCAACTTTGCCGGGGAGGTCATGAACATCGTCGAAACGTAGCCCTCGTTTTTTTAGTGAATTTTTTTGTCTTGTTTGTTTCTATTGTTTTTTTGGAAAGGAGATATTCCCATGTCGAAAATAGCCGTTGTCACCGATAGCACCGCCTATCTGCCGCCCAAGCTGGTCGCGCAGTACGGCATCCGCGTCATCCCCCTCGAACTTATCTGGGGCGACGAAACCTTCCTGGACGGCGTGGCCATAGACCCGCCGACCTTTTACGAGCGTCTGAGCTGTAGCCCGGACATCCCGAGCACCACCCAACCCTCTGCCGGCGCGTTCACCGATTTCTTCACCGACGTGGCCCAAGACGCCGATGGGATCGTAGGCGTCTTTATCTCCTCCGAACTGAGCGGCACGATCGCCTCGGCGTTGGTCGCGCGGGATTCTCTGCCGGACCTGCCCATTGAGGTGATCGACTCTCGCTCCACCTCGATGGGACTGGGCTTTATGGTCCTGGCCGCGGCCCGCGCAGCAGCCGAGGGGAAAGGGTTGGAGGAAGTGGCCGCCGCCGCGCGAGAACTCGTCCCGTGTATGGACGTGGTGTTTGTCGTCGAGACGTTGAAATACCTGCACAAGGGCGGCCGCATCGGCGGAGCCTCTCACCTGTTGGGCAGCGCGTTGAACATCAAGCCGCTGCTCTACCTGAACGAGGGGCACATTGAGGCCCTGGAGCGGGTGCGCACCAAGCGCAAGGCCGTGGAACGGATGCTGGACGTGATGGCGGAGCGGGCGGGAGACAAGCCCATCCACGCTGCTGTGATCCACGCCAATGCGCCGGACGAAGGCGCCAGGCTACAGAAGCAGGTCAGCAAGCGGTTCCCGCACGTCGAACTTTACCAGTCCGAACTCAGCCCGGTCATCGGCACCCACGTCGGGCCAGGCACGGTCGGGGTGGCGTTTTACACGGATGGACAGGGGAGCGGTACGCATGTCTGATTCGTGCCCTTTCCTGGAGAACGGCCTCGGCAAGCGGGGCCTGCTGTGCTGTGCGGCAGGCGTGAACTTTTACGCCGTAGGCCAGGCGTGCGAGCTTTGCCGCCTGTGTCCGCTTTCTGGCAACAGTTGGACGCCCACATGTGAATTCCTGGAGGTCTACACGTTTGTGCACAGGGAGGAAGACGAGCGGCGAATCGAGGTCAGGTTCGATTGCTGGTCCCCGGAAGGCAAGGCCACTCGACCTCGCTGTGCTACCTGCCCCGCTGCGGGCGCGCCGCTTCCCCAGGGAAATGAAACGCCGGAAGCGCAGTTTGTACAGACGGTCGCCAGAAATCCCCTGGGTACGATTCGTAGCGATGTCCACACGGTTAACCTGTAGGATAGATTAGACATATTGATGAGAGGCTGCCCCTCTCCAGGGATTGAAAGAGGAGATGAACCATGGCTCGATGGATTGAAAAAAGCTTTTTGTTTGGGTTGGGCGTTTTGACACTGACCCGCGACCGGGCGGTTCAATTTGTGAACAGGATGGTCGAAGAGGGAGAGGTCAAATTGGAAGAGGCTCCCGAAACCATTGACAGACTGGTGGCCCGGGGGAAGGAGGAGCGCGAGGAACTGCGCAAATTGGTGCGCGAGGAGCTTGATAAAGTGCGCGGCCACGCGCCTCTGGTTTCCCGCAAGGATTTCGAGGAGCTGAACCGGAAAATTGACAAATTGGCCGCCGAGGTTGAGGAGTTGACGGGCGAGAAGCCGAAGAAAAAGCAAACCGGTTGACCATCTCGACCGGAAAGGAATTGGTATAGATTGGAACGGATAGAATCACCGCCTCCCAAAGTCGGGCTGGCCCTCAGCGGGGGCGGCGCGCTGGGACTGGCTCACATCGGTGTGCTCAAAATCCTGGAACAGGAGAGCACACCGATTGATTATCTGGCCGGCACCAGCATGGGCGGCATCGTCGCGGCGGGATATGCATCCGGCCTGAGTCCTGCCTTTTTGGAGCAAGAGACGCTGCGCATGGCCAACCTGCGCGGCCTCTTGACCCTGGCCGACCCCTCGCTGCCCCGGCGCGGGTTCTTTGAAGGGCAAAAAGTGCGCGAGTATCTGATGGACCACCTGGGGGATCGCACCTTTGACGAACTGCGGGTCCCGCTGACGCTGGTCGCCTCAGACCTGAATAGCGGGCGGGAGGTGTTCCTGCGCGAGGGCCAGCTGGTGGACGCTGTGCGAGCCACCATCGCGCTTCCGGGCGTCTTTACCCCGGTGGAACGGGATGGGCAATTGCTCGTGGACGGCGGTCTCCTCGACAACCTCCCCGCCGACGCCGCGCGTCATATGGGCGCCGACATCGTCATCGCCGTGGATGCCGCCACCAAGAACGGCACCACGTCCTCGCTGGTCGAGGCGCTCCATCAACGTCGCTACGTCCCCAACGGGCTGGTGGATACGGTTGAAGTACTGTACCGCTCGCTGGGCGTGATGATGGTAGAGATCACCCGCCGTCGGCTGGCCGAGGCGCAGCCCGAGGTCATCATCCGGCCTGCCATCCCTCCCGGTGTGACGGCGTTCACGGGCTTTTCCCGCGCCGCCGAGATCATCGCCGCCGGAGAAAAAGCCGCGCTGGAGGCCCTGCCGCGTATCCAGGAACTGTTGGCCTCTCCTATGTCGGATACCCCTTGCCGTTCATTTGTGGTAGAATAGGGCGCAATGGCCCGATTGTCTGTCCGCACCGTCCGGCATCTCCCGCGCTACCGCCAGATCGCCCAGGTACTCATACATCACGGCCTCGGCGAGCTGGTGGATCTGTTGGGATTGCGTTCCTATCTGGCGCTGCCTCGACGGTTGGTACGCCGTCGACCTCCGGCAGACACTCCCCTGGGCGTTCCCAAAAGGCTGCGCCTGGCGATGGAGGAGCTTGGCCCCACTTTTGTCAAACTGGGCCAGGTACTCAGCACTCGCCCCGACCTGCTTCCCCCGGCCTATATCGCCGAATTGACCAAACTCCAGGATACAGTCCCCCCAGAGCCTTGGAAATCCATTCAAGCGCAAGTTGAGTCTGAGCTGGGAGCACCGTTGGAGGAACTGTTCACCACCTTCGATCCCGATCCCATCGCCGCTGCCTCGCTGTCTCAGGTACACAAGGCCATCCTGCCTGATGGTTCAGAGGTCGTCGTCAAGGTACAACGGCCAAACATTGAGACCACCATCAAGGTCGACCTGGAGATCATCACCGACGTGGCTCATCTGCTTCAGGAGCGCACGCCATTGGGCGAGATGTACGATCTCCCGGGGGTCGCCGAGGAGTTTTCCGCGACGCTCCAGGCCGAATTGGATTTTTACCGCGAGGGGCACAACGCCGACCGCTTTCGCGCCAACTTTGCCGACGAGCCTTATCTCTACATCCCGCAGATTCACTGGGAGTTCACCACGCATCGCGTGCTGACGATGGAGCGCATCCGTGGGATCAAGGTCGACAACATCGAGGCGCTGAACGCGGCGGGCTACGATCTCCACAGCGTCGCTCTGCACGTGGCCCACATGATTATCCAGGAAGTTCTGGAGGATGGTTTCTTCCACGCCGACCCCCATCCTGGCAACTTTGTCATCATGCCCGAAGAGGTCATCGGCGCGATGGACTTTGGGATGGTCGGTTACCTGAGCCGCCAGACGCGAACCGATCTGATCCGTCTCTACATCGCCGCCGTGCAGATGGATGAGGATGGCATTGTGAACCAGTTGATCCGCATGGGTATGGTCGGTGGCGTCATAGATCGGACAGGACTACGACGTGACGTGGCGCGATTGCTACGCAAATATCACGGGATGCCGCTAAAAGCCATACGGGCGCGCGAGGCGATCGAGGAGATCATGCCGATCGCCTTCCGCCATCACCTGCAACTGCCGGCGGAATTGTGGCTGCTGGGCAAGACGCTGGCCATGATGGAGGGCGTAGGGCTGAAACTCGCCCCCGACTTTGGCATCTTTGCCGTCTCGGAGCCTTATGTGCGGCGCTTTATGTGGCAACTGGTCTCCCCGCGCGCCTGGGGGCCGACGTTGCTCAAGGGAGCGGGCGATTGGACCGACCTGTTGAACCTGATCCCCCGCGTCGGCTCGCAACTCTTGACCCGCGTCGAGCGTGGGGAGCTGGAGCTTGCGCTCAACCACAAGGGCTTGGATCAGGCGCTGGTGCGGCTGGACCGGCTGGCGAATCGGCTCGCGCTGAGCATGCTGCTGGCCGCGCTCATCGTCGGGCTGGCCATGCTCGTGCCGGCCTTTAACCTGGCCGAGCAATGGGGGCTGGCGACGATCCTGGTCATCGCTGGCTTTGTCGGCGCCAGCCTGCTGGGATTGTGGCTCATCTTTTCCATCTGGCGCTCGCAGAGATGATGCCCGCCGCTCACGTGGAGGTAGTCACAATTGTCCCGACTCGTCCCACTCTTCCAGCAGCTTTTGATACGCCGGATCCTCGTACCGCTCCAGCAAGAACCACGGCGCGTAGGATGGCAACTCGCTGCCCGTCAGATGAGCGGCCAACAGCTCCCCCGCAGCGCAGCCGACCATAATGCCAAAGCCAGAGAGCGCGGCGATGATGTACGCGCCCTCGACGGGCAACGGGCCGATCAGGGGCCGGTTCTCGTGGGTCTTGGCATAGTAGCCGCTATCGACGGTCGGTTTGGGAAGTCTGTCGAAATAGGCTCGCAGGCCGGGGACCATCCGGGAGAGGCCCCGCAGTACGATCTCGGGATAGTGTGGATCCGATGGGGGCGGCGGCACGACGGGTTCCATCGTCTCGACGTCGTAGGTCCACAGCGTGAGCTGGGTCTGGCTGTCGGCGCCGCCTTCGACGATGCCGTGGGGGCCGGGCGGGAACGGTTCGAGCAGCCAGCGCGCCTCCTCCGACTCGGCCAGCGCGGCGCGCTCCTCCTCCGACCAGGGGAGTATCTGCGGATCGGCCCAGTAGTACAGGGGCGCGCTGCGCGACACCACGCCCAGGTGATCGTTGAAAGCGATCTTGGTGTGCAGTTCGCAGGAGATGGGCAGGTCAACTCCCACCATCCGCCCGACCTGCTTTGCAAAAGGGCCGGCGGCGTTGACAAAATTGCCCGCCGAGATCGTCTGCGAGCCGGCCTCATCGCTCAAGCGCACGGCGCGCACCCGCCCGCCGCTCACGTCCACCCCCTCCACGCGAGCGCACAGGAACTGGGCGCCACGCTCTCGCGCCTGCTCCAGCAGATACATGCCCAACTGTTGCGCGCTTATCCGGCCGCACCGCCGGGTGTGCAGCGCGGCCACCACGCGCTCGGTGAGAAACGGAAAATGCTCCAGGATCAGGGCGGGGTCGAGAATCAAGTCCGCGCCGGTCGGCAGCCCCTCGAAACCTTCGGGCGGGGCAGGGACGTAGGTCGGATCGCCCGGCTGGTCAGTATGGACATGCAAGGGACCCGCCCCCAGCGAGCACGACTCCTCCGCGACTCGGCGAAAATCCGGGATGCGGGCGGGATCGCCGGTGACAAAGAGATAGCCCCGCCGATTGAGGTGGAAGACGTTGCCCGTCTCGCGGGCCAACTCCTCCATGATGTCAATGCTGCGGTTCGACAGGCGGACCATCGCGTCGCCCGGCCCAGGCCACCAGTTGCGATAGCACTCGGTAGATTTGTCGCTCGTCAAGCTGAGCGGGGGGCGCTCGTCTACCAGGATCACGTCCTCGACGCCGCGCCGCACGGCCAAATGATACGCAGCGCTGATCCCCGCGATCCCAGCGCCACAGATAACAACGTCAGCGGTCAGAGTGGTCATTGTTTCTCCTATGTTGTACTTGGCGCAAGATTACCTCGGATATGGAAATACACGATAATCACTGGAGGCCAAGAAGGAACTGTTTGTCTCGGTTGGCGGCTGAACATCGTGTATTTCTACATCCGTGGTACCCCTTCCGCCCAACAGTATACACCGATCGCGCCCCCTGCACCAGAATCTCCAGTCCCCACAATGCAACTTCTTTAGCCCGAAATGCGTATTTAAGTTAAGGAGGTAAACAAAAATGAAACTACTTGTTCGTTGGGTCATCACCAGTCTGGCGCTATTTGCAGCGGCCTGGCTCGTGCCGGGCATTGTGGTGGAAGGGAACGGCTGGGGCGTCTATGCGGCGATGGCCATCATCCTGGGATTGGTCAACGCCATCGTGCGCCCACTGCTCAAGCTCATGACCTGCCCGCTGATCATTCTCACGCTGGGGCTTTTCGTCCTGGTCATCAACGGCCTCACGCTGTGGCTCTCCTCGACCATCGCCGTCAACTGGTTCGACGTCGGCTTTTACGTGGACGGTTTCTGGTCGGCTTTCTGGGGCGCGCTCATCGTCAGCGTCGTCTCGGTCGTGCTCTCGGCGCTGGTCAAAGACGACGAGGAAAACAGACCCAGTCACACGAGGAGAAAAAAGCATGACTGACAATCGCAAGTTACGGCGGCAAAATGGGATCGTGGCCGGCGTCTGCGGCGGATTGGGAGCGTTCTTTGGCATCAGTGCGGGATGGTTCCGCCTGGCGTTCCTGATCCTGATGATCCCAGGCGGCCTGCCGGGCCTGGTGCCCTACTTGCTGCTCTGGCTCATCATCCCCCGAAAGCGGTGGTGATAATAGGCGCGACCAGATTGCCAACATCATCAGGTGTGTTACAATCAAGCGGGAAGCATTGAGAGGCGCACTCGGCACGTTGTGCGGCGATTCCTGGGAAATCGGATCGAGAGTTTTGAGGTTATGAGGACGATACCGCTGCCTGACGTGATTATCATATTGCTTGGCGTTGTCGCTATGTATACGCCGCGGTTTCAATTGGCAAAGAGCAAGAAACTGGGCGAATGGGAGTTGGGTAGAACGTATCCTGAATATCAGTGGGTGAGACGGGGGTTCATTAGCCTTTACGTTTGTTGGCTCTTGCTCGTGTTAATCGCATTTCTCTCCATTCTACCCATAACCGGAAGCAGAGTACAAAGTTCTTGTGTTATTGGGGGCTTGCTCGCAAGTATAGGGCTTTTCTTGGGCTCGTTTGCTATGCTCACAAAGGTTTGCCTTGTTCCGATGCGTATTCCACGGCTGTTATTTGTTGTGGGCGACACGGCATATCGAGCTGGTCGATTTCAGGTTGTGTGGAGTGTGATGGTTATCGTTGTCGTTTGTGTCGTAGCATTTCTTAGCAGGTGATGGACCATCACCAATACCAGGAAAAACTACAATGCAGACAAAATCAAAGACCGCATCGGGTATGACAGTAAAAACCCTCGTTCCTTTCCTGGCACTCGCCTTTGGCCTGACCTGGGGGATAGCTGTCCTGTTCATCCTATTCGCCAACCAGCTTGTCGCCATCTTTGGCGAGATGGGTATGAGCAACCCGCTATTCATCCTCGCCGTGTATTCACCTGGCTTTGCCGGTGTGTTCCTGGTCTGGTGGCATTACGGATTCAAAGGTTTGGGCAGTTTCCTCCGGCGTCTGACCCTGTGGCGCGCCTCCAGGCTGTGGTGGTTGTTCCTCATCCTGGGCATTCCCGCAATCGTCTACGCCGGGGCCGCGGTGAAAGGGTCAATTCGCGACCCGTTTCCCTTCTCCCCCTGGCACCAGGTATTTCCGGCGCTGGCGACGGCCCTGTTTCTCGGTCCCATCGAGGAGTTTGGCTGGCGCGGACTCGCCCTGCCTCTGTTACAGCGCAGATACGCTCCATTCTGGGCTGGTCTGATCCTCGGCGTCATCTGGGCGGTCTGGCACATCCCCGCTTTCGTTATCGGCGGGACGCCCCAGAGCGCCTGGTCTTTTGTCCCCTACTTTGCTGGCGTCGTGGCCGTTTCCGTCATCCTGACACCGATGTTCAACAATGCCCGCGGCAGCCTCCTGATCGCTGTCCTGTACCACTTCCAGATGATGAATCCCGTGTGGCCCGATGCCCAACCCTGGGACAACCTCTTGTTTGTCACCGCTGCCGTCATCATCGTCTGGCTGAACCGGGGCACGATGTTCCAACGCGGTTCCGGCGTTACCGATGTCCTTATACCGGAACAGAGTGATGTGGTTTGACTCAACTCAATGACTTTAGAATCACCATGAACTCCGTTTACCCAGAAGGACGAAAATGTAACGGCTCTGGCTCTATTTTGGGAGAAGATTGTTCAGCAAGGTCTCCGGCCGTAGCTAGGCATACTCGGTCGGGCGACGTCCCGTAGGAACCACCGCCACTACGGGGAGACCTCGCCCAACGGTAGGGCTATTTTCAGAGGAGTCACCATGAACTCGGTTCACCCAGAAGGACGAAAATGTAGGGCGGTTTTGCTAACCGCCATTGAGTCGGATAGCAAATCCGACCTACAGAGTTATTTTCAGGGGAGACAACGGAGACAAGTCAACTTCAACCGGCAGGGGAGACGTTGATTAGACAAACAAACTCCCGCTGGCAGGCAATACAGAATCCAGCGGGAGCGATCAGATGAGGCGTAATTGTGGCCCCTGCACCAAATCAGCGAACAATCTCCGCCAGCGCAGCCGGTGTGTAAGGTTTGAGCAACACATCCTGAGCGCCAAGCTGCATCAGCTTCATCGTCCGTTCCACCCGCAGGCTGGAGGCGACGACGGTGGTTTTATCGCTCGCGCCAGCTGCTTTCAACTCCTTCAACACCTCCGTGCTGCCAGTGGTTTCCAGCGCGTCGTCCAGCAGAACGAGGTCGAATATGGCCGGGTCAACCTCCCCATCCGCCGAGCGGACCACGGTGTTTCCGGCGTTTCTCAGCGTCGTCTCGACAAAGCGGCTCCACCCATCGCCGTCGTCAATGAGCAGAATGGACTTGTCGGCCGGCAACTCGGCGGGTGAGAGAGAGCCGTCAAACACGGGAAGCAATAACTCAAACACCGCTCCACCGTCGGGAGCGTTGGCAGCCGATACCTGGCCATCCATTTGCTGGAGAATCTGCAACGTGGCAGACAGGCCAAGCCCGGCGTGCTTGGCCCCTTTGGTGGTGTAAAAGGCGGCCCATATTTTGTCCAAATCCTCCTCCGGGATACCCGCGCCGCTGTCGGCGATGCGCACGGCAACGAAGCGCCCATCCTCGGTCGGAGCGACTTCTACGGCAATCTGTTGCTCGTCGGCTCCTTCCATCGCCTCCAACCCGTTTCTCAGGACGTAGCCCAAGGCACGCCTCAGTTGGGTGGTATCCGCCAGCGCCAGGGGTAGATCGGGGGCGACGGTGTAGCTAATCGTATCCGCCGGAACCCCCAGCGTCACCGCCGCGTCCTTGACCACGTCGTCCAGCATCGCCGGGCGGGGTTTTTCCTCGCGGGCCGGACCGATCAGGTGTTCTTGTACAGAAACGATCAGCCGGGCGCTATCGGCAATCAGCGTCAAGTCTTCGCGCATGGACTCGAGCAGGTCGGGGTCTGCCTGAGGCAGACGCTCCAGATCGTTCTGCAACCGGTCAACGCCGCTCGAGATGGGCAGCGCCTTGTTGCCGATCCAGTGAATCGCCTCGATGGTGGCAGTGGCGATGGCCTCAAAGGTCTTGGTGCGCACCAGCTCGGCGTGGGCGGCCTCCAGCTCCTTGAGCAGCCGGGCGTTGTTGATGGCGACCGCCAGTTGATCGGCCATCGTTTGCAGGCTGGTGATGTCGTCGTCGTTGAAAGCGGCTTCCTTGGTGCTCTGCACCGTCAGCGCGCCGATGGTCTCGTTCCCTACGAGCAGCGGCAGGGCCATCTCGGAGCGCGTGTCGGGCAGGTGGGGGTTCTTGAAGTGAACCGGTTCCTCGCCCACGTCCAGGGCGATGAGCGCCTGGCGCCGTCCGGTGGCGGCGCCGATCATCGACTGGCCGCCGACCTTGAGCCTGTGCTCCTGGGCGACCATGGCAGCGCCGGCCTCTCCCCGGCCGGTGCGCAACACGGCCCATTCCTTTGTTTCGTCAATCAAGAAGACGCCGGCGTAATAAAAGCCGTACACGTCGCAGATGATGTCGACCGCCTTACTCAGCAGTTCGTCCAGGTCGAGGATAGAGGTGACGTCGTACCCCACCTGGGCGGCCGCCTCCAACAACCGCGCGCGACGCTGAGCCTGTGCCAGCAAGCTTTGATTTTGAGCGTGGAGCCGGGCGTTGTGAATCGCGATAGCGAGCTGATCGGCCATGGCTTGCAGGCTGGTGATGTCGTCGTCGCTGAAGGCGGCTTCCTCGGTGCTCTGCACCGTCAGCGCGCCGATGACGCGGACGCCTCCGTCCGCGTCGCCCACGAGCAACGGCAGGGCCATCTCGGAGCGCGTATCGGGCAGGTGGGGGTTCTTGAAGTGAACGGGTTCCTCGCCCACGTCCAGGGCGATGAGCGCCCGGCGCTGGCCGGTGGCGGCGCCGATCATGGAGAGGCCGCCCACCTTGAGTTTGTGCTCCTCGGCGATCATCGTGGCGCCGGCCTCACCTCGACCGGCGCGCAGCACTGCCCACCCGTTGTCCGATCTGTCTTGGGAACCGACCTCGTCAATCAAGAACACACCGGCGTAATAAAAACCATACGCATCGCAGATAATGTCAACGGCCTGGTTCAACAGTTGCTCCAGGTCCAGGATCGACGTGATGTTGTGACTCACCTGAGCCGCAGCTTGCAGGAGAGTGGCGCGGCGTTCGGCTAGCCTTGTGTTGTTTTCCATAATCATACACCCTCGTTTCGTTCATTGATGATATCGTTCACGATCTCGACCAACTCGGCCTCGCGCCCTTTGACAAAGTAGGTCCGCGCGCCGCGCGCAACCGCCTCTTTGGCCCGGCCCACCTCGTCGAAAGCGGTAAGCACGACGATGGGCAAGGCGGTATCCATTTCCAGGAGCCTGCTCAATAATTCGAGACCGGCATTGGGATCGTGCTGGCCTTTCAAGTTGGGCATGTGTAAATCCAGAATGGCGACATCAAACGGTTTGCCATCGGTCAGAGCTGCTTCGAACAAAGAGAGGCCGGTGCTTGTATCCTGAGCCGTCTCAATGTCAAAGCCAGCTCTCAGTAACGTCTTTTCTATGCTGCGTAGGACGAGCCGCTCATCGTCCACCAGCAGGATCTTTTCATCCATCAGTCACATCCTTTCAAGTTGTCCATTGCTCACCGCCTTGGGAACTGTGCAAGGTATCATGCCCAAGGAGCGGAGCCTGGTTCATGCATGCTAGTATAGTGTAGCCGAATTTGGCCGAGATGTCGGTTACAGTTGCGTTGCAATTTCCTAACGGATAGGGGAAAAAGGTTACGAGGCCAAGATCACTTGAATACGGCACCACATATTGATACCAACGAAGTACCCTTTTCGTCGGCAGGACAATGTTCGTAGGAGATCAGTTTTCCCTCGACCGGATCCAGGAGGCGTAGCGCCAGGTAGATGGGAGGCAGCCCGCACACATTGCGCCGGTCGCCGTCCCGCTTGAGCGCGGCGTAGAATCCCTGCCCATCGCCCGCGCACATCCGCTCGATCAATTCCTCGTCGGCCGTTTGCAGCCGGGCGCGTCCTGCCCAATCGAGGGGCTGGCCGCCAAAGGCCGGGCCGACGTGCGAGAGATCGCCCGCCGCCACGACGAGCGTTCGACGCTCGGCCATCGTCTGTCTGAGTGTCTCGATCAGTGCCGCGATGACCGGGTCGTCTTCCAATGCTTCCTCGCCGCGCAGAAAATGGCCGAACGAACCGCACAGGATCGGCAGCAGTTCGCACGGCTGCCCCTCGCGAATGTGGTGCAGCCAGCCCGCGGCCAGTTCGATGGAGTGCTCGCTGCGGTGATGGAGTTCGTCGGCAAAGGCCGCCTCTGGCCCCATCGCCTGGGCCAGCGCGTCCACGATCTCCTGTTCTGTCGGCAGGACGCCGAAGGGTGTGGCATAGTGCTGGCGCGTCAACGTCAAACTACCGTCGCCCCCAAAGTGGTCGGTGCCCAGCAGCACGACCAACTCAGCCGCCTTAACCGTCTCCGCCGCGCGCTTCCAGACGCTGGCATAGACCAACCCGCCGCGCGCATAGTCAATGTGTGGGCTGACCAGGCCGCGCCCCCCGTTCAGGTCAGGATGCCCATCCTCTACCTGGTCGAGATAACCTTGCAGCAGGCGGCGCAATGCATCCGTCTCGGCCGGGTACGATTTTCCGGCCAGGTTTGGCGGTCGAAAGGGAGCCTGACGGTACTCGGCCCGTGCGCTCTCTCGCGCCTGAGTGAAGCGCTCATTATCCAGCAGAAATGCCTCATCGAACGTGGCCAGGAGTTGCTCCAGGATGCCCGGCCCGACTCGCAGGCCGAATCGAACGGCGAACGCCGCGCACAACCCTCCGACGTCTCGCGTCCCATCGCACAGCATCAGCACAGGAGCCAATTGTTGGGGGATGACGACCGATCCTGCGGCCAGTTGCAGCGGGTCGCGCAGCAGGATAGACGGGCGACCGCCGTGGACGATCGGGCGAGCGTCCACGGCGCGCAATTTGGGTAGTTGGTTGTTGGTCATTTACCAACCATACCACAGAAAGCAGCCTGGCACAAGTCTTGCTAGACCCGCTTGGGCAATCTCTGGATTTATGTCAATCCGGCCTCGCGCAATGCGCCAACCAGACTCTCTCTGCTCGGTGCCAGCCCCACGAACTTGACCAAGTCGCCGACGACCATCGCGGGGGCGTTGTTGATGGCGTATTCTTCCCATTCCTTGTCGCCGGGGCCAGTGTGGTAGACGATCTCGATCTGCTCGCCGTACTCGGCCTCGACCTCTTTCAACAGCCGCTTGACCGCCACGCCGCCGGAGCATGGCGGCACCGACACGAATATTTCGATCCTTATTGTAGACATAGCCCACCCTCTCGCAATGCGTTGTTGAGCGTCGCTTCACTGGGACACATCCCCTCGATGCGGATGGTTCCGTTCACCACCGCCGCCGGGACGCAGAATAGATTGTACTCTTCGAATTTATCCAGCGCCGCAGCGCCTTCGTAGATGGCAAGTTCTAGCTCACCCTCGTATCTGGTCGCGACCCGCTGCGCCAGTTCGATGATGGCGACGCAGCCCGGGCAGGGGGGATCGCCGCTAAAGATCTCCAATTTGACCATCGTTAACCCTCCAGCTTCTTTTCGATGATGGGTACGAGTTTCCCGGCTGGCACAACTTTGCCAGCACCGACCACCTCCTTGCCGACGACGACCATCGGTGTCGTCATCAGACCGTACGGCTCGGCTTCTGGTCCCATGGCGTCGAGTTTGAGCACCTCGACCTGTCCGGGAAATTGTTCCGCTGCTTTTTTCGCCTGCGCCTCGGCGCGTTTGCAACTGGCGCACGGGGGCGTGGTGCCAAAGACCTTGATTTGAAGCATGATGAACCTCCTATTGCGTATTTCGTTTAACGAACGAACCAACCAAAAATCAGTCCAGCCAGAGTGCTGAAAATTGTCACCAGGACGACGTACACAGCCGTCTTTTTTCTACCGATGACCGAGTTGGTGATGAGAATGGACTGCAAGCTCAACTCTGGGTCGGCCAGTAGATAGGCGAGCAGCGGACCGCGATGCATTCCCAGGGAGAGGAACGTCTGCGCAATGGGCACTTCGACCAGCGTGGGAAAGTACATAAAGACGCCGAATAGCACGCCGACCAGGTTCGCCCACACCGTGTTGCTCCCGGCGATAGATTCGATCCAGGTCGCGGGAACGATAGCGCGCGCCATCCCGGCCAGGAAAACACCGACGATCAGCAAAGGGATAATCTGTTTGACAAAGCGCCACATCTCCCACAGCCAATCCTGGATGTCGTACACGTCAAACGTTTGGGCCGCCATCCACCAGACGGCGGCGATGAGCGCGATCTCGGCGATCAGTTTGCCGGTGATGCCCACATTCAGGCCTTCTTCCACTGCCACGACCTTGAAAGAAGCCACGAGCAACGTCGCCGTAACCAACCCCAGCGCCGCATAGGTCCAGGTGTTGAATCCCTCGTCTATATCATTCAACCCCAGCCAGGCGGTGATCGCAATGAGGAGCAGCAAGCCGATCAAGAACACCCCGTGGACGCTCACCCCCTCGATGCCCAGCGCGGGGTTCGGCGGCACGATACTGTCCAGCCAGCCTTGAAGCGTACTCGCCCACGCCCCAGGGAGTGTGAACGTTGCGTAACTGTCCGTCAGCAGCCCTGCCTGGAGCGTACCGGCGATCAGCACGCCCAGCAGCAGCGCAAAGAAAAGCCAGGTGTGCCCCGACATCGTTGTCCCTTGAGCAAGGGCGCGTCCGCCGTTAGTGGCGTCGTTGTGCGCCTCATCGTCCGCGCGGAAAAACCAGGCCATCAGCAGCCCAATACCAGCGCCGAACACGAGGGAAAGCAAGATGCGGGCCAGCGCGATGTCCATCCCGATCTGCACGCCGGTGAACGAGATCGCCAGGATATTGACCGCTGGCCCGACGAACAGGAACGTGATCGCCGGTCCCAGGCCCGCGCCTTTCTTATAGATGCTGGCAAAGAGTGGCATGATAGTGCAGGAGCAAACCGCCAGCGCAAACCCACCCACCGCCGCCGCCGGATACGAGATCCACTTGGGAGCGTCCCGCCCCAGATATTTGGTAATAGCCTCCTTGGGGATCAGCGCGGCCAGCGCGCCAGCGATGAAAAAAGCCGGAAGCAGGCACAGCAGTACGTGGGCCGCCAGATAGGCTGCCAGACTGCCCAGTCCGGTTTGCAGCAGTGTTGCAAGATACTCCCAGATGTTCAAGTTTTACCTCCGTGATGTGTAAGTATATGCATTCTCTTGCATATTTATGCGCAAAAAAATTCCCGCTCACGAGTTGCCGGAAATGCATTTAGGGCATGGACACGCCGCCGGAGCCGTGCGCTTGCCTCTAGGCCCCAGGAGCACTTGGAGAAGCTCCTCTACCCGCTGATCGCTCAGCTCGTAGTAGACGAACAGCCCATCCTTGTGATCCGTGATTACATCGGCCTCCCTCAACACCCGCAACTGCTGGGAGACGTAAGCCTGTGGTCTATTTAGGACCGCCTGCAAGTGGCATACGCAAGCATCATCTCGTCGCAGTTCATCCAAGATACGCAACCGGGCTGGATGAGAGAGCAAGTGGAACAGTTGAGATGTTTGATGGTATTGATTCTTCATGTCCAAAGCTTAAGTATATGCATCAAATTGCATATAGTATACAGTCAAAGGTTATTTCTGTCAAGAAGCTAGCATCACCCTTGCACGCACTTTAACAACTGCATAACTAGAATTGACGACAGGCCAGGTCGTGGTACACTACAGGCCATCCATTGACGAGGAGGTAGCGATGAACCATCCCCCGGCCGTA
>Ga0180434_10004548_pt1 | contig 16816 bp, 12 predicted proteins | sample SS_ome_7_FD_132453 | JGI IMG/M metagenome (GOLD analysis project Ga0180434, IMG submission 132453) | Hypersaline lake sediment archaeal communities from the Salton Sea, California, USA - SS_1_D_2 metaG | ecosystem: Environmental > Aquatic > Non-marine Saline and Alkaline > Hypersaline >...
ATGCAGGATGTGGCCTGGGAGACGGGTGATATCGATGCCGGAATGATTACCTTCGGAATGTGCGGCGGCCTGATCAATGATATTCCGAGTTGCGAGGAATTGGTCTCAAACATTGTGAGGGAAGCCGAGCAGATCATTACCGGGCGTCTCGCCTCCATCGTGGCCGGCAAAGGGGACGTTGTTTAATTCGTTACCTCTATTTCCCCTTGAAGGCGGGTTTTCGCTTCTCCATGAAGGCCAGGGGCCCTTCGACGGAGTCTTCGGACTGGAAGACGGGCGTGGACAGGTCGAGCTCGTGCTCGTAGGCCTCCTTGAGGGGCATGCTCAGGCATTCCAGGGCCGACCGCTTGATGGCGCTGACCGCCACCGGACCGTTTTCCGCAATCCGCCTGGCGAAACGATCGGCCGTTGCCATCAACTCGTCGTGGGGCACCACGTAGTTCACCAGCCCGATCCGGTACGCCTCCTGGGCGTCCATCTTGTCGCCGGTCAGAAGAATCTCCATGGCATTGCAGCGCGAAAGCTCCCGGGGCAACCGCACCGTGGACCCCCCGAAAGGGAACAGTCCCCACCGGACTTCCTGGAGGGCAAAAGCGGCCCTTTCCGATGCGATCCGGATATCCATCCCGCAGAGCATCTCCAACCCGCCGGCGATACAGTAGCCGTTTATGGCCGCCACCACAGGTTTCCAGAGCTCGAAGTCCCTGAGCATGGCCGCTTGAAACATCTCCCCCATCTCACCCTTCAGCAACCCGGCCACGCCATCCGGTGAACCCGTGATCTGCGGGATCAAGGATCCGAGGTCTGCCCCCGCACAGAAAGACTTGTCCACCCCGGTGATGATGGCCACGCGCATGGAGTCATCATCCCGAAAATCCATCCATGCCTTTGCCAGCGCCTCCACGTGTTCCAGATCCATGGCGTTGCGGGCCTCGGGCCGGTTGAACGTGATGGTTTCGATATGGTCTTTCTTCTGAACCTCGATCGTCATGATTGCCTCCTTGGACGGAACTTGGGCAGGGAGATCTCCGGCGTGATTTCCTCGAACAGGACCTCCACCGGCATCCCGACACGAACGTCTTCCGGGTTCACATCCACGATGTTGCTGAGCATCCGGCAACCCTCATCGATGTCGATCAAGCCCACCGTGTAGGGAGCATCCTTTTCAAAGGCCGCGGCAGGGGGACGGTGGATGACCGTGAAGGAGTAAACGGTCCCCTTCCCTTTCGACTCGACCCATTCGAGTTGGTCGGAGAGACACCCCCTGCAGTGGGCCTGGGGGAAGAACTGGCGATCGCCGCAATCCGGGCAGCGTTGTATGAGCAGTCTGTTTTGCTTCGTCGCTTCCCAGAAGGGCCGGGTCACATGATCCGGTTCCGGCACGGGTTTCTTGTAGGCTTCCATGTCTTCCCCTCAATCCGTTCCAAGAATCAGTGCGGTGTGGGATGAAAAGTGCCCGCCCAGTCCGTTGATCAGACCTGCCCCGGCACCCTTCACCTGCCTATTCCCTTCCACCTCACCCCGGAGCTGCTTGACGGCCTCGATGATGTGGAAAATCCCCGAAGGCGTCCCGGGGTGACAGTGTGCGTGGCAACCCCCGTGGGTCACGATCGGTATTTCGCCGCCGATTTCGATCCTCTCTCCCCCCTCCACGAACCTGCCCCCTTCCCCCTTTTCGCAGAAGCCGAAATCCTCGAGGAACAGAATGGGGGTGATGGAGAAGCAGTCATAGAACTCAGCAAAATCAATGTCCTTCGGTCCGAGGCCGGACATGGCGTAGGCCTGGCGGCCGGCATCGACCGCTCCGGTGCGAATCAAGTCGCCCACAAGGGACACGTGCTCCCGCAAGGTCCGGGCGCCCGCGCCTAACAGGAGCACCGGGTTCTTCTTCAGATCCCTTGCCCTTTCCAGGCTCGTCACAATGAACGCACCTCCCCCGTCCGAGATGATCGAGCACATGGCCTTGGAGAGGGGCCAGGAAATCATCTTCGAGGCAAGGACCTCGTCGATGGTCCGCGGTGTTCGCTTCTGGGCAGTGGGGTGCATGGCAGCGTGTTTCCTTACACTCACTGCCACCTGGGCCAATTGCTCCCGGGTCGTTCCATACTCGTGCATGTGCCGGGCGGCGGCAAGGGCGTATGCGCTGATCAGGGTAGGCCCGTAGGGAACCTCGAACTGATCGTGGCCGATCCTCGACAGCAGGTCGGTCACCCCCTCGACGGACATGCCCATCAACTTTTCATAACCCACAAAGGACCGGATCGAGTCGGCCGCGGCGATGAGCACCACGTCCGCCATGCCGCAGTGGATCGCATTGGCGGCGCTGATCACCAACTGGATCTGGGTGGCGCCGCCTATGTGCATGGAGGTCGTGAACCGGGGCTGGACGCCGAGGTATTCGGACAGCAGAACGCTGTGCATGATCTCCATGGGGTTCGTAATGCCGGCCGTAAGTACCCCGTCGATGTCCCCCTTGTCCAACCCGCAGTCCTCCAGGGCGGCCTTGGTGGCATCGGCATGCAACTGCATGGGGTTCTTGTGGGGCACTGTCCCGATCTCACTCTCCCCGATCCCCACGATGGCCACTTGTCCACTCCAGCTCTTACGCATTCGACTTCCCCCTCAAAGTCCCATCGTCCGGCCCACGACCTCCTTCATGACCTCGGTGGCTCCGCCGCCGATGGTGGCGAGCCGGGCATCCCTGTAAGCCCTCTCGATGCCGTATTCGGTCGTGTACCCATAACCGCCGTGGAGCTGAATGCACTCGTTGATCACCCGGAGGGCCATCTCGGTGGAAACGATCTTCGCGATCGAAACCTCCTGTGCCGGGTTCCGGTCTTGGTCGAAGAGCCACGCACAGTAGTAGACATATTGCCTGGCCGCCTCGACCTCGCAGATCATGTCCACGATCTTGTGCCGGGTGACCTGGAACTTGCCGAGAGGCCTGCCGAAGACCTCCCGCTCCTGGACGTACTTGATCGTCTTCTCCAGCACCAGGGCGGCACCGGCCATGGCACCTATGGCTGCCACGAGTCGTTCCCCCTGAAAGTTGATCATGACCTCGAGGAACCCCTTGTTCTCCTCGCCCAGAAGCTTGTCCTTGGGAATCCGTATGTCCTCAAAGGAGAGCTCGGCTGTATCCGAAGGGTGCATCCCCATCTTGTCGATCTTGCGGCTCACCGAGAAGCCCGGGAGGTTCGTATCGAGGAGGAAGAGGCTGATCCCGTTGTACCCGAGTTCCGGCGCTGTCTTTGCCGCAAGGATGACCACGTCGGCCCGGGCGCCGTTCGTGATGAAGGTCTTGGAGCCGTTGATCACGTAGTGGTCGCCGTCTTTTCGTGCCGTGGTCTTCATGGCGGCCACATCGGAGCCGGCGTTCGGCTCGGTGATGCCCAGGGCGCAGATCTTTTCGCCCTTGATGATCGGCACGAGGTATTCCTGCCTCTGTTCCTCGGTCCCTACGATATCTATCGGCGGGGAGGCCATGTCGGCTTGCACCATGAGGGCCATGTTCACGCCGCCGGACTGAGAGCGAGGGAGTTCCTCGCAGAAGACCACCTTGTAGAAATAGTCGCACGCGGACCCGCCCACATCCTCCGGGTAGGTAATACCCAGGAAGCCCATCTCCCCTGTTCGCTTGAAGACCCAGTCCGGGAAGTCTTTCTTCTCCTCCCACTCCTCCGAATAAGGGGCCAGTTCCTTCTCCATGAAGGATCTCACGGTCTTCCGAAAAATCTCGTGCTCTTCCTTGAACCACGGGCTCTTCATGTTCGGTTCCCTCCCTGGCTGTTTCCGGGTTGTTCAGGGGAAAAGACCCTTTCCGTGGGGGGAAGGATATACCGGAAGAGCGTTTTCTGGCAAGCAGATAGGGACAATGCGCCGCCCCCACGAGCATACGGACAGCTCTCAGGCACGTGACCTGGATGAGGGCGGGTTATCGTAGAGCCCTCGGCAACTGTGATGCTTACGTGGAAAAGAAGAGGTTACCCTTCCAACAGTCAACTACCTCCCGGGCTCAACAACGGGATTCCTCGATTCACACGGAACCCCGGTGGCACACAGACCGCAGCCATAAATGAAGATGTGGTAGTTCTTGAGGCAGTACTTGAGTGACGACGCCACCTTTTCGTAGCATTTTTCCTTGTCATGGGCGTTCTCTTCGGTGATGGCGTCCACCGGACACCGGCTCATGCATTTCAGACATTTCTTGCCCTGGTAATGAAGGCAATAGGCGTGGATGTCCTCGGGCCTTTGCCGGTTGGGGGAAAGCTTCAGGTTGACCACGAAGCTTGCGGCCCGATGGGCGCAACCTTTCTCGGTAATGAAGAAGTCGTGCATGCCGAAGGTCCCCAGGCCCGCAGCATAGGCCATGTGGCGGTGGGACCAGGGGGACGCCCATCCCACATTCGGATACCGCTTCTTGTTGAACATGGGCGTCACATCCGGGGCGACGGCCAGAACCCCTTTGCCCATCAGGTCGGTTACGATCTCCCGGACAACGATCTGGCTGAAGATCTCTCCGGTCAGCCGGGTCTGGGCCCAGCGTTCCGAGGCCCAATCTGTCTGTTGCGCATTTTCTTTCTTTGTCACCCGGGTGATGGGCATGACATAGGAGACTACGGAAAGGTCCGCTGCTTCCGGCACCGGGACACCGTTGTTTTCCGCCTGCCATTTCATGATCTCATAGGGCGTAAAATGGTGGGGTCCGATGATCTTCTTGTATTCGGAAAGCAGGGGATCGTCGCCACGGACAAACCCGATCAGTGGCTCGTCGAATATCCTCTCTCCGTAGAACGGGTATTCAAGGGTGCCATAAGGGTGGTTGGCGATCTTGTCCTTGATAGTTTCGATGAACCACGCTTCATTCAATTCCGGGGCATCCGGGCCGGGTGTGTAAGTGGTATTCAACTTGGGCTGCTTTGGGAATCCTTTCCCTTTCATCTCCCCGATGGAGCTCTTGATGCCTGCGATGTCCGTAATCATGGGAAACCGGCGGTATCGATTCTTCATCTTACGGCGTTCCCTCATTCATGAACCTCCCTCTATTCACTTCCCGTCTTGATCATCGTTACCGTGTCCCTGGAGTCAAACCTACCGATTTTCTTCCGTCCAATCAACTTCCGCCTTGCCGGAGAGATTGCTCTTGCGTGTCAAAGTCTCTGCTCCGTCCTCTGGATCACCGAATCCTGCAGCCCCTTGCTCAGGTCCACGAAATAGGCACTGTAGCCGGCGACACGGACGAGCAGGTCCGGGTGTTTGTCCGGTTCCTCCTGGGCCTCGATCAGGGTCTCCTTGTCCACGATGTTGAATTGAACCTGGCTGATGTCGAGCTCGCCCCAGGCGCGGAGGTACTGTATGAAGATCTTCTTCTTGTCCCCCTCCAGCGCCGAGGGATGAAACTTCTGGTTGAGCAGGTGGAGGAACGTCCTGGACGTATCGATGCACGAAGCCGATTTCAGAACGGCCGTGGGACCTCTCTTGTCCGCGCCGAGGGTGGGCGCCAGGGTCGAGTCGGCGAACGCCTGGCCCGCGTATCTGCCGTCGGGAGTTGCCGGGACGGTTGCTCCCATCGCGTAATTCGCCGAGATTCCGCTCCCATCGCCTCGGCAGGGAACGCCGAAGCGGTTGGTGAACTCGGCCATGGCCGCTGCGGTCCTGTGCTGGACCTCTGCCGCAAGTGTATCGGCATAGGGGTCGTCGTTGCCGTACTTGGGGGCGTTCAGCATGAGTTGCCTGGTCTTCTCGTGCCCTTCCCAGTTCTCCTGGAGTGCCTGTAAGAGCCCCTTCATGGATACCCGTTGATCGTCAAAGATATTCTTCTTGATGGCGGCAATGGAGTCGGATACATTCGTTGGCCCGAGGGTCACGCAGAAGTCAGAGACCTGGGAGGGATACCCCCATTTGCGGGAATCCTTGCCCTGCTCGATACAGCCGTCGAGAAGGGCCGAATAGAAAGGCCGGGGCAGGTACTTCTCGTAGAGCGACATGCTGACGTTCTCGATCTTCACCAGCCTCTCGATGAAGAAACGGACCTGCTCGAGGTAGGCCTCCATCACATCATCGGCCGATGTAAAGGTCAGCGGGTCCGGAGTCGGCGCGCCGACCTGTTTTCCGGTAACCGGGTGTTTGCCCTGGTTCAGGGCATAGGACAGGGCCCCGGGCAGGGCGATGGCCCCGTACACCCGCCGGGCCACGTTCTTGCCCGGGATCTCAATGTAGACGCAACCGGAGACCGCATAATTCCTGGCATCTTCCGGGTGGACATTCCAGCTTTCGAGTGCGGGAACCATGGCCCGGTCGTTGATGAAAGAAGGATACCCCATTCCGGTCGCAACGACGTCCAGGGCCTTGGAGAGCAGCTCATCCGGAGTGCCGTCGTGAACCCTCAGACAGATGGACGGTTCGAGCGACATCAGCCCCTTTGCGGTTTCCAGAACCAGGTAGGTCATCTCGTTGGTAACGTCCAGGCCCTTATCGTCCGTGCCTCCCAACGTGATCGCCTGCAGAGAGGCGACCCCGCCGTAGACCGACGAAAGGGTCGGGGAGTAGACAAGGCCCAGCTCGTGGAACTTGACCCACAGCAGTTGCAGCATCTCCAGGGCCTCTTCACGGGTGATGCGACCGTCTCTCAGGTCCGCCTCCAGGTAAGGGCCGAAGACCTTGTCGAAGCGGACGCCGATGCCCAGGGTCGAGTACTCGATATAACGTACGATGTGAATGAAGAAGAAGGACTGGAGCGCCTCGACAAAGGTCCGTGGAGGATGCTCGGGCACTCGATCGCAACTGGAGGCGATGGCGAGCAGCCGCTCCCGATCCGCAGGCCTGTCCGCCCGGGCCGCTTTCTCCCGGGCCAGCGCCGCATAGCGATGGGCCATCTTGATGACCGCCTCCAGCGCGATCTTCACAGCCTCCAGAAACCCCTTCTGATCGACATAGTCCAGGGGCACGGTCCGATCCAGTTCTTCCAGCCTCTCCTCCACCCGATCCAGGTAGCCCAGCAAGCCGATCTCGAAGATCCTCTCATAGTTGGGGATTCCGAGCTCGGACCAATGGGTCCAGAAAGCCGGGCTGCCCTCCTTCATGTTCCAGAACTTCAGGATGTCTCCGGAAAAGGTCCTCTGTTGAATGTCGCTCATGGACTTGCCGTTCCAGTACTCGATCATCTCGGCAAGTTCTTTGCGCCCCTCATCGTCGAGAAGGCTCTTCCCCTCTGCCCCCTCCACGATTCGCCGCACGGACCGCCAGTTCATGTCGATGCCGAAATAGAGGCCCTGAGGCGAGGAGACGTTGTTGCCGACGATGACCTCCCAGTCCTGGATGTAGAGCGACATTCCTGTGAGGATCTCCTCCAGGGCCTTTGCCCTTCGCATCGGCATGGGCTGCCCCTCGGTCTCCTTGTAGGACCTGGTCATCAGGCGCGACCGCTCGAGGTCGAGCTTGATCCCGGGGCGATACATCGATTCACCATCCGACTCTTTCTGGTCCATCCGCCGCGTGTTGCGGACCGCCTTCACCACCAGTTTGTCTCTGATATCCGCTACGCTGAGCCGTTCCTTCATGACAACCTCCTTCAATTCTTCTGCAGCCCCTGGAGCATGAGCCTGAGACCAAGACCCATCGTTGATTCGAAATGGTCTTTCTCCGGGCCAAAGAAATTCTTGCTCTCCTCCCAGATCACCAACCCGGTGAAGAGAGACCAGACCAGGTCTCCTAGGGCCACCCTGTGATGGTCCTGGAAAAGGCCTTCCCTGATGCCTTGATCAAAAAACCCGGTGAAGATCTCCACGAGCTGGGCCGAAATCCTGTTGAGCTCCGACAAAAACTCGGGTGACAGGTTATTGAATTGCTTGCCCGTCTGGAGGCTGAAGAGATTCAAGAGGATCGAAGGCTCGAACCGGTAGGCTTCGGAAAAGGCCTGCTTGATCCCTTCAAATTTGTTTGCCATGTCCGTTTCCTGAGAAAAGGTTCTTTCTACGCCCTGGACAATACCCTCCAGCACCTCGAGGCTGAGGGAAGCAAACAGCTCGTCCTTGTTCTTGAAGTAGAGGTACAGGGCGGCCGGACTCAGCTCGGCCTCCCGCGCCACGTCTTCCATGGTGGACCCGGCGAAGCCCTTGGTGCGTATCAGGGTCCGCGCCGCTTCCAGGATCTCCTCACGCCTTCTCTTCTTCTGTTCCTCCTTCTCGCGCTCTCTTCGCTCGGCAAGGCCCATAGGGTTTGCCCCCCCATCTTGGTGAATAGAATTTAGCCTGCTGAATATAATTAATCTAGCTGAATCTCGTTCACATATCAACAAGAAAATGTGCGAATCTCGCCAGATGGGGATTGACAACAGCAAATAAACCTATTAACCTATGACAATATGACAATTGCAATCAACAAGAAGAACCCCTTTGGAATCCGGGAGCAGATCAAGCGGCAGATTCGACTCCTCATCGATTCCGGGGAAATGGAGCCGGGCGAGTCCCTGCCCTCGGCGCGAGACATGGCAGAGCTTCTGAAGGTCAACCGGAACACGGTCTCTCAGGCGTATCGTGAGCTTTCCGAGGAAGGGCGTCTCGAGGTGATCCGGGGGTCGGGAACGTACGTGCGACAGGGAGAGCCGGCCAGGCGTCTCAACCGACTCGCCCCTGTCTTCGAGGAGGCTCTCGAGAAGGCGAAGGGGTTGGGCTACACGGCAGAGGAAACGGCCGAGTATTTCCAGAGCCGACTTGCCATCCTGGGGTCCGCCAAAGGGCGTCAGGTGCTGGTCGTGGAATGCAGCCGCGAGGCGGTCGACGACATCACGGAGAGGCTTACTCGCGACCTGGAGGTCGAAGCGGAAGGGGTTGCGATCCAGGATCTGGAGAAGAACCCCGAGTTGGCCCATCGGATGCTAAGGGGAAAGGACCTTGTGGTCTGCGGCATGAACCACGTGGAGGAATTCAAGAGGGTCGTGGCTGATTGCGAGGTCGATGTGTTGGCGGTCATGCTCAAGCCGCACATGCGTGTCGTAAACGAGTTGTTGCGCCTGTCCGCCGGAAGCACTGTCGGCTTCACCTGTGCCAGCCAGCGCGGGACCGAAACTTTGCGTGTCCCCTTCGCCGGGGGATCTTCCCTGACGAAGATATGGGCGGGGTTGGACAACCCCGAAGGACTCGAGAAGATGCTCGATGAGTGTGAAGTGGTGTTTGCGACAGACTACGTCTATGACCGCATACGCGAAATGGCAGGGCGGAAGAAGCGGGTGATTCGGGTTTCGATCCATGTGGACGAGGACAATATCGAACTGATTCGTGAGCACTTCGCCTGGCGAGAAGGCAGGCTTTCAGGAGGCACCGGCAATGGCGTGAGAACGAGAGAAGGAGAAGAGGAATGAGCGCCAAGAATCTCAAACAAGAGGTAAAGGACGTTGCCCTCGAGCAGGGCGCCGACCTGGTCGGTGTTGTCAGCGTGAAAGATCTCGCCGAGCACGAAGAGGAAATCACGCGAATCCTGCCCTCGGCGAAGAGCGTAGCGGTGGTTGTGGCGAAGCACAGCCTGGCCGCCATAGGCTCCGCCAACAACCAGGTGGCCCAGTTCGACACGATTCACACCTACGGGCAGTCTGAAAGGGCGGCTCACGGCACGGCCCGTTTCCTGGAGGCCAGGGGAATTCCCGCCGTGGCCGTACCCGCCTTCATCCCCCTGGACATGGCAGCGCCCAAGAAGGGGATGCGAGGCGAGATCTGCTGGCGAAGGGCCGGCGTGCGGTCGGGGCTCGGGAGCTACGGAGAAAACGGACTCCTCGTTACCCGCGCTTTCGGGAGTGCGACGCGCATCTCCGGGGTCGTCACGGCTGCAGAGTTCGAAGGGGATCCTCCTCTCGAGGAAGATGTCTGCGACCATTGCATGCGGTGTGTCGAGGCCTGTCCGGCAGGGGCCCTGTCCGGCGAGGGAAAGATCAACAAGAAGCTGTGCGGCGACGAAATCTTCAAGCACGGATTCCGCTACTTCCAGCAGTTTGTAGAGAGGATCGCAAAAGGGCAATATGAGGAAATGCGGGAGATCCTCGAGGGAGAAGGTTTGAGAGATATGTGGCAGACATTCATGACCGGAAACTACTACTACTGTTTCAAGTGCCAGGCCCAATGTCCTGCGTCCGCTCTTTATCCGGTCGAAAGTCTCTGATCCCTTTGTGTGACCTTTACAGACAACCCACTGCTGGAGGCGTGCCCTCAAAACGTTGGCTGACATCGATGGCAGGGTTTGTGCGAAGACACCACCACTTGTCGATTCTTTGAGTCCTGTTCTTTGAAATCGACATGGAATGTCCAGGAAGGAGCGAGTGAATTTGTTTGAAAACCGTTGCTTCACCGCCCTGTGGTAGGCTCCGCGCTCCGAGGAAGTGACTGAACTGTTCCCAGGTTGGATCCCGTGAAATTCCAAAACAGAACAGACGTTTCATTTCAGACGAAAAAAGCAGTTCTTTACCGCTCCGGGCCCAGCAAAGAGGCTTGATGCCGAATCTATCCCTGGAGAGAAAAAGAGTCTGCTCCAGCCGGTTGAAAATTGCCAGACTCCACATGCCGTTGAGCCGTTGTTGGCATTGGTCGCCCCATTGTATGCATGCCTTAAGCGGAACTTCGGTATCTGAGAGAGTTTTGAATCTTTTCCTATCATGGGTTTGTGTTCGCTTGAAGGCTGATGTCATGGTAACATGGGTTTTGTTTGCCTTGAAGAGTGATTGCAAAGAAGCCGTGAATTGCACCCTCGCTAAAGCCCAAAGGACATAGCAATGAAAAGGGAATTGTTCGAAAAGAATCTCCCGATATTGTCCGGCATCAGTATCGGAGTGGCGTGCTTGATTTCAGCCTCATCGGCCTCGGCCTTCTCCCTTTCCGACGTTTTGGGAAAGGGGGGCGACACGCTGACATCCGTATGTGAGACCGAGGAACCCATGCTCGATCAGGACGGTAAGCCTACCCAGAGCTTGGTTCCTGTGCTGCCGGGGGAAGAGCACTTCCTGCGGGACGATTTGGGAGCTACCACCACCATACCATTGAGCGATAAGCTTTCCATTGCTTATTTCTATTTGATGACCGATATCCACATCACCGATGAGGAGGCCCCGAGCCGACTGATCTTCTTTGACTTCCTCGTTGACTCCGCATGGCGTCCTCAAGAAGACAGGGCGGTTCATGTTTTTGATGCCGCCCTCCAGACCGGGAACGGCCTGATGGAAACCTATGGCAGGGACTTCGACTTTGTGATGAGCCTCGGTGACAACGTGGATAACGCACAGGACAATGAGATCACGTGGTTCATCCAGGCGTTGAAAGGTGCGGAAGGTTTGAATCCTGACAGTGGAGATGAAGGAAGGACGTTTGGAAACCAAACCTCATTGGTCTACGTTGATGGGAATTCAAACGATGCTTTCGAAGCCCTTGGGTTAAAAGAGGGAATTCCTTTCTACACGGCAGTGGGAAACCACGACGCGCTCTGGACCGGTACCTTTGCCGAGCCCCTGACAAATCCCGATCTCTTCGTTGGGGAACGGTCGCCGTTGGGTTTCCTGTCGATCGACCATCCCGGATTTCGGTTCAACCAGCTCCCTGTTTGTGTTTCCACTGCGGGGTGCGACGATTTCCTGTTGGCAGAGGCTTCGGTTGCCCCCATGTCCGTTTTTGGAATGGCTCCGATGAGAACGGATCAAGGGGTCTCGGAGATGGAATCGTACGAATTTGTGGGAGAGTTTCTCAGCCAGAGCCTCGGTAAGGTTCAATCCTCCCAGACCTTTGATGATCGGCAATATGTCAATCACGATCATTTTGTTGAGAGAATGAAGGATGAGGGATTTGTTCTGATCAGCGAGGATGTGCCGGAGAACATGGGATACTACTATTTCGACGCCGAGGAATTCCCCGTACGGTACATCGTCATGGATACAGAGGATCGTCCGTGGCTGTCAGAAGGAGGGGTCAGCAATGAGCAGTTCGCGTGGATCGAGCAGAAGATCTGGGAAGCCACCGATTCATCTGATCCTCGGCTCGTGGTGATCATGTCCCATCACGAAGTGGAAGACGGCCTGGTCTGCATTCTGTGTGATTACAAGGACGGTGAAGATTTAAGAGACCTCTTCTGTGAATATCCGAATGTCATCATGGTTCTCAACGGCCACGGGCACGACAACAGGGTTCTCGCACAGCAGTGTCGCGAAGAAAAGCCCTCGGATGGATTCTGGGAGGTGGAAACCGCTTCCCTGATCGACTTTCCGCAGCAGACACGGATTGCGGAGATCGCGTACAACTACGACGGAACGGGTTCGGTTCTCCTGACCATGGTGAACCATCAATCCCATGAGCTGGGGCACATCGCCAACAGGTCGAGGGGCGACAGCTGGAAGGATCTGAACGATCCCCGCAAGAACAGGTTAGAGCTGGATGAGGAAGGGGAGATCTGGAAGGTTACCGGTCCGGCTCACAATCCGAAGTACTCCCTTACCGGCCGGGGCACCCGGGATGACAGGAACGTGGAGCTTGTGTTTTCTGTTCCCCAGAATATTGCCGAACTCTTGGAGGATATGCCCGGCGAGGTAGGGACGACCACGCAACTGTTCTATGATTGTCCTACAACCCCCTGCGGCGGATGCTCTGCTGCCAATGCGTCTTCAAGGATCAGGTATTCAGCCGGTCAGGCGGCCCTTGACTTTTCCGTGTACATGCTTCCCATTGTCTTAGTCCTCGGCTGGCACCGGAGAAAGTCCCTCTTCAAACTCGTCAGAATGTAAGAGAACGACTGTCATTTCAGGAACTCTCCTTCTGGAAAGGCTAGCGGCGATCAGCTCTCGCATGCCCCTGAGAGGAGAACAGATGGTCCGTTACTCCGGAGCCTACAGCAGAATCGTGGAGCAGAGCTGTTTCAATAGTCAATCGGGAGGTTCTGGCGAATTGGTGGTGCTACTACATATGGCGGTCAAGGAAAATGCGGAGAAGGGTCATAAGGCTGTAGACCCAAAAAGATTCATGGGAAGGCCCACATAACAGCTTGCCGATTCTGCTTGGCCGCGACTCTAGGAAGTTCAATAGTTCTCATACACCCCGAGTTTCTTGCGACCCGAAATCGTAGCCATGTCGTTTCGAAACCTGAAAACCATGCAAGGTATCACTGTTGACCAAGCATGTGGAATATCGAACAACGGCGAAGGGGACAAGGTATGCGGACGAAATATTGGGTAGATTGAACGGTTCGTGTGGAAGCCGAAGCAAGTGTTATCTTGATTTCAATCTATCCCCCCCCTGTAGACCAAATCGAAGGTATGCGTTCGCATAGTAGCTCTCTCCCGCAACCACTAGATAATCATTCGCTTCTATTCCGTAATCGCCTTCAAAATCAGGGTCAGGAACTCAATCTCATCCCACTCATCAGTTTGGGAATAGATGTCCCATCCCACCCGTACCGCAACGATGTCTTCTTCCGGGATAATGAAGATCTGCTGAGAAAAGATGCCCCAGGCAAGAAAGGTGCTTGGAGGAATGATAGAATGTTCGTAGCCGATCAGAGACGGCAGAAGCCACCACTGATATCCGTACTCATCAGAAATGACTTCCCCGTTGCTGGGGCTTCTGACCGGGGCCAGGGACTCCTCGACCCAGGTTTCAGGAACGACTTGTCGGGAATCCCATCTTCCCTTCTTCAAATATAGATACCCGAATTTCGCGAACTCCCTCACTGTAGCCTGAATGCCCATGCCTCCGTGGGTATAGCCCGGACGAACTTGTAGCCATCGGATTTGAGAAAGCCCTATGGGTTTCAGCAGGTGTTCAAGGGCGAATTGATATGCCGTCATATCGGTTGCATACTGAATGACACCTGACAGCAACATGGAATCGCCTGTGGAGTAGTACCAGTGTTCTCCCGGTTCGTATAGCAGCGGTTTGTCCAGAACGTACCCGATGAGGTCGGTGCTGAACAGCATTCTTATGGCATCATTCCGGAAAAGATCCAAATAATCGTCCTCATTCCATTCCAGCCCGGAGGTCATCGTGAGCAAGTTCTTTATGGTGATTTCTTTCTTTGCTTCATCCATGCCGGGTTCATTGAGTTGGGGAAAGAACGTGCCTATTGTCTCATTTACACCGGAAAGATAGCCTTCTTCAATGGCAATGCCGATGAGCGCACTCGTAAAACTCTTGGCAGCCGAGAAGCTCTCGTGCCGTGAATTCATGTTGAACTTTCCAAAGTATCCTTCCAACACGATGTATCCGTTCCTGATAACCACAAATCCCTGCGCATTGATGTTCGGATTTGCCACATAGTCATATGTCTGCTGCAATCCCACGGCATCCATGCCCACTTCCGCAGGATCAATGCTTCTCCAGTCATCCGTGGGCCAGTATTCCGGGGGATGTGAATGAGGTCCCAATTGGGGGTCGGTTTTCTCAGAGCCGCAGCCCATGAGTAATACCACAAGAAGAAGGAGAAACACTGTTCCGGGTGTCTTCCATTTCTTCATCATAATCACCGCCTCCTTACGGCCGGTTCAGCTTAGCCAGTTCAAAGCCCCCCGGCTTTGCCGGGGGGCTTTGTTTACCAATGTGGACATAGGGTTGTCCCGTGAGGTTAGCCCTCCCAATCCCCTACATGAACCAGATCTATAGGAAGCTTGTTTCGGGTAGGAGCAGATTAGGCAGAAGGGAATTGGGTGTCAAGGAAAAGGACGCCCGATATGTGGCCGGCCGGCCTCGCAGCTGAGAAGGGGTGAGGCATTCCCGCTGCCCTTCTTCCTTCCTCCGAACGATACCTATATCACCCCACATGTCCACGCATGAATGGAAAACGGCGATATCATGTAATGGTGCGAAACCGATCGCATCAACTTCATGAATCGTGTTCGATTTTTCTCATGTCCTTAGTCTGTTGCTAACCTGATCGTGTCCAATCCATATCCAAGGGAAACCTTGAGTCAGCCCAATTTCCAGCTCCTGTCGAGTAGACCAAGGGCACTTCCCCCTCAGCCCCTCACAGATCCGGACGTGAACCTCTCGATTCATCCGGCTCTTATCGTCCAGCCGCAGGCTTCTGGGCCAACTGCCAATGTGCAAACAGGGAAGGAGACTGCTTACGAAGCCGCAGCATCCATCGGCTTGCACGGCGTTGGTGACCATGAAACCTCTTGTATTTCCGCATGGCCCACTTCGCAAGTATGAGATTCAAGGGGTTAAAGACCTTGTAGAGGTCGGACCGAAAGTAGCTGCCGTAGTAGTTCACCCACCCACGAATGATGGGATTGTACTGCCGGGACAGTTCTTCCAGGCTCTTCGGGCTTTGTAGGTGAAGCCGCCAACTACGAATGACATCTCGCATCGCCTTGGCTGCACGACGACTCACGGCGGGTGTAAACCCAATGAACAGGCCTGACCGAGGACCCCTGACCTGCCTGGGTTGGAATGAGAACCCAAGAAACTCGAACTGCACGTTTGGGTACTTACCCTTGCGCCGATCATCCTTGCAGTAGACGATTTTCGTCTTTTCCGGATGCAGCTCAAGGTGGCATTCGGCAAGTCGCTGGGCGATCTCCGACCGCAGCCATTCAGCCTGCGCCTCGCTCTGGCAGTGGCAGATGATATCATCTGCGTACCGCTCGAACGGGATATATGGCTGATGCCTTTCCATCCACTTGTCGAATGCATAGTGCAGGAAGAGATTCGCCAGCAAGGGTGAAACCACAGAACCTTGTGGCGTCCCTTTGTCACGAGCAACCAGGGTCCCATCGTCCAGTTGGACAGGCGCCTTCAGCCAGCGTTCAACGTACAGCAGGATCCATTTGCTGTCCGTGTGTTTCCGAAGTGCTTTCAGCAGCAGGGTGTGATCCAGATTATCGAAAAATCCTTTGATATCAAGATCTAGAGCCCAGTCGTACTTCCAACACCTCCGCCGGGTAACGCCTACCGCTTCAATCGCCGACTTGCCGGGCCTGTACCCGTATGAGTCCGGATGAAAGTATGGTTCTATTTCCGGCTCCAGATACAGCTTTGCCACCATCTGCGCAATTCGATCACAGACAGAAGGCACACCCAGCGGCCGCGTACGAGTGCCATCTCCTTTCTTGGGGATCTCCACCCTTCGCACCGGTCCCGGAAAGTAACTGCCCGAGGCCATCCGATTCCAGATCTTATAGAGGTTCTTCTTCAAGTCCTTCTCAAAATCTGCAATCGTTTCCCCGTCTACTCCTGCCGCTCCCCTGTTCGCCTTTACCCGCTTGTACGCCTCCCATACCTTCCACCTGGAAATTTTGAACGGCTTTGCCTCACTCGAACCGGCTCCTCCCATCCCTGGTTGACCAGTCGGTTTGGCTGGACGATCCAACCCCTTGGCTCCATCCCCATTACGGGATTTCTTCGCTACTACGGGTTGGTCCGCCCCTGTGTCCCGCATCGGTACTCTCACCCTTGTGGGTCTTCCACTTGGATTTCTCCCTTTACATCGGGACGACAGGTTCCCACGTTCCGTACACGAGCCTGGTTCAAGTTCACGCCGTCTATATGCCGGGCACCGTCCAGGCAGTAGGCAGGCTCCCCCTGGACTCCTCCTGGGGTTTTGGTCGCCCCCAGTTTTGATGCCGTCTGCAAGATTTCGACACCTCTTCGGCGGTTCGCTTTCGCTCGTCTCCTTGAACCTCACCTGCCACGATCTTATGCCGTGACTTTTCCTCAACGCTCACCACCCTGGCTCTTTACCAGCGCAGCTTGAGGTGGTTTCGAGCCTGCCCCTGCAGGCCGGCTCCGAGGGGCCTTCCCTCATCTCATGTACAGTTGCGTACGCATGTCTAAAGTGCGCACTCGTGGCGCACGACCAA
>Ga0180434_10004551_pt1 | contig 16811 bp, 12 predicted proteins | sample SS_ome_7_FD_132453 | JGI IMG/M metagenome (GOLD analysis project Ga0180434, IMG submission 132453) | Hypersaline lake sediment archaeal communities from the Salton Sea, California, USA - SS_1_D_2 metaG | ecosystem: Environmental > Aquatic > Non-marine Saline and Alkaline > Hypersaline >...
CCCAACCGGATGTCTGCTGTCTCGACGATGCCTGCGTGATGGTCGCTCAGGGTCAGTGCGACGCGCTGGGCGGAGAGTGGCACCCGGAATTCGAGGACTGCGATCCGGACCCGTGCAACGGGACGACGGCGATCGGCCAGCTCCTTTCCGGCGCGCGCCTCGAACAGCAGCAGCTTGCGGCGGTCCTGACCTGGCGGCCACTCGAGGACGCACGTGTGGAGCGCTTCGACGTCGTGCGGCGCACGCTCGGCGAGAACCCCGGCACCTGGAGCCGCATCGCCAGCGTCGAACCGACTGAGGCAGCGTGGTGTCGCTTCCGCGATGAACGGGTACAACCCGGCCGACCGTACCGCTACCGAATCGAAGCGGTGCTAGCGAACGGCGAGTCCCGATCCTACGGTCCGTGGACAATCACGATTCGCGGACCGGCTCGTCCGCAGTTGCTCGGCACAGCGCCGAATCCGTTCCGCACCCAGGTTGATATCCGCCTCTACCTGCCCCACGCGGCCGACGTGCGGCTCGATGTGTTCGCTCCGAGCGGGAGACGAATCCGTACGTTGCACGTCGCCGGCCTGGCCGCCGGGACGCACGCTCTGAGCTGGGATCGCCGCGACCAATCCGGGCGCCGCGTCGCACCGGGAACCTATTTCTACGCGGTGCATGTGGGGGCAATGGAGTTGACGGGCCGCCTGATCGCGCTGCGCTAGGGCAGATCGGCCGCAGCGCGCGACACGCGGCGGGTCGCACGGCTTGTGAGCCGGATCCACTCCCCGGCCAACCAGTTGCGGAGCAAAGGGTTCTGCCGTAGGCGCCCGCCTGCGGCAGGGCTCGGCCGGCCTTGGCGCGGGCGGTCGCGCGTCTCCCGTCAGGGCGCAGACGAAGTGGGCCATATCGCCGCACCCCCGATTCACGCTATCATTCTTGCATCCATCCTACGAAAGGAGGCCGTCATGCGGTCGCTGCGTCCGTACGCCATGAATCTGTCGCTTCTCCTCCTCCTTCCGGCATTCGTCGGCCACCTCGCTCCCCAGGCCCATGGCCTGGGACACGTCTGGAGCGCGCGCTACGGTGATGCCGACTACGACGCCGTGCGCGACATCGCCGTCGACAGCGACGGCAACGTGATCGTGGTCGGCAACTTCCAGGGGACGATCAACCTGGGGGGCGGTCCGCTCTATAGCGCGGGGTCGTTCGACATCTTTCTCGCCAAGTTCGACGCGGCCGGCAATCACCTCTGGAGTCAGAGCTTCGGATCGGCCGAAGCCGATATCGCGTTTGCAACCGCGGTGCTGAGCACCGGCCATATCCTGATCGGCGGCTATTTCAACGGTTCGATCAGCTTCGGTGGACCGACGCTCGTCTCCGCCGGTTCGGCCGACGCTTTCATCGCCAAGTTCTGGCCCAGTGGCGCCTGGATGTGGAGCAACCGCTATGGCGACGCGCAATACGACGTCTGCTCGGATGTCACGCACGGCAGCGGCGGCTCGACGTTCGCGGTCGGCTACTTCGCCGGCACGATCGACTTCGGCCAGGGGGTCCATACGAGCAACGGCGACTACGACGCCTGGCTGATCAAGACCGACGGCAGCAGCGGCACGACCGGTTGGAGTCAGACCTTTGGCGGTGCCCAGAACGACGTTGGCGTCGGCATCGCCTCGACGGTCAACGGCCGCACGGTGATCACCGGTCACTCCTACGGCGGGATCGACTTCGGCGGCGGCCCATTGACGAGCGCCGGCGTCTACGACCTCTTCCTGGCCGAGTTCGAGGCGTATGGCGCCTATCGCTGGAGTGCGATGTATGGCGGCACGGGCCCCGACTACGGGTTTGCCGTGGCGCGCCAGGCAAGCACCGATGCGGTCTTGCTCAGCGGCGGCTTCGAGAACAGCGCCAGCTTCGGCGGCGCGACGCTGTCCAGTGCAGGCCTCGAAGACATCGTCTTTGCCAAGTATGACGCCAATGGCAATCACCTTTGGAGCCAGGCGTTCGGGGGGCAATCCTACGACCGGGCCCACGGCCTCGCCACGACCCTCTACGGGGAAGTCGCGCTGACCGGCTACTTCTACGACACGATCAACTTCGGTGGCGCAACGCATGTCACCGCCGGCCTGCTCGACGCCTTCATCGCGACGTTCGACATCACTGATGGCGCCTATCGCTCTTCGCTGAGCGCGGGGGACGCGGCGAGCGACAACGGGCGCGCGATCGCCTATGCGCCGTCGATGGATCTCGTTGCCGGCGGCGACTTCGAAGGGACGATCGACCTGGGCGGCGGTCCGCTCTCAAGCGCTGGCGGCCAGGACTTCTACCTGGTCACCTACACCGACTTCTCCCACATCGCCACGGGGGACCCTGTCGCCGAGCGCTTGCTCCTGCGTACGACGCCCCAGCCGGCCATGGGGGCAACGACGATCGCCTATCGCCTGGAAGCGCCGCGACCAATCACGCTCGAGCTGTTCACGGTCGACGGCCGCTCGCTCGCGCGCGTGTCGCGCGGCCCACAGTCCGCTGGTTGGCACCGGCTGCCGCTCGCCATGCCCGACGGCGCGCCGCTGCCCGGAGGGGTGTTCTTCCTCCAACTCAGCGACGGAGAGCAGACCGTGCGCGAGCGCATCGTCGTGCTGCGCTAGCGGCAAAGCGCGGAGGTACCTGGGTAAGCTCTGGATTGTGGTAGCTCAGCCGCCGTCCTGCGCGCGCAGCTTCGGTCCCGGGATGCGCACATCGCCGCGCCGCAGGGTGAAGCGATTCTGATCGAGGTACTCGAGGAGCGGCACGGCCTGTTTGCGCGAAACGCCGATCATCTCCTTCAGATCGCCGACTCTCATCTCTTGGGCCGTATCGAAGAACCCGTGCACCTTCTCGCTGAGAGCATCGATCGTCTCGCGTGCGAAGTAGAAGTCGGGTGGAACGCGCCCGATCTCCCCGGCATCGACGAGCATCAGCAGGATCGCCTCCGCGTCCTTGGCGGCTGCCGGCGAGCCCCCGCCGGTCGCCGCCACCAGCAGCTCGCGCTGTCGCCGTCCGGCAAATCCGGCCGCGCGAATCTCCTTCAGGATCAAGCCGCGCAGCTGCTCGTGTTCCGGACTCAGCTCGAGCTGAGCGGTGCCATAGCGCAGGCGATCGTTGCGCAAGAAGAGTCGGCCGCCGGCGACCTCATCCTGCACCCAAACCTCGACCACCGCCTCGTGCACCTCGCCCTCGACCCGCTTCTTGAGTTCGCTCTTCTGTAGCCCCCAGGAAAGCGGCGCCTTGCGACGGTACTCCTCCAAGCTCTGGCGCAAGAGCGCACCGGCGGTCTCGAAGGCGACCGGCAAGACGAAGATGCGCTTGCCCGCCACGCGCACGCGCTCAGCGGCCACGAGGCCGGTCAGTGCCTGCTCCGCTTCGGCCGCCGTCGCGCCGCTTTCCCGCGCCAGCAATTCGCGTTCGCCGCCGAGCGGTCCGCGCCGGGCGAGCACGGCCAGGAGACGCTCTTCCGGCGTGCCCTTCTCCGCTTGGCGCAACGCCGCGATGTCTTCCCGCCGGAATCGGCGCCGGCGCCCGACGCCGGCCGTAACGACGACCCCGCCGGCAACGGTCGTCATCGGCGAATAGGTGCGCAGCACGAAGCGGTCGCCGCGCTCGGTCAGCATCGGCGCTTCAAGCCGGATCTGCGCCCAGCCTTCCTCGCCCGGTTTGAGCACATCCTGCTCGAGCAGCTTGACGCGCCCGAGCGCCTCGGCCGCGCCCAAGTGAAAGCGCATCCGGGCGCCATTCTCGATCGGCCGCGACGCCGATGGCAACACCCGCAGCTTGGCGTCGACGAACTCGGTCGCGGGCGGGCCCTCGCCCGCCAGCACCCAGAAGCCGCGCTCGATCGCCGCCTTCTCGACGGCGTGCAGCAGGACCGCCACGCGCTGCCCGGCGAGCGCTTCTTCCACGCGCTCGTTGTGCACCTCGAGCGACTTGATGCGGGTCGCGATCCCCGCCGGCTCGACGCGCACCGTTTCGCCGACCCGCAACACGCCCGACCAGAGCGTACCGGTCACAACCGTCCCGAAACCCTCCATCGTGAACGCTCGGTCGATCGGCAGGCGGCGCATATGGCCGCGTTCGCGGTGCTGGACATCGCCCGCCACGCGATCGAGCGCGGCCAGCAGTTGCTCCTTGCCGTCGCCCGTTACGGAAGAGACGTTGACGATCTCGGCTCCCCGCAGCGCGCTCTCGGCAATGTACTCCTCGACCGTCTCGCGCACGATTTCGAGGAAGTCGGGCTCGACCATGTCGGTCTTCGTCAGCGCGACAACGCCTCGCTTGACGCCGAGCAGCTCGATGATGTCCATGTGCTCGCGCGTCTGCGGCATCACGCCTTCGTCGCCGGCGATGACGAGCAGAATCATGTCGATCCCGCCCGCACCGGCCAGCATGTTGCGCACGAAGCGTTCGTGGCCGGGTACGTCGACCACACCGAGGCGGGCCCCCGACGGCAAGACGAGCGAGGCGAAGCCGAGCTCGATCGTAATCCCACGCTCTTTTTCCTGCTTGAGGCGGTCCGTGTCGGTTCCGGTGAGCATCTTGATCAAGGCGGTCTTGCCATGATCGATGTGTCCCGCCGTGCCGACGATCAGCGGATGGAGCGGCTGGCTCGGTTGCAGATCGGGGGTCATCGTTCCTACTCGTTTCTAGACCTCGGCTCCGGGGACGCGCCGGATCCGTGCGCCCAGCCGGCCAAGCTTCTCCTCGATGCGTTCGTACCCGCGGTCGATGTGGTAGACCCGCGAGACCTGCGTCTCGCCTCCGGCCGCCAGGCCGGCCAGGATCAGGGCGGAGCTGGCACGGATATCGGTCGACATCACCGCCGCCCCGCTCAACTGGCGCACTCCGGTCACCGTCGCGACGTTGCCCGAGAGCCGGATTTCCGCGCCGAGCCGGCGCAGCTCGGGGACGTGCGTGAAGCGGTCGGGGTAGATCGTCTCGGTGATGACCGCTGTCCCTTCGGCCAAGGAGGAGAGCGCCATGAATTGCGCCTGCAAGTCGGTCGGGAAGCCGGGGTACGGCTCGGTAACGATATCGACCGCCGACAAGCCTCGCGACGCAACGCGCAGGCGGATGCGCTCCGGCTCAACGTCGAGCAGGCAGCCCATCCGCTCGAGCCGTGCGAGCACCATCGTCAGCTGATCGGGGCGCACGCCCGTGAGCGTTACGTCGCCGCGCGTGATCGCACCCGCCGCGAGAAACGTGCCCGCTTCGATGCGATCCGGGATATTCACGAACGGCTCCGATTGCGCCAGCGTCCGCACGCCCTCGATCGTGATCGTCTTCGAGCCGGCCCCCTCGATGCGCGCGCCCATCCGATTGAGAAACTCGGCCAGCGCCTCGATCTCCGGCTCCGCGGCCGCATTTTCGATGCGCGTCGTTCCCTCGGCCAGGGTCGCCGCCATCACTGCGTTGCCCGTCGCGCCTACACTGGAGACATCAAAGACGATCCGCGCCCCACGCAGTCGTCGGGCGGTGGCGACGATATAGCCATGCTCGAGCGAGAGCTCTGCCCCGAGCGCCGCCATCGCGTCTTGGTGCAGATTGACCGGACGCGGGCCCCAGGCGCATCCACCGGGCAGGGAAACGCGAGCCCGCCCGAAGCGCGCGAGCAGGGGCCCGAGCACGTAGATCGAGGCGCGCATCTTCTTGACGTGGTCGTAGGGCGCCTCGTGCGAGGCAACCTGCGTTGCATCGAGCTCGAGCGCATGATCGGAGAGACCGCCGCGCACGCCCATCTCGTGCAGCAAGGCGAGGAACGTGAAGACGTCGCGCAGGCGCGGCACGTTTTCGATCCGCACCGGGCTGTCGACGAGCAGCGCGGCCGCCATCATCGGCAAGACGGCGTTCTTTGCGCCCCCCACCACGACCGTGCCGTTCAGCGGAACCCCGCCGCTGACATGAATCTCGTCCATCGATTCCTTCCCGAGCGGTTGAACCCCGATTCGTCCGGGTGGCGGCAGAGTACCAGACCGGTCGGGAGGCATCCAGCCGCGAGCCCGGATGCCGCCTAGGGCGCAATCAAGACGACGCGCGGGCGTCCCGCGAGATCAGGGTGGATCGTCGCCGCACTGGAGAGATCGCGGGACTCAAGCTCGCGCCGGACGCCGGGCTCCTGATGGCCGCCGATCTCGAAGCAGAGGAGCGCGCCGCGCGCAACAAAGGGGCGCGCCTGATCGAGCAGGAGGCGGATCACGGCCAGCCCGTCGTCGCCCCCCGCGAGCGCCAGCGGCGGCTCGTGCTCACGGATCTCGGGCGGCAGCGCAGCCATTTCGGCGGTGGCGACGTAGGGCGGATTGCTGACGATCGCCGCCACCGGGGCGGCCGGATCGAACGCCGCGAGCAGGTTGCCTTGCACGAGCGGGGGCACCGGCAGTTGATTGAGGAGCGCGTTTTCGCGCGTCGCCGCCAGCGCCCGGGCGCTCAGGTCGATGCCGAGTGGGCGCCAGCCACGCGGCGCCCGCTTCGCTCGGCGCGCCTCATCGAGCAGGGCGAGCAAGATCGCGCCCGACCCGATGCCGACGTCGACCACGAACGGCGCGGCAGCGCTGTGGGCGAGGCGCGGCAGAAGCGCGTGCCAGGCAATCTCGACCAGCACTTCGGTCTCCGAACGCGGGATCAGGAGGCCCGGACCGACCCGCAGCAGCAGATGGCGAAAGGCGGCCGTGCCGAGCACGTACTGCAGCGGCTCGCCCGCCAGCCGGCGGCCGAGCAGCTCGTCGAAGCGGGCCGCCTCCTGCGGTCGGGGCTGGTAGGCACGCTCGGTGAAGAGGAACAGACGGGGACGCCCGAGCGCCTCACTGAGCAACAGCTCCGCTTCGAAGCGTGGATTGCCGGCACCGAGCGCCGCCAGAGAGGCCGTCGCTTCGCGCAACAAGAGGGTCAGGTCTGCTTCCATCGCCCACGTCTCAGGCTCACGCCGGCGCCGATGCGCCGATGCAATAAGGGCCAGCCCCCGCGGGGACCGGCCCGATGCAGGCGCCCGCAGCCGGCCGGCGTCAGAAGCGCAAGCCGGCGAGCAGGTAGATGCCGGTCGTCTTGATCTCCGGTTCGCCCTCTCCGTTCGTCATGACCTCGATGCTGTCGTCCTGCTTCGAGATGTCGCTCAGACCGAGCACGTAGCGCCCTTCCAGGAAGAAGGCGCTGCCGCCGGACGGGAACTCGAGCCCGGCGCCGACGGTGACGCTCATGTCGGTGTCTTCGAAGTAGTCCTTGGCGTCGACCGTGTCGCTCTCCTCGTCGCCGTTGCACTCGAAGGTCCGATCGTACTCCGCCTCAAGCAGGAAGGCGAACTCGATGCCACCCATGAAGTAGGGCGTCGCCTTCTGCGAGTTCATCTTGAAACGCAGCATCGGCGAGATACCGACGTACGTCAGGTTGATGTCGACATCGCCGGCGCACTCGATGTTGTCGGGTCCGCCCAGGGTCGCGCCCTTCTGCACATAGAGCACTTCCCCGTCGAGCCGCATCGTCGGCGAGAGCACGAAGCTAAGCGCACCGCCCGCGGCGAGTCCGAGCTTCATCTCCGGATCCCAGTAGGGCGACTCCGGATCGTAGCTGAGATTGGCGAGATTGACGCCGCCCTTGAGACCCAGCTCCATCGACTTGCTCGCCGCCCCCGCGGGTAGAGCGAGCACCAGCAGCAGTCCGGCCGCCACGGCCAGTTTCTTGGTCATGCAGCACCTCCTCGGCAGGGCCAGTCCTCGACCGCCGGCCTCGACCCGATTCCGAGGCCCCTCGCCTGGTAGCACGGGACGGCGGCGGCCGCAACCGGAACTTGTGGGGAGCGGGCGCGGAGCGCAGCTCACACCCGCTAGCGCAGCGCAGCCGGCGAGTGGAACTGCCCTTCGAGGCGCTCGATCTCGCGCGCGGCGTAGCGACTGGCCGCCTCACCGATCACGACCTCGGGCTTGAGCACGATCACAAGCTCGATGCGTTCCGTCTTGCGCTCGGTGCGCCGGAAGAGATGGCCGAGCAGGGGCAGCTTGCTCAGCAGCGGGACGCCCTCGATCGTTTCCGAGAAGCGTTCCTTGATCAGCCCGCCGATGACGAGCATCTCGCCGTTATCGACGCGCACGACGGTATCGACCTCGCGGATGTCGAGCACCGGCGCGTTGGCCTGCACTGCATCGCCGGTCGCGCCGGGCGGAAAGGTCTCGACCCCGATCAGGTCGGTCAACGAAGGATGGACGTGCATCATGATCCCGCCCGCGGCGCTGATCTGCGGCGTGACGTCGAGGATCAGTCCGATCGTGATCCGCTCCGGATCGACGCTCGCGATCGGGATCCGCGTGCCGTCGGGCTGGTACTCGTATTCGACCTGCTGGCTGAAGAAGCTCTCTTCGCGCGCGGCCTTGATGATCGCCTTCTGGTTGTTGAGCGTGGCGACGCGCGGCGCACTGATGACGTTGATCTGTCCCTGGCCGGAGAGCGCATCGAGCAAGAGATCGAAGTGCTCGTTCGACCCGGCGATCTGGAAGATCGCATTGCCGGGACTGAGCGCTTGGGCCACGGCGACTTCGTCGTCGCCAAAGACCGAGGTCACATCGTCACCCGCCCCGGGGATGCGGCTCCAGTCGAGCCCCATCTGGAACTTGTCGCTCAAGGAGACTTCGATGATGCGGGCTTCAATCACGACCTGGCGGTGGATGGAGCCGGCAATGCGCTCGAGGAAGGCGGCGGCGCGATTGAGCTTGGCATAGGGGGCGGAGATGAGAATCACGCCGGACGCCGGGTGCACGACCAGGCGCTCGCGCGCCCCCGCCGGCGGCGGGCCGGGCGCGCCAAAGAGAATCGTCTCGAGCCCGGCGGCGATCTGCGCCCAGGGATTGCTCGCCACCTGCGAGTTGACCGACGAACCGCTCTGAGCCGCCTCCTCTCCCGATTCGCCGCTGGCGCCCGATTCCCCGGTCGAGGTGCCGCTCGATGCGCTTAGCTGCGAACGGCCGAAGCGCGTGCCCGTCATGTAGTCGAGGGTGAAGATGCGCGTCTGCAACTGCTCGCCGTAGACGCGCAGCCGGTTGCCCTCGAGCTGGTAGTCGTAGCCGGTCGGAGAGATCAAGGTCGCCAGCGCGGCCGGCAGCGGCACGCTGTCGAGCGCGGCGGTGACGCGCCCGGCGACATCGTCATCGATAGCAACTTCGAGCTGTGCCTGCTGCGCGATCGTCATCAGGACGCTGCGCAGGTCGGCCTCCTGCGCCGTGATCGACACATGCGCCTCAGCCGGTTCGGTCGCCGCGGGCGTTGCGCCGGCACTCAGGCTCACGATCAGCAACAGGCTCCCCACGAAAACTCGCCGGTACGCCCCACTCCTGCTTCTCATCCGCTCCTCCCGCGGCGTCTCAGTAGACTTCCATCCGCGTCACGCCGCCGGCCTCCGCGACCGGCAACCACCGCCGCTCCCCAGCTTCCGTCACCCAGAGCCCCTGGGCCTCGATCGCGACCACGCGCGCCGGTCCCAGCGCGTCCCCCGGGCGCACGGTGCGACCGCCCACGATCGCCAGCCGCTGATCGCCGACCCCGAGAATGGCCGCCACGCGCTCCGAGCCGGCATGCGGGTCGGCCACGAGTTCTCCCGCCCCGGCGGACCCTGCCTCCCTGGCGCTCAGGAACGGACTGCGCCCGAGCGCCGGCCCGAGACGGCCGGCGGGCAGGCCGATGCCGCCGCTGCGCACCGGCGGCACCGGTGCGGCGAGCCAACCCTCGCGCTCATCCAACAGCGTCTCCGCCACCTCGGGATCGGGCAGCAGGCGCGCCCCCCAGAAGCCAAACGTCGCCGCCGTCGCGAGCAGCAGTAGGGCCGCGCCGAGGGGCCAGAAATCGCGCTCGATGCGCTTCACGTCTGCCTCCCGTAGGTGACGAGCGTCACGCCGACCTGCACATCGGGGGCGTCGCGCTCGATCGTGATCGCGCGCAGCTCGACGACGGCCGGCAGCTCCTGCAGCCCTTCCAGGAAGCGCACCAATCCCGGGAAACCGGTTCGAAACTCGAGCCGGAAACCGTAGCCGGTCGCATCGATCTTCGTCTCCGCGGCGGTGGCAGCGCGCGCGGGATCGACCGCGACGGCCTCCTCACCCCACGCCTCCGGCGAATCGATCTCGAGCAGTTCGCTCGCATCGCGCCACGCCTCGCCCGCCCCGGCCTCCGGCAGCTCGTCCGCCGTGATTTCACGCAGCTGCAGTTCGCGCAGGCCACAGCGTAGAGCGAGCGCCGTGACCTCGGCCGAGGCAACCAGTCGCACCTCGCCCGCGCCGACCGCGTCGCTGAAGTAGGCGGTGATCTTCTCCCAGAAGGCGCGCTCGCGCGGCGTCGCCGCAGTCCAGGCGGCGACGTGCTCCAAGCGCCCGTTTGCCAGCTCGGCCGCCTGGCTGGCGGCCTCCTTGAGCGCCGCTACGCGCTGGGCGACGCGCTCGCTCGCAAAGACGAAGGCGAGCAGGGAGAGCGCGCAGACCGCGGCCGCGATGAGCAGCGCGTGACGCGTCGGCCGATCGAACGCGGAACTCATCGCACCTCCTCCCCCGCCGGCGACGAGGCGTGCGCGTAGCGCTGGTTCGCGCCGGCCGCCCGAGCGCCCCCCCGCGGCCAGGCGAGCGCTTCGGGGTCCGCCAGGGTGAGCTGCAGCTCGAAGCGCAGCGCGCTCGTCTCGGGCCCCTCCTCGACCAGCTCGAGCGGCTGCATCTCGACCGCGGCGAGCGCGGGGGCTTGCTCCAGGGCGCGGTAGAACGCGCCGAACTGCGCCTGGGCCGCGCTGGCCGTCGCGCCGCGGGCCGAGCCAGTCAGCGTGACGCGCGGACCAACCTGACCGGCGCTCAGGGTCAGCGCCTCGAGACACAGCTCGGGCGGCACGCGCGTCGAGAGGTAGCGCAGCAGCCGGGCCGCGGCGCGCGCCGGCCGCTGCTTGGCCGCGAGGAATGCGCCCTGGCGCTGCACCTCGGCCCGCTCGACGCGCACCTGATCGAGCTCGTCGATCATCGCCTCCATGGCCGCCGCGCGTGCGGCGTAGCCCCGCAGCATGGCGGCGATCCGGTGGGCGGTGGACAGCGTGAAGCCGCCATAGGCCGTCATCGCCAGCGCCGCCCCGAGGACCAGCGTCGCGGCCGCGGTGATGACGCGCCGGCGCAGCGGGCGCAACCGCAGGTGCTCCGGCTGCAGGTCGATCGCGGGCGCACCCGGCAGTTCCAGCGCCGCAGTGGCGACCGCCAGCAGCCAGCGCTCGGCCCGTGCCTCGGCGACCTCCCCCGCGCCGAAACCGGAGAGATCGAGCGCGAGCTGCGCCCGCAGCGGCTCGGCCGGAATGCCGAGGCGCTGCGGCCAGGCATGCAGCAGCGGGCGCGTCGGATGCAGGTCGCTGGACAGGTAGATCGCTTCGATCGGGGCGCCCTGAAAACGGTGATTGAAGAGCATCAGTGAGCGCTGGAGCTCTTCGCGCACCGCCGCTTCGAACTCCTCCCCGCTCTCCGGAGGCGCCGCCCCCGCCGGTGAAGGCTCTGCCGCGGTCTGCGCCGCGTCGTGCGCGCCGGTCTCGCGCTCCCCCCCCGGCAACGGAAACTCGCGCGCCAGCACGAGCCGGCCGCCGTAGACGAAGGCGGCCGTGCCGAGCGACGCGCCCAAGTGGACGATCACGATCGGATCACGCCGCTCGTCGGTGGCGGTGCGCAGGTAGAGCGCACTCAGCGCCGTGGCGGCGGTGACGATGCGCGCGACACGATGCCCGCGCGCCTCGACCGCGCGCGCCAACCGCGCCGGCGCCTCGCGCGCGGCGGTGACGACGAGCAGGTCGTGGGGCTGATCGGGTCGCTCGGGAGTGGCGCAGATCTCGACCGGGTGGCCCGGCTCGCCGGCGAAGTGCTGCTCGACGGCCCGCGCGATCCAGGCCGGCTTTGCCGGGGGCGCCTGGAAGCGCTCATGACGCAGCGACAGATCTTGCAGCGGGACCGCCACGGCCGGGCCCGAGCCGCGGGGCCGCGTCAGTTGCTGCACCCAGTGGGCCGCATCGCCCTCGGGGGCGAACGGGCGGGCCCGCAGCGTCTGGCCCGCGATCGAGACACAAACGCGCCGCTCCTCGCCGGCCACATCCATGCAGGCGCAGGCCGGGCGCGCGCGGGCTCGCATCCATTGCCGCCATGCGATCACGTCAGTCGCTCCTCCCGCTCCTCACTCGTCCCCGCCCTCGCCGCCGGGCGTCTCCGGCTGCATCCAGAGCAGCGATTCGTAGACGTCGTCGTCCGCGCCGGCGTCGTCTTCGCCGTCGGCGCCCGCGGAATAGACGATGCCCGAGAGCGGCGTCGCCTGGGCGAATCGGTAGGCATGCCCCCACGGGTCGCTGCGGACGAGCTCGTAGTCGCCCGGCGCGGCCGCCGGGTGGGTGACATAGACCTCGGCTGCCGCGAGGCGCAGCGCGCGGCGCGCCTCTTCGTAGCGCTCGCGATCACGCAGGGCCTGCAGGCGGGCAGCCGAGACGACGGCGAAGATATCGTTCTCGCCGGTGCGCCACCGCTCGCCGTTGATGCGTGCATCGGGCGCCCCGGGCCCCAGGCTGAGCAGGATCCGTCCGCTGAGCGGGGTGCCGTCGACCTGACTGCAGGGCCGCACGAGGAGCGCGCGTCCCCAGTCGTCGCGCACCCAGTCGGCGGCCGCCCCAGCCAGATAGGGACCGCGCCAGCCGGCGGCGCCCGATGCGAACAGCGCCGCCACGGCGGTCGAGTCGTTTCCGGGCGGGAAGCCGCCGACGTCGGTGAAGTAGTCGTCGAACGCAACGCTCAGCAACTCGAGCCGCTGCCGGGTCGCCGCGCCCCACTCTTGATCAATTGCCTGGGTCACGCCCTGCACCACGAGATCCGCGTCCCGGTCAAGCCGCCAGCGGCCGGCATCCAGACGGCTGTCGAGCTGGCGATCGTCGCCCGGACTGATCAGCAGGAAGGCGGCCGGATGGGCCGCGCCGCGGATCTCGGCCTGGCGCGCGTAGCGGTAGTCGCTGCCCCAGGCGTCGGTCGTCGCGTCCGCTTCCGCATCGCCACTGCCGCCGAGATAAGGACCATCCCAGCCGGCCGGCGCGCCGTCGGATCGCACCAGCGCGCGCAGACCGATCTCATCTGCCGGCAGTGCACGGCAGTCGCGGTAGTAGGCGAGCAGCGCGGTGGCGATCGCGTTCATCTCGGCTTCGGTCTCAGCCCGACGTTCGGCCCGAATCTGGCGCACGGTGTGCGGCACCATCGCTCCGGCGAGGATCGCCAGGACGGCGAGGACGACGACGATCTCGAGCAGCGTGAAGCCGCGGCGATTGCCGAGCGTGTTCACTCTGATTCCTCCCTAGCGCAAACCGGCGCCCACACTGAGCAGCGGCAAGAAGACCGCCAGCGCCGCCAGCGCCACAAAACCGGCCAGGGCGATCACCGTCAGCGGGCCGATCGCGCCGAAGATGCGGCGCATGACCGCCGGGCTCTCGCGCTGATAGAACTCGCTGCACTTGGCGAGCATCGCGGCGAGATCGCCAGTCGCTTCCCCGACCCGCGCCATGCGCACGAGCAGCCGCGGGAAGCGATTCCCATGGTGCAGCGCCTCGGCGAACGTCTCGCCGCTCTGAATACGCTCGTTGACCGCCGCCAGCCAGTGACCGATCGCCAGATTCCCGGCCGAGTCGGCCGTCAACTCCAGTGCCCGCGTCAGGCGCACCCCGGCGCCGAGCAACGTCGCCAGCGTGCTCGTGACGCGGGCGTAGGCGACGAGCCCCGCCAGCCGCCCGGCGAGGGGCAGGGCGAGCAGGAGCCGGTCGAGCCACGCGCGCCCGGCGGCGCCGCGCCGCAGCAGCGCGATCGCGCCGCACGCCGCCCCACCGACGCCGAGCACATAGGGCCAGAGCGCTCCGGCGAGATGACCCGTAGCGACCAGCATCCGGGTCGGCAGCGGCAGCTCGATGTCGAGCTCGACAAAGACAAGCTCGAGGCGCGGGATCACGAAGAGCGTCATCAGCGCCACCAATCCGGCCATCGCCGCCAGGACGAAGGCGGGGTAGCCGAGTGCGCGACGCACCTCTTCCTTCAATTGCTGGCGCCACTCGAGAAACGCGGTCAGGCGCGCAAAGACCTCCGGTAGCTGGCCGCTCTCTTCGCCCGCGCGCACGAGATGAACGTAGACGCCCGAGAAAACTGCCGGGTGAGCGGCCAGCGCTTCGGAGAGCGAGGCGCCGCCTTCGATGCGCAACCGCACGTCGTGCAGCAGCCGCTGCCAGGCGCGGCGCTCCGGCTGGTCCTCGAGATCCTCGAGCACTTGCACCAGCGGCAGGCCGGCGGCGAGCAGGTCGCCCAGATTGCGCGTCAGCTCGATCAACCCGCTGCGCGGCGCACTGATGCGGCCGCGGCGCTCGCCTTTCGCGTGCTCCGAACGCGACCGGGCTTCGACGAGCAGCAGTCCCCGGTCGGCGAGAAAACCGCGCAGCAGGGCGACATCGTCGACCGCCAGCTCGCCGGCGACCGGCGTGCCCTCGGAATCGAGCGCCTGATAGGCGTAGACCGGCATTGCGCGTCCCTATCCGGCCAGCTGCATCGGCGGCCGGCGGTTGTAGTCCCCGCCCCAGGTATGGCGCACCGCTTCGGTCAGCGAGGTCTCCCCGCGCAGCACGAGCTCGCGGGCATCTTCTTCCATCAGCACCATGCCCTCCGAGCGGGCCGCCTCGGCGATGCCCGCGCGGCCCTCGGCGACGCCGATCAAGCCGGCGACCGTCGGCGTCACCGCCAGCACCTCGGCCACCGCGCGGCGACCGGCGTAGCCGCTGCCGCCGCACTGCTCGCAGCCGACCGGGCGCCGCAGCCGCTGTGCATCCTTGACGGTCAGCCCGAGCGCACGCAGCTCCTTGCGATCCGGCTCCGGATCGGGTGCCGCGCAGTGCGGACACAGCTTGCGCAACAGGCGCTGGGCGACGACGGCGACGAGGGTGCTCGCGAGCAGATAGGCTTCGACCCCCATCTCGAGCAGACGTGGGATCGCGCCGGCGGCGGAATTGGTGTGCAGCGTGCTCAGCACGAGGTGGCCGGTCATCGCCGCGCGCAACGCCACGTCGGCCGTCTCCCGATCGCGCATCTCGCCGACCAGGATCACGTCCGGATCCTGGCGCAGGAGCGCGCGCAGGCCGACGCCGAAGGTCAAGCCCGCCTGCGGGTTGATTTGCGCCTGGCGGATCAGGGGCAATTCGTATTCGACCGGATCCTCGAGTGTGGCGATATTGCGTTCGAGCGCATTGATCTCGGCCAGCGCGGCGTACAGCGTCGTCGTCTTCCCCGATCCGGTCGGGCCGGTGACAAGGATCATGCCCGACTCGCGCGCGATCGCTTCGGACAGCGCGGCGACGTTCGGCTCCGACAGCCCCAGCTCGCCGAGCCCGAGCGCGAGGCGGTTGCGATCGAGGACGCGAACGACGATGTTCTCGCCGTGCACGGTCGGCATCGTCGAGATGCGCAGGTTGATGTTGCGCCCGAGGATGCGCGCGACGATCTTCCCGTCCTGCGGCAGGCGCGACTCCGAGATGTTCAGACCCGCCATCACCTTGATCCGCGCCGCCACCGCCGACTTCAGCTCGCGCGGCAGGGTTGCGGCCTGCGACAAGGCGCCATCGACCCGGTAGCGGCACCGCACCAGAGTCTGATCCGGCTCGAGGTGCACATCGGTCGCCCCCGTGCGAACCGCGTCGGCCAACAGGCGATCGACGAGGCGCACGATCGGGCGATCCTCGGCCAGCCCGTCGATCTCCGCCACTCGCGCGGCCGCCCGTTGCGCACTCTGGATCAGCGCCTCGAGCGACTCCGCCTCGTCCCTGCCGAAGGCGCGGTCGAGCGCGTCGAGCACCGTCGCTTCTGACGCCGCCAAGACCTCGACCGCCAAGCCCGTGCGACGCGTGATCTCGTCGACGGCGAGCACATCGAACGTGTTCGCCATCGCGACCTGCAGCCGGCCGTGCTGCTCGCTGACCGGGAGCAGTTTCTTCTCGCGACAGAAACTCTCACCGAGCTTTCCCGCCAGCGCGTGATCGCAGGCCACATCGCGTAGATCGATGCGACGCACACCGGCCTGGAAGGCGAGGAAGGCGGCGATCTCCTCCTCGGAGGCGAAGCCGAGGTTGATCAGGACTTCCCCCAGCTTGCCGCCGGAACGTTGCTGTTCCTTGAGGGCAATCGCCAACTGCGCCGCGGTGATCGTACCGCGCGCCACGAGGGTCTCCCCCATGCGGGCCGGGCGGGGTCGTTCGGCGGGTGCCGCGCTCATGCGAGGATCCGCTCCACCCTAGCCTTCGAGCAGGATGCCGATGTCGTCGTTTCTCAGTTCATAGCGCGACGGCTTGGTATCGAGAATCCCATCGGGGCCGGCGCTGATGACCCAGATCGGACCGCTCTGGCCCGGGCGCACGTCGCCGATGTTGCAGATGTACTTGTGTCCCCAGGGATCGGACTTGAATCGCATCAGATACGGCCCGTCCCACTTGCGGCTGCCCTGGTTCGGATACTTGTTCTTCCCCTTGCCGCCGGGGCGGTTGTAGAGCAGTTGGTTCTTGAACGTCTCCTGCGGGCTGTATGCGCCCCAGCTCGTCGCCTGCTTGCCGAAGTCGGGCATATCGCCCTCGTCGGTCACGAGCAGCGCGACTTCCTGATCGCCCGGAGAGTGATCGCCATCGGTGTCCGTCGGCCAACGACCGAGATCCTTGTAGAAGGAGCTCAGTGCGGTCGCGATCGCCTCGACGTCATGTTCCGCCCGCGATACCTTGGCGTCCGAGATGTGCTTGACGACCGAGGGCGTCAGGACGGCGGCCA
>Ga0180434_10004555_pt1 | contig 16796 bp, 14 predicted proteins | sample SS_ome_7_FD_132453 | JGI IMG/M metagenome (GOLD analysis project Ga0180434, IMG submission 132453) | Hypersaline lake sediment archaeal communities from the Salton Sea, California, USA - SS_1_D_2 metaG | ecosystem: Environmental > Aquatic > Non-marine Saline and Alkaline > Hypersaline >...
GGGTGCACTTCGCCGCCGGAAACGAGCCGGTATCGTCCTCGTACGTGGTAACGACATGCTGCACGAAACGGCTCAGAATCCTGTTCGCGAGGCCGGGATACCGGTTCTGTTCGTGTATGACCGTCGGGATGCGCAGCACAGCGGCTGCCGCAACAACCGGAACGCTTACATACCCCCCTGTGCCCAACACCACGTCCGGTTTGAAACGCGCCAGCACGCCGAACGCCTGTACGAACCCGAAGAGAAGTTTCAGAGCAGCGAGTGCTTTACGGTACGCGGACACGCCAGCCCATCCGGCGGCGCTTATCGGACGAAAATCGAGCCCCGCGGACGTTGCAGCTCGCTCCTCGATCCCGCCTCGGGTGCCGACGTACAGTATGTCCGCTGACGGCCCACTGGCGCGCAGCTCATCCGCGACAGCGATCGCGGGAAACACGTGCCCGCCGGTACCGCCACCTGTTATCACGATGCGCATCGTTAGGTCGCTCTCACCGCACGAGCTTTTTACGCGACGTGGTTTGTTGCGCAGCTATGTTCATGAGCACGCCTGCGCTCATCATCGAAATAATGAGAGAGTTTCCGCCATAACTGATGAAGGGCAGCGTCAACCCTTTCGTGGGCGCCAGACCCGTCACCACGGCGATGTTCAGAAGAGCCTGAATTGCTATCATGAGCGTGATGCCCACAGCCAGGAACGAGCCGAACGAGTCCTTTGCTCGCAACGCTACTCTCAGACCCAGACACACGAAAAGGAGGTACAGGACCACAATACCCCACGTGCCGATCAAGCCCAGCTCCTCGCCGATTACCGAAAAGATGAAGTCGGTATGTGCCTCCGGCAGGTAGAACAGCTTCTGTCGCCCTTCGCCAAGCCCTTGACCGACTATTCCTCCCACCCCGAACCCTATGAACGACTGCACGAGCTGGAAACCGTCGTCCTGTGCATGAGCCCATGGGTCGAGGAACGCAAGGATTCTGCCGCGTCTCTCAGCATCTATCGCGACCAGAGCTACGAAAGATACGAGCGACAACGAGGCAAAGGAGAAGATGTGCACGAACCGCCCGCCCGCGATAGTCAATAGCACTAGAAACGTCGCTACCATCACCGCAGGCGACCCGAGATCGCGTTCGGCCAGAACGAGCACCGCCGCTGTTCCGACGACGATCACCGCGGGCAAGAACACCCACTTGAGAGAGTCCACCTTGGCGTGTTTCCGTTTGAGCAGACTCGCCAGGTAGACCAGCACGGCGAATTTCGCTATTTCTGAAGGTTGTATTGTGAAGAATCCGAGATCGATCCATCGGCGCGCACCGCCTACCGTTCGGCCCGTTCCCGGCAGCAGCACAAAGAGCAGGAGCCCGAACGCGACCATCAGCAGCGGCCACCGCCACGTGTACCAGACGTGATAATCTAATCTCATAGTTACGAGCATCGCGGCGAGCCCCATTAAGGCGTATACCATCTGCCGTTTCAGGAAAAGGTTCTGGTCGTTGTAAACCTCCTGCGCTCTCACGGCACTCGCACTGAATACCATCACGATCCCGACCGATACCAGCGCAATCGTTGTAATGAACAACAGATACCCTTCATTCTGAGCAGTTTTTCCGGAGCTTCCCATCGCTATTCGTCCAGTCTAAGCACTGCTGCTTTAAACCGTTCTCCTCTCTCCTCGAAATCGCGGAACATATCGAAACTGGCGCAGGCCGGCGAAAGCAGGACGCAGTCGTCCTCACGTGCCGCGAGGTATGCCTTCTGGACAGCTTCCTCGATGCTCCCCGCGTGTGACACGAGCGCCAGATCGCCCCATGCCGCCTCAATGAGCGGCGCGTCTTCGCCGATCAGCACCAGCGCGCTCACTCGATCCTCCACCAGCGGGCGGAGCGCCCTATAGTCACTTCCTTTGCCGCGGCCGCCCGCGATCAGGACCACCGGTGTATCGATACTAAGAAGCGCCATCTCGACCGCCTCCAGGTTCGTGGCTTTGGAATCGTTGACGAACGATACACCCCGTTTTGTGGCGACGAACTCCATCCGATGCTCGAGCCCGTGGAACGCCCTCATCGTTCTGAGCTGTGCGTCTTCCGGTATGTCGAGAGCGATACATGCGCACAGCGCCGCCAGCGTGTTGGCAAGATTATGCCTGCCGGCGAGCGCCACATCGTCTACCCGCGCCAGCCGTCTGCGACCTGCCGCCGACCGCTCTACGATCTCGCTATCGCTCACGAAGACCCCGTTTTCGACCTCCCGCTCAATGCTGAAAAACATCGTCTCAGCGCGTATCGAGCCGGCGTCCGCACACATCTGAGGGTCATCGCCATTAAGAATGGCGGTCCCCTCACGATCCTGTCGAGCGAACAGCCGCATCTTCGTTCGTCTGTAATCGTCCACGTCAGCATACCGTTCGAGGTGATCGGGCGTGACGTTCAGCAGGATGGCGACCTCCGGACAGAAGTTCTCTACGCGTTCAAGCTGGAAACTGCTGACCTCAAGCACAATGAGCTCTGGTGACGGTGTCACCATAACCGCGCTGGAGAAAGGAAACTCGTTATTGCCCGCGAGCAGCGCCGTTATCCCCGCTTCTTTCACCATCCGATGCAACAGCGTCGTGGTCGTCGTCTTGCCGTTCGTCCCGGTTACCGCGAGAATTCGGCTCGTGCAAAACCGTGACGCGAACTCGAGTTCGCTCAGTATCGGCACACCGGCGTCCTCCGCCGCACGTACCGGCTCGATATCCCCCGGTACGCCGGGGCTCAGGATCACAAGGTCCGTCCGCGTGAAACTCTCCCTCTTGTGGCCGCCAAGTTCGTACTCAATATTCAATCCCGAGAGCCGCTGCTTGACGGATGAGATCTCAGCGGGAACAGCGGCGTCCGACAAGACCACGTTTGCTCCGGCAGACGTAAGCAGTCGTGCTACCTCGACGCCGGTTCTCGCCGCGCCCACCACTACCACCTGTTTTCCCGTGACATCCACAGTACTATAACTCCGTGCGCCGCCTCTTCCTTACGGAGCGATTTCACTCTTTACCACACTTTAAGCGTGCCGAGACTCAACAGCGCCCACATAGCAGCGATAATCCAGAACCGGACCACCACCTTGGTTTCCGACCACCCTTTCAGCTCAAAATGGTGGTGCAGCGGTGCCATCAAGAATATGCGTTTCCCGCGCAGTTTGTACCAACCCACCTGAAGGATCACCGATAACGCTTCCATGACAAAAAGACCGCCCACAACCAAGAGCAGCAGCTCTTTCTTCACCAGGATCGCCACGGTGCCGAGCGCGCCGCCCAGCGCAAGCGAACCGGTATCCCCCATAAAGATCTCCGCCGGCGGACAGTTGAACCAGAGGAACCCGAGCCCCGCACCTATTATCGCGGCACAGAATACCGTCAGTTCCTCGCCACCGGATACGAAAGGAATATGGAGGTAATCGCTGAACTTTACGTTACTTGCCGCATACGCCATCCCGCCGTAAGCCACCGCGGCCATGACCACCGCCCCGATCGCGAGCCCGTCCAAACCGTCCGTCAGGTTCACTGCGTTAGAGGTACCACAGAGGACAAGCATGACAAAGAGGATGTAAAAGGCTCCCAAGGGCAAGTAGAACTCTTTAAGCACAATCAGGTCCACCTTGTTCGCGTACTCGGCGGCTACAGGGTTATTGTACAGATGAATTCCCAGCACCAATCCGCACAGCAGTTGTCCCGTGAACTTCGGCCACGCCCGCAGCCCCAGCGATCGTTTCTCGCGAAGCTTAATGTAATCGTCCCAAAAGCCGAGCAAACCCAGCCACAAGAACGTCCCGAGCGCCAACCACATCAGACGGTTCGTCAGGTCGGCCCAAAGCAGCGTGGTGACGAGCGTGGCACCGATGACGAGGATCCCGCCCATCGTAGGGGTACCCTCTTTCTTCTGGTGAAGGTCGTGCAAGGCGGGCGCCTCCTCGTTGCGCACCGTCTGACCGATATTGAGTTTCTTGAGCAGCCTGATCACAACCGGTCCGAGCACCACGCTTATCGCCAGCGCCGTGATAATCGCCAGACCAACCCGTACGGTTATGTACCCGAAGAAACGGAATGCCGAAACGTCCGTCCGAAGCCATTGTGCAAGATGATACAGCATAACTGAATTACCTCGAAAACTGCGCGATGCCGCTCAACGCGGCCCTGTTGTCATGCCACAAGTGAACCAAACCTCTCCAGAACCTTCTCCATTGCCACGGCACGCGATCCCTTCACCAATATAACGTCGCCTGGTGCTGAAACGCGCTCGAGGACACGGGCCCCTTCTTCGTGATCCTTGCATACGGTCACGTTATCGCTATCCAACCCCGCCTCCACCGCACCGTCGGCGACGTACCGGGCGAACCGTCCGATGATTATGAGAACATTGACACCCGCTCGCGCAGCGAGCCGACCCACTTCTTCGTGCTCCGGTACGGACGCGTCGCCCAGTTCCAGCATGTCTCCGAGAACCGCTATCGTGCGCTTGCCGCCGGCCCGGCATGCTAAGGTCTCGATAGCTGCGCGCATGGACTCCGGATTTGCATTGTAGGCGTCGTTCAAGAAAACTCGTCCACCTACGATCACGGTGTTCATTCTCATGGGCGGCGGCTGTGCTGTGTGTAATCCTCGCTGAATCTCATCGCGACTCAGGCCGAAATCCGCTCCCACCGCAACGGCCGCCACAGCGTTCACGGCGTTATGAACGCCCACCAACGGTACCGTAAACGACCCCAGCAGCGGTTGAACGTCGAGCGTGCTCTCCGCCGCGTCGGTCCTCGAGTCGATGCGGATGGCACGCCACATCGCACCGTCGCCGGTACCATACGTCACCTGCCTCCCGGCAAAGCGATCACCAATCCTGCGACAAAACGGGTCGTCAATGTTGACATAAAACGTCCCTTGGTCGCCGACACCCTCAACCAACGCGCCCTTCTCCTCGGCAACCGCTTCGCATGTCCCGAAACCTTCGAGATGCGCGCGTCCTATGTTAGTGATAAGCGCTCTGGTAGGCCGCGCAATCTCGCACAGTGCCGCCATCTCGCTCGGCGCGTTCGTGCCAATCTCGAGGACGCTGACTTCCGTATCCTCGTCAATCGCGAGTATGCTCAACGGTACCCCTATATCGTTGTTGTAGCTCAGCGGGTTCCGTGTCGTCCTGAACCTGGTGCCGAGCACCGCGGCTATCAGCTCCTTCACCGTCGTCTTCCCGCAACTTCCCGTGACACCGATGATAGGGATATCCAGCAGAGACCGATGCCAGCGTGCCAGATCTTGCAGCGCCGTCAAGGTGTCCGCCACAACAATCACCGCGCTGCCGGGTGGTGCAGCGTCCGCCGCCCTCGTCGACACCACAACCGCCGCCGCACCCTTGCTCACCGCGTCTTCCAAAAAATCGTGCCCGTCGAACCTTTCTCCCTTGAGCGCTACGAAAAGAGCTCCCGGCTTGAGAGTGCGCGTGTCCGTTGAAACGCCGGAGACCGTCGCCTCCGGAGAGCCGCGTACCAGCTTGCCGCTCATAGCCTCGGCGATATCACCAAGCAGCCCCTGCGTCATATCACGATACCATGGTCACGTCCCCGTGGTGCGACGTACCTTCGTCCTGAGATCATTGTCCCCTGTCCTATCGCTTTTCCCAGCCCTGAGCCTGCAGAATTTCCCGCGCAACGGCCCTGTCGTCAAATTGAATCCTCTCATCGGCGAATATTTGTTCCGTCTCGTGCCCTTTGCCGGCAATGAGGACGCAGTCCCTCTCCGACGCCTTCGAGATTCCCCGCTCGATAGCGTCGCGTCTGTCGATCACGAGCTCGTAGTCCACACCACGTCGCTTTCCCACAGCCGTGACGCCTTGCTCGATTTCGCTCACTATCTGCTCAGGATCCTCGCTCCTGGGGTTGTCTGAGGTAATGACGACGTAGTCGCCCATGGTCGCCGCCACGTGCCCCATCTTCGGCCGTTTAGTTCTGTCTCTGTCACCACCGCACCCGAACACCACGATGACCCTTCCCGGCGTCATACCGCGTGCGGCCCGGATGAGATTCCGCAGACCGTCGTCCGTGTGAGCATAATCCACGACGACCGCAAAAGGTTGCCCGCAATCCACATGCTCAAATCGTCCCGGCACAGACTTGACCGATTCCAGCCCTTCCACGATGCGGTCAAGCGGCACACCAAGATGGACCCCCAGGCTGGCTGCTGCAAGCGCGTTGAGCACGTTGTGCTCACCGGTAAGGTTGAGCGTGACACGACCCTCGACGTTGGACGTGACCAGTGTGAACACTGTACCAGTTCGTTCAACCGCCACATCGATAGCACGCACGACACAGTTTTCGCTCCTTCCATAAAACAGTGTCTGCGTCCGTATTGAGCGTGCTATCTTCTCAGAAGCCGGATCGTGCGCGTTGAGTATGGCAACGCCTTCCCGGTCTTTCGACCCCGGCATTTCCAACATCTCGAACAACCGCAGCTTGGCAAGAAAGTACCGGTCCATGGTTTCGTGGTAGTCAAGATGGTCCTGGGTCAGGTTGGTGAATATCGCCGCGTCAAACTCTATCCCGTCCACACGGTACTGGTCAAGCGCGTGTGAGGACACCTCGATTACCGAGGCGACGTGCTGTGTCTCGACCGCCTCTTTCATCGTCCGCGCTATAAGAATCGGGTCCGGCGTCGTCTGCGATGCGGGATAGACGCGCTCGCCGACACGATAGCCGAGCGTGGTGAGGACGCAGGCGGGATAGCCGGCTCGGTCGAGAACGGCTGCGGAAAGCATCACCGTCGAGGTCTTCCCGTTCGTGCCCGTGACGCCCACGACAAGAAGATCGCGGGAAGGGTTCCCATAGAACTCTTGTGCCAGAACTCCAAGGGCGCGTCGGGAGTTTTCCAGAGCAAAGTACGGTACCGGCGACTCAACCGCAGCCGGGTCTCTCTCGCCAACCACGGCAACCGCGCCGTTCGCCACTGCGTCCCGTATGAAGTCGTGCCCGTCGGCGTGGTACCCCGGCACTGCAACGAACAGGTCGCCACGCGTGGTCGTGCGCGAATCAAAGCTTATACCGGTTATGGTGACATCGGTTGCTTCTTCAGCGCGGTTCACTCCCACCCGCTCGAGTAAAGCGGAGAGTTTCATCTGACATTCCATCCTTGGCGAAAATGATCTTGCACTCGGCACCCGGGATCACGAGCCGACCCGGCTCGAGACTCTGTTCGACAACATATCCCGATCCTGTAAACGCCAGTTCGAGCTGCAGGGAGGACAACGCGCGAACAACTTCCAGCTTGCTCATCCCTGTAAGGTCAGGCATCGCTTCGAACCGGCCGGCCGCCTCGGCCACCGCTTGCGTCGCACGAATGCTTGGCTCCGGAACGTTTATGTTATCTTTCACGTATAGGGTCCCGGGCTGGTCTGGAGGTACCCGTAAGTAGTTAAGGCTCGCCTCGGCAATCTCGCGGAAAACCGGTGCCGCAACCGTGCCGCCCGTATCAGGTTCGACCCGGGGAGAATCGACCAACACCAGGATCGACAGACGCGGCTCTTCAACGGGCACAAACCCGCAAAATATGGCGACGTGGCGGTCGGTGTAGTACAGACCGGTACTCGGATCAACCTTCTGCGCTGTGCCGGTCTTCCCGCCGACCTCGTATCCTTTTACCGATGCGTAGCGCCCGCTCCCATCCTGCACTACCTTGCGTAACAGGCGTTTCACGCCCTGCGCGGTCGACCGTGACATCACTCGCCACTGCTGTTTCGGCTCGAACCGGTCAATAAAGGTACTGCCGTTCTCCTCCACCTGCCGAACGAGCAGCGGCTGCATCATGATCCCGTCGTTCGCTATCGCGGAGAACGCCCGCACAAGCTGGACCGGACTCACAGAAATCTCCTGCCCGATCGAGATCGATGCCAGGCTAAGCCCCGACCATTTCCCCGGTGGTCGCAGCAATCCATTACCTTCTCCCGGAAAATCCAGGCCGGTCTTCTGACCGAACCCAAACAGCTTGCAGTACTCATACAGTTGCTGCTCACTCAGCCGCGTCGCCACCTTGATCGTGCCGATGTTGCTGGACTCGCTGATTACTTCCGCGAACGTGAGCGTGCCGTGCGGTCGGTAATCGTGCATGATGCGCCCGTGAAACCGCATGACGCCCTGTTCGCAGTAAATCAGTTCATTCGGGTCAATCAGTCGTTCCTGAAGCAACGCGGTGGTCGGGACTACCTTGAGGCACGATCCGGGCTCGTACCCGTCAGTCACCGCTCTGTTTCTTCTGTTCGCGGCCGGATACATCAAGTACTGGTTCGGATCGAAACCGGGTCGGCACGCCAGTGCCAGGATCTCGCCAGTTGACGGATCTTGCACGAGGCAGACGGCGCCGTCTGCCTCGGTCTCCATATAGACTTTGTCGAGCGCTTTCTCCACAATATGTTGTATGACCTCGTCTATGGTCAGCACAACCGTATTGCCGCCCGAGGGTTCTTCCATTCTCGTTGTCAACGGCAACAGAGGTCTCTGATGTGCGTCGCGCTCAACAAAACGCCATCCATCAATACCGCGCAGCACGCTATCGTACTGCAGTTCGAGCCCCTCGAGACCTTGCCCGTCCACCCCCACGAATCCCAGCACGTGAGACGCGAGCGTGCCCTTCGGATAGCTCCTTTTGCTTTCCGGCGTGAATCCAAGCCCGGCAATATTCAGTTCGTCTATTCTTTGCGCGGTCACGGGCTCAATCTTGCGCTGCACCCACACAAAGTGGCTGTCGCTCGTGAGCGCTTTGAACACCTCTTTGCTCGATAGGCCCAGGACCGGCGCCAGCATCTCGGCGGTCTTAAGGGGTTCGCGGACTTTGTCGGGGAACGCATGGAGCGATTGGGCGTCGACGGTACTGGCAAGCTTGTGCCGGTGCTGATCAAGGATATCGCCCCGGCGCGAGGGTATGGCGACCCGGATCAAACGTTGTTTCTCCGCCTCCAGCGCAAGGGATTCGCGGCAGAGATACTGGAGATGAAAAAGCCGGCCCATCACCCCGGCGAAACAGGCAAGCACGACGAGGAAAACCAGCCGGAACCGCTGTTTCTGCCGCCCTGAGATGGGCCCTGGATCAAACCTGTAATCGTGAACACGACCGTTGTTCGAGGCAGCTTTTGAAACACCTGTCATACGAACTCTTCTCACCGGTAGGGTGACGGTATACGGCCCCATCGCCGACAACAAGCGGGGAAAATCCTGACTCCGTGCTCACCCTCGTCCCAGCTTGCCGAACCGCCCCGTGCGTGCATCGCGCGCCTCCGTGCAGACGCGCGACCAACTCTAAAAAATATAGCCCCGAAGACCCTCCGTTTAGGCGTGGTCAGTCGAGCAATTTGGCCATGAAGCTGAATCCTTCCGCGGATTCCCTGGTTTCAGGCAGCGGTGGCTCTTCGTCGGGTTTGGGGGGAGGTACCGGATTCTCCATCCGAATTGAGACTAGCTGCCAGCTTTGTGGGCGGACCATGCCCAGCTGTTTCCGCGCGATCGCCTCAAGCCGGTCGGGAGCTTCCAGTTTTGCCACCTCAACCTTATACCTGGCATTGCTCTTGGCCAACTCGCTCTCCTGCAAGGAGAGTCTTCGGAGCTCGTATCCCATACTGATCAGCTTTACTTCCTGCCACACACGACCCAGACTTGCTCCTACAATAACCAATACAAGTGCGCTGAACACACACACCGGTTTCCGGCGAAGCTTGGTGCGAGAAACTCCTCTGGCTGTTCGGCCGCGACGACGCCCCACCTAAAACTCCTCCTCGGTCCTTTCCGCAATACGCAGTTTTGCGCTTCGCGATCGCGGATTGCGCTTGACCTCCTCCTCAGTCGGCACCAGCGGCTTCCTCACCACGAGCCGCACGAACGGTTTCTTCCCGCACGAACACACAGGCAATCCCGGCGGACAAGTACATCCGCGCGCGAAACGGGCAAACATCTTCTTTACCGTCCTGTCCTCAAGCGAGTGGAACGATATGACGCACAGCCTGCCACCAGGGTTCAAGCTCTTGACCGCTGCTCTCAATCCCCTGTCGAGATTGGCCAGTTCGTCGTTGACGGCGATACGCAACGCCTGAAACGTTCTCGTTGCCGGATGAATACGCCGCGCCCCACGCGACGCACCGACTGCGCTCGTCACGATATCCGCCAACTCTTTGGTCGTGCGTATGGGCTTGCGCCGGCGGCGGCGGTCGATCGCCCTGGCGATCTGGTCGACCTTTCGTTCCTCGCCGTATCGTCTCAACAATGCGGCGAGCTCCTCGGACGGCGTCCTGTTAACCACCGTCTGCGCGTCGAGCTTCAGCCGGGAATCCATCCGCATATCGAGCGGACCGTCGAGCTGAAAGCTGAAGCCCCGTTCTGCCCGACCAAGTTGCAGCGAAGAAATGCCCAGATCAAACAGGACGCCGTCTGCTCGCGTAACACCTACACCACCAAGGATGGCCGTCAAGTCGGCGAAGTTCGCGCGGTATATTCTCGCCCGTCCACCATACTTCTTCAACCGCTTTTTCGCCAACTCAACTGCGTCGCCGTCCCAATCTATGCCGACCAGGATGCCCCTGGAAACCAGTCGTTGGAGGATTGCTTCTGCATGTCCCCCTGCCCCAATGGTTGCGTCAACATAGACGCCGTTCCGCTTGAGTTGTAGACCCTCGATCACCTCCTCCACCATCACCGGTACATGGCTCACGTCCATATGCGCACATCGCACGCTTCCTGGCGTAGTTAGCCGACACCGACCGTCTGCGCCACAGGGGTGCCGTAGCTTTCCAGAGTGAAGGACGAAACGTAGAAGCTGCGCAAGGATGCCTCAACCGAATCGTACATCTCGAACACGTTCGCCCCGACAAGGGTGAACATGCGGCGCATCCAGCCGTCGGGACTGACGAGTTTTATGTCGCCGTTCCTGGCTCGCACTTGTCTCAGTCTCTCGACGAGAACGCCTATTCCGACATAACTGATATCGCTCACAGCCCCGAGGTCTACCACAATATTGCTCCGACCGGAGCGTATGCACTCGCCCAGTATTCGCCTCACCTCGCTCGAGCTTTCGGTGCTCAGGTCGCCCTTGAGCTCGAGAATCGTCACGTGCTCACAATCCATACTCTGTACGGTCATCCCTCTACCCTCCCTTTATGCAAGACTCACGTCACGATAGCGTGTCTGAAAAACCGTTCCCGGCCGACGATGGCCTTGACACAACCCTCCACAAACTCCCACCAGGCGACTCAACGATTCCGCCATCAAGCAGGCCGCGTTCCATTCACCACAGCTCCTCGGCCAACTCCTCGTAACTTTGCTTTGCTTCCTTTGAGGACTGCTCCCAGGTTGACTTATCCCAGATCTCCAGTCTATTCTGGACGCCGATGATCACCACATCCTTTTCTATATGGGCATGCTCCCGCAAATTCGGCGGAATAAATATCCTCCCTTGCTTATCCAGGGAACACTCAGCCGCACCGGAGAAGAACATGCGCGAGAACCAGCGGGCTTTTCCTTTGGTCACCGGTAAGGCATCGAGTTGCTCGACGTACTTCTGCCATTCCTGGACCGAGAAAAGAAACAGACAGGCATCGAGACCACGCGTTATCATGAATGCAGTGACCCCTCCCTGTTTCATCGCGTCGCGGATACGCGCGGGGATGATCAACCGCCCCTTTTCGTCAAGCGAATACTCGTACTCACCGTAAAACACGTGACGCCCCTTTTAAGCGGGTGCCCCCACAATTTCCCCTTTTCCACCATGAGTTTACCCTATCTTTGAAATTTTGTCAAGCAAAAATTTATACCCCCCACCGGACCCCCTACGTGCAGGCACCGCTCGTACCCTTGGGCTGGCCTGAAAAAAGCATGTTTCTGGAGCGTCGGCACCGCCGTTCGTTCACTGCAAATGGTTCATACTACCAGGGATAGGGACGGAGACTGTCATTTGGAGCACTTGCTGTTGGAAGCAGCCCTAGGTCGCAGTAGGGGGTAGATCGGACCTCAAAAGTGGGCAGCCCTTGTTACCGACACCTTTCCAAGGCCACCGCCAACGATGAGCCGGGCACTATCGTCTGGTGTGGCGCCGCGCGGAGAACCGGTAAGCGTATCAAGATAGCGGTCGGATTCCTTGAGTACGTCGACGAGAAGCTGTGATTTCAACCCCACGTTCTTCGTCTTATATACCGCAGGAAGTATTGTGGTCGGAGATAGTAACTTGTGAACGCCTTTTCGCGTAACCGGGCGATCTCCTCGGGTGAAAGGTGATCGTGTTCGAAGACGGGCGTAAATCCGTCGTAACATGTTAGATCGTCTGTCAACAGCTTTCCCTTGACCTGTTCGTAGAGTGGCGAGCCGGGGAATGGAGTCGCAACATAGAATTCCGCCACATGCGTGTTGAGCCGCTTTGCTTGCGCGATGGTATCCAGTATCGAGTCTCTCGTGTCGCCAGGAAGACCGAGCACGTAAAACGCTGCTACACGCACACGGAGGCTATCGCAGCAACGTACCAGCTCACGCTGGCGTTCGAAGGACATGTAGCTCCTCGATGCAGACCTGAGCACTTCGCTGCTCGCCGATTCTATGCCGACATTTATTGCAGACAATCCAGCTTGCTGCATAACTTGAAGGAGCTCCTCGTCGAGAGTTTCCAGACGCGTCTCGCATGCCCACTTCAAGTTAAGCTCCAGGTCGATCATACCCTGGGCAAGCTCCAGGCAGCGCGCACGGTCGAACGTAAACAGAGGGTCTCGGAAGATTACTCCGCGCACATGGAACTTCCGCACTATATACTCCAGTTCCTCCAGGACATTTTCCGTCGTGCGGCCGCGCCACCTCCCCTGATACCATCGGTACGGACAGTACGTGCAGCTAAAGCTACACCCGCGACTCGACAACACCGGCAACACGGGCTGGACCGTCAGACTAGGGCGATAACTGAACCGCCTGACATCGAAGACCCTCCACGCCGGAAAAGGAAGTCGACCGAGATCCTCGAGCGGGCTGCTCTCGACAACGCCAGCAGGTGACCAACCATCCAGCGCATCCATGCACGCTTTCTCAGGCTCACCCCGGATGACGAAGTGACCCGACTCCAAGAAACGCTCCGGCATGGCGGTAGCAAGAGGCCCAATATAGCCCACTCGGGACCTACCTTGGCGCTTTACCCATGCTCCGGCCTCCCTTTCCTGCTCAGATCCCACGAGCGAAGAATGGATAAAGACAATGTCTGCGTCCGCGGACAGATCAGTTGTCACGGTTACCTCCGCACCCTTATTGCGAAAGATGGACGCGAGGTACGCGAAAGACATTTCCGGTAGCACCACACACCGTCGCTTGAGGCTGGATATAACGCGCGGAACCACGCTCCGACCCATACCGTACCCAGCGCCGAACCCGCCCATTACATCTTTGTTTACGCGGCCATGAGTCCGCGATTGAACATCAAGGAGAGCAACTTTCACTGCCGATATGCCCTTTCGTTGACAAGTGAGGTTTAACGACTCCAACAAAAAGAGGGGAGGACCGGCGTCTCGCCCGTCACGTCATGGGCAAGATGCGCACGCCAATGGCGGCTCATTTTGCTAGAGGCTCTAAATATCCGACCGCTGGTTATCCTCCATCATTCGACGCGTCCGTATGCCATGTACGCGATCCCCTACATGCCACTGTCACCTCAGCGTATCCCAGCGTCAACCTTGCTGTAAGGCACAACTTGATATATTGCGACAGCGCCGCGCGAGTAGACCCGCTTCAGCCAGCCGTGATCGGACGGTACGATACCGCCGGGACGTTTCTCGTGGGGACCGAGCAGCACATAACGGATTTCGTACTCGGTGACCAGTCGCACCTTGAACTCGTTGTCGCCTCGGAGAGCAAAGAACCGCTCGGCGCGCCGGTTCTTTTCGTCAAAATCGAGCGTGAAACACCAGTGACCGGTAAACGTCTTGTTACCGGCGACTCGCGGAATATGCGTTCCGGTATCCGGAGACGCGAGCACCGTGTCCTCGCGATTGGTGTTCTCGCCGAGCCATATCAGCGCATTATAGAGATCGTCGCTGATGTAGTAGGGTGGTGGGCAATTGCGTAACCGTGTGAACATCCTGCCGTAGACGATGACGCTCGAGAGAGAGCAGAACATGACAAATGCACACGCCATCGTCCGCTTGATCGTGTCACTCGACGTACCCCGGCGGACGAGGTTCTCCCACATGTGGCTTCTCCCAGCCCACCGATACATGCGTTTGAGCGGACCGGCGGTGGCGAGGATCGAAGGCACGAGCAGCAGCGCTATACCCGCCTCCAGACCGCTCCGAAGGTAAGGGTACGACTGAGCGATCAGAAACGCCAGAACGATCCACAGCACGAGCAGCAGGGAAGACGGGCTCATGTAACGAAGATGGCGAAATCCTTCGAAGCTGAAAAAGATCAGTATAAACGGTACACCGAACCAGATCATAAGATCGATGAAGTAGGGGGGCTTGAGTTCCACGGTAAACGGGACTTGCCCCAACCCGCCTGAATAGACCAACCAAACATACGACAACACCGCCGGTATTGGAAAGAGCGCTGCAAGCATGTAGTTGTTGTAACGCGCCACACTGAAACGGCGCTCTTTCAGGCAGAGGAGCGTTGGAAAGAGGAAGAAAATCAGGTACATCTCCGGAATACCGTACGGGCGGATGCTTGCACGGGCGAGCGCGCACAGACCCGCCAGGATAAACAAAACGCGTTTCCCGGAGCGTTCGCCAGCCAGCAGAAATGCGGCCATAAGCATGCCGAACACGTACACGCGAATGAAATGCGGCCGGTTTATGAGGTACCCGAAAATGGTGACGCCTTCAATGTCGAAAAGTTCGGGCGGCGCGACATGCCTCAGTTTCGAGACAATCCAGAAGATCCACCCGAGACCGGACCCGAACACCATGAGCGTTAGAGCGAACCGCCGCTGGAATACCGTGTCGAGACACTGAGAGATCAGGAAGTACGCCGAGAACATGAGCAGCGCTATGGTCACCACCCGTCCGATATGGAACACCGCGATCAACGAGAGCCCCGTCCATCGCGCCAATCTGCCGAACAGCCACCATTCGGCGTTAATCAACGTTCGGGGCAGATCTTCGGGCGTCAGCCTGTCTTCGAACACGTTGTATCCTTCCTCAGCCTGTTTGGCAAGCATGAGGTACGCGTTCATGCCGGTCACATCGCGCCCGATAAACCCCATGAATTTCATGCCGGGACGGGCGGTGAGATACCCGTAGCAATACGGTATGGTACCGATGATGACAAATATCAACGCGAGAATCGCCGGAAACTTATACTCGCTCAATCGTTGCATTGGCGGACGCTTTCCTCTTTCCTGTTTTCCCCGGCTCGAGGTGCCGCTCACAGTGAGCGTGCGACATATTTTGGGGTTTTCATATCAGATTCTGTCGTAGGGGAGGGTCTTGTACCCTCCCGCGGGAGGCCGCAAGGGCCTCCCCTACAATGCGGGATTGGTCATTCACTCGCCGGCCTTGCTGACGAGGTGATGCCATTTCCTGTGAAAAATCTAAACAACCCACTTTTATGTCGCACGCCCGGGACAGTGCGCTTGTTGACTTCGCCACGCTTCACCCTCCGGTTCACCGCGCAGGTTAAAGTATAGGGGTGGAGTGAGAGCTTCGTCAAGCGCGGGAACCTATGTGGCAGGCCACATACTAGTTGCAGGGGGAGGGCCCTGCTCCTGCGGGGCCGCATCGCCTGTCACCTCCCTCCACTCCCACAGCGGCGGACGAGCGGGAGCTCGCCCCTCCCGCACACCTGTCGGGCGAGGCCCTATAACGAGGCGGGTGTGAGGGGATCAGCCATTGGCACGCGCGTAGTCGCACATTGCGCGTACGTTCTCGTGCGAGGTATCGCGCACGACTTCGCACCCAGCACCGACAATGTATGATTCTCCGGCTTGCCGGTGGCACTCGGCAAGCGCATCATGGATGGCTTGCGGAGTAGAGTTCCGCAGCACGGCTACCGGGTCGATGTTGCCGAGAAGAACCTGCTCCGGCCCCATGGCGGCGCGCGCCTCCGCTACCGGAACCATCCAGTCCAGATCGACTATCTCGCAGCCGAGCTTTCCGATACCTTCCAGTATCGGGCGGATATTGCCGCAGATATGAAGCCGGACGCGTGTGCCCATCGCGTGCAAACCGTCTACCAGTTTCTTCTCATACGGCCAGACGAACTCCTCGTAGATCCGTGGTCCAACAAGAGAAGCGGCAGCATCTCCTACACCCATAATGTCAATGCCTGCGTCAACCTGCGCCTTCGCGAACCGCAGTTCCATCTCGATGACGAAATCAAAAAGGTCGCGCACGAACGCCGGGTCTTCAAAGAAATCCATCATCAACGTGTTGATCCCGCGCAGATCCGCCGCTTCGGCGCACGGACCCTCTATCCAGCCTTCGATAACCTTGTCCTGTTTTACCTGCTCCTTGAACAGTGCAGCCGCACGCACCCGATCGTGCATCCTGCCTCCCCCCAACGGATCCGGAATCTGGAGCGCGGCCAGAGCGGTCTTGTCAGCCAGACGCGCATTGCTCTCATCGATCGCAGGAGGTTGATCCTCGAAAAACTTCAGCGCTGCACCGCAGTCAGCAGCCTCGCGCGTCGGATCCGAAATGCACGAGACGTAATCGAAATCAAACTCTTCCGCGGTGCGCACCTGTCCTTCCACCAATACCCGATAGTCGGTAACGTAATCGTAATACTTTCTGTCAATCAGGTCAGCGGCAAACATCATCGTGATCGGCATTAAGGGAAGCGA
>Ga0180434_10004556_pt1 | contig 16796 bp, 20 predicted proteins | sample SS_ome_7_FD_132453 | JGI IMG/M metagenome (GOLD analysis project Ga0180434, IMG submission 132453) | Hypersaline lake sediment archaeal communities from the Salton Sea, California, USA - SS_1_D_2 metaG | ecosystem: Environmental > Aquatic > Non-marine Saline and Alkaline > Hypersaline >...
CTCCGGTTGCCACTTCAGCAATAGTTTCTGTTCCTGTTTTTAACGCCTGCATCTCCAGCTTTGTACTGGTTTGTATCAAGACAGAAGCAGCAATACCGGCAACGAGAACCATAGCAATGAAAACAATCATCGCACCAATACCGATGCTTCCCTCTTTGTTTCTAAATAATTTACCTATCTGCTTTCCCATCTTCTCGAAATCCCTCCTATAAGTTGATCACAACAACTTTTATAGAGTGCTAATCCCACTAACATCTGGATTCTTTAAATACCTTTTTTGTAGGTACTTACTGAGATGCATATGTAGGTAAGTGTACAGGTAAAAACCAAAAACAGTAGTGTATCGGAGGAAAGCAAAAGAGTTTTTGAGTGTAATTTACTTTTTCTCAGTCGCTAGTCGTCTCCAGTCATTTACTTCCCGTTCCAATTGCATCAGACTAAGATCAACCCCCATGCGCTTCATGGAAGAAACATCATCATCTTTCAAGGTGGTCTGAAGCTCTTTGATAAAAAAATGGCCAGCACTCATACCAAGAGACGAATGCATGGTAGAAATGATATCCTGAATAGCTTTTCCAGTCTCAACTGGTGCTATCTTATCAATATCCGTCATAACACTAACTGGATCGTCCCCCTCAAGAAATCGAGTGTCTGTAATTTGGATGTGCTTTAAGAACTCATATTTGCTTTCGAGTTGTTTTATCAAGGATTCAAGGGTTGAAATGGCATGTCCTTGGTTGGTTTTTCTACCTGAAACGCGCAATAATGTTGTTAAAATATTTTTGACGACATCAGATCGTTTTACTGCAGGCACATTCCATCTCCATCCAACAAACGGCAGTAAAAACATCAAGGTTTTTTAATGTTTTGTCTTAAACTCTATGATAGTATCGAATTAAGGTATTTGAATAGTGGGTTTTAGGAATGATAAAACGGAAATATTTCGCTAAGTTGACCATGCCATCCACAATGATATAGAATACTATGAAGGTACTTAGAAGCCGATTGTTGATGAGAGGTACTCTTTCTCTGAGATAGCTACCTGTAGATACAGAAGTATCACCAGCAAGATAAACAATGAACTTTGCATTACCTATAGTACCTATATATGAGAAATATATATAGAAGTGTAATACCATACCAATTTATTAATTTGGAGGGGAAAAGAGATGAAAAAACAGTTGCCAGCAGTGATCTTTGGTTGTATAATACTGAGTATTGTTCTCAGTGGATGCCAAGAGCAGCAAGCAACTACCAGCAATCAATTTGAAGGAGTGTCGTTGAAGTCTGATGTAGTAGAACTTGTTGAAGCGTCACTTGATTTTCAAGTTCATTATGATTATGATGAATTAACTGATGAAGCAATTGAGGTGCGAAATGCGGCTGAAGTCAAATACCGTTTTCATAATATTGCAGGTAAAGATATTACTGTTAAAGTTACTGTAGAATTTTATGGAGCATATGACAATCTGCTTTATACGGGTGGACCAAAAACCATTTTTTTATTTAAGGATTATACTGATAAATATATCTCTCCAGCCACCAATATCATCTTGTATAAAGGTTCAAAAGTGACAGAAATTGACCATGCAATAATCATTGCTGAAGAAATCTAATTGCTTACTCTCGTTTTTTCAATACCAATATGAAAAAAAGAGCACTTAGCAGGACAGCTAGCTCAAATCCGGGTGTTCCTTCAGTTTCATCTTCCACAGCAGTAACACTTAAGACAAGGGTATCTGATCCAGAGTTAAATGAAGTTCTAGCAATAGACTCATTTGTTGGGCGATACGTGATAACTACAGTATGGTCTCCTGGACCCATGATTGGCCAATCATTAAACAAAAACTCTTTTGAGTCTTTTGCAGCCACAGTTCCTGTCCTATTAGTCCACATGCCATCAGCCTCATCCTGAATTCCTACAGTGATTTGTGGTGATGTGACATTTCCTGCATTGTAGAGTGTGACAGTAATATCATAATAGATCGCTGTCTGTAATCCTGTCCCAATCGTCTTTCCTTCTTTAGTATCCTTTTGAGTAATAGAAAGTTGGGCTTGTTCTGATGCTGCACTTATTGAAAAGGCAGCAAGTATACAGATGAAAATCATACCAATTACAATACGATGAAAGAGTGATGATTTCATATTATCCACCTCCGCATTTTAGACATATCATACAACCATATTTAAATTTCCCTATGACAAACTTATGATAATTTTATGTATAGTTTGTATGATACTCTATACGCAGGGATATAGGATGTTGGAAGATCGTGGCATTCGTCGAGGAATAGAAGTGTTGGTTAAAGACACAGATAAACCTGAGCACCCGGGGAGAAAAGCAATCGTGGTACGAATCTACCCTCACCCCAGCCGCTGGATGGTAGTCAAATATGAAGATGGTAACATGGAGCAAGTGGAAGAAAACCAAGTAACCACTATGTTTGAGGTAAACAGATCCGGTGGCATTATTTAATATTCATGTTGACAAAAAAGAAGGGCATGCACACAGCGCAAGCAGTATCAACACTCTTCATTTTTGCATGGATTCGACAATTTCTTTTCCAAAATCAGTAATCTTGTAGAGTTTTATGTCTTTACCGCCCCGCAGTTGTTCAACAAGATCCAAGCTGATAAGTGATTCTTCCTCTCGATAGCGAGAGTCCATACCACGAATAGCCCCAATCACATTAGTCGGTGTTGTTTTGACATTATAGGCGATTTCTGACGTGTAACTACCGCTGGGGCTGATCTCAAAAAGATATTCCGCTATTTTCTTTCTAATGTTGCTCCTTCTGAGAGACCGTATCACAAGCGGTCGTTTATCAACTCTGGAGCTACTATTGCTACCACTTTGCATCCCATCCACTCATTCCACAAAAGAATACTATTTCTTATTAATAAAATCATCGGTTTCTTTTTTCAACGCATAACAAAATTATTCATTTCACAGTATAGAAAACTTTAATTGATTGCTCTGTATTTGCACAGATGCTGGGGTGCATGCTCATCACAGGCAGACACAGGGAGAAAAAAGATGTCCATAAAAAAGGAATTGTTAAGCGAATTGACCGAACAGCAACTGAAAGAATTGGCAGAAGACAAAGGAATCAGTTTTTCTGTCAATGACACACGAAAAAAGTATTATGAAGGCTGGGATGAAAAGGACAGATTGGTCGATATCATCAGCGACCAAAAAGGCATTACCGTCTCAGACGTCGAAGCGTTCATTAAACTTCGTAAATAAAAAGGTTTAGCGTTTTGTGGTTACTCCTCGTTGTTTACAGTAGATGTTAATAGGACAGCGACTGCAAAAAGGAGAGATTGGTGTACAGATTGTCTGACCAAAAGTCACAAACAGATGATTAAAGTCTTCCCAATATCTTCGTGGCAATATTTTTTTAAGTGCATGCTCTGTTTCTTCAGGAGTTTTGGTGGTAACCCATCCCAAACGATTGGGGATGCGATGACAGTGCGTATCAATGGGCAAAAATGCTGAGTTATGGTGGCCATAAACCATGACGATATTTGCTGTTTTTCTGCCTACGCCTTTGAGTTGTATAAGTTCTTCAAAATCATCAGGAACCTTTCCCCCATACTCATCGAGAAGAGTTTGCGCGATTGCCTTGATACGCTTTGCTTTGGTTTTGTAAAATCCTACCGGATAGATGAGGGATTGGATTTCTTTTTCAGAGAGTGCTACCAGCATTTCTGGTGTGTTGTGCTCTTTCAGGAGTCGTATCGATGCTTGTTCCGTAACCTCGTCTTTTGTTCGGAGACTCAAAAGACATGAAATCAATGTGGTAAACGGCGTGTGCACCACCTCTTCCCATTTCCGTCGTGAAAGTACAGGTATTTGGTGGATGGCGAATTCTTGTTTTAACCGTTGAAAAACTTCATCGACATGCGGTATGATCTGTACCATGAGAGTTCTCTCCCCAAAATAGCAATGGACGGAATACCGTCCTTTCTTTAAAAGCTTAAGGATGAAAAAGGAGATGAATGTTGTTGGATTACAGAATGTTCTTTCGTTTAACGATGATAAACCCAACAACAAGAGCAATGAGAGCAACAACGATCAGCGCCAATTCAAATCCAGGAATGCCATTTCCATCATCAAGACTCCCATCGTTTGCCAAGACCAGGGTAAACGAAACAGGGGTTCCCTCAAGATACTTCTCGTCAACTGAAGCATCTGATGTTGACATAGGAGTGACAGTAACCTCGAGAGAGAGATTAGTAAAGTCTTTTTTTGTAGGCGTAACAAACAGCGTGATTTCTTTTGTTTCTCCTTTGGCAATGGTGACTTCGGTGTCACTTAAGCTACAATTGAGGTGTTGTGTCGTTGCCCCAAGAGAGATGTTGACTTTTGATGGTCCATTGCCATTATTAGTAATATTGACAGGAATTGCAGTTTCGTTGAGCGGTGGTACCTCTATCTTCTCAGTAGCATCAATCGTAAGGTTTGATTCATAGGCTGGGAGAAATGTAATGGTAGTGGAATTGGTGACGTCTCTAATGCCCCAGTTTGCATTACTGAAGGAAGCAGTAATGGTAATTTCTTCCTCTTCCAGAGCAGGAGCAGTTCCATTGATGACAAGGGTGAGGGTTGCCTCTGCTTCATTAAATTGGTTATCAATGGCAACTGTCACGTTAGCTGGCTCAATAGTCGCGGTACACCACGCTGGACATTCTGCGGTCAAATCAATGGTTGCAGAAGGAATTGTTTTGTCAAGACTTCTAAACAAGATTAATCGACCGATTCGTCGATTGAAAAGGAGACGGGTTGCCAAATCTCCAAGATTCAGCTTAAATTTAACGTTCAGGTCAATACGCTTTGTTGTCTCTGAAGCAAGAGGAACGTCTATTGAAGCAGGTGCATCAAAGACGATTTCTGCATCGACGTAGATTAGTCGAGTGCTTTGTGCTTCGTCCGCGATAACAGTACTTGACGAAATCGTAGCCACAAGGAAGAGACTCAGCAAGACAATAATGATGAATTTTTTACTCATGATAAGACACCTAGCGTCTAATATTATTGTTATATTAGTATATAAATGTTATTATCAGCAATATATCTATAATATGTTTAGAAAGAAGAGAGAGAGACTATAAGACATTGAACGATCTTATGATAGAATAAAAAATGAAATTGTGCTACAAAACATTATTGTAATGGCGATGATATGATGAAACATACTTAAAGGAGGGATACTATCGTACTCGATTCAGTATCAACAAAAGCAGCACTTCTTGCTATTGGTATCATGGGAGTTCTAACAGTGAGTGTTGCGTTTCTTTTGTTCTTTGAGGGTACATCTCCAACCGCAGAAATTACCTTTATATTCCATGACGGAGAAGGCCCAGATATCGGAGGTGTATACGCAGATGAACTAGGCATCAATACTATCCCTCTCTTTCTTGATGAGTGGAACGAGTACGAACCTGTTGATAATCAATGGCAATGGGAGAATACCTTCCCGACAAACAGGAACGAGTATGATCATTGTCTGTTAAGAATTGGACTCCTGCATATGCTTGCGTGGAATCCGTCCAGTATCCCCTCATGGGTTAATCAAAGTGATATTGATGGTGAATGCAAAGAGGCATATGGTCAGTTTGTTCAGGAGGCAATTGCTCAAGTAAAACAGCGAGAAATTGCGGTCGATATCTATCTTGTCGAACTTGAGGCGAATTTTGCAGGCCATGAACTCAGTGAAAAAACCAATTGCACAAACGCGTGGATTATTGAGTGGATAAAATGGGAAACCGAACTTATCAAAGAGATTGATCCACAGGCAAAAATAGTAATACCGCTCACGCCAACTGAATTTCGACCTGAAGAGTCGCTGAATAACACGTACGACCAAGGGAAAATACTTCTCGGGGATTTTGTACAACGCATGATAGAAGCAGAAGTTTGTTTTGATGCATTTGGATTTAACATTGCTAGTGGTGCCTATGATGATGTTGACGACTGGACAACCGTACAGACGGTATTAGAGAACTGGTCCACTATCAAGAAGGAGATTTTCGTGTGGGCAATGGGTTATCCTGCGGACAATGATGATAATCTGCCGTTTACCAATCCACGTGAAGAGGGATATTCTCAAGCATGGCAAACAGAACAGTATGTGCATACCCTGCAATTGTTACTTAATAACACACAAGTTATTGGCGTATCAATCGACTTATTTGACTACCAAGAAGCAGGATGGCCCTCACCCATTCATTGGGGTCTTGTTGGAGGGGATCCTCAGCATCCAGAAACGCTTTACAAAAGACCAAGTTTTGATGCCGTAAAGCACTGTTGGGAGCAATATGCACGATAGGAAAAAAGAACGCTGGGGAGGAGATTTGAACTCCTGAGGTGTTGTCACCAGCGGTTTTCGAGACCGCCGCCGTGGGCCGGGCTTGGCTACCCCAGCATATTGTCAAAAGGTTAATTTAAGGGCTTTATATATGGGTTTTGATTCCATGAAGGTTACTATCACATTCTCTCGCTTAAAAAAAAGTCAAGATATCGAGATATCGCCAGGATCAACGATAAGTGATGTCCTCAAGAAACTCAATCTTAAACCAGATGCTCTTATTGTCATGAATAACGATACGCCGCTCCCCATCGACCATGAAGTCACAAAGAACCAACATCTGACCATCATACAGGTTGCTTCGGGCGGATAATCAACGACGCTCCCGTAGTGTAGTGGCCAATCATCAAGCCCTCTCGAGGCTTAGACTCGGGTTCAAATCCCGACGGGAGCACTTATTTCAACAGGGGAAAACACTTTTTCTTCCCGACGGGATCGCTAACTCTTAACAGAAAATATGTAAAATTAACCCTCATCTGCACTGTTTGATTAATATGAAAAAATCCACACGATGATAATGATTTTGCAGGCAATACGAGTCTTGTTAGGAAAATGGTCATACTTATGTAAGATGAGAAACATTATTGATAGAAAAATATGTACACAACATAATCGCAGGATATTTTTTGACAGGTGGTTATATTGAACGAAATCATAAAAAATCGTGTAGGCCGAACACCCCTCATCAGGGCACGTAAATTGGAAAAAGAAGTTGGCATCAAAAATATCTATTTCAAACTAGAAGGAAATAATCCGTCGGGTCATATTGAAGATCGGCTGGCGTATTTATTGATACGGGATGCGATAGCACGAGGAAAAAAAACCATCTGCATGGGAACATACGGAACCATTGGAGGGTCCTTATCGTATCTTTCAAAATACTTTGATATCAAGTGTGTGTTTTATGTGCCAAACAAAAAAAGGATATCGAGGAAACTATTGGTTGAAGGAAAAAACGTTAAAATCATTGAATATGGAAGAACGTATAATGACTGTGTGAAAGAAAGTAGGCACGTTTCTCAAAAAAATAACTGGTATAATGCCAATTTCGGTCTTGCCAACAGCGTTACTAACATGTACGCCGTTTCTTATGTTGCAAAAGAGCTGCATGATCAATTAGAAAAAAACATAGATAGTGTCTTCTGTCAAACCTTCAACGGTTCATCAATATCTGGGCTTCATCTCGGTTTTAAGGAGTTGTGGGTAAATGAAGAAATTGAATCATTGCCACGCATATGGGCAGTAACTACTGAAAATGGCAATGCTATTTTGGAATCCTATAAGCAACAACGCAAGGAAATACTTACCTTAGACCCCAAAACTATCAAAAGAACTCGATACAGCAGACACATGGTAAACGCCAATTGCCAGAATGGACAAGAAGCGTTAAACGCCATCTACGACTCATATGGTAGTGCCATCGGCGTATCAGATGAAGAGTTGGTAACACATACAAAGCATATCAAAACCATCGAAAAATTGGAGCTCACTTTCTCTAATGCTTTTCCACTCGCAGGATTTATGAAAGCAGTTGAGGAGGGGCATATTGCCAATGGAAATCATGTTATTATTTTAGACGATGGAAAAAGTAGGCTGGACATTACCGTTCTAAAAAAGAATGACTTGCAAATTTCATACGCAGAATTTATGAAACGATTAGATGAATGGTTAATGGACTTTACCGATCCTGTTGAGGAGATAAGTGAAGCAGTAGAAAATGCATTTGAACATGGCTATGTTATTGGGGCCTTTGACCACAAGATGCTTATCGGTATTGCTGTGCTGTCAAGAACGCGGTTTGAAGCGTTTTTCCCCAAGTATCATCTCTCCTATATTGCTACTAAAAAGGGAGTGAAAGGGCGAGGCATTGCCACTCAGCTTCTCCAAAAAGCAATAGAAGTAAGCAACGGTGATCTATCGCTGCACGTGGAAACAGATAATAAACGAGCGATTAAGTTATATGAAAAAATGGGGCTGAGGAAGAAATACTATCGTATGTTATATGCGGGGAAGTAATATGGGTGCAAATAAACATCATCTTACGGCAACAGAAAAAAAAGAAGTGATTTCCTTAACGAAAGATCTCATAAAAATCCCTAGTTCAGTTAAAGATGGTAATGATATCTATGAGTATGTACGAGGGTATTTGACCCGTAAAGGATTTAACGTAAGACTTCAAACCATAGATAACCCACATATCAAATACTATGATTTTTCCAATTTATATCTTAAGATAGGCAATGGAAAGGGACCAAAAATTATGTTGAACGGCCATTTGGATGCGGTGGGCGTTCATGAAAAAAATAAATGGTGTCACCCTCCGTTCTCAGCAATAGAAGAAGAAGGGAAGATTTATGGGAGAGGAGCGGCAGATATGAAAGCAGGATGTGCTGCTGCAATCATTGCATTTATTGCCTTAGCGAAACGGAAAAAGGAAATCAATGGCGAATTATTTTTAAGTTGTGTCTTTGGAGAAGAAGCACCATTTTCGCTAGGAACAGACACGCTGCTCCAAGAATATGATTTGAAAAATTATGATTTAGTGATTATTCCCGAACCATCTCCCTTACTCACCAAAAATGACTACTGTTTTACTCATGGAAGAATTCATCAATCACACTTCCCTACCCCCATCATTGGTGCAGAAGGAAGAGTGCTACTTGAGATTGAATTTTTTGGAAAAGCAGCACATGCGTCACATCCTTCAGTAGGCGTTAACGCGTTGCATGATGCGGCAACACTTATTTCAGAATTAGCACGGTTTGATATTTTTACACATATCAAGAGAGGGCGAGGGCATTACGTAGTACTCAACATTGAAGGGGGAGATGAATCATTTACGGTGCCAGATTATTGTAAAATTCTGGTGAATAGACAGGTAATGCTTGGCGAAAATGCAAAAACAGTTATTCGAGAGATTAAAAAAATTGTCAAAGCACTGGGACTGAAATCGAAAGTGCACATATGCAAACGATATTCTCCCGGTCCTGAATTAGAATATAAGCCCTTTCTAACTGAATCAAGCACCTATCTTGATCGCTTCATTAAAAGTATCATAGAATACGACGAGAAAGACCAGGAAAATAAGGAGAAAAGGATCTGTAAGTTTTCAACACGGAGTATCGGTGATTTTAATCTTTTTGGAGCCAGAGCAAAAGTATCTACCGTCATTTTTGGTCCTGGTGGAGGAAATATTCATGCTCCGAATGAATTTGTCAACAAAGATGAGACTATTAAAACCGCAGACTATTTGTTTAATTTCTTAATGGAGGTGTATTCATAAGCACATACCCTCGCCTCTGTATTGATTTGAATAAGATTACCCACAACACAACGACCATAGTACAGTTGGCAAAGAATGCTGGCGCGACGGTTACCGGTGTTACTAAAGCCACCTGTGGCGATCCATGCGTCGCACAAGCAATGCTTGATGGCGGTGTAACATCGCTCGCCGACTCAAGAATTACCAATATAAAAAGGATGAAAGATGCAGGTGTAGACGCCAAGTTTATGCTGTTAAGAACTCCCATGCTAAGCGAACTTACAGAAGTGATTGACTATGCCCATGTGTCACTCCAATCAGAACGTACTGTAATGCAGCAAATATCAACAATCGCAAAAGAAAAAGGCACCATCCATAAGATTATTCTCATGATTGAAATGGGCGATTTGCGTGAGGGGGCAACACGGGAAGAACTGGGAACAATGATTACTGACGTTATGCAGTATGAAGGAGTGCATCTGCATGGTTTTGGTATGAACCTTGCATGTTTTGGAGGGGTCGTTCCTACCAAAGAGAAAATAGAAGAATTTGAACATCTAGTAGACAATCTCTGTCAAGAACATGGACTCTCGTTTCCCGTCATAAGTGGAGGGAATTCTGCCAACATTCCATCATTATTACAAGGAGTGTCTTACCGTACAATCAACAATTTACGCATAGGAGAAGGTATCCTTCTTGGCCTTGAAACAGTACACAGAACACCCATCCCCCATACATTTCAAGATGCGTTTGTACTTGAAAGCGAAATCATTGAACTCAAAGAAAAACCATCGGTGCCCGAAGGAGTGATCTCCCAAAATGCTTTTGGAAAAACTCCTCAGTTTACAGATGTAGGAATAATTATGAGAGCGATTGTGGCAGTGGGAAACCAGGATGTTATTGTAGAAGATTTAACGCCGATGGATGATTCGGTGAACATTCTGGGAAGTAGCAGTGATCACATCATTCTTCATCTGAAAGATGCGTCGAAATATAAAATAGGCGATATTGTGCAATTCACGATGAACTATGGTGGATTATTACATCTTTTTACCAGCCACTATGTCAAAAAAGTCTATCTCCCTGCATAAATCGTATTGCTAGTCTGAAATTGATTCTAAGAGAGAGGTTGGATCCAGTAGTCCCTCTGGTTTACGTGTGCCAAACCAGTTTCCTCCAAGATATGTTTTCGAGGGAAAAAGTGGCCGGTCGTGCCATTCAATATGCAACATACTGGTGTGTTTCTTTTCTTTTAACTGCCGAATGTAGAGAGGGCAGGTGTCATCAATCTTTTTGATATGCAGTACTTGGCCAACGGAGCCAAGAAAATCACCTGCTTGTATTGCTGTCCCTTTCTCCACGGCAACATCATCTAGCTCCGCATATCGAAAGAAGGTACCGCCGTTATTAGCGATAACAAGATAATACGTCGTGTTCCAGTAGCGAACCTGTGAAGGACTAGTAAAGATACCAAGATCAACAACGGTCCCATCTGCTATGGAAATAATATCACTTTTTTGAGGAGCATAGATATCAACGCCACAATGGAATCGGTCTTGTCTCTGCTCCCAAAATGAGCCAGACTCTCCATCGCAAGGCAGATATCGAGAGTGACTTTTGGGTACGGGCCAGCAGTTCATGGCAAATGGGCAGAAAAACACGTGCGTTAAATAGCTGTCGGTATCGAGTTAAAAAATCTCCCAAGTATCAGGAGAGGATATCCTTACAACACAAATCAACAAGTGTTTTTTTTGACTGGGTGGCATCAAGCGTAACAAACCGCGGCCCTTTGGCTAATTTCAGATAATTGTTGTGTACTTTATTAAGAAAGGACACGCGTTCGAAAGGAATCAAGGTTTCTCGATGTTGAATACGTGCCAGCGATTCCTTTGGTTCAATGACAAATAAAAAGGTACGATCCGGCACAAGGATGCGGTCTTTGGAAAGATCCTGCAACCAATAGATGGATTTTGGCATTTTTTGTTCCAATTGTGCACCTTGATAGGCATAGGTCGATTCTGCATAACGATCACATAACACGATTGCTCCTTCATCAAGCCATTGTTGAATACGGCGGCAATGATCAATGCGGTCAGCAATGAATGTAAACGCGGTGACAAACGGGTCAGTATTGGTTTTGATGCATTCTTGCACCTGTTTTCCAATCCACGTATTCGTTGGTTCTCTCGTGAGAATGACATCTCGTTCTTGCTTTAATTGCTTGTACACAAGTTTAGAAATCGTTGACTTTCCTGACCCATCAATGCCTTCGAACGTCACAAATCGTTTCATGCCTTCTTTTTCTCCTCTCGCCATCTGGCTTTGTAATAACTTAAGGGGTGCCGTTTCCTTTTACACAGATCATCAATTTTATCGGCAGGGCATATGCCATAGGTTCGCATTTTATCACATCCTGGTGGCGTGTACGCCGTTGATGAAGTACTGCCCGTAATATGTTCGATTTGGTACCGTGTCTTGTCCTCTTCGAAATCTGGTGCACTACTGAACATGTTCAAGATGTCGTTGGTACTCAACTTTAATGAATGTAAGAAAGAGACCAGCGCAAACCGCCCCATGTGGGGGACATTCTCTCCTGCTTGAATAGCTGCCAGGATTTCTTTCATGCAGGGTGGTAGTTTTTTGACATCAAGCGTTCCAACAGGCGCTGCTTCAATTTTTTTACGATGCATCATAACACTATGTTTGATGCGGTTGATATCCAAAGAGAATGTTTCATACACGGCTTTACTACATCGTCGTTCGTCGAGTTCCTCATTGATACGGGAACGCAATGCCTCTTGAATAATGCGAGCCAAATCCTTGTGAGAGATGCGGATGTAGCCTTTTGTCATCTCTCGGTTGATCATCTTCCATTCTTTATATCGAGTTGGTGCATAATGCAGATAATCCAAAAAGGAAATTTTTAAGATGTTAGTGTCTTCATTATAGAGGACATCTAAGGAAAATTCAGCAGCAATTTGAAGAAGAAATGCCGTGGATTCATTGATGAAATTTCGGTAGGCATGCACCGCTTCGCCAAGTGCATAGCGCCGCTTGAAATAGGTATCTTCAATACATACCGCAACCATACGAGCAAGAGGGTAGGATAATAATTCCATAATATAATCAGATTTGGTCACCAAGCTGCGATTTCCTACATCTTTATCATGAAAGGCGTTGTCAAGCCGTTCAACACCAATAACACGAGCTCGCTCGTAAAGGGGGTCATTAAGCAAATCTTCCACAGTTGGTGCTGTTTTTGTCACATACGACTTTGCATCGCTCAAAAATGGATACGTTGCTAATGTTCTTAACTCCACCATACGTATCCACCACTGAACCTGTAAGAATTAAAGAAGTTTGCCCTCAGATAGAAGGACGATACAATATCATTTTGACAAAGTAGCACGACAAGTATATTAAGTAGTACTGATAGACTTTATCATGTTACTATCAACCTAGGTGTTCGTGGTGGAGATGAAAAGAATAAAGGAGGTTTCTCCCCCCAGAGAGTTTAATTTTTCTGTATGGAAAGAGGAGCTCGATAAGGATTTGCTTTCATTCTGGAAGTCAATAACAGAAGACGAGGAAGAGTGACCTCATTTTTTAAGTAGTAGAATTGATATTATGCCCGTACAGTACTTACGGGCTCGTAGCTTAGTCTGGCGGAGCGACTGGCTCATAACCAGTTGGTCGCAGGTTCAAATCCTGCCGGGCCCACTGACAATTCTCGAAGGGATTTTGTTAGATTGAGCCTTTTTTGCCCAACAATCTAATATTCAACCATTTTTATAAATTTGCTATCCTCTCGATTTTGTTTATCGATCTGAGGGCTTGGTTGAATAGATTGCGCCTGCCGGTTTGTTCCTTCATTGAATCCGCAATATGTACGTATTTGTCGACCGTGTCTGTTTGTTACTATAAGGAGAAATATAGGTAAAATATATATAAGCGAATCTATACCTATATAGGTAACATTTATATATGTCGTTTTATTGCTATACTTGTGAAAGGAAAAATTAGAGAAAGAATTCTGCGGATATTACTTACCCATCCAGATGGCTCATTATATCAGTTTCTTATTTCAAAAGAAGCGCAATGTTCTCAACCATGGGCACACTCGTTTCTCCATAAACTTGAGAAGAAAAAATTGATCAAGGGAACAAAAGTTATTGATATTCAAGGATTGTTTTCCTATTGGTTAGAAATTAATGAATATCCTAAGTATCGAGAATACAATGTACAAAACCCTCTTGAGATATTAAAAAAAACCAAACTCAAATATGCACTAACAACATATTACGGAGAAAACTTTACACAAAATTATTTATTTCCATCTCGTGTCGAAATCTACATAGAAGAAAAAGATGCAGTAGCATGGCATGAATTATTAACAGCAAATGGCTTAGTGGGCAAAGGTAATTTTCGATTGTTACTGGATGACAAACATGTCTTTTATCATAATGGACAAAAGAAAGATTTACGAATTGTATCAACACCACAATTAATACTTGATTTACTACGAGAAGAAGGTGTTGCAGTAGAGGCAGCTCACATGTTAATGAAGAGTGAATATCATGACCTTATATCAAAAATATGAAACAGAAAACTCACATATCTATCTACAGCAAGTTGTTGATCTTTTAGAAGAACCTATTTGTATTTTAGGTGGTTGGGCTGTCTATTTTACTGTTAATGAGACGTATAAAAAGGAAAAAGGACCAGACTACTTAGGATCAAAAGATATTGATTTAGGCTTCCATATCGACACAAATATTGATAAAAGTCAATTAAAAAATACAATGATGCAAAAAACAATATCGCTGTTAGAGAAAGATAGATTTCGACCTCTAGGATCTAGATATTACAAGGACATATCTATCGAAGATGGAAGAGAATTAACTGATGAAGAATCAAAAACTGAACCTTCACATAATGTATTCAAAATGTATGTAGATTTGTTGGTAGATAAACTACACCCTGGTTTTAAGGAAATCTTCAGATTTGATCCGTTTGATGAGGAATTATTATCTTTAGTTTTTGAAAATCCAAAGAATCGAACAGAACTTGTCAAATTTAAAAAGCTTCTTTGGCTTCCATCACCAGAAATACTACTTTCTACAAAGATAAAAAGCCTACCAGATCGAACAGAAGACAAAAAGATAAAAGATATCTGTGATATATATGCGATATCTTTTTTTTCAAAGAAAAAAGTTAAAGAATTAATCACTGAGGCTAAGGCTATATTGGATAAGGAAAAATTTGAAAGATTACAACCATTATTAAACTCTGATGAAGAATTCCTTAAAGCAGCAGAACATTTGCTTGTTGATGGAGAATCGATAAAAAATCTATTCAAAGAACTCGTCAAGATCTAATTTTCTACTCTAATTATTTCATTGAGTTTGCTATTTCTATATCTAGTAAATAACTTGAGATAATGTAAAAAATGATTCTTCCACTTATTTGATGTCTTACATAAATGTAAAAAAATAACATTATATCCATTCTTTTGGTATATTGTTTTTCTATAATCATAATCAAAGTTTTTTGAACCGCAAACTTCAACATAAATTCCATAGGAACTCAGAAAAAAATCTGGTGCCCAAATCCTTGGTCTCTTGTCTTCATCCCAGAGAAATACAGGGGGTTCATATGACCATTTAATACCCATTTCCTTTAATAAATCAGCTACTTCTCTCTCAGCATTTGTCATTTTATTATAAATTGATTCTTTCATAACAACACCCCAGAAAAAGAGAAAAAAAATTTAGAAAGCTTTTAGTGAGATAGATTTGACTAAAACTTAAAAACAGAGTTATGTTTTTTCGAAAAACTCTCCCGGAAATCTCTCCTGTTAATTCTTGTAATTACTGCCGGGCCCATTTAATTCTCTTGGAGAGGCCCAGGTTAAATGAAGGTTTCTTTGGCATTATCTTGATTTTAGTGAACGTTCGTCGTTTTATTTCTCTTTGTTCTCATCAGTTTTATCGACATATAAATAACCCAGTTTAAAGAGTACAAAGAGGAGGATGATTATGATAAGTATGATTACTACGAGGATTATGGTCCATGGCAGAATAATTTCTGATGGGGGTATGGCGGCAGCGTTTATGGTGAATGCACCCTGGGCGCTCGCAGTTTGACCACCAACATAGCTGTATATCACTATGTATGTGTATGACCCAGGGCTCAGATCATCTGTTGATATTGTTTTGTTATATGCTTTCTGGCCTAAAACAGATACGTTCTCTTCTGATGACCAGACAATTTCGTCTCCTTTGTAAAGCGTATAGTTTACGGTACCGTTAACCAGTCCTGGTTCTCCGACATTGATGAGCGTTATCAATGCATTGATATCTTCTCCTGCATAGACAGAATCTGGTGTTAGTTCCAGTAGGACATCGAAAAGGAATCCTTCTTCTCCATAGCTATAGATTAACAGATATTCTGTTGCCGGGTCGTCTAGTATGTATATCTTACCGTTTTCTCGCCAGTACATGTCTGACGAAATGGTTCTTCCATCTGCTGTTTTCACAAGAACAAGATCATTATCTAGATATTGATCGGCCAGCTCTATGTATGTCCAAAGTGTTTTTTCGATTGATGTGGTTATGGTTATTGTTTGTGCTTCGGTGTCAACGTCCGTATCAGTAATTTCTCCTATGCTGTGTGTTACTTGTGTTATGGTGTCTGCTTCTGTGCACCAGAGGAACAATTTATCTACGTCATCGTCAACTGATATCAAGAACGTGACGTTTCCATTTATGTTAACAGTACGTTCGTCATTCAGAATGCCGTTAGGATCGGTGAATGTATCTACTATTCCATCACCATTTGTATCATTGGCATAAAATTCAGCATAAAGGGTTATATCGTAGAGGTCTTCCACCTCGTCTTCTTTTGTGGGCTCTTCCTCAGATGGCGGGGTATATCCTCCTGGCCCTCCTGGCCCTCCTGGCGGCGTGCCTCCTCCAGAACTAGTGGTAGCAGAAGCGCTTGCACAATCAGCTGACCAGTCTTGAATAGAGCCATTCGCATAAGACCATGCCCCGTAATAATACGTTTTTGAGGCGCTCAGACCAGTATCAGAACAACTCGTTCCTGTACCATTGTAAACATTTGTACCATCCGATATAGAAGTTGGATAGCTTCCTGTGCTC
>Ga0180434_10004558_pt1 | contig 16776 bp, 10 predicted proteins | sample SS_ome_7_FD_132453 | JGI IMG/M metagenome (GOLD analysis project Ga0180434, IMG submission 132453) | Hypersaline lake sediment archaeal communities from the Salton Sea, California, USA - SS_1_D_2 metaG | ecosystem: Environmental > Aquatic > Non-marine Saline and Alkaline > Hypersaline >...
AGAACAAGAGACTTCGTGACGGAATGATCACAGAAACTTCCAACTCGGGACACTAGGTGATACTCGCGGGCGCTCCCGAACCCTTCCTCCCCGATTTTGAGCTCCGCGGGGGGAAGGCTCTTTTTTTTCTCTTGACTACCGAACAAATGTTCGGTATTATACGGATGCGCTGAGATTCGGGCGTTCCGGCTACGGTGTGGGCCGGATGAGCCCGATGTACGGTGACCCGGCGGTGGGAAGATGTGGCCGCCCGGCAACGGGCGGTCCTACCGCGACCCGAAGATGCCGGCGGCCGGGCGTCCGGGTCGCTTCGGCGCCGAAGACACGGACGGGCCGCCGAGTTGGCTCGGCCGCTCCTATGCCGCGTTGCCTTCCGCGGCCGAGAGGTCTCGTACGGCTCCGTCACCCGATCGGCCCGGCGGACCCGGTGATTCGGCGGATCGTGGGGGGACTGTAAGCTCCGAAGGCCCTCGACGGCCCGACGGACGCCCGACGGACGCCCGACGGCCCGGCGGCCGGACGGACCGGTTGCCCCCGCGGAGGAAGGTTTTCAAATGAAGGACCTTACGGAACGACAGAGAGAAGTGCTTGAAGTGATCATCTCATCCATCGAGGCGACCGGGCGTTTCCCTTCCTACAGGGATATAGGCCGGGAGCTTGGGATGAGCTCGCCGGCTACGGTGAGCCAGCACATCGAGGCCTTGGCGGCAAAGGGCGCGTTGAGGAGAGACGGCGAACTGCTCCTGGTGGATGAGGCCTTAAGGAGGGATAGAGGTATTCCCATTGTGGGTCGTGTGGCCGCGGGCGCTCCCATCATGGCGGTCGAGCACCTGGAGGGAACTCTGAACCTCGATCGGTTGAAAGGCCGGGGGCGGGCGCACTACGCGGTTCGGGTCGAAGGCGAGAGCATGGTTGAAGCCGGCATTTACGATGGTGATTTCGCGGTGGTCCGGCATCAGCCCACGGCCGAAAGCGGCGAGACGGTTGTGGCCTACCTGGGCGAGGATCAAGAGGCGACGGTTAAGGTTTTCTACAAGAGAGGTTGGGGGTACGAGCTTCAACCGAGAAACAAAGAGTACGAGGCCATAAAGGTAAAGAAGGGAGATCCTCATTTTCGCCTGGGTGGGAAAGTGACGGCCGTGGTGAGGAAGCTCTCTTCAAAGCGCAAGTAGCGGTGACGGGATGATTCCGGCCGGCCGGCGGGGATTTGGTTGAAACGACGTGGTCCGAGGGCGGTACCTGAGATGTCTCCTTCGAGTTCGGGGAGGCGGATGTTCTTTCCCCAAAGGCGGCCGGCTAACAAGCAGACGGACACAATGAACCGACGATCCTTCGTTTGTCGGCGGGTACAAAGCTATGCAGGTGGAGCATCTCAACGAGGCGGTCAAGGTGAGGGCCGACTTTCAGGGGGGCAAGGTCGTACCCTTGGTCTTTAAGAGAAAGGACAAGAGCCACAAGGTGGTTCGTGTGAACGCCTCCTGGGAAGACAGGGAAGGGGCGCAAAAACTCTACTTCTTTTCGGTGACCGCCGACAGCGGAGACGTTTATCAGCTGAGACTTAATGGAAAAGATATGACCTGGTACGTGGATCTCGTGATGATGGAGGGATGAGGGGGAGGGCGGCCTACCGGCGGTCTTAGCGGGTCCGAGCCGCCGCCTCCGATCGAAGCCGGCCCTCCGGCGACTGATGCCGGGCCGCCGCGGCGCCGCGTGGAAAGGAGCGGGGCGGTCTCCCGGAGCGGCTGATTCGCTCACGGCCTCGGGTCGGCTCTCTGTCAGCCTTGATGCGTCAAGAATAAGCGTGATGCCGCGTCGGTCCACCGCGCCGATACGGGGCTGTCGGGCCTGATATCGGTTGAGTGTCATCCCATAGTCGGTGGGCTCTGGCACGACGAGCTCAAAAGGCGATCGGGCGCGTCGTAGCTGCAAACGGCGGCAACGAATCCGCCATAGAATGACCAATTGAGGTTGGATCATCGGGCCAGTGGAGGCCGCGAGGGATTTTCATGATAATGCACGTGGACATAGACGCCTTCTTCGCCTCGGTGGAGCAGCTGCGCAACCCGGCCCTCAAGGGGAGGCCGGTAATCGTGGGCGCCGGTGTCATCGCGAGCTGCTCCTACGAGGCGAGGCGCTGCGGGTTGAAGGCCGGGATGCCCCTTTACAAGGCGCTCCGTCTGTGTCCCTCCGCCGTGATCATGGACGGCCGCGCCCAAGCATATCGCTGCTTCGCGGAGAGGGTGTTCGATGTCTGCCGCGAGGTCGCCCCGGGCGTGGAAACGCACCTGGATGAAGCGTACTGCGACCTGACGGGCACCGAGAGGCTGTACGGGGACCCGGCGTCCGCGGGTCGTCTGGTGCGCCGCAGGACGGAGGAGCGCGTCGGGCTCTCGGTCACCGTGGGAATCGCGAGCAATCGCATGGTCGCCAAGATGGCCGGCAAGACGGTCAAGCCGGGGGGCGTCCGGGTAATCGCGCCCGGCCGGGAGAGGGATTTCGTGCGGCCCGCGCCCGTCGGAGATCTACCCGGCGTGGGCCGCTCGACAAGGGAGATCCTACGCAAGGTCAACGTGCATACGGCGGCGGATCTCGCCGAGGTTCCGCTTCCTTATCTGCGCGCTCTGTTCGGGCGAAACGGCGATGTTCTATATCGCAGGTGCCGGGGCGAGGACGGGGGCCTCTTGGAGAACGAGGTCCCCCGGTCCGTTTCCCGCGAGACGACCTTTCACGGGGAGACGGGGGACCGGCGGGAGATCGAGGGAATGTTGCGGTATCTCGTGGGCCGGGCCGCGCGGACTCTACGGTCGCTCGGTTTGTCGGCGAGAACGGTGAGCGTTCGCGTCGCCTACGCGGACGGGGGGCGGCGGGCGGTCTCCAAGACGGCAAAGGCGCCGGTCCGGTTGGACGGAGAGCTCTTCGCGGCGGCTATGGCGGTTCTGGACACGGTTCTCATGCGGCGCTCGGCCCTGCGGCTGGTGGGTATTTCGCTGGAGTCACTTTGTCGGGGATCGGCGTCTCAGGGGGATCTGTACGGCGAGCGGGATGCGTCGCGGGAGGCGGATCTCTGCGCCGGGCTGGATCGGGTCCGGGACCGCTTCGGTCACGGCGCGGTCGTCTCCGGACGTTCTTTATATCTCATCGGCAAGCTAAAGAGGGACAAGTATGGATATATCTTACGCACCCCTTCGCTTACGAAGTAACTACTCGCTGCTGGCCGGCACCATGAGCCTGGAGGAGATCACGGAGCGCGCCCTCCGGTCCGGGCTCAAGGCGGTCGCCTTGACCGACGTCAACAATCTCTACGGCGCCGTCGAGTTCCAGAGGCTGGCCCGTGACCGAGGCTTGCACGCCGTGGTGGGCGCTGAGCTGCGGGCCGGGGCCGAGAGCGCGGTGCTGCTCGCCGCGGACCGGCGCGGCTACGCGAGCCTGTGCAGAGCGGTCACGCGCTTGCATCTTAGAGACGCCGGGCCGAGCGGGGAGGTCGCCCGGGTCGGATACGGGCGGACCGGGGTCGCCGGCGTGGGACGGGGGGCGGACCGCCCGCGCGGCGAGGGGTTCGGGCCCGCCGTGGGCAGTGGCGATGCGCGTCATCACGGACACCAAGGAGACGTCCGAGGCCCGGGGAACGACCGGCAAGGAGTACGCCGGGGGGAGGCCGGCTCACCCCTGATTGACGCTCTGGCGGAGGGCACCCGGGGGCTCCACTGCATTGTGGAAGACGCGGGACTCGCCGAGAGGCTGGCGGAGCTTTTCCCGAGGGATCACCTGTGGCTTGAGCTTGCCGCCCCGGGCAGGGGACCCCGCGAGTGGGAGCGGAACGTGCGGGTTGCTCGGAACTTGGGTGCCGGCGTAGTGGCTACGGGTGACGTCTGGTTCGGCGCGCCGGAGGATTGGAGCCTTCACAGAGCTTTGAGGGCCGTGGCCGGGCGCACGCTCGTCACGCGCGCGGGAGCCTCCGACGGCGTAGTTCATCCCGGCTCTTTCATGGCCGGCCCCGCTCAGATGGCCCGTCGGCTGGGTGGCTACGGTTGGGCTCTCGGTCAAGCGGCCGAGGTGGCCGCAGACTGTCGCGTGGATCTTGAGACGGGCAAGCACGTGTTTCCGTCCTGTTCACTCGGGCTAGGGGAGACACCGCGCCGCCGCCTCACCGGGATGTGCGCGCGGGGGTTGCGCGCGCGCTTCGGTGCGTCTCCGAATGCGAGGGTGCTTCGGCGGCTCGAAAGAGAGCTCGAGGTGATCGACAAGCTCGGCTTCTGCCCGTACTTCATTGTGGTCGGCGAGATAGTGGAATGGGTCCGGGGCCGGGGGATTCCGGTGGTCGGCCGGGGATCGGGGGCAAGCTCCCTTGTCGCTTATCTTCTCGGGATCACGGGAGTCGATCCGATCCGGTACGGTCTGTGTTTTGAGAGATTCATGAACTCCAAGAGGCCGGATTATCCCGATCTGGACATAGATCTCTGTTGGCGGCGTCGCGACGAAGTCATTCAACACGTCTACGATACATACGGCGATGACCGGGTGGCAATGATCTCTACGCACGTCACGTTTCGGGGGCGGTCCGGGCTCAGGGAAACGGCGAGGGCCTGGGGTTTGCCTCCGGACGAGGTTTCGAAGGCTCTGATGCCGCGGGATGCCGAAGGGCCGATGGGACGGGACGGGAACGAGGCTCGTCGAGCTGATGCTCCGTCTCGCGAGCCGCTAAGGACCGTCCTTGCGATGGCGCGGAGGATAAGGGGCTTCCCCCGGCATCTGGGGATTCACTGCGGCGGACTTGTGATGGCTCCGAGGGCCTTGAGAGATATCGTACCGCTTCAGCGAGCGAGCAAGGGCGTAGTCGTGACGCAGTACGAGATGGACGCCGTTCAGCGGATCGGCCTAGTCAAGATGGACCTATTGGGCAATCGAGGGCTCACAACGGCGGGGGACTGCATAGAGCTGGCCAACTCACGGGGCGCTGATGTACGGCTGGAGGGCATTCCGGACGCGGACCCCGCCGCCGTGGAGCTGCTCTCAAAGACCGACACGGTCGGCTGTTTCCAAATAGAATCACCCGCGATGCGGCATCTCCTGGCCATGGTCGAGCCGCGCAACTCGGACGAGGTGATCGCTTCCGTCGCCCTCGTGCGCCCCGGGCCCGCCGGATCGGGCATGAAGGAGGCCTTCGTGCGGCGCAAGCGGGGGCTTGAGAAGCCTGCCTTCGCGCATCCCTGTATCACCCCGGTTCTCTCGGAGACCTACGGCGTCATGCTCTACGAAGAAGACGTCCTAAAGGTGGCCGCGGTGGCCGCGGGGATATCTCTGGAGGATGGAGACGACCTGAGGCGAGCCCTGTCGGAGGCAAAAGGAGAGCAAGAGAGAGCCGTCGTGCGCCGGGGTTTCGTGGATCTGGTGACGAACCGGGGAATAGACGAAGGCGCCGCCGATGAGCTGTGGCGGGATTTGGCCCGGTTCTCTTCGTACGCCTTTTGCAAGGCCCACGCGGCGGGCTACGGCCTGCTCGCGTATCGTACCGCATATCTCAAGGCTCATTATCCGACGGAGTTCGCCGTTGCGGTGCTGAACAACCACGCGGGCATGTATCCCACCAGGGTGCATCTCGAAGACGCGAGGCGAAGGGGCGCGGAGATACGAGGGCCGTGCGTCAACCGCTCGAAGGAGGGCTTCACAGCCGAAGGAAACGCCGTCCGAATCGGTCTCGGCAGCTTGAAGGGGATGCGAGCCGCCGCGGTAAAAGAGATCATAGAGGCGCGAAGGGAATCGCCCTTCGGGTCTTTGACGGATCTTCTGGCAAGGGTGTCGCTCACGACTTCGGAGGCCGAGGCCCTGGTACTGGCAGGCGCGCTCGACTTCACGGGCGCGCCCAGACCAGGGCTGTTGCTCGAGGTCTTCGCATGGGCGAGATCGGGCGGGCGGGCGTCGATCACGCGGCAGGCGCTCCTTGAGGGCTTTGAGGGGGACCCGCGAGTTCCGGGGATCGGGGAGTTCGATCCCGGGTTGCGCCTCGAGCTGGAGAGCCGTCACCTGGGGCTGACCCCCAGCGGCCACCCCGCGCGGTTTCTGGGCGACCCGGGAACCGAAAGCCGGGGCGAAGGGAAAGCGCCGTGGGCGGACTCCTCGATCACGGCTCGGGCGCGTCGGCCTTCGGATCGGGCCGCGGAGCCCGTCGTCTGCGCCGCGCTCAAGAGCCGGTTGGGTGGCAGAGCAACGGTCACGGGCATCATCTCGGCCCTCAGGCGCATTCGCAGCCAAGCCGGCGAGCCGATGCTCTTCCTGACGATCGAGGACGGCACGGGTTTTGCGGAAACCGTGGTATTTCATCGTGTCTATCGTGCTCGCGCCGAGGTCTTTGAGCGGGGAGGGCCTTTGTCCGTCACTGGGAAGGTGGAGGACCACTACGGGGCTCTGACCCTTGTTGCGGAGTCAGTCGCCCCGGCGTATCCGAGGGATCAGACGGAGTCGGGATTCAGTCCGACACCATCGTCCTGCGGTGGGGGGTGAGGTGGTTTATAAGCCCGGCCGGTCGGCGGGTACAAGGACCCTCACAACTTACCAGGCTCGGACGAGGCGAATACGCCCGGAGGGTGACGTCCACCTCACCGCCCCACTCATCTTCTTCTCATGTCCGGCAGTCGACGCTCATGAACCAACCAGAGCCCACCTGCCGCTTCCGTCTGGGAGAATCCGTCTTTTTGTAATTTGAGGATGGGATGTTTGGTGGGGATCAAACCGGCCTAAGCGAACCCCTCCATAACGTTCCCGGCCCGCAAGAGCGCTCACTCGCATGAGAGGCTACAAGCATTCCGGGGGGACAAAAAAGCCCACACCGACAAAAACTCGGCGTGAGCCTACGTCACAACCCGGTGCCCAACCTTACACCAGTGCACGCTATCCTCCCTGCGAAGCCTCGGACATATATAGTATAAAGCCGCCGACAAGATCCGTCAAGCCGGCCCGGATGTCAAGTGGAAAATTCATGCCTTATTGGTACAAGTGCAGTGCTTTGATTCGGGCGGACACGTGGGGTCCGGGGCGCTCTGCAGTCCCGGCTGCTCTGCGGTCCCCGCTGCCCGGCGCTCCGGGACTGCTGAGCCTACCATGGGGGAGGCAATCGGGGCGGCTACGCCCTTTGGGGAGTGAGGTGCTTCGCACCCAGCCGGTTCGAGGGATCAGGTTGCCAAGCCTGTTCCGTGCCGGGCTCGGGCGATGAGATCACACTCGGCAAACCTCACGCACCTCACTCCTCCATGGGGTACATAATTACTTGACAACCACCACCTTACGGACTTTGACGAAGTCCTTTCGCTGCAGACTGATCAGGTACATGCCCGGGCCTACCCGCTTACCTGCCTCGGTTCTTCCGTCCCAAGTGACTTGGCGGAGGCCCGTGCCCGTTCGGCCGTTGACGAGCGTGCGGACCAATCTTCCGGTCGCGTCGAAAACGCGCAGTGTTACGGGTTCGTCCGGATCCGCTCGATAGCTGATGGTCGCGTCGTTTCTCAGAATGGTCGGCGACACCACCAGAACGGGATCGGCTGCTGGCTCCTCAGGAGGAGGGTCTATGACCTTTATCACGTCCGCGCCGGCAAAAGCCGTTCCGTCCGACAAATGACCCGTGATGTATACCTCAAACTCCTCTCCGTGGTTGATCGGCGGGTCGCTGCCGCGCTCAATGACCCAGGCACCCTCATCATCGGCGGTGATGGCCGCAATCAAGCCGCTCCTGTTGAACTTGACCATCCTATCGGGCGTACCGTCGGCGTCGTGATCGCCGAGGGCGGTCGGAGACTGTTGCGCCGGGAGGATCTCATTGAGCAGCACGGTGGTCACGTCGATGTCTCCGGGGTCGTATCCTTCGGGCAATTCGATGTAGCATGTAGCGCATTTGCCCTTGCTCTTGAGATTCAGGGTGTTCGGGTCAAAATCGACCGTCGCCTCCAGTGCCGGCACGTAGCCGCAGTACACGTAAGCAAGCGAACGACCCGGCCCGCCGACGATGACGTCGCAGGCGCCGTCGCCGTTCACGTCCCCTGCGCAAGCCACTGAGTTTCCGAATTCGGCGCCGTAGTATCCCGAGAAGAGCGCCCATTCCGGTGTTGCCGAACACCCCGACTCGCAGCCGCAGTAGACGCAGCTCATGCCTTCGTGGGCGTATTGCTTCGCCCCCACGATGACCTCCGGAAACCCGTCTCCGTTCAAGTCGCCGGCGCCCGCCACGGAGAAACCGAAGTACGCGCTCGACAGCTCGCCCTCCGCGCTCCACATTGGCGGGGCGCAGGGTCCGGTCGGTCCGCCCGAGTACATGACGGCGCGCCCTTCGTTGAACTGCCCTCTGTCATAGAGCCAGGCCCCCACGACCACTTCGGAGTATCCGTCTCCGTTCACGTCGCCGGCCGAGGCCACCGAGCAGCCGAACCACGCGTTGGATTGATCGCCTTCCGCCGTCCACGAGCTCATGGGCGCCAAGCCGGAAGGGCCCCCGAAGTAAACCGACAGAAGACCGCGAGCGCCGTTGAAGTTTGGCGCTCCCACCGCCACGTCGGAATAGCCGTCCCCGTTGGTGTCACCCGCACCCGCCACGGAACTGCCGAAGCGGGCGTTCAGGAAGTCACCCTCCGCGGTCCAAGCGTGAGAGGCTGAGAGTCCGCCCGGTCCCCCGTGATAGACGAAAGCCCGGCCTTCGTTTGACTGAGGATCGTCATAATAACTCGCCCCTACGATGACATCCGAATACCCGTCGCCGTTAACATCGCCCGCGCCGGCCACGGACGTTCCGAAGCGCGCGCCCGACTGATTTCCCTCCGCGGTCCACGCCGGGGTGTTCGAGAGTCCGCCCGGCCCCCCGTGATAGACGAAGGCTCTTCCCTCTCCGGATTGCCCGTTCGTATAGCTCTGCGCTCCCACAATGACGTCGGAATAGCCGTCGGCATTGACGTCACCCGCGCCGGCGACCGAGATGCCGAAAGCAGCGTTCTTCTGGTTGCTTTCCGCGACCCAGTCCGGAGAGACGGAAGGCCCCGAGGCGCTTCCATAATAGAGAAAAACACATCCCTCGCGATACTGACCGTTGGTATAATGGGGTGCCCCGACAATGACGTCGGCGTACCCGTCGCCGTTCACGTCCCCTGCGCCGGCCACGGACTGACCGAAGTAAGCGTCCGTCTGCTCGGCTTGCGCCGTCCAGCAGAGCTCAAGATCATCCTCCGCCCGGACCGCTCCCGCGGAGAGAATGAGCAGTCCGGCCAATCCCAGCGCAATCATCCCCACAACGCTTGTCTGTGCGCTCATGACAACCTCCCTTTTCAAGCGGGGTGGCCCCGGTCCCTTTGGCCACCCTGTGCGAATCCCTTTGTAACCTCAACGGACCTGAGTAACTACCGCTCCGCTATGCTCCGGCTCACTGACCGGGGGACAAAAAAAGCCCACGCCGCTATTCGCATAGCGTGAGCTTCCGGCCCAATCCAGTGTCCTCCCTTACACCAGATCGCATGACTTGCCTCCCGTCCGTCGGCCATAAACAATATAGCAACGTCCTTGGGGTTTGTCAAGCGCCGGCGCCCCGCCCCTTGGGAAGAGGAAGGGACATCATGCCCCCCTGCCGAGATTCAGGATATTGCTGTGCTCCGGCCCTCTGATTTGGAGGGAGTTAAGGGACCGCCGGGTTGCCGGCGGGCGGCGGTGGGCAAGCCTAGCTCTCTCTTCCGCTCAGGGCCATCTCCGCTATTCTGATGGTTGGGGAGTTGACTGCTCCTTTGAAGTTGAGGTCGTCGGCGACCATGTCGACGGCCGCGAGCATATCGAGGCTGTTGGAAGCAATCGTTATCTCATGTACGGGGAAGGAGAACGCCCCGTCCCTGATCCACAACCCGGCGGCTTCGTATGAGTAATCTCCGGTGTTGGGATCAAAGCCGAAAGCTCCGGTGCTGACCACATAGAGGCCGTTGTCTACGCCTGAGACGAGTTCCTCCACTGTGTTTTGCCCCGGTTGCAGGTAGAGGTTGTGATGCCCGATGCCCGGCGGGCTGTCATATCCTCTCGAGGCGTTGCCCGTGGAGCGTTTGCCCGCCCTGCGCGCCGCGTACGTGTCGTATGCGAACCGTGAGCATAAGCCCTTTTCTATGAGAACGTTGCGGGCCGTGGCGACTCCTTCCGCGTCAAAGGGACGGGACATGATCCCATAAGGCTTGATCCCGTCGTCCACCAACGTGACCAGGTCCGAGCCGATTCTCCGTCCGAGCTTGTCGGAGAGGAAAGTCGTGTTCTTCAGGGCCGCTTCCCCGTCAAGGCAATGGAATATGTTCCCTATCCAGTCCGAGGCGACCTCAGGAGACAATACGACGGGCACACGCGCGGCCCTCACGCTCTTTGCCCCCAAGAGTGAGACGGCCTTGCGGGCGGCCTCCGCGCCGATCTCTTCGGGCGTCTTCAATCTCGACCGTGAGCGAGACGCTGAGAAATGGAAGGCGGACTGCATCGGGCCGTTTCCCTCCTGCGCGACGACGCCGGCTACAAGCACACATGAAGTGGAGCGGAAGCTCAGAACCCGGCCCGTTCCGTCCGCCACGACGACGATCTCTTCACCGGCCGAGAAATCGCACGCTTGTGTTCCTTTTACCCTCTTGTCGTGACCGTAGGCGGCCTTTTCCATCTCCAGCACCTGCGCTATGGCCGCCGTGGGGTCGGGTTCGGCGAGTGAGCGGTCGTGTAGCTCAAGCCTACCGGCGTCCGCGCCGCGTGCCAATTCGTCGGGGAGTCCGTTGGCGTCGTCGGGGGTCCCGGCCTTTGCAAGGAATACGGCTTTGCCGGCAAGCGTCTCCAGCGCATCATCTCTGAAGTCCGAGCTGTATGCAAAGCCCTGCCGAGAGTCCGCTATGACCCGCAAGCCGAGCCCCGCGGGGTTGGCTTGCAGTATGTTCTCTACCTGGTGGTTGTTAGCTGAGACCGTCAGCCTGCTCCCGGCGCCCAGATACGCCTCGGCCTGATCGGCGCCGGCCTTCATGGCCTTGTCGGCGCAGGTCAGAGCTCGGTCTACGAGGTGCTTTTCATCCATTATCAACCCCCGGATTGTCTTCGGCCGGGCGCGGTTCTACAGCCCCGTGCCGCCCACTGTGAGCTCTCTGAACTTGACCGTCGGCTGGCCCACCCCAACAGCCTTTGACTGACCCCCCTTGCCGCAGGTCCCCGTCATGCCGTTTATCTCAAGATCGTCGGCTACCATGGATATTCTCTTCATGGCGTCGGCCCCGTTGCCCGTGAGAGTCACCCCCTTTACGGGAGAAGTCCGCTTGCCGTTCTCGATGAGATAGGCCAGGGTGACCCTGAAGCTGAAGTTGCCGCTTGCCGTGTCAACGGAGCCGCCGGCCAGCTGCTTGCAGTACAGACCCGATTTGGTAGAAGATACTATGTCGTCCGCTGTGCAATCGCCCGCCTCGATGTACGTGTTGGCCATTCTCGGCAGTGGATAGTGTCTGTAGGACTGTCGCCTTCCGTTTCCGGTGGGCTCCGCGTTCATGAGTCGAGCGCTGAGCTTGTCGTAGAGGTAGCCGGTCAATACGCCGTTCTCAACGACCACGTTTTCCCGCCCGGGCGTTCCCTCGTCGTCGATCTTGTAGGAGCCGCGGCTGAAGGGAACGAGCGCGCTGTCCACGATCTTCACCGCCTCCGAAGCCACCATGGACCCCATCTGCGTGGCTCGAAGCGAGGTGCCCTTTCTTACGGAGTCCGCCTCCAGGGAATGGCCGAAGCACTCGTGGACCAGGACCCCTCCCCATCCCGGTCCTATGACTACGGGATAGGAGCCGGCCCTCGCGTCCTTGGCCGAAAGAAGCTCTATCGCCTCGCGGGCGGCGTCGCGGCCGAGTGATTCGGGGCTTACTTCATTGAAGTAGTCCTCGTTCACGCTTCCGCCGGCGTCTCTGCGGGAACTCTGACGGACCGTTCCTTGGACTGCCTGGGGAACCACTCTCAGCTTGGAGACGAACTGTTGATCTTCGGCCATCAGTCCCTCGCTGTTCGCCAGGAGGAAAGCCTTCGCGCCGTCCCCGTAGCCGACCGAGACTTGGTGTATGCGCTTGTCGAAATCCCGGGCCGCCTGGTCCGCCCTGAACATGCGCTCGATCTTCACGGCCTCGGTTGCGCCCAGAGGGGCCGGGTTTTCGAGCACGAACGGCGGGTCGAAACGGCGATGAAGAACCGGAACGGGTTTCGCGGCCGAGCCGTCGCTCGCTATGCGCGCGGCGACTGAAGCCACTTCCATCAGTCCGGCCGCGTCGAAGTGGTCGGCATAGGCGTAGCCGGTTCGCTCTCCGGAGATCACCCTGATGCCTACCCCTTGTCTTATGCCATAAACGACGTTCTTCAGTCTCTGTTCGTCGAGCTCAAAGGAAGACTCTATGGCGTACTCGGCGTACACTTCCGCGAAGTCGCCGCCCTTTGAGAGCGCGGCCTTGATCAAATCGTCGAGGTCGTCCTTTGATAGGAACGCCCCGAGGTTCGGCAGCCCGCTTTGTTCTCTTCCAAGCGGCTCATCGCTGCCGACCGTCTTCTTGCCGCGTAAGGGACCTGAAACGAAGGCCTTCATCGACGAAAAGCCCCGGGGGTCCAAGCCGCTCATTGCCTCGCCGCGTAACTGCGCGCTTACCCCTGGGCTGTTTCCATAGAATAGAGTAATTCCCGTTTTCATGAAGACGGACCTCCAAATGATACCCATTGCCTCCATACGGAACCCCGCGGCCCGGAACAGTGGCCGCCGACTCTCGATGCGCCTGGGGCGCCGCGGGGGCACAACGCCATTGAGCGGATAATCACGGCCCGGACTCAATCACCGGTGATTCCCTTGCTGCCGCGGACCATGGGGGGGGAGACCGGCGACGTCCCTCGGCCGATTAGGCGTATAAAGGGGAAAGAGCCCCTGTTCGAAGCCGGTCGTTCCGACGCATCGGGCTTTAAGAGCTTTGGCTCTCGGTCGGCTCGCGGAGTCACCAAGCATGATATTGTATTCGGCGCGATGACACAAAGCGAAAATGGTGACGCCGTGGGACGGCGCGGGCCGTGCCGCTACCGGAAGCCGGCGCATGTTGACCGGGCGGGGGTCGTGTGTTAGCTTCGATTCGTCGAAAGGAAGCATGGCGCCGCGCGGAATCGCCGCGAAGCCTAGGGGCAGCGGCAGGCGGGCCCGTGAGGGGTCGTGAAGGAAGCGCGGCTGTGTCTTTCTCAATATCTCAAGGAGCGACGGCGATGAACTTGATTCTCTTCGAGGACGACGCATTCAAGACCCTGAGGCCGATGAGCTATTCCCGGCCGGTCTTCTACCTTAGAGTGGGAGCTTTCACGGCGGCGGAGAGAGCGGCGCTCCAGTTTCCCGAATGGACGCCGCACTATCTCTGCAGACCGTACCTCGTGCCCGCGATGATAAGGTCGACCGGCGGAATCAAGATCAACCAGGTGCCGGAAGGACAATGTGTGTTCTTGAACGGGGCGGTCATGGCAGACGGCCCCTCGATGGCGGAGACGATAGAGGCCGTTCCTTTGGGTTCCGCGGTCGTATCGGACGGGAGGTTGTTGGCGGCCAAGCTCGAAGAGGGGCCGGCCGGCGAGCTGTTCGAGCACATCCTGAACCTGCTTGCGGGAGGCGGTGAAGACGCGAGCGCATCCGGTCCCAGCGGGGAGTCGGTGAAGAGCCTGGGTATCGACGTCGCGGAGGTCTCCGTCCCGTTGGCGAGAAACACGTGGAATCTGATTGAGGGTACCGAGGAGCTTCTGCCCCTTGACTGGTCGGTTTTCAGCGGGAGGAAGTCTTCCTCCGAGGTTTCGGTGAGCCCCGCAGCCGTTCTCGTCAATGAGGATTCGTTGTATCTGGGCTCCGGAGTGAAGATCGAGGCGGGAGCCGTAATCGACGCGAGCGAGGGTCCCGTGATGTTGGATGAGGGATCGAAGATCATGTCGCACTCGGTCGTCTACGGACCGTGCTATGTGGGCAAGAACACGCTCATAAAGGCAAGCGCCAAGATATACGGACCGTGCTCCTTCGGTCCCGTGTGCAAGCTTGGAGGGGAGATAGCGGAGAGCGTGGTCATCGGGTACAGCAACAAGCAGCACGACGGGTTTTTGGGACACGCATATGTCGGCGAGTGGGTGAACCTGGGCGCCGGCACGGAGGTGAGCGATCTCAACAACAACTACGGGCCGATCCGCACGTGGGTCAACGGGACCATGGTTGATTCGGGGTCTGTCTTCGTAGGTCCGACGATCGGAGACCATTCCAAGACCGGCATAAACAGCATGCTCAATTCCGGAACGGTAATCGGTTTCTGCTGCAACATATTCGGCAGCGATTACCTTCCCAAGTTCGTACCGAGCTTCTCGTGGGGCGGGAGACACACGCTGGTCGAGCACAAGAGGGAAAAGGCCTTCGATACGGCCGTACGGATGACGGCTCGCCGCAAGGTCGAATTGGACGAGGTCGATAGGGCTCTCTTTGACAAGATCTACGAGCTCAGCAGGTTTGAACGTGAGGGCCATCACACGTAGTCGGATCAAGGGAGGGGATCGACCGCCGGCGAGGCGGATCGATGCGGCATCACCCTTCTCTTTGACGAGTCGAGGTTGAATGCGGCCCGGCGTCCGAATGGAAGCCGGGCTCGTGCAGAAATGGTTTCCGCCGCTGCGATAAGCGCTGCGCCGATCCGATATCACCGGCCTCCGGCCGGCGTCATACTCCTCAAGTGCCGCCGAAGCCGATCTTCACCCTGCTCCCTTCGACGATAACCGGGACTTGCCGAGAGTTCTTACTGTAGACCAGCATTTGCTTCATGCCTTCGGGGTCCTTCAAGACGTCAACGTAGGTGAGGGGGACGTTCTTGCTCTCATAATGCCTCCTGGCATCATTGGTGTGCGGTCAGGTGTCTTTGCCGAAGATGAATACCTCGTCTGCCATAGTGAACCTCCTGCGAAGCTATTGTTCTCACCCGGGGTTTGATCGTTCAACCCGACAGCCCGTCAACGTATCGACAATAACGGCCGCGCGCGGATGCGTCAAGCGGAAGCGCACGACGCTTCGTGGTGGTCGAAGTGCCTTCCAGAGGCCCACGCGCGGCGCGCAGGCCCCGGCCGTTCATGGACCTCCTTGACCAAAGGCGGTTGCGGCTGCTAATTTGAATCCATGGTGAAAATACGGATCATATCGGTGTCGCAAGAGAGCGGCGTCGCGACCTCCCTCATATATTATCCGCTGTGGTTCGTTCGATTCTCTGTCTCATGGCGCAGGCTGTTCCTACCGGAACGTAGGGAGGAGGTCTGGGTTTGCGTAGACGGCGTGAGAGGCGTGGCGCACAGGGCCGACGTCATCCCGAGCACGACGATTCAAGCGGTTTCCGACTCGGACATCCTGCCGCTCGGCATAGGCGAAGAGGGCGCTTCGAAGAAGGCCCGGGCGTTGGCGGACTGGTGGGCCCGGACGAGGTTGTTCACGTGGTGGTCCCCCGTTGTCGAACAAGGAGAAGCCCGACTGCTTCACAAGGCATATCTGATAGAGCGTGGGCGGTCCGGAGAGGTTTTGCGCGATTCGGTGACGGGCGAAGAGGGCGGCCTCTGACTACCCTGAAGGGGTGTGGGATTAGGCGCCTACGGCTGCGGGCGCTACGGTTTTCCTTAAGCGGGAACGCGCGAACTCCCTTGCCAGATCGAACGCGGAAACCGAGGTCCCGGGAGTTTTCGTCTGAAACGTTGACGTGAAGTCGCGGCGGCATCTATTGGGCGGGCGGCATGCGGTTTGGTTGGGCGACGGCGCGTCCAGGGGGGAGAAGACGCGGCGTGCCGAAGCCGCGTGACCGGTCGCAGCCCTCTCCAAGGCCCACTTCACCTCTTCGCGTCCTTCTCCGTCGGATGCTCGTGTCGAGACTGCGGGCGGCGAAGGGGAAGGTCTTCCGCCCGCCGGAGCCGGCGGTGACGGCTTGGCCGCTCCGGAGACCTTGTCCAGCACGCTCCGCGGGGGAGGGGCGGTGGCGAGACTGACAAAATAGACCGCCCCAAGGCTTACGAAGAAAGCCGGCACCAATTCGTAAAGGGCGGAGCTGAGCGCGGGAACATAGTGCCATACCAAAACCGTGACCGCTCCGCTCACTATCCCCGCATATGCTCCGGCGCGCGTCACCCTCTTCCAGTATAGAGATAGAATGAGCAGGGGGCCGAAGCTCGCGCCCAGGCCTCCCCACGCGAAGAGCACCAGCCAGAAGACGAGACCTCCCGTGGCGTTCGGATCCTGGCTCAAGGCAAGTACAAACGCCACGGTTCCTATGAGCAGAGTGACGAGCCTGCTTACGCGCACGAGCCCTGTCTCCGAGACTCCCTTTCCGAAGAGCTTGTGGTAGAAGTCCTGCACGATTGAAGCCGTCGCGACGAGCAACATGGAGTCCGCGGTGGACATCATCGCGGCCATCGCCGCGGCGATCATCGCCCCGGCCAGCCACGGGGGAAGGACTTGAATCGCGAGGAGCGGCATGACCCTCTCCGGGTCCCCGGGATCGGCGGACAGAAGTGCCCTTGCGGCGAGGCCCACCATCACCGCCCCGTAGAGCGAAAGGAGCGACCACACGACGGTGATCACCGCGCCCTTTCTCACGTCGCGGGGCCGGCGTATCGCCATGAAGCGGACGAGGACGTGAGGCTGGCCGGGATACCCCAAGCCTATTCCGAGCATGCCCACTATGCCGGCTAGAAGAGGCAGGCCGGTCCTTCCGCCGGCGAGGGTCACGAAGTCCGGTCCCCAGCCTTCGCTCAGCC
>Ga0180434_10004559_pt1 | contig 16776 bp, 21 predicted proteins | sample SS_ome_7_FD_132453 | JGI IMG/M metagenome (GOLD analysis project Ga0180434, IMG submission 132453) | Hypersaline lake sediment archaeal communities from the Salton Sea, California, USA - SS_1_D_2 metaG | ecosystem: Environmental > Aquatic > Non-marine Saline and Alkaline > Hypersaline >...
ACCAAGCGAGCGGCTTCTACAGTTGATTTTGCCCCACATAGGCCGCCTGCTTGGTCTCGATATAGCCTGACGGCCTACTCGACCGGTGCAGGCTTAGCAGCTACTTTCCCATTATACACAAGATCGGCGCACGTGGGAAGGTAGCGATGTGGGGATTGGCTTTTCTGAGGACATTCTGGTATACTCTGTTGCAATGGATCCCAAAAACAAAGGAAACAACTCGATGGATATTACGACGCTGGTTCTGGCCGTTGTCGCGGCGATCTTGTTGGCTGTCGCTTTTTGGCGGGGGCGAGACTTGCCGCTGGCCGGGCTGCTGGCCGGTGGCCGCACCCTGTGGCGCAACTTGCCTCTGCTGTTGCTCGGTTTCGTGATCGCCGGGTTGGCGCAGGTGCTCATCCCCAGGGAGTTGATCACGGACTGGTTGGGCGCCGAAGCGGGCTTTAAGGGCATCTTGATCGGTTGTATAGTCGGTGGGTTGGTGCCCGGCGCGCCATACGCTACCTTTCCTCTCGTGGCCGCGCTCTACCAGGGTGGGGCGAGCATGGGCGCGGTGGTGGGCTTTGTCTCCGCCTGGGCGCTGTGGTCGGTATCGCGCCTGCCCGTCGAGATCGCGCTGATCGACCCCAGGCCAGCTCTCGTTCGCTACGCGGTTACCTTCGTCGTGCCGCCCATCGCCGGGCTGGCGGCCGAAGTTATCGCCCGGATGTTGTAGGGCGTGGCTGAGTGTCCCGCAGCAGTTGAGTACGATGTGTGGGCACATACTACAGAGGGGGCAAATGCGCCAGCAAGCGGAGGTGTACTTGACACCGTTTCGGGGTGTGGTAAAATTCAATCGTTGAATTTTAACTGATCGATAGCCTTGAAGGTCCCCGATGGCGAAGGTAGAGCATCAACTGCGCATCCTGGAGGTTTTGGAGCGCGAACCCGATACGACTCAGGCCAACCTGGCCGCCCAGTTGGGCGTGGCGGTGGGCACCGTCAACTGGTATCTCAAGCGGATGGTGCGCAAGGGGTACGTCAAGGCGAAGCAGATGGAACGTCGCCGGTTAAAGTATTTCGTCACGCCGCAAGGGCTGGCCCTGAAGGCCCGCTTGACCAAGGAGTACATGGAGGCTTCGCTGCGGGTCTATCGCGAGTTGCGCCAGGCGGCGCAGGAGACGTTGGCCCAGGTGCGTGATGGCGGCTACTCGACGGTCAAGGCCGACGGGAGAGGGGAGGCGATGGAGATATTTGGGTTGACCTGCCTGGAGGAAGGCGTGGACATCGAAAAGAATCCCACCATCCCGCTGCCGGAGGTGTGGGCGGAGGGGACGCAGTTTGTGGTGGAGTGGCCGGGCGATGCATAAGGGGGTCAGAATTCATCCCACAGCCGAGGTTTCGGAGCAGGCGGAGATTGGCAAGGGGACCTCGATCTGGCATCAGGCGCAGGTGCGGGAAGGCGCTCGCATCGGTCGCAACTGTATCCTGAGCAAAGGGGTGTACGTGGATTCTGGCGTCGTCCTGGGCGACAACGTCAAGGTCCAGAACTATGTCTCCATCTATCACGGGGTCACTATCGAGGATGGAGTCTTTTGTGGCCCGCATTGCGTCTTTACGAACGACAAGCGACCCCGCGCCATCAACGCCGACGGATCGCTCAAAAGCGCCGACGATTGGGAGCTGACTCGAACGTCGATCAAACAAGGCGCGTCCATCGGCGCGAACGCCGTCATCGTCTGCGGTGTGACCGTCGGCGCGTGGGCGATGATCGGTTCGGGATCGGTCGTGTCGCGCGATGTGCCCGCTAATGGGTTGGTGTGGGGAAATCCGGCGCGGTTGTACGGATTTGTCTGTTCCTGTGGACGGCGGCTGCAAGGAGACGAGGAGACGAGGGGACGAGCGGACAAGGAGACAATTGCTCTGCAATGTCTCGAATGCGGAGCGGTAGTCCAGATCAACAGCGCAGACTGGGAGGGAATGGAATGATTCCGATTGCGAGACCACAGATGGGTGAGGAGGAGAAACAGGCCGTCCTGGAGGTATTGGAGTCGGGTATGCTGGCCCAGGGGCCGAGGGTGAAGGCGTTTGAGGAAGCCTTTGCCGAGATGTGCGGCGTCCGGCACGCGATAGCCACCTCCTCTGGGACGACGGCGTTGCACGCGGCGCTGTTGGCTCACGGGATTGGGCCGGGGGATGAGGTGATTACGACGCCGTTCACGTTCATTTCCTCCGCCAACTCGATCCTTTTCGTCGAGGCTCAGCCGATTTTCGTGGACATCGATCCGGTGACGTTCAATATCAACCCCGATCTGCTGGAGGCAGCGATCACTCCTCGAACGAAAGCCATCATGCCGGTGCACCTGTTCGGATTGGTGGCGGATATGGACTCGATTATGGAATTGGCCGAACAGCACGGGTTGGTTGTGATCGAGGATGCCTGCCAGGCGCACGGCGCGGAGTATCACGGCCAGCGTGCCGGTTCTTTTGGCACGGGCACCTTTTCTCTGTATCCGACCAAGAACATCACCTCGGCGGAAGGCGGGATGATCACGACCGACGACGATCAGATCGCGGATGCTTGCCGGATGCTCCGCCACCACGGCATGCGGCGGCGGTATTATCACGATGAACTCGGCTTTAACTTTCGGATGACCGACGTTCACGCGGCTATTGGGCTGGCGCAGATACAAAAGCTGGACCGCTTCAACGAAGCGCGGATGGCTAACGCTCGTTTTTTGAGCGAGCATTTGCGCGGCGTCATCACGCCGACGATACCGGAGGGCTGCAAGCACATCTTTCATCAGTACACGATCCGTGTGCCGGATGGGCGGCGGGATGCGGCGATGGAGCACCTGAGGGAGCGCGGCATTGGCACTGCTATCTACTATCCAGTTCCTGTCCACAAGCAGACCTATTACGTGCAGCAACTGGGATACGACTTGCACTTTCCAGAGGCCGAGAAGGCTGCGGCGGAAGTGCTCTCACTGCCGGTCCATCCAGGGCTTGACCAGGCCGACCTGGAGCGGATCGTGGAGGAGGTGAACGCGCTGTGACACGAGCGGCCGTCATCGGCGTGGGGGCGATGGGACGGAATCACGCCCGCGTCTACAACGAGATGCTAGAGGTGGAGCTGGTCGCGGTGGTCGATCTAGACCTGGCATTGGCCGAGAACGTGGTCCGGTTGCATGGAGGACGCATCTACACGGATTATCGGATCATGCTGGAAGAGATCCAGCCGGACGTGGTATCGGTGGCCGTCCCGACCCAGGCTCATCAACAGGTGACGCTGGACGTGCTGGAGGCGGGCTGTCACGTCCTGGTGGAAAAGCCCATCGCAGCTACACTTGAAGAGGGACGGCGTATGATCGAGCGGGCTGCCGAGTTAGATCGGGTGCTTGCTGTGGGACATATTGAGCGATATAATCCGGCGGTGATCGAACTGAAGCGGCGGCTGGACGCGGGGGAACTGGGCCAAATCTTTCAGATCCATGCTCGCCGATTAGGCCCCTTCCCGGCTCGAGTGCGCGATGTGGGCGTGGTCGTCGACCTGGCTCCGCACGACCTGGACATCATGCGCCACCTCACGGGCAAAGAGGTGCGACGGCTGTACGCTGAGACAGAGCAGGAGATCCACACCGCGCACGAGGATCTGTTCTCGGGCCTGATCCGTTTTGAAGGCGGCGTGGTGGGCGTGCTGAACATCAACTGGCTCACGCCGACAAAGGTGCGCGAGATCACTGTCACCGGTCAGCGGGGGATGTTCCTGGCGAATTTGCTCACCCAGGACCTGTACTTTTACGAGAATGAGGAGGCCGGCGATCTGGATTGGAACCACCTGAGCCTGCTGCGCGGGGTGGGCGAGGGACGGATGGTGCGCCTGCGACTCCACCGGCGTGAGCCGCTGCGGGCGGAACTGGAGGCGTTCGTCGCGGCGGCGCAGGGTGAGCAGGTGGGGATCGTGCGGGGTGAGGATGGGCTGGCGGCGCTGGAATTGGCGCAAGCGTTGATCGAGGCGAGCAAAATGCAGCGGGTGATCATGTCGTCATAGGAACGAAGGAATAGAAGGGGCAGAAGATGGTAGAGAGAGTTAGGCTGATTGTAGAGTTGCCAAGAGCGTTCATTCCGCTGGTAGGAGTGAGCGAAGAATCGTTGCCTGTGGAGATTGAGAAGTTAGTGGCGCTCGAATTGGTCAAACTGGGGATGCTGACGTATACCAGGGCCGCCGAGTTGATCGGTTTGAGCCAGGCGGAGTTCATTTCCTATCTGAGCACACGCCAGGTTTCGATTTTTCGCTTTGCCCCCGATGAATTGCGCGATGAGGTAGGAACGTGAGTGTGGTTGTTTCCAATGCCTCTCCACTCATCAACCTGGCTCGTGCGAATCATTTTGACTTGCTGGTTGAGTTTTATGATCAAATTGTGATTCCCCAGGCAGTCTATGATGAGGTGGTCGTGCGGGGGCAGGGTCGTGACGGTAGCCGCGAGGTGAAAGAGGCTTCTTGGATCGAAACCCAGGTTCCCAAAGATGATTTGGCTGTGCGAGCCTTGGCGACCGAATTGGGCAAGGGCGAGGCATCGGCGATTATCCTGGCACAAGAACTACAGGCTGATCTGTTGTTAATGGACGAGACTCGGGGACGCCGGATTGCTCAACAGTTGGGGTTGAACGTACGTGGCACGTTGGGAATTCTAGCGCGCGCCAGACGGGAAGGGCGAATTCCTAACTTGAGGCAGGCGCTAGATTTGCTGCGAGCGCGAGGCACCTGGATTAGCTCGGATCTGTATGCAGAGATTTTACAGCTCGTTGGAGAATAGGAGAGGAGCGAGGTGAAGACACAGTTGCTCGAAGCAATCGAGAATAAAACAGCGAACGTGGTCGTCCTGGGTCTGGGGTACGTGGGCTTGCCGGTGGCCTGTCTTTTTGCCAAGGCCGGTTTCCCGGTAGTGGGTATCCGGCGGAGCCAGGACAAGGTGGACATGATCAACCGCGGCGAGTGCCCGATCGAGGGGGAGGAGCCTGGTCTGGCCGATCTGCTTCGCGAGGTCATCGCTGCGGATCTGATGCGGGCTACGACGGACTATGCGCCCTGCCGCGAGGCCCAGATCGTGCTCATCGCCGTGGAGACGCCGGTGGATCCAGTGACAAAGCAGCCGGGCTACGAGGCGCTGCGTGGTTCACTGACCGATCTGGCGAGAAATCTCTCTCCTGGCACGATGGTGATCATCGAGTCCACCATCGCGCCCGGCACGATGGAGCGAGTGGTCAGGCCATTGCTGGAGGAGGTCTCGGGTCTGAAGGTAAACGAGGACTTTTATTTGGTCAATTGCCCGGAGCGGGTGATGCCGGGGAAGTTGCTCAAAAACATCCAGGAGTGCCATCGCGTGGTAGGCGGGATGAACCCCGAGGCGGCGGAACTGGCGGTGCGTTTCTACCGTCACGTGGTGCAGGCTGATCTGGATCCAGTGGATTGTCTGACGGCGGAACTGGTCAAGACGATGGAGAACGCCTACCGGGACGTGCAGATCGCCTTCGCCAACGAGATGGCGTTGTTGTGCGAGGATATGGGGAGCGATGTGTGGCAGGTGCGGGAACTGGTGAACAAATCCCCTTTCCGCGCCATGCACTTGCCGGGCGCCGGGGTGGGAGGGCACTGCATTCCCAAAGACCCCTGGCTGCTCATCGCCAACGCGGGCGAGGGATTTGAGCCGCGTTTGATCCCCCAGGCGCGAGCGATCAACGACGGGATGCCGCTGCACATGGCAGATCTGACCGTCGAGGCGCTGCAAGAGATTGGGATGGACGTCGCAGGCGCGAAGGTGGCCGTGCTGGGCTACGCTTACCTGGAGAATTCGGACGATACACGCAACAGTCCCAGTGAGGCGCTGGTAGCGCGGCTGCGGAAGCTGGGAGCGGAGGTAGCGATCCACGATCCCTGGGTACCCGAGTACCAGGGCAATCTGGAGGAATGTGTGCGGGGTTGTGACGCGGTGGTGGTGATGGTGCGGCACGACGAGTATTGCCGGTTGGACTGGAGTGGCATAAAAGCCCTTTTGCGCCATCCGGTGCTGGTGGATGGGCGGCGGGTGGTGATCGAGCCGGAGCGGCAATTGTCGGGCTTTGTCTTTCGTGGCGTGGGTAGGATTGGGTGGGACGCAATCGATTCCTGATGGGCTGTGCTGATCCATCTTGACGTGTGGTTTTCCTACGTTCACGACCTGGCACAGTTGTTGGCACTCGTGGAACGGAGAGTAGGAGGTCCAGTATTGGATGAGGAGGATGCATGAATCGCTATCAGGATTGGCTGGATCAAGCCGAGCGCGACCTGTCGCGGGCTGCCATAGACATCCAGTACGAATACTGGGAGTGGGCCTGCTTCACAGCGCAGCAAGCAGCGGAGAAGGCGGTCAAAGCGCTGTTGATGAACCGGGGTTACAGCGTGTGGGGACATGCCATTACGCCGATGCTGCGCGGGTTGGCAGAGATTGAGACACCCAGCACGATCATTGGACACGCACAATTGTTGGATGCGCACTACATCCCAACCCGCTATCCGAACGGGTTTGCCGAGGGGAAACCGGCCGATTATTACAATGAGCAAAAGGCCCAGGAGGGAGTGGATGCTGCGACAGAGATCATCCGGTTCTGTAAAGATCATCTTCATAGACCGGGATGAGTTGCTGTCCAGGCTGCGCGAGATCGCCAGACGCCTGTATGTTGAGCGGCCTGACGTGATCGACGTGCGGGTGTTTGGCTCTATTGCGCGAGGCGACCAGGTGGGGACTAGCGACGTGGATGTGCTGATCTTGCTCCGTGATAGTGAGCTGGAGGATCCGGTGGAGCGGATTCGCTCTTTTTATCCCTACTTCGACTTGCCCGTTGGGGTAGATGTGCTAGTATACACGCAGGATCAGCTCTCTCGTCGTTTGGAGGTTGGCGATCCATTCGTAGCGCGGATGTGGCGCGAGAGCTTGGCCCTGTGAGGCCGACGTGCAACGGCGACCGAGCAGACGAGAACGATGGTTTTGCGTTGATCGAGAATCAGGGAGGGTGGTGTCCGCATCTCCTGAAGAATCCGAGGGGGCACATAGGGATCGAGATGCTCTCTGTGTCCGAGATTGTGGAGCGTTTGGGATCTGTGTTGAAGGATAAAGCTTGAGCCATTATCAATGAAAGAGGAAAGAGTATCTTGAATGCTCTTGCTGCGCTGATCTTCAGGAAAGTTGCTCTATGTACCAGGGACATACCATCGCCGTCGTCGTGCCGGCGTATGCGGATAAACGACATCCGACGAAGAGAGCCTGATCGATCGTGTCATTGAGACGATGCCAGACTATGTGGATTGGATCGTGGTGGTGGACGAAGCCAGCGAAGATGGGACGATGGAGACAGTACGCAGTTACTTATCTGAGACGAACGAACGCCTGCATTTCATTCGACACAAGGTGAACCAGAGGATGTACGGGATGACGGCGGCGTAGCCAGGCGGACAGGCAACCGGATTGGATTATCGCAGTGTGAGAGATAGGATGATGTAACGAGGTGTTCGAATGAGCGTAGAGACCAAAGCAATGGGTTGGGAAGGCAGTGTGCAAACCATTTCTGGCGTTTCAATGTCTCCTCGGTTGGGGGCTTTACTGACAGAGCTTACGGAGATTCCAGACATCAAGATGGCGTTGTGGAAAGTGCTTTCCGAGTATCTGGAACTCAAATGCAAGGCTCTGGAGGAACGTATCGCAGCCTTTGAAACGAAGTGGGATATGTCTTTTGAAGAATTCTCCCGAAAATGCGCTGAGGGGACACTGGCAAAAGAACCGTACTCTTACGAGGTGGAAAAAGATTTCTGGGAATGGGAGCAGGCCACAACGTTACTGTCTCACTATCAGTCGTTGAGGCTTCAATGGATGTGAGAGACTTTGCTTCCGAGTTGCTCCAGGCCCTGGCGACAGTAGAGGTGATTGAAGAAGTGGCTCTGCGGTCAGAAGGTCCTGTGGTCAGCGGGCGAGCTTATGTGACTAGGCGGATAAACGACATCCGAGGGATGTTTCTGGAATTTTACTTCAACGAGCAGACGGGAACTATGGCTTTTGCTTTGATCGAGGATCGAGAGAGAATTTGGGGCATAGATCGGGATACCGTCCGAGGGTGGCATCTCCATCCCCTGGAGAATCCGAGGAAACACGTAGGGATCGAGATGCTCTCTGTGTCCGAGATTGTGGAGTGTTTGGAATCTGTGCTGAAGGATAAAGCGTGAGCCATTATCAATGGAAGAGCATCTTGAGTGTTCTCGATGCGCTGATCCGCAGGAAAGTTGCTCTATGTACCAGAGCCATACTATCGCCGTAGTCATACCGGCCTATAACGAGGAGATGCTCGTCGGGCGCGTCATTGAGACGATGCCGGACTATGTGGATCAGATCGTGCTGGTGGACGACAATAGCCAGGATGGGACTGCCGAAGCGGTGCACCGCTTTCTTTGACGAGAGGAAAGGAGCAAGATAATGAGGTTACAAACGGCGCGTGCCATTTATGAGGATGGGAGATTGATCTTTGCTGACCCTTGGCTTGTTCCTAGGGATGGGACAGAAGTTGTAGTTACCTTTCTTTGGGAATTCGAGCAGGATGTAATTCCCGAGGTGGATCCGATACAGGCTCTGCGAGGCCGGGGCAAAGGCGAAGGTTTGGTTGAAAAGCTATTGCAATCAAGACACGAGGACAGAGAACTGGATGAACGAACTCACGCCTATCTACGTACTTGATACTTCTGCCTGGTTGACCTTAATTGAGGATGAGGCCGGGGCCGACACAGTACAAGACATTCTGGAAAAGGCTAAGGTGGGCGAGGCAATCGTACTTGTCTCGTTTGTGAGCTTTATGGAAGTGTACTACATCACACTCCAGGAGCGTGATGTAAATGAGGCGCGGGAACGGGTGAATCTAATGGCGGCTCTGCCTGTGTTGCGTGTTGAGTCAACCAGGGCTTTGGGCATAGCCGCTGCTGAACTAAAGGCCGAGCATCGTTTGTCGGTCGCCGATGCCTGGATAGCGGCTTTGGCAGAGGAACGAGGCGCTACGCTGGTTCACAAAGACCCTGAGTTTGAGCAGGTCGAAGCGGTAGTCAAAGTCCTGGAATTACCCTACAAATCGACGGTTCGGTCAGGACCGAACCTAACAGAGCGTTGAGCCAGCTTTTGCCTGTTTGCAATTGTCAATTGTTCATTGCCTATGTACCAAGACCACACCATCGCCGTCGTCGTACCGGCGTACAACGAAGAGAGTCTGATTGGCCGCGTCATTGAGACGATGCCAGACTATGTGGATTGGATCGTGGTGGTGGATGACGATAGCCAGGATGGGACGGCGGAAGCGGTGCGTCGCTATTTGTCCGATCAGGGCGAGCGATTGCAACTCGTCCAGCACAAGACCAACCAGGGTGTAGGAGGCGCGATTGCTACCGGCTACAAGTGGTGCCGCGACCACGAGGTGGACGTGGCGGTGGTGATGGCGGGCGACGCACAGATGGATCCTGTCGATTTGCCCGCACTGCTCGATCCGGTGGTGGCAGGCGAGGTGGACTATGCCAAGGGCAACCGGCTGTTTACGGGGGATGCGTGGAATCAGATACCGAAGGTGCGTTACCTGGGTAATTCGGGGATGTCGCTCTTGACCAAGATCGCTTCCGGTTATTGGCACGTGGCGGATTCGCAGTGTGGGTACACAGCAATCAATCTGTGGGCGCTTAAGACGATTGACTGGGACAAGATGTACAAACGGTACGGGCAGCCCAACGACCTGCTGGTACGGCTCAACGTACATGGCTTTCGCGTGCGCGATGTCCCGGTGAAGCCGGTGTACAATATTGGGGAAAAGAGTGGGATTAGGCCATTGCGGATGATCCCCAAACTCTCCTGGCTGTTGTTCAAGTTGTTTATGTTCCGGATGTGGCAAAAGTACGTGATTCGGGATTTTCATCCGCTGCTCTTTTTTTATGCAATGGGAGTGGGATTACTTGGGCCAGGAGCGTTTTTGGGGCTATATCTGTTTTTTTATCGCTTGCTGAAGGGGCCTATTGCGCCGACAAGTGCTCTCTTTGCGGTCTTCCTTTTTGTGACTGGGCTACAGGCGCTTTTCTTCGCGATGTGGTTTGATATGGAGTACAATCGTAGCCTGAGATAGAGGTGCAGTGAAGGTGCTCAAGATACTCGTTGACATTACGCATCCGGCACACGTTCATTTCTTTAAGCAAGCAATTCGGGATTGGCAGGCACGTGGGCATCAGGTTATCATTACCAGTCGTGATAAAGATTTAACTCTACGTTTGCTCGACCGATATGGGTTTCATCACACAATGTTGAGCCAAGCACACAAGGGAATAGTTGGGTTGGGCGCAGAGATGTTGGAGCGAGGCCGTGGATTGTGGAAAATCGTCCAGGACGAGCGCCCGATGGTGTTGACAGGTATCGGAGGAACGTTTATCGCTCCTATTGGTAAGCTGACAGGCACGCCGGTTGTCGTCTTTACCGATACAGAGCACGCCACAGTGTCCAATGCCATTGCCTTCCCCCTCGCTGATGCTATCTGTACCCCTACATGCTATAAGGGGGATCTTGGTAAAAAACAGGTGCGCTACAGAGGGTATCAAGAATTGGCTTACTTACATCCCAAGTATTTTAAGGCTGATCCGGCTGTTTTGAACGCTCTGAACCTGACGCTCCAAGATCGTTTTGCTATTCTGCGTTTTGTCTCCTGGAATGCAAGTCACGACATAGGTCATATCGGCTTCACTGTCGAGCAAAAGATGCATCTGATATACGAGCTTGAGCAAGAGGGACAAGTGTTGGTGAGTGTAGAAGGCAGTTTGCCGGAGGAGCTTGAGCGTTACAGGCTATCTGTGGCGCCAGAAAAGATACATGATCTGCTGTACTATGCTTCGCTCTATGTGGGCGAGGGGGCTACGATGGCAACGGAGGCTGGTTTGCTGGGAACGCCGTCGGTGTATGTCTCCAGCTTGGTGGGCACGATGGGGAATTATGAAGAGCTGGCGCGTCACGGTTTGGTAGAAGCGTATCGAGAAAGCCATAGAGGAATGAAACGAGCGATTGTATTGATGAGAGATATGAATGCTAAACGCGAGAGACAGGAAGCACATCGGCGTATGCTGCGGGAAGTTATTGATGTGACGGCCTGGATGGTGGATTTTGTCGAACAATATGTGCAAGCAATAAGTGGGGAAGATGTTTCGAAATGATAATGTCACCGAGGACATCCGTAGTTTGGGTGACGGTAGACTAGAGCTTGAGTTTCAAATCTATCATCCAGGTTTGGCAAGCGGCGGTTCGTGATGTTTGAGGCGGGACGAGAGTAGTTTGGTCTGTGACAGGTCGTGAGTTGGGAAAAAACCTAAAGGGAGTTTTAGAGCATATGCATATTTGTTTTCTAGCCAACGCACGTAGCATACATACTCAGCGCTGGGCGACCTACTTTGCGAATCGAGGTCACGAGATTTCTATTATTTCGCGAGATCCGGCTCAACTAGCTTATGCCACGGTCTATGCTCCGACGCGGCCTGGTTGGCTGATCAGAAGGAAAACCATGATCAGTGCTATTGTGGCTCAAGTAATGAATGCAATACACGTGCGTTCTCTCGTTCGGCGTATTGCTCCGGATATATTGGAGGCTTTTACGTTTCAGAGCTACGGCGTATTGGCTGTATTGTCGGGTTTTCATCCTATGGCAGCGTGCCATCTTGGTGACGACGGGATATCATATTGGTCAGAGGTGTCTCTTACGGTGAGATTTCTCGTAAAGCTCATTCTCAAGAAGGCCGACTTACTCCATACATTCGATCAAGCGGGTCGTGATCGCCTGATTGAGCTCGGGGGCAATCCGTATAAAATCTCTATCAACCCATGGGGGGTTCATACGAGCTTCTTCACACCCACTGCTCGCTCAGAGGAATTGTGCGGTGAGTTGGGATGTGGATCAGGTCCGGTCGTAACCTGTATCCGTCACCTCGAACCTCAGTATGATGTTCAAACGTATATTCGCTCAATGCCATTGATAGAAAAAGAAATTCCCGGTGTTCGCTTTGTCCTGATAGGCGATGGCACGGAAGCTGTTCGCCTTCAAAAATTGGCCAGTGATTTGGGAGTGCGGCAGTTCCAACATCTGGGTTATATCCAATATGAAAACTTGCCAAAATATTTGGCCAGTTGTGACGTCTACGTTGATCCTGTGAATAAACTCTGGCTGAAGAAAAGCCGGACCTGGTTTGGGCGTAAGATCAATCTTAGCATGGCTGGTTTGGGATACACGCAGACTCTGCTTGCGGCGATGAGCTGCCAAGTTGCGCCGGTGGTCACAGAACGGCCTGGTATCCGCGAGATCATTTCTGAAGGATATGAGAAATATTTGTTCTCGCCAGGTGATGAGGCGGACCTGGCTCGGAAAGTGGTGCAACTTCTGGATGACGAAATCGAGCGCAAGAACTATGTAGTCTATTGTCGCAAAAAGATTCAAGAGGTTGCTGAGTGGGAGGTCAATGCGCTGAGGATGGAGGAAGAGTATAGGCGCCTTGTGAACCGATTTACCTCACAGGATACCATCGACCGAGATCAGATAATTCGGTAATCACTATCGAGAGAAGACGGATTAGGAGTGATAGATGCGTGTTGTACTGTTGTGTGCGACTCGGCGTGGATACTTGTTTCTTCAGAAACTGGCTGAGCTATTACCTCGGAGCGACTTGATTGTGTTCAGCTTTCGGGAGACATCGTGGGAGCCACCGTTCTTGGATGACATTCGCGAGTTGACCCTGGCAAACGGGGGGCAGTTCTTTGAAGCCAGACAAGTGGGCACTCAGCATTGGAGGCCGTTTTGGGAATCTACGGCTGTTGATCTTATATTTACCGTGAATTGGCGTTATATGATCCCTGCAAGTGTCTATTGTCGATCTCATCTGGGAACATTTGTGTTTCACGATTCGTTGTTGCCCAAGTATCGCGGGTTCTCGCCAACTGTTTGGGCGCTTATCAATGGCGAGGATCACACTGGTGTAACGTTGTTCGAAATTGCTGAGGAAGTAGATGCGGGTGACATTGTAGACCAAGAAAGCGTTCCTATTGGTTTAGATGAGACCATTGCTGATGTGATGGAGCGTGTGACGCAGACGTACTTGGATTTACTGGAACGGAACTTGGACAATCTGGTAAGCGGGACCGCGTTGCGCTATCCCCAGGATCATTCTTGTGCGACTTATACCTGCAAGCGGCTTCCTGATGATAACCAGATTGATTGGACTATGCCTTCTGAAAATATCTACAATCTTATTCGTGCTGTTGGTGCTCCGTATCCAGGAGCTTACACATATCTTTCTGGCCACAAGGTGCGTGTTTGGTCAGCCCGTCGAGTGGCCAACGCTTGTCAGTATGTCGGAAGAATTCCAGGTAGAGTTGTTGAGGTGTGGCCTGGAGAAGGTTCTGTAGTTTTGACAGGAGACGGGGTCCTATTACTGACTCGGCTACAGATGGAACATGACATAATCGTCTGCGCAGCCAATGTCCTCAATAGTCTTGCTCAGACACTTGGGTGCTGATACTGGAGAATAGTATGGTTGACAACTACCAGATCCTATTTAACCGACCATGTTTGGTTGGAAATGAACTTGATTATATCACTGATGTTATCAAGGTCGGGCATGCTTCAGGCGATGGCGCTTATACTCGGAGATGCCAGGCCTTACTTGAACGGGTGTTGGGCGTGCCCAAGGTGCTTCTGACCACTTCCTGTACTCATGCTCTGGAGATGGCAGCACTACTGCTAGATATCCAGCCTGGCGATGAGGTGATTGTGCCGTCGTTTACTTTTGTTACCACTGTCAGTGCTTTCGTGCTGCGCGGTGCCCAACCTGTTTTCATTGACATCCGCCCCGACACTCTTAATCTGGACGAGACACGACTGGAACGGCTCATCACTCCTCGCACTAAAGCGATAGTGCCGGTGCACTACGCGGGCGTGGGCTGCGAGATGGATATCATTCTGGAGATTGCCCGGCGTCACAATGTAGCTGTTGTCGAGGACAACGCCCACGGTCTGTTTGGCAAGTACAAGGACAAGTATCTGGGTACTTTCGGCTGTTTGGCCACGCAGAGTTTTCATGAGACCAAGAACTTTAGCTGTGGCGAAGGCGGTGCACTGCTTGTCAATGACCCCAAGTATATTGAGCGGGCTGAGATTATTCGCGAAAAAGGCACCAATCGCAGCCGCTTCTTCCGTGGTCAGGTGGACAAGTACACATGGGTGGACTTGGGATCCAGTTATCTTCCGTCGGATATTCTTGCAGCATTCCTGTATGCTCAACTGGAAGCACGAGAGCAGATCCAGGTCAAGCGGCAGCGGATATGGGAGTACTATTATGAAAATCTTCAGGATTGGGCAAAGGATCATGCCGTTCGGCTGCCCGTCGTGCCAATGCACTGTGAGCAACCGTACCATATGTTCTATTTGCTTATGCCCTCGTTGGAGCAGCGCCAGGCATTGATTACGTGCCTGAAGACGCGGGGGATTCTTAGCGTCTTTCACTATCTGCCATTACATCTCTCCAAGATGGGGCGGCAGTTTGGAGGAAAAGAAGGTGATTGTCCGGTCACTGAGAGTGTGAGTGACCAGCTAGTACGCTTGCCCTTCTACAATGACTTGCAGAAGGAAGAACTTGAACGTGTGTGCGAGGCGATCCGCGAAGCGATTCGATTGTGGTGATACAAGAATTTATGAAATCATCTGCCTGGCGTTTGCAAAGGAAACAAGGATGGTAGGGCAAGGTGACCTCTGCACATTTCTGCGTACGCATCTAGAGCACGAGTTTGCACATTACTTTGGTGTTACGGATAAGCGTTATATAGATTCTGTCACCGAACGGTGGCTAGATGATGAAGGTAATTCGCAGAGGCTCTACGCTGATATATCCAGCCTTAGCGGTGGGGATATCCCTAAGGACGCCCGAGTTCTGGATATGGCTTGTGGTTGTGGAACCTTTGTCTACTATGGTCTCCTGCAGGGTCTGGATGTATGGGGAGTTGATCCTGAAGGGTGGAAGCACACTTTTAATCGGATGAAGGCCGATGTTTATGGGTATCCGCAAGAGTGGAAGTACCGGTTTATCAAGGGGATCGGTGAGACGCTGCCGTTCACTGATCAAACGTTTGATTTTGTATTTTCCTATCAGACACTTGAACACGTCCAAGATGTAAAACGATGTCTGCAAGAGATGCTCAGAGTATTGCGACCCGGGGGAGCAATGTTTTTGCGTTCGCCTGATTACCGCAGTATTTTTGAGGGACATTATCGCTTGCCCTGGTTGCCTTTGTTCCCTCGTTCATTAGCTCGCTTGTATCTTGGGATGCTAGGGAGACCGACGGTTGGCCTTTCGACCATCAACTATGTTACGACGCCATCTATCAAACGTATGTTACGTAACGAAAAGGTGAGGATTATCGATCTGGATCGACAGAACGCTCGTGATATGTTTCGAGAAGGTTTACGTATCTCCCGGTTTAGAGAAGGGGGTATTTCGCAATCTCTCTGGTTTCTGTACCGTGGCGTGGTCTCTCTGATCCGGCTAATAGTGGCTGTCACTTTGATTGTTGTCAAGGAGACTTGAGGTAAATATCGCTGGCAAGCCAAGTTGCCTCTGAGGTAGAATGGAAAGTTGCCCGAAAGTATACAGGGCTTAGTCGGGGCGCAAGAGAGCCAGGATACGAGCGTGATCTCTCCGATTGAGAATCCCGGTGAGCGTAAGAGCTATCAGATATGCTCCTGTGACCAGGAGACCAGTCACAAGCCACCCGAGGGAGGACCCAAAGGCCAGAGTCGCTAGATAAGCCCCTAATCCTAGAGCAAAGGTCAGCATCAGTCGACGTATTTCAAGGCGGATTTTTAAGTAGTTTAACATCACTATAATCAGCGTCATATTCAAGCAGAATGTGGTCCCTGTCGCGTAGGCTGAGCCGTTGATCCCCAAATGGGGTACCAGCATGAGGTTCAACATGGTATTGAGAACCAACGTTGGCGCCGTGAGCCACAGGCCTAACCTCGGTCGGCCAACACTGGAATAGGCTGCACCGACTGCGACTGCTGCTCCGTAGAGCATCACAGGGCCGAGGAGAATGTACAGAGGAATCATGGCATCACTAAACTCGGGTTGACTGGGATAAAGGAAGTAGATCAAATCATCACCCAGCAGGACCAGAGCAATGGATGCAAGGGAGAGCAGGATGAAGGAGTACTTTATGGCTTCCTGTACCAGTTCCGCTACTGCATCACTTTGCTTTTTACTATGCAGATAAGAAATGGCTGGGGCCGTGATTTTTTGGATTGCAGAAGGTATGACCAGCAGGCCTTGCGCGAACATGAGGGCCACGGTATAGATACCAACGGGAGCTTCACCGAGAAAATACCCAACAATCAGTGAATTCACCTGAGCGTTTAGTTGACCGAGTATACCGGCCAGTAGTACCGGGGCGCCAAAGCGGAGAAGGCGTAGGCTTTGTTGACGAAACCTGTGCAAACTGAAACTGAAAATTGATCTGGACCTATACCATAGGATAACAAAGACAATTATCTCTGCACTGGTGATAGCCCAAGCAGTACCTTGCAAACCGATGCGTGTGATGAAAGCCAACAGAATTATAGCGAGGGCCGCCACGTAGCGCAGACTTTCGCAAATGGCGTATGCGCGCATAACTCGTAGACCGTTTAACAGTCCAAACAGGGTCTTGTTGGGCAAGAAGAATAACAATC
>Ga0180434_10004560_pt1 | contig 16776 bp, 5 predicted proteins | sample SS_ome_7_FD_132453 | JGI IMG/M metagenome (GOLD analysis project Ga0180434, IMG submission 132453) | Hypersaline lake sediment archaeal communities from the Salton Sea, California, USA - SS_1_D_2 metaG | ecosystem: Environmental > Aquatic > Non-marine Saline and Alkaline > Hypersaline > Sediment...
GACAAGGCGCATCCGCTGGCGATCGACTGATACGCGTGGTGCAGTCGGCAGGATGAAGACGCTCGATGGCAGCCCACAGATAGCTGTCTGTGGGCTTTCACCCGGATATTTCAGCGTGTTATTTCGCCGGTTTGGTGGTCGCCGGTTTGGTGACGGCGTCTTCGTTGGACATCCTGAGCTTTACGAGGCGGTTCTTTGTCATTCTCAGAACGGACAGGCGGAGTTCACCCTTTTCCCCGATCGCTTTTTCAAACTCTTTGACGCCGCGGACCGGTTTGTCGTTGACGTGTGTGATGATTTCATACGGGCGCACCCCACCGACTCCCGCCTTCGATCCGGGTTCGACGGACGATACGATCACGCCGGGGTCCTTGGCGGTTTTCAGGAAGTAGCGGCGCACTTCGTAGGTCATTTCCCGCACGGTCAGTCCGACTTTCTTCGACTTGAACTTGGCGGCGGTGTGGTAGTGGGTGGGGCTTGGCACGACGGTGAACTTTTTCTTGACCTGCTTTCCGTCGGCGAAGAACGTCGCGGTGTACTTTTTACCAAACCCCATGTCGGTGAGTTTTCGTGTCAGGAAGGTTTCGGTCGGCTGCCACGGCGAGGGGAACTTCCCGTCCCAGTATCTAGCGGGCAGGGCGTCCCATCTGGCCCACGGAAAGTTGGCGCCGGGCGCATACTCGCGGGCCTTGATATCGATGGGTCTGGGCTCGCCTTCGACCTGGATATTGAGTATGACCCACGACATTTTTACTCCGGCCTTTGAAGCCGGTGAATCGGGATAGACATACGAGACCACCGCGCCGATTTTCCCGTCTCGCGTGAGGTCCGAAACGTTATTGGCCCGGGCCAGTTCCCTGTTGAGCGGTTGGAGGACGACTCCCAACCACGCCAGGCGATTCTCGTCGGCTTCGGCAAGGGGGATGTTGCTGGGGTCGATATTGCCCGCCAGGTTCGCGAGAACCGGGTTGATCAGGGCAGTTGGCGTCGCGAGGGCCTCGGCGCGTCCGTAGCGATCTTCGGTTGACACCTTGGGGCGCCTGGCCAGCGGGAAAACGACAAGAGCGCCGTCGTTATCAAACAGGAACATATTGGCGGCCCGATCGCCGGCGCCGGGGTAAACGTTCCGCTTCCATCCGAGCGAATAGCTGGTTATGCGGCGGTGCCCGTAGTAGACGACTCGCTTTTCGCCCTGGAGTGTGACTTCGGCGGAGGGAAGGAGCCTGTCGCGCAGCGAGGTGACGTCCTTGTCCGAAAACTTCAGCGCCCCGGTCAGAGGCTTTGACAGGGTCGCCACCAGGCAGCCGTAGTCCTTTAGCGTGTGAGTGAACTGCGCTTCGACAGGTTTCTTGGCATTTGAAGGATAGACCGTTATCGTCGCGAGCCTGGCGGTTATTTTCGGCTTGTAGTTTCCCAGTACGAGGACGGTTTTCTTATCGACCAGCAGTCCGATTGCGTTTTGCTCGGTACCCTTGTCACCTCCGGCGCTGCTGGAGGAATACCTTGTCGATGTGACCGAGGTAAAATCTTTTTTCGGGCTCCGGAAATTCAACGCCACGCGAAATATCCCGCCGTCGGCAATCTTCTCGATTTTCTTAAGCTTCTCGTCCATTTCGGCGTCTGAGTATCTCTCCCAGTCCAGCGGAGAACCTTTCCACTCTCCTTCCAGGCTCACGCGGGAGACCGTCGAGACGCCCACCGGACGTCCCTTGGCGTCGACAGTAAAACGCGGCGCGCTGATGTACTTTTCTCCTGAATCGGTGACGGTGACGCTTTTTGCGATCGGCGTGTCGTAGGCCGTTGTGGTCCACTCGTTGGCGGTAAGGGTGTGCCGAACGCTCATGTACGGACCGGGCAGCGACGCGTCGAACCTAGCCGGTATGGCGCCCTCGAGGGGCTTTGCGAGTTCGAGATACATCACGTTCTGCCTGGCTGCAAATCCGGCGATCCTCGCACTGGTGCGAGACTTCTCGTACGTCACCGAAATGGACTTCATGAACCGCGGGTGCATCATGAGATCGTCGACAATCACCGTCCTGTCGTCGATCAGAATCCCGGTGGTCTCCATCGGGCGCTCCTGCTTGATGTACTGGCCGAAACTCCCCCACGCCCCTCCGCGGGGTTCTTCGCCCTTGTCGAATTTCATGGTGTACTCGACGTGCACGAAACTCGGTCTGACCGCCTCGATAATATCGAGCTTCGCCCTGGTCCCGGACGCCGGGTCCTGCGTGGCGCATCCCGCCGAAAACATCGAGGTGACAAGCAAAAACAGTATTATGGTGCGTTTCATGGGCAAATCCTTTTCAAAAGGGCCTGGCAACCGGCGACGGTAAACGGCAAAGCCGTTGTCGTAACTATATCAATGTCATCCGTGTTCATCTGTGTTGATCGACGGCGCGAGCCGTTTGGAGAAGACTACTCGCGCTCGTAGTCTCGCGAGAAGTCCAGCAGCACCTGGCGCATCAACCCGCCGCGGAGCACCACCACCAGCACCTTGTGATTCTTCTTTATGTTTTCCAGCGCGGTTTTGTGGACTTTCTTGATGTCGTCGAGCGTCTCGATCTCGTCCTTTCCGATCTTGACGATGATATCCTTGGCTCTGAGGCCCGCAGTTGAGGCGTTGCCCGGATACTTCACCGCGAAGACGTATACGCCCTTCTTTCGGTGGAAGTAGAGGTTGGGATTGTCGAACTGGTTGATCGACTTGACCGACAGGTCCCACCTCGGGCAGCCGAGTTCATCACCCTCGACTTTCCCTTTCTCTCGCGGCGTCATGGTCAGCGTGATCAGTTTGTCGTCGCGTTTGATTTCGAGTTTTGCGCCCTTGCCCTTGGGCAGCAGGCCCACGAGCTTGCGAATGGCGGGAAGGTCCTCCTCCCACATCGCAGCAACGGACTTACCGTTGATCTTGAGTATCCGGTCCTTGAGCTTTATACCCGCCCGGCGCGCCGGGGATTCGGGGTCCGTACCGGCCACTATCACGCCCTCTTTGCCCTCGAAGTAGATGTTTCGGTTGAAGTCTCGAAGCGGTTGGAGCTGCAGACCGGTCCAGCTCCAGTCGACCTTTCCGTTCTTGCGGAGTTGGTCGGCGATGAAGTGTACGGTTTTCGCCGGTACGGAAAATCCCAGGTTCGTCCCCCCGCCCCGCGTGTTTATACCCACCACTTCGCCGGCTGTGTTCACCAGCGGACCGCCCGAATTGCCCGGGTTTATCGCCGCGTCGGTCTGCAGCCACGAGCTGTACTCGCTGTTCTTTTCGAGATATCGGCTGGTGCATGATATGATCCCGATCGACACCGAACGGTTCAGGCCCCACGGCGCGCCCATCGCCATCACGAAGTCGCCCTCGACCAGGCGGTCGGAATCGCCGAATCTCGCGAACACCTGCGGTTTGGCGCCCTTGGGCAGCTTCATCTGCAGCAGCGCCAGGTCGGTGTCCTTGTCCTTTCCGACGACCTTGGCGTCCATGGCCTTGCCCTCGAAGGTCAGGCACCGCACCTCGGTGGCTTTGTCGACTACGTGCCAGTTGGTCATCACCTCGCCGCCGGCCGATATGATCACGCCGCTTCCGGAAACTTCCTGGGTGATCTTCTTACCGGAATCGTGGCTTTCCCGAAGGCACCTGACGTACACGACGGCGGGGAAGACTTTGGCCTTGGCCTTGCGGACCACCGCCCGAAAATCCATACCGCCGACCTTGTCGAACACCGGTTTGGTCTCCTGGGCGCCAAACAGGCCGCTCGAAAACACCACCATCGCAGCGACCGCCATAGACATCACAGAACGTTTTTTCGTCATCGCATTTCCTTTTTCCTGGGCTATCGACTATCAGTGAACGGTTAACGGCGGCGGTTAACGACAAACCGCGGCGGATAACGGGTATCATCAAACCAAACAGATGGTTCAGGTATCATCGCTTTTGGGCTTCCGCCGTCAAATCTCAAATTACAAATTAGTGATTCCCTGACCATCTTTCCGGCGCGAGCGACGCGTCCAGCACGCGGTATGCCGGTTCGAGACACGAATCGATTTTCGCCGAGGCTGCAAGGTCTTCAGCCTGTTTCTGCACTCGATCCATCTCTTTCTGCATTCGGATGCGGAAGGCCTCGATCCCGTCGCGATCGAGATTGCCTGGCACAATAACGCCGCCGCCAACCACACAAACCGCCCGCCTGGAGGGACGCGGAAGCGCCATTCGGTCCCAACTGCCGGCGCGCCAACATCCGTCAAACGCATAACCGACCGGAACCAGCGGAATACCGGTCCGGCTGGCCAGATAGACCGCACCATCCTGAACGACCCGCCGCGGGCCTCGAGGTCCGTCGGGCGTTATACCCAGATGCCTGGACGGTTGGTTCCGCATCATTCCCAGCAGACCGGACACCGCTCCGCGCGACGTCGATCCGCGCACGGTCTTACCCTGGAACATACGCATGACCTGTGTGATAAGTTCGCCGTCGCGATGGCGCGAGACCAGAATCGAGAAATCCGGACCGCAGTGCGTTCCCAGCGGGAACAACATCATCTCGTGCCAGAACAGGTAAATATTCCTCCGGGCGGTCCAGTTTGGATCGGAATCCGGGTCTTCGAAGCAGAACCAGTAGTCCTGAGTCTTCAACCACAACTTCAGGACCCAGGACCCCAGCAACGACACGATCTTAATAGCGATTGGATGCGATATTTTCATGGCTGTGCATATTTATACCGCCAGGCAATGGATTTGGGAATTGGTTTAACGGTTGCTCCGGGTCTTCTGTGGTTCCGGGGTTTTCAAGTCGATCCGGGTTAGCGAAGCTGCTTCCGGGGTTTATCGCCGGTTTTCTTTTCGTCGGGGTCGGTTGCGCGGAGGTATTTGAAGAAGAACTTCGCCTGCTCGGCGACCGGGTCGCCGTTGAATGGGTTCGGACCGTCTTTTAGCAGGAGGACCGATCGTATTCCCAGTTGGTCGCATTTTTCCTTGACGGCCAGCGCGTAGCTGGGGTGATGGACGTCCTTGGTCTTGCTGAAAGGTATGTGGTTGTACTGGAACAGCGGTGGATCGCCCTTTCCGGCGTATCGCAGCGCCAGTGAATCGGCGCCGACCGGGGTGAGCAACGCGCCGACGACACTCACCGTCGAGGAGAATCGCTCGATGCGATCCCTGCTGTTGCGCCTGCCCACGTCGGGATGGAACCCCAACCAGAGCGACATGATCGCCCCGGCGGAATGGCCGTACACGCCGATCCGCCTTGGATCGATGTTCAATTGCCCGGCGTTGGCGCGCAGGGATTGAATCGCCCTGGCGCCGTCGGACATGATTTCCTGGTACGATGCGTGTTTCAGGAAGCGGTAGTTCATCGTCCCAAATGCCACTTTGGCGGCAAGACACCTGGTCCGCATCGGCTGGCGATGCCCGTGTGACTTATCGCCGGCCTTGAATCCACCACCGTGAATGTACATGACTATCGGCGTGGGCTTGTCGGACTTGGGCAGCCACAGGTCCATGACGTTCCGCTCGTGAGGACCGTACTTCGCGTTGGTGATAGTAGTCGTACCGTCCTTGCCGGTGACCGTGGTGGTCTTGATATCCGCCGAACCCTTCGAGGAATCTTTGTCGCGGGTCTTGCTATGGCCCATCTTTCCGGTCATGTACGCCCTGGCCTCTTGCACCGTGAGTACGCCGTCTTTGTTGGCGTCCGCGGCGGGGTATTTTTTCAGAGCGGCCCGTAGCTGCCGATTGTTCTTCGACGTGATCCTGGTTTTCGCGCCCGCGGTCGACACCGCCGCGGCGCCCACGACCGCCCAGACGATCAGGCAACACGACAAACCGTTTCGGCCGGCGCATATCGGGTTTTGCATGGTATTCTCCCGTCAGTATTCTGATGTGTAGTATACGCACATGACCGTTTGGAGGTTACAGTTTCTTGGGTATCGCCCCGACCAGGTTTATAAGCACGCCGGATATTCGAAGATTGAAACCGGATGCGAGACAGGCCGAAAAAAACTTCTCCCGTCTGAAAAAAAACGAGTCACGCGCAAGTTTCTCCCGGACGGTCTGTTGCACCGTGCAGACCGCCGAACAGATCGGAAAGGGGCGTTTTTCCTAAAGATTTTCGCTTTGAGAATCGATAAAGTTGGTGTAAGATACAACTGAAGGAAATTATGGTCTCTGCTGTTGTTCGACAGCAGGCCGGTGTGAAAAGAACCGATAACCATTATCAGGGATGTAAGGTCGAAACGCCAAGGCGTCTCACGCGCAACCCACTTGAAATAATGGGTTCTTTATTCCCCGGACCCGCATCGGCATCTGGCGGAGACCATTTTTTTTTTGCTACTTTCAGGCAGTCACATCTATACTGGAGTTGATCGCGACGGGAGCCCGCACGTTTTAGTTGAGCGGCGGATGTTTTAGCTTGTAAGTATCCCACTGCACCGGCAGGATGGTATTGATGAGTTGTTATGTCGGCATAGATATTGGTGCTGTAAGTGTCACCGCATGCCTCCTGGCGAAAGATGCGGTTGGGGCCCTGCCAGAGAGCTGGGTCCCCTGCGATCCGCCGAATACCGATGGTGCGGGGGGGATGTGGCTTTCACCGTACCGCCGGACACGAGGGCATCCGCTTGCAGCCGCATGCGAACTGCTGGAAGATATACTCTCGGGCCTCGGGGCGGAGAATATCGCGGCGATATGTATGACCGGAAGCGGATCGTCGCTGGCGGCTGAAAAGCTCGGTACGCACCGCACCAATGAGTTCCAGGCCATCGCCTCGGGATTGCATGCCGTCGGCGCCTCGGTCAACACGGTTTTCGAGATGGGCGGGGAGACATCCAAGTACCTCCGCCTCGCCCCGGATGTCGACGGGGCGTTAAATATCGTCGACTACGCCACCAACGGTGATTGTGCGGCCGGTACGGGCAGCTTCCTGGACCAGCAGGCCGGACGCCTGCAATATTCCATTGAAGATGTTTCCGCTCTGGTAGGCCAGGCCAAGCGATCGGCACAGATCGCCGGCAGGTGCAGCGTTTTCGCCAAGTCCGACATGATCCACGCCCAGCAGAAAGGTTACTGTCCGGCCGAGGTGCTCGGAGGACTCTGTGATGCAGTGGCCAGGAACTTCCGCGCCGCTGTCGTCCGTTCGCACCCGGTCGTCAGCCCGGTGGCGATGATTGGTGGAGTTGCATCGAACGCGGCGGTAGTCAAGAGCCTTCGGGCGGCATTCGGTCTCGGTCCGGAAGAACTTAGCGTCCCCGTTGCACACAGGCACATTCCGGCGATCGGCGCGGCGTGTGCTGCAAGGCGAATGGGGGTCAAAGCCCCCATCCTGACCGCCCTGGCCGAGGTCCACCGCTGCGGAGACACCGCCGGTGGGGTGTTCCCGACAACGGCGCCCCTGTCGATGGAAAACGTTCTGCTGCTGCGCGACCGGACCGGAAACTACGCCGGGTCCAACACCAATCCGCCCGTCAAGGCATACCTCGGAATCGACATCGGCAGCGTCTCGACTAACGTTGCGGTCATCGACGAATGCGGAAAGGTGATAACCGAAATATACACCGCGACAATGGGCAGGCCCATAGAAGTGGTGGCCGGTGCACTGTCACAGATTGAAGAGCGGTGGGGTGAGTCCCTGACTATCTGCGGGGTGGGCACTACGGGATCGGGACGCGAACTGATAGGCGAACTGGTCGGGGCCGATACGGTGAACGATGAAATCACCGCCCACAAGACCGGCGCGATGTTCGTCGGAAGGACCATGCTGGATGGACAACTACCGGACACGATTTTCGAGATCGGCGGGCAGGACGCAAAATACATTTCGCTGCAGGACGGTGTGGTCGTCGACTTCACGATGAACGATGCGTGTGCAGCCGGTACGGGCAGCTTCCTGGAAGAGCGCGCCGAAGAACTGGACATCGCCATCAAGGACCAGTTCGCTGAATTGGCCCTGTCGAGCAAGGCACCCATACGCCTTGGCGAGCGATGCACGGTGTTCATGGAACGCGATGTGAACAGCTACATGCAGCGCGGCGCCGAAAAGGCCGACCTGGTGGCCGGACTGGCCTGCTCGGTGGTCTACAACTATATCAACCGCGTGGTTCGGGGTCGGCGGATCGGAAAGTGCATCTTCTTCCAGGGCGGAACGGCTTACAATGACGCGGTGGCCGCCGCGTTCGCGGCGGTTACGGGCAAACAGATAATCGTGCCACCGCATAACGGCGTGATCGGGGCCATTGGCGCGGCCCTTCTCGCCCGCGAGCAGATGAAGCAGGCTCGCGGGCCCGCGGACCTCGATCTCGCCGACCAGAGGCCAACCCCGCGGGGCGATAACCGCGAGGGTCAATACGTCCGGCAAGCCCGTCAAAAGACCTCGCCTCCGGTTTCGCGGTTCAGGGGCTACGATCTGTCAAAGGTGAGTTACTCCCTGAGAGAGTTCACCTGCAACGGTTGCTCCAACGCCTGCCGGATCCAGGAATTCACCGTCGAGGGAAACAAGACCTACTGGGGCGACAAGTGCTCCGAACGCTTCCGGCACCGCACCAAACGCCCCGTCGAACCGGTCACCATGGACCTGATGGCGATGAGGCAGGAGTTCCTGACCGATGACTCGAACGTCGCCCAACCACCGACCGGCGCGGTGACAGTGGGAATACCGATGGCGATGTTCGCCTACGAACAACTGCCCTTCTGGCGAACGCTGCTGAGGGGACTGGGCTTCGCGACCGTGCTGTCGGCACCCACCAACAAGGAAATCATCCAGGCGGGGCAGGACGCCGTGGTGGCCGAACCATGCTTCCCCATAGTCGTGGCGCACGGACATATAGCCTGCCTCGACCGAGACGACGTGGACCATATACTCGTCCCGAATATTATCTCTGCCGAGGAGATACCGTCCGACGTGGAACTGCACCTGTGTCCGTGGCATCAGACTCTTCCGTTTGTCGCCCGCAGCGCACCGGCCCTGACCGAGACCGCAAAGAAATTCATGATTCCGCAGGTGCATTTTTCCGACGGTCCGGCGGCGGTGACGGGCGAGCTGGTGCGTTTTTTCCGCCCGATGGGTTTGAAGCGATCGAAGATTCGTTCTGCCGCCGCGGCGGCATTCGAAGCGCAGCAAGCTTTCAAACGCAAGTGTCTCACCGCGGGGGCCTCAGCGCTGGAAGTCCTAAAACGCACCGGTCGGCGGGGGGTTATTCTGGTCGGAAGGCCTTACAACATCCACGATCCCGGCGTGAACCTCGCGGTCCCACGCAAACTCCGCCAGTACTACGGGGTAGACTGCATCCCGCAGGATTTCCTTCCAACTGGCGACGTGGACATCTCGAAGATCAACAACAACATGTACTGGTCTCTGGGGCGCCACGTGCTCGCCGCGGCTAAGATTGTCGGTGAGAATCCCAATCTCGACATCATATATATAACGAACTTCAAATGCGGTCCCGACTCATTCGTCAAGCATTTTACCAAGCCGGCGGCAGGCAAACCGTTCCTGACGCTGCAGTTCGACGGGCACAGTAACGACGCGGGCATCATGACGAGGTGTGAGGCCTATCTCGACTCGAAAGGCATTCTCCGCCCCCGAACGATCAGACCGCAACCACAGCAGCAGGCAGTGGTCACCTGAACCTGGGATCAGGTCCTGTCTCCTGTCTCCTGTCCGATACGGGAAATTTATTCTTGCAGACCGCTGGGGCAAAAGGTCTAATTCACATTGAGCGGTCGGGTGGGCAACCCCCTTTTCCGGCCGCGGCGGCCGAAATCCGATTCGCGATGTAACGAGTTTGGCGAGGCTGCGGGAAACGAACGCTTACTCGACGTAATAATACGTGACTCTCCGGCGGGTGCAATTGACTCTGCACCGTAAAGAAACTGGAAATTTTGAGGGCTGGCCTGCGTTGTTCAACAGACAGCCTGTGAATGCATTCGAAGAGACTTGTTATTTCCTCCTACTGTGGATGGGTTTGGTATGTCACAGAAAATACTGGCCGGTAAACCGGCAACGATAACGAAATCATTTCTATGTCTCCTGGTGGCGCTTGGGATATGGTTTGCCTTTTCCTCCGCTTCGGCCGGTCCGATCGAGGACGCCCGAAAGCTGCTGAAGGAAGGCAAGTTCGACCAGGTGGACACGGTCCTCAAGGAGCAGTTGGCCTCTACCTCACCTCCTGCCGAGGCGCTTGGCATTTCGCTCGAGGCGTCTGTGGCCCAGGGCAAGGTCATCACCGCCCAGCGGCGGATCACCAGGCTGCTGAAGATCACCGCCAATGCGGACCTCAAGATGGTCTACCGGGGCGCCATGATCTCGGAACAGGTCGGCGAACGCCGCATGGCGCTGAGCCGCTACCTCATCTACGTCAGGAAGCAAACCGGTTCGGACGACCGCATGCGCCACGCTCTGGAGTACCTGGTCGCCGAGGGCAAGTTCCCCGCCGAGTACAAGAAGTACGTTTCGCTGCTGGGGACGGGCGACAAGGCGTGGAACATGGGGTTGGCGCTGGTCAAACGCCTGGTGCTCGACCAGGAAATCACAGCGGCCTTGGACGTCGCGTCGTTCATGATGGAAACCTTCAAGCCCGATCCACAGAGAACATCCCGCTTCACTGAATATCTGGGTGACGCTTCGGAAAGGGGTTACCTGGGCACGGACCAGCGAAAACGATACATACTTCCGCTGCAGATCGTGTCGCGCAAGAAGCCGGCGGACTATGGGCGGTTGGTGCGAATGTGCGAAAGGGCGCATCGCTATCTTTCGGCGCAAGAGGCCGCGGACATCCTGACGGCGATGCACGAGGCGTCCGGCGGTCCGGTGGATTTGCGATGCCTGATACTGCTCGATCGCCTGCGCTACGCCCGCGAAGGCGGAAAGGCACTCGCCCTGGCCCGCAAGATATACAACAAACTCGAACCGATCTACCGCGCGAGCAAGACGCCGGGCGATTACGCCCGCTTCATCGAACGCCTCTGTACGCACCGCGATTCGTTCGTCACCGGAGACGATACGGTCTTCGACAAAGACACGCTCTCGAAACTGGTGACCGCCGCGGCGCAAAAAGGCGCAAAAGCCCAGATAGATAATATCCTGAATCGCTTCTGCAGTCGTGACGCCGAACTCAGGATCGCTCTGGCAAGGCGATATCCATCCGACATCCTGCCCGAACACGCTTCGTGGATTATTGGCAATATCACGGGAAAAGAAGAGGAGCGAAAAGCCCAGATAAAGGCGGCAAAACCATTCGTCGCTAAATTCGTCAAGGGTCGGGACGTTCGCGGGACAGTTCTCGCCAATACCGCACTGATGGACTGGTACAACAGGACCGAAGACAAAAACGCGCTCCTGTCGGCCGCCAAGTCGTACATGACCGCCTTCCCCGCGGACTTCGACTGGAACAGTATCTGGCGACATGTCTGGCAGAGCAAGCTGCTGAGCCTCGGTGAGAAACTGACGCTCCTGCGCGAGCAGCACGCCGCGGCCGGTCCGAGCGCCCCGCTGGACCAGATCATCCCCAATCGTATCGCGCGCGATCCGGCCCTTCGGAAGGAACCGATTGTCCAGGCACTGGTTCGCGGATATCGCCGCAGGGGAAGCGAAAACCCGGTGCTGCGAGCTGCGATAATGGCTCGCACCATGACCGTAGGGCGAAGAAAAGTCTCACCCGAATCGATACTCGCGGGGCTGATGCGCGGTTACACCAAACCACTACCGTCCGGTCTGAAACCGCCGGCGGACATAAACGAGTTGGTCTTGACGGAAACGCTGAATCGCATCCTCCCGCAGATAAAGCGCATCGAGCAGGTAAGCAAATCAGGCCTGGTCGACCGCATGGCGCCGGGTCCGATAATGGCGCGCCTGCTGAACAGAATGTCGACCGGTAATCCCTATAAGGTTGCCCAAAGCCTCGCCGGGAAACTCAAAGGCGGTGATCCCGACACGATGACGATATGGCGGGCGCTGTCGTATGCCAAAAACCCCAAGGACGAAGCCAAGTCGCTCTTCGCGCCGTACTACGGGAAGATGGGCTCGGACAATGCGCTGAGATATCTCGTCGGACAGATGGGCATGTGGCATCAGCGAACGTGGAGGGACCAGTATTCCCCAAAGACATGCTGGTCTTACGACACGTTCCTGGGCGAGTTGGAGAAACTTTCGATCGTTAAGGGTTTTGAGTTCGACGATGAGGAACTCTCCTCGCAGGTTCGCGGTATCATTCTTCGTTGGCAGAGCGCCAAGGGCAATAAGGCTTTGAAGGCCAGGGCCTCGAAGAAACTCGTCGATACGATGTGGCGCGGTTATCTCGCAAGGTCAAAAGCATCCGGGGCATATGACACGAGTTTTGAAACGGGGATATATTCGATTCACCAGCAGAGAGAACCGGGCGGAGGGTCCGCGTGGATCAGCGAATATTGCAAGGCGCTCGTCTCGCGCCCGGGCGTCGAGCAATTGCGGTCCATCGACGCGATGATGCGAACGGTCGGCAACTACAAGGTGATGGAAGAAAAAGAAAAGAGTCCATACCTGCGGTTGTTTGCAGTGGCCTCAGGGTTGTACGAAAAAATGTCTGACCAGCAGTGGCAGGAAGTCGGCGTGCAGGAAAACGTTCGCTCGGCGGCGGGGATGCTGGCCAACAACGCTCCGTGGCGCACTGCGCTGAAGGACCAGGCCAAACTGCTCGAAAGAGGCGAGAAACTGACCGCGACATTCGAGACCAGGCTGCTGGCCGGAATACCGCTGATCGGCAGGCAAAACCCCGTTCCGGTATTGTGCGAGCAGGCGATCAAGACCGCCGCGGCAAAGGGCGACTGGCCGACGGCAATTTCAGCGACGCGCCGCCTCGCTGAAACGCTTGACGACGGGCGCCACGCAGACAGCTACAAGTCGAGCATTATCGCATCGGCCAGAGCGCTCCAGGACGTCGGGGCCAACGAAATACTCTACGCCTTCCTGCGCCAAATCGAGCATCAGGCCAGGATCTCAAGTACGATGAGCAAGGAAATCGCGATCCTCCGGGCCCGTGCGGCCAGGGATATCTCCGGTCTGATCGCCGTCTCGCCCACAGACGCTTCCTACCCGCTGCACCTGGCGGCACAGGCACTGCTGCTGGGCAACGAAACCCGAGCCTGGGAACTGTCCCGGGACCAGTCGAAATTGTTCGCCGGCGCCTGGGAGGGCCTCGACGAAAACTTCGTGGCGTGGTACGTCCGGGCGCTGTGCAAGCAGAAGAACTACGCACAGGTCACCACGTTGGGGCAAAGCATCCTCCAGAAGGAATCGGCGCTCGATGCGGAAACCGCCGCGGCGATACACTTGGTCCTGGGCGACGTACAACGGGAGCAGGAAAACAATGATGCGGCAATCGCGATATACAAAGCCTTGCAGACCTCCGACCGTTACAAGGACACCCGCGCCGGCCGCGAATCGCGATACCGCAACGTGATGCTGATGATATCCACCGGCGCCTACGGAGAGGCTGAAGACGCCCTGGCCGTTATGGTCGAATCGCCCAGCATCGACGAACAGGCCGAAGCATACTTCCTGCTGGCGAAACTCTCCGACGAACAAAAAGAGTACGTCCAGGCTGACAAGTACCTCGCACAGGTCCGCTCGCGAGTGCCCGATCACATCGAGGCGGCATTCCTCGAAGGCGAACTACGCGCAAAAGCGCCGAGCATGCTCGCACGCGGAGAGGAACTCGAAATCGGTGTCGTGGCGATGGAAACAGTGGCAGTACCCGGACGGGAACTGATCTTCAGGCTACAGGATTCGAACCTCGCCATCGCCAAGGGCAGCTCTTCAATCCCAATTACCGTCGAAACCTCCACCGGTAAGGACAAGGAAACGGTAAACCTCGTGCTCAGCGGGTCGGGCAAAAACATGTTCAAGGGCACTATCCTAACCGCTCTTGGAAGGGTTTCGCAGGGAGACAGAACTCTGCAGCTTCGCGGAGAAGATGTCGTATCTTACCGAATTGAAGACGAGTTCCAGAAGAGTCACGAACTCAACTACAAGCAAAAGGAACTCGAGGTAAAGGCCGACGGTGAACTGTCCGCATCGGCCGGCAGGATACTCAGCGCGCTGGAGATCGAACAGCGCGAGGTTGAACGCAAACTCGCCCTCGCCCGCGGTGAAAAACCCCCCGCATGGACCCTCGAACGAAGGAAGAGCGTCCGACCGGGAAGCCCGATCTACGTGCGAGTCATCGATTTCGACCGAAACCTCACCGACGATCCCGACAAGGTAACCGTCGCGGTAAAGACGACCGGCGGAGATGTCCTCAAGGCCGTCGCACTGACCGAAACAGGCGACAATACCGGCGTATTCATGGGCACGATCCCAACGTCCATGCCGCTGCCGAAGGGCCTGGCAAGCGATACCTTTGAGGGCAAGAACCCTTCCTGGGCAATCAATTCCAAGACCACGGAAATCTGGTCCAGCCTCGACGACGGCGTCAAGCCAAAGTGGATCGAAGCGGATACCATGACCTCGCACCTGGTCAGTTCGGTCAGCGTCGAACTGCCCGACGCGCAGAAGGTCAAAAAGATCAACTTGTCGGGCAGCCTGGCCGAGGACCTCGGAATGCTGGCAACGTATCCGCTGGCAAACCAGGAACACGGGCTGCGCCTCGAATTCTTCGCCGATGCGAAGCTGAAAAAACCGACCACCGAGCGAGTGTATACTTCAACGCAACTCAAGGCCGACGCCTTCGGAAAAGGCAGCACCGCGGCGAGGCTCAGCGGCGTGATTGTACCGCTCACTTCAGGCGACTATACCTTCTCATTGAACCTCAAATCGGGGCAGGCCAAGATCAGTGTCGGCGGGAAAGTTCTCACTGACAAGTGGACCGGAAAGAGCGTCTCGGGCAATTTCCCCGCGAAATTTACCGTAAAGTCCGGGCGAGAGTATCGATTCGTCCTGGAATACGCACCGGAATCCAAGGACGGAAAGCTTTTGGGAGAATGCAGCGTAACGTGGCAGTCAAAGACCGAGGGCGCCCAGGGCATACCGTTTGAAGCGATGTATCCCGGCGCGATGTCCAGTCGCAAAGACGACCTGGTGCTCGCGCGAAGCACCGCAACACCCACGGGCAGCAGCCCGATGAATACGCTCAAGAGCATTCGAGACAGGGTGAAGGGCAATATCAACGCCAAGGACCCCCTGAAATACGTCAAGACCACGTCGGTCACGCCCGCCGGGTCCGATGAAGCGGGCATACTCAGCGGAACCTTCAGCGTGGCGACCGAGCGAATGCTCGCGGTGAAAATTGTCGCCCAGGACATGCGAAACAACTCGATGGCGTACCTGCTGATCGATGGGAAACAGACCGTCGGAGGCAAGCTGTCGGACCTCGCTGACAAGACCGCCAGCGTATTCCTCCGCAAGGGCGACCACAAGATGGAGTTGGTCTATCGCAGCGCGGGAGCACCGGGAAAGAACGCCGCTGTCGGCGTGTCGTGCGGAGACGCCGACGAAAAGTTTGCGCCCATGCCGTGGCAGTGGTTCTCTGCCGATCACACGCCGGACCTCGCCGACGCGATCCTTCCCAACGGGCTGATCACGCTCGAAGACAATATCTTCACCGCCGTGCTGCGCAAGCCCATCCGACTGCGAAGCGCACGTTGGAATTTCATCGACTTTGCGGGCAAGGACATCTCCGTCAAGAAAATCACCGTACTCGACGACGCTGGAAAGAAAATCATTCCCGTCGAGAAGGATTTCACCTCCTCGCTGAGCAACGATATCCTGGAAATAGCTCCCGGCGATAGAATCTCAATGACGTACATAGACAAAAAGAATCTCCAGGGCGATGACGGCAGGCGGAAAACGGGCATGGGTCTAAAACGCGGAGCGTCTCTGTCAGTGGGATTGGACGACGGCGAGATATTCCTGGCGCACGAAGAAACCATCTCCGACGCCAACGGAAATACGAGCACCGAACTCTTCCAGGCCAGGCGATGCTCGTCCGGCGACGTGCTGACGATGGTTATCGACGACCAGGACATCGACCAGACGCCCAAACGCGATAAGGTCCGCGCCGTCGTGACGACCTCCAGCGGAGAAAAACTGGAACTGGACATCCTCGAAGCCCAGTCGATCGGGAGCAAGGGCGAAGTGCATGACGTCTGCCATACCGGTCGATTCGTGGCAAACTTCAAACTAATCGCCTTCGGCGCAAAACCGAAGCCCAAACCGACTACCAAACCGACAAGCCAACCGGCTATACCGAGCATCAAAGTAAAGGGCGGAGACGAGATCGTTGTGCGATATCTTGACTTGGAAAACAACGACGGCGTGCCGATAGACCGCGTCAGCCGCCTGACCGAAGGCGGGGCAGGTTTCGGCGGTTGGTCAGTCATGCGAACGCGCACCGAACTGGTCCCCGACAATTCACCCGACGCGGTCCTGCTGCAAAACGATCTGCGAAGGCTCAGTAACGACCCTGAATTGCAACTCTACAGACAGAACATCCTGCACCTGAGCCCCAAGGTAAAGGACGATGAGTCAGACCAGGAGCCCGCCGTCGATCGCGGTGTCGACAAGAACGGTCTGCCCGTATGTTCGGTCCGCGGACCGCTGAAATTCAGCTTGCTTTATCCGCGAATGGCGCGCAACACAGGAAGCACGATACGTGTTGCAGCCGTAGCGGAATCCGAACTCAAGGCGGCCAAGGCGGAGAACAGAAAACCCAAAGGCGCTATCGTCACGATGGATATTCCCGACGAGGACGAACTGGAGGCCGGAAGATTCTACGGAACAGTTAATCTCCAGATCGGAGTACCAGGAGACAAACTGGCGCTCGATGAGA
>Ga0180434_10004561_pt1 | contig 16775 bp, 13 predicted proteins | sample SS_ome_7_FD_132453 | JGI IMG/M metagenome (GOLD analysis project Ga0180434, IMG submission 132453) | Hypersaline lake sediment archaeal communities from the Salton Sea, California, USA - SS_1_D_2 metaG | ecosystem: Environmental > Aquatic > Non-marine Saline and Alkaline > Hypersaline >...
ACAACAGCCATACAATGCTTTCGACCTCGGGGAGAAAGGGCGCGCTCGTGCTCAGGCTGCACAGGATGTTCACATTTGCAGACAGCGCCGTGCTCAGATCACTTGCGGCATATCTGACGGATTCCGACCCCCGTGCATCGGGCGTTATCGATGACTTCATTGCCCGTAACCAGTCAAAAATCGCCGGTGGAACAAGGCGCATAAGAGTGAGAATGCGCGGGCGTCATCATGATCTGCGCCAGAGCCTGATAAGGGTCATCAAACAGTGTTTCGGAAAGGTTCCCGAGGTAAGGATAACGTGGGGTAAAAGAAGCAGGATCTTAAACCCGTCAAGCGTACAGCTCGGATCCTACTCGTACGATGAGCGACTCATACGCATACATCCCGTGCTGGATAGTGACAGGGTACCCTGGTATTTCCTGGACTGGGTGGTTTATCACGAGCTGTTGCATCACGTGCTGCCGCGTGAAAGCGCGGGCGGCAGAAAAAGGATCCATGATTCCAGATTCAGACGCTTTGAGCGTGCATTTCCCCTTTACCGGGATGCGGTTGCATGGGAGGACGCACATCTAGATGAGCTCCTTAATTCCTGAAAAGTCCCGCCAGTTATGATTTGAGAAGATCGTTCAATGCCCAGACCTCAATGGGTCTGAGTTCCTCGAACTGAACACCGATTCCGTATTTACCATCTTCACCCGGTTTCACCCAGCGTACGGTCGACCGCACGGATATCTCATCCGGAATCTTTGGAAGGCGGAATCTGAGCGTAACGCTGGCACCGAATTCAATTTCCCGAGGTATTATCAGGAGCATTCCTCCCCTGCTGATATTTTCGGATACCGCCGATATCTGAGTGCCGTCAACATCGATAACGAGGTCCGTACTATATGGTATTCTTTCGAATCTTCGCCTGTTATCCATGTGAAACCTCATAAAAGAAACTTACCTGTTTGTGAATGTGTTGCATGCCGGACCCGGTTATTGGTATACACGCTTCGAAAAGATGTCAACGCACAAGGCGGGGTACATTGCCTGAAGATAAATCAGAAAAAGGTTCAAGAGCGTCGGATTTCCTGGCCATAGCGGCCCTGGTTCTTCTCATATGCGGGGTTACGATTGCGGTAATATCCTCAAGGTGCACCGGGGACAGCAAAAAGAAAAGAACCTGTAAAGTAGAAGATTTTCCAAGGGTCGTTTTCGATACCGGTGAAATCGATGCATATACTGCCGTTGAAAAAACGAAGGCGGCCGGGTTCCGACCCACGGAAGAGGAAGCGGCATTGCTTGAGGCGCTCGAGAAGCTTCAGGTCGATGAAGGCGGCGGTTATCCGGTCTCCGTGGACAAGGACGTCCGGATGCGTGAGAAGCAGCTTCAGGACGGTCTTGTCAGGCTCAGGAGGAAAAGCGGCCTGGACAGGGTTCTCGAGCTCGGGGATTACGCTGCACAGTCATGCATCAGTGCTTTCCAGAGAGGGAATGACTCAGAGCTGATAAACAGAAAATGCGGGTCACTGATGTACCATGCTGTAAAGAGCGGCCTTATAAGGGCTGACGGCGCGCTGATGGGGCCGAAGCACATACTCAGGGTATTGTTCAAGGTCCGGTGGAGGAACTTTCTCGAAAATGTTCCCCCCCTTGCCGGGCTGAAGTCCCTGGAGCTGCTCGCGTATCATGATTTTATCGTTGCTTTCTATCCACCGGACAGGGCGCAAACGAGGCTTGAATCGATCTCACAGATCAAGAAGCTGGACAGCGGGTATCCGGCTGACTCCGCAAGAGAATGTGTAAAATGGGCGGCGCAGGCGCAACGGGAATAACAGAAGCCGCACCCGGCAGATGCGTTTTTTTCCGTGCAATGTGCGCGCTCGGCCTCGCCTTTTCGCTTTCGGGATTTGGGGGCTGCAGAGAAAAATCAGAAACACAGGGCTACAGTTTCCCCGAAACCGGAGATGAAAAAAAAATCCCCGGAAAAAGTGAAGACACTGTACCGGTACATGACCTTGCGCAGAATATCCACCGGGCGGACGTATGGCACCATGGAAGCTACGTAGATTTCGCAAGCGATGCGTATCAAGACCATACTTTCGGAGGATCCTTTACCGGATTCATGAAAACGCCTGAGTCCCGGACTGATGCCGCCGGTCGAACCCAGAGAGTTTTTTTCAACCTTCTGAGAAGGTCGAGCCTCGTCATAAGGGCCGAAGTTATGATGCTGAAGGCTCAGCGGCTTGTGTTTTCCGTAAACGGAAACAGTGCCAGGCGGGTGGAATTCGAAACCGAAGGCGGCCTCTGGCGCACCGTCAGAGCCGAAATACCCGAATCACACACCCGGAACGGAATAAACAGCATAACGATAAGGTCATTCCCCGCTCTTAAGGCATCTGAGGCAGCCTACGGGATCAGGTGGATGCTGATAACGACGCCGAAGCAGGTTTCGAGGACCGGTTCCGGTTATGTTCATCCTGTCCCGGGAACACTCGTGGGCAGAATGAGTGTGGATGATGAATCAAGAAACGGGATAGTGCTTCGTTCACCGTCAACGCTCTCGTACTTCATAAGACCGGACCCGGGTTCAAAACTCGGCTTCGGCATAGGCGTAAGGCCTATAGGGGCTCAGGGGGGGGAAGTGGAGGCCAGAATAACCGTACGGCAGGACGGTCATGATCCGGCCATACTTTTCTCCAGAAAGTACCACGCACGAAGCTTCAGAAAATGGGAGGAACACGTAATAGACCTCGACCGCTTTGCACAGCGGCCCGTAAGGCTCGACCTCGCAGCATACAGCGCACCGGGAACATCCCATCTCGTTGCCTTCAGCTACCCCACCATTCTCGCGCCACGGCAGAAGCTTCCTGAATACATTAGCCCACGGGGCGCACTTCTCATGATTGTACGCGGACTCAGCGCGCATCTGCTTTCGTCCTATTCGACTTCATCAGTCAGGGATCCGAACATGAGCCGTTTCAGCAGAAAAGGCATCGTTTTCGAAAAAGCGATGGCTTCTTCCCACAGACAGAGAGAAGCTCTCGAGTATCTTGTAAGAGGCAGCAGCCCTGTACCCGGTGCCGGGGACACGGGCGGGTTTTCGGTTTTCGAGTCACTCGGGGGACAGGTCGAAAGAGCGGCCGTGGTGTCATCACAGACAGCGGCGCAGATTCTTCGAAAAGCGGATACCGGTTTTGATTCCATTGATCTGATGAAGGCACAGAACACTGGGGAGGTTCTGAAAAAGGCACTGGACTGGCTGAAAAGACCTCACGAGAAAAAGTTTCTGCTCGTTATGGAGATAAATGAACTTCTGAACAGACAGATCCCTCCTTTTGAACTTATCGGACACTACAATGAAGAATATGCGCGGGAACTCGAGGCAAGGCTGGATCCTGTGAAATGGCGCAGGTGGAAAAGAAGACACAGGCGCACGGGAGCGCTTACGCCCGAAGAGACCGCGGCCAGGAACGAAGCTGTATTAAAAGCCAGAGTGGAGATGCTGGACGCAAAGCTCGAGGAATTCTTTAAAACCGTCCTTGAGGGCGCTGTTTCCCGCAGCACGGCCGTTATACTGACGGCCCCCCTGGGATCATCGAGCACGAAAGGCGATACGGGCAGTGAGAAAAGACTCAGGGTACCCCTTGTAATGTACCTGCCGGGGCTTGACTCCGCTCCTGTTCGAATACCGCACCCCGTGAGCACCTCGTACATTATGGGCGCCGCTGTTGATCTTCTCGGGATCCCGAGGACGGGCGGCAGCAGGCTCGAACGCTTCCTCTTCAGGAACATTACGGACGGTACCGAGGCCGTATTCATAGAGGGTCCCGGAAAATACTGGATCCTGAGATCATATGACCAGAGGATCAGGGTGGGGCCCATGGCTGCCGATGTCGTACTGGAGGACCTGAGAAAAAATCCGATAGTAAGCGGCGCAGACCGGGCGCCGGTTGAACTCAGATTCATGCACGGCGTTTTCGTAAGTACAGTTGCCGGTTCGACCAGCGTAACAACGACATTTGCAAAGCAGGCGGGTATGGGCACATACTGAATCAATCGTAAGGAGAAGGCGGGAAGAACCCGTAATCATGAACGGAAAGATCATAACAGACACCTATGCCTCTGCTCCGTCCTGCGTCTGCGCTCCGGACGGAAGTATATGGACGGCATGGAGACAGTGGGACCCGGATACCGGTCTGGAAAAGATATGCACGGCCGTTGTCGACTCGCTCAACAGCGGGACACAGAAGCGCACGGCATACGAAGCGGGCCGCGCATGCGGGAGCCCCGTTCTCGGCCTGGATGCCGGCGGCAGCGTTTATGCAGCCTGGGCGCAGATGCTTAATCGTTCGTACAGGATTATGATTGCACGACCGGGCAGCCGTGATCAGAACAGGCCAGCCACTATTTCGGAAACCGGGGATCAGCCCGGGCCCGTTTCCCTGGCGCCGCATTCTGACGGAGTCGTTGTCGTTTTCAGCAAGCGCAGATCAGCCGGCAGGTTCATACGCGCCTGCGCAGTGGACGACGGGCTGAAGCCGCATCAACTGCCCGATCTCACACCCGAGATGGGAATTCACGACCGGCCGTGCGCCGTTTATCTCAATAAAGAGAACTGGCTCGTATGGCAGGCCGCGTCCGCCAGCAGGCTTCTGATACTTGCGAGGAAATTTGACGAGAACGGGCCGGGACCCATTATCCAGCTTTCGGGATCTCCGGCGGCTGCGCCATCGTGCTGTGTGGATTCAAATCAGGCCATCTGGGCAGCATGGCACAGTCCCCTCAGTACGGATCATGACGCGCTTTACAGATTTCCCTTTGTTGCCCGTATGGAAAAAGACCTGGTTTGCGTACCTGATCATGAGAATGTCTACGGGCAGCCCGATCGCACTGCAGAGGATGCGGGGCTTGAATGTCCCCGCGTGCTGTGCCATCCGGACGGACACCTGACCTTAATCGGCCGCAGCAGCCAGGGATATCATTATCAGGAGCTGGGGAGCGACGGCTGGACACAAACAGTCCGCATAGGTGAGGAGGGCTGGAGCTGCAGGGGGCACACCCTCGGTGCATGCACTGTCAAGGACGGCAGGGTATTCTTCATACGAAGGGAGAAGGACGGCCTTGTGTGGGATATTCTCGAGCCTCTGGGCGCCCGGGGCAGGTGCGGGATTAAAAAGTCCCCGCCGTCTGGATCCGGAACCGTTGAAGTCTGTACTTCAGCATCAGGTTCGCCGCGCTCCCTGCGCATAATACGCGGTGATCTCGGCGGCAGCGGCATCGACGATTCAGGTACACCAGTCGACCAAATAAAGCATGAAAAGGACAGAAACCCTGTTGATGAATGCCTGAAGAAACAGAAACTTCAGCTGCTCTGGGGCGACATGCATTCACACAGCGTGCATTCGGACGGAACCGGGCTTGCGGCCGAGTGGTACTTCCGTGCCAGGTACCATTACGGCCTGGACGTTTTTGCCCTGTCGGATCATGAAGCCTTTCTGGGAAAGAAAACGGGCCCCGGAGAATGGGATTATCTGCTCAGAACGGCCGATGACTGGAATGAACCCGGACGTTTTGTAACACTGTACGCATTTGAATACACGGGCGACCGTGATCCGGGACCCGGCCACAAGGTTGTGTACCCGCCCGAAGACAAACCCGTGATTTTGAGCAGGGATGAATACGGCAGGGCGGATTCAGGCCGCCTGATGCAGGCGGTCCGACGTACGGGTGCCATTGCGGTTCCACATCACACGGGCTGGACGGGCGCGGACATGAAAAACCACAGCCCGGAAGTACAACCGGTCTGGGAAATATGCTCCTGTCACGGGGCATATGAATACCGGGGCAATACGCCCGTGGGCTACCGCAGAGAGCTGGACGCCGGACATTTCGCAAGGGATGCACTTGATCGCGGCCTCAGGTTCGGCTTTACCGCAGGCTCTGACGGACACGGTCTGGAGTGGCATCACGGCGTCTGCAGAAAGAGAGACTCGCACAACAGCGGTCTTACGGGCATATTCGCGGCTTCGGCTGTAAGGGGGGCGGTTATGGACGCTATCCGCAGGCGCAGGTGTTTTGCCACTACGGGGGCGAAGATAGCGCTCTGGTTCTCGGCGGACGGAAGGCCCATGGGAGAGGAGATAAACACGAGCTCGCCGGTGGAGGCCATTGTCAGGGTGAAGGGTACTGACGCAATCAGGCACGCCGTCATTGTCAGCAACGAGGGTGTTCAGATAGAGCTTGAGAAGAAGGGCGACACAGTGGACACGAAGCTTATCCTTCAACCGCCCGAACACGGCAGCTGGCGTTATTACTATGTGCGAATTGTACAGAAGGATTCCGAGATGGCATGGTCTTCGCCCATATGGCTGGATTCGCCCCTGATGGCGTGAAACCGTCAGCTGAAGGAGTTCAGCAGTTGTCGTCGGAATCTTCCTCAGGCTGATCCTGTAAATCCTCTTCGTTTCCGGCATCGGCGTCGTCGCCGGCAGCCGGAGTGTCAGCAGGACTTCCTATACTTACATCGTCGAAGTCCACACCCTCGCCGAGTTGCGAACGGATCATCGCGTTTTCAAGCAGATTCTCCACTACGCGTCTGATTGAGTCCTGATCAGGCTGGTTTCCACACTGAGGGCACTTCATGTCCGAATCAGTCACCTCGCCCGCGTTAACCACGTAATCCAGAGAGCATTTTTCACATCCGATGACTATGTATCCCTTTGCAGCAAAGCTTTGCGCCATACCAACCTCCAGTATGAGTGTTATACACGTTACTGATGAAGACGGACAATAATTCTGTGGTTAAATTTAAAATATTGAAGTAAGGATCTGTATTGCCATGATCCGATACACAGGTGTTATACTTCGAATGCTTCTGAAGTTCGGAAGATAACTGTGCGCCGCAGGGAGGATGCCGTGCGCCGCAGGGAGGATGCCATGAGTAGTGAAAATGCCGGTAAAGGTTTAATAAACAAGATTTCTTCCTTTCAGGACCTCGATGAGTTCAGGGAGCTCAACTGGGAGGGAAGCTTCGAGGACTACCTCGCCATTGTAAAGGAACACCCCGAGGTAACGCGGACGGCCTTCCAGCGGGTGTACGACATGATAATATCCAGGGGAATAGAGGAATACATAGACAACAGGAAGAAGCTCGTCCGCTACAGGTTCTTCGAGGACGAGGACGGCGGAGGAAAGGACGCCATTTTCGGACTGGACATTCCCCTGATGCGGTTCGTTCACATCCTCAAGGCCGCCGCGGAAGGCTATGGACCGGAAAAACGCGTAATACTCCTTCACGGACCGGTCGGAAGCTCCAAGAGCACAATCGTGCGCCTTATCAAGAAGGGGCTCGAGGCTTACTCCCGAAAGAAAGAGGGAGCAATCTACACGCATTACTGGAAAGTGCCCGCCGACATCGTGGGCGACGGCCAGAAAAACGAGGAGATTTTCGCATGCCCGATGAACGAGGAACCGCTTAAGCTGATACCCGAGAGCTGGAGAGCGCGCACGTTCGAGGACCTGGGGCTGTCTTCTCTGCCCGAGCCCGTAAGGGTCGAAGGGGACCTGTGTCCGGCCTGCCGTTTCGTCTACAACGCTTTGATGGAGAAATACGACGGGGACTGGAGCAGGATGATACAGCACGTGAGGGTAAAGCGCCTCATACTTTCGGAAAAGGACAGGATAGGCATCGGCACCTTCCAGCCCAAGGACGAGAAGAACCAGGATTCCACCGAGCTCACGGGCGATATCAACTACCGCAAGATCGCGATTTACGGCTCTGACTCCGATCCCCGCGCTTTCAATTTCGACGGCGAGTTCAACATCTCGAACAGGGGCATCATCGAGTTCATCGAGATACTCAAGCTCGACGTGGCCTTCCTTTACGACCTTCTCGGGGCCACGCAGGAGCACAAGATAAAGCCCAAGAAGTTTCCGCAGACGGACATTGACGAGCTAATCATAGGCCACACGAACGAGGCCGAGTACAGAAAGCTCCTGGACAATGAATTCATGGAGGCTCTGCGCGACAGGACTCTCAAGGTCGACATCCCGTACATTTCGCGGCTGGGCGAGGAGATCAAGATATACAACAAGGATTTCAGCCAGGAGAGGATACCGTCGATACACATCGCCCCGCACACACTGGAAATGGCCGCCATGTGGGCGGTTCTGACCAGGCTCGAGGAGCCCAAGAAGGCGGGCCTCAGCCTTCTGCAGAAGCTCAAGCTTTACGACGGCAAGACGCTGCCCGGGTTCACTCAGGACAACGTGCGCGAACTGAGAAAGGAAACGTCGCGCGAAGGCATGGACGGCATCAGCCCGCGCTACATACAGGACAAGATATCCAACACGCTTGTTTCGGAGAACGAGGGCTGCCTGAATCCCTTCATGGTGCTCAACGAGCTGGAAAAGGGCCTGAAGAGTCACAGCCTGATCACGAACGAAGACGAAAGGACGAAGTACACCGAGCTGATCAACGTGGTCAAGGAAGAGTACGAGGAGATAGTGAAGAACGAAGTGCAGCGCGCCATCAGTGCCGACGAGAAGGCGATCAAGAAGCTGTGCGGTAATTACATAGACAACGTCAAGGCGTACACCCTCAAGGAAAAGGTCCGCAACCGGTATACGGGCAAGGACGAGGAGCCCGACGAGCGCCTCATGCGTTCCATCGAAGAGAAGATCGACATCCCGGAGGCAAGAAAAGACGACTTCAGAAGAGAGATCATGAACTTCATCGGGGCACTCGCGGTAGACGGCAAGGATTTCGATTACAAGACCAACGACAGGCTGCGCAGGGCGCTCGAACTGAAGCTTTTCGAGGATCAGAAGGACACGATCAAGCTCAGCTCAATCGTAAGCAACGTGGTGGACAAGGATACGCAGGAGAGAATCGACATAGTAAAGACGCGCATGAAGCAGCACTACGGGTACTGCGAGATATGCGCGACCGACGTGCTCAACTTCGTATCATCCATATTCGCCAGGGGAACGGGCCAGGGAGCTGATCAGGAACCGGGAGAGCAGTCTTGAGCATAAAGCAGGATCACGCGCGCTTCCGCAAGATCGTGCGCGGAAGGATCAGGAAGAACCTGCGAAAGTACATGTCCCGCGGCGAGATGATAGGCCGCAGGGGCAAGGGTACGATTACGATTCCCATACCCCAGATAGACATTCCCCGGTTCAGGTACGGGTCAAAGGAGTCGGGCGGAGTCGGGCAGGGTGAGGGAGACCCCGGGGACGCCATAGCTCCGGGAGAAGGAACCGAAGGATCGGGACAGGCGGGCAGCGAAGGCGGCGAGCACGTGCTCGAGGTAGAGGTCAGCCTGGAGGAGCTGGCCGAGATCATGGCCGAGGAGCTCGAGCTGCCCAGGCTCACGGACAAAGGTTCAGAAAAGCTCGTTTCCACAAAGGACAGGTACGTGGGCATCAAGCGATCGGGTCCGGAGTCGCTGAGGCATTTCAAGCGTACGTACAAGGAGGCGCTGAAAAGGCAGATAGCCACGGGTTCCTATGATCCCGATAGGCCCGTCATCATACCGGTTAAAGAGGACAGGCGTTACAGGTCATGGAGAACGGACGAGGTTTACGAAGCCAATGCCGTCATCATCTACATGATGGATGTCTCCGGCTCCATGGGTGACGAGCAGAAGGAGGTCGTCAGGATGGCGTCCTTCTGGATAGATACCTGGCTGAAGAGCAATTACAAGGGCCTGGAAAGGGTCTTCATCATACACGACGCGGTTGCAAGGGAAGTCGACGAGGACACTTTCTTCCATACGCGGGAGTCGGGCGGAACCATGATCTCGAGTGCGTATGTCCTGGCGCAGAGCCTCATAGACGAACGTTATCCGCCGAACGAATGGAACATCTACCCGTTTCATTTCTCCGATGGAGACAACTGGTCCGCCGATGACACCAGGAAATGCACAACCATCATGAAACAGAGCCTGATGCCGCAGAGCAACGTGTTCTGCTACGGCCAGGTTCACAGCCCCTACGGTTCGGGGCAGTTCATAAAGGATCTCAAGGAGGAGTTCGAAGGCGAGGACAGGCTGATCACGGCCGAGATACCATCGAGGGACGAGATAATGGATGCAATCAAAACTTTTCTGGGAAAGGCGCGCTGACCCGTGAGAACGAGCATACGTTCAAGGCCCCTGCCGGGCTACCTGAGGCAGATACAGGAAGAGATTGAGAAGCACGCCGGCAGCCTGGGACTCGATTTCTATCCCACTCATTTCGAAATCCTGTCGTACGAGGAGATGAACGCGGTAGCCGCCCTGGGCGGGTTTCCATCAAGATATCCCCACTGGCGCTTCGGCATGGATTACGAGCGCCTGTCAAAGAGCCACACCTACGGCCTGGCCAAGATCTACGAGATGGTCATCAACAACAATCCGTGCATAGCGTACCTCCTGGAGGGCAACAGCCTGGTGGAGCAGAAGATTGTAATTGCGCACGTGCTCGCGCACTGCGATTTCTTCAAGAACAACCTTTGGTTCGCACCCACGAACAGGAACATGATCAACGAGATGGCCAATCACGGCTCCAGGGTGCGCTCGTACATGGACAGGTTCGGGGTGGAGGCGGTGGAACAGTTCATCGACGTATGCCTCAGCCTGGACAACCTGATCGATCCCTACGCCCCCTATCGGGGAAAATGGTTCAAACCCGAAAACGGGTGCGAGGGTGAAAATGATGCACCGGAAGACGATGAAACCGCCGGTGACGAAGGCGCCGGATGCGACCGGGATTCAGGAAAAGACGATGACGCTCAAAAGGCGAAGTCCTACATGGATTCGTACATAAATCCGCCCGAATATGTGGAAGAGCAGCGCAGAAAGAAAATGAAGGAGCAGAAGAAAAAGGGCAAAAACCCGCCAGTGCCCGTAAGGGACGTTCTTTATTTTCTTGCACAGAACGCGCCTCTTAAGCCCTGGGAAAGGGGCATACTGGAAATAATACGCGAAGAGGCCTACTACTTTGCGCCGCAGGGAATGACCAAGATCATGAACGAGGGCTGGGCCACGTACTGGCATTCCAAGATCATGACGGAAAAGGTGCTCGATTCCTCCGAGATAATCGATTACGCGGACCGGGCCTCGGGCGTCACCGCTACCAGCGGGCATCAGCTGAACCCCTACAAGCTCGGGGTCGAGCTTTTCAGGAACATCGAGGAGCGCTGGAACCGCGGTATGTTCGGAGAGGAATGGGAAAAGTGCGACGACATGGGGAAGAAGCAGTCGTGGAACAGGAGATGCGGCGAGGGCAGGGAAAAGATTTTCCAGGTGCGAACGATTTACAACGACATCACTTTCATCGACGAGTTTTTCACCATGGACTTCTGCGCCGAAATGAAGCTGTTCAATTTCGGTTACAACGACAGGCGCGACGTATGGGAGATTCAGACGCGGCAGTTCGAGCAGATAAAGCAGAGGCTACTGTTCCAGCTTACGAACCTGGGCAATCCCTTTATCTACGTGGACGACGCCAATCATGAAAACCGCGGCGAGCTTCTCTTAAGGCACGATCATCAGGGAGTCGGGCTCAAGGAGGACTGGACAAGGGCGGCAATAGAGAATCTCTACAGGATATGGAAGAGGCCCGTGAACCTTCTTACAAAGATCGAAAACAAGGATTCAATTTACAGATTCGACGGCAAGGAGCACTCGCTGGAACAGGCGGGGGCTGAGGAAGAATAAGCACGTAAGCACAAAGCCCTGTGTCTAATAGCCACTGGACAAATTTGTCTAATAGCTACTGGACAAAATCGGATCAGTGGGTTATTCTACTGATATGTTTGAAGAATATTCGATTCATAACCTGTTCCGTAACAGTTTGAAACAGTATAATAATCATGATCCACATTTATCCTACCTCAGGAAACTCGTCCATGTTCATCCAATGAACTGGTGGCAGGAGCTGGACTGGTCCGTACCGGGCATATACATACTGACGGGCGGACGCCAGATAGGAAAAACCACATCAACCAAGCTGATGATAAGGCATGTGCTGGAGAATAGTATTTTTTCCCCTGAAAACGTTCTTTATCTTCCCTGTGATCAGATTCATGACGACGGTCATCTGTCCAGAACAATCCGTCTCTTTCTCGAAGAAATTGAATTTCCTGAGCAGAAATTCCTGCTGGTCATAGATGAAGTGACTTTTGTTGCCGACTGGGACAGAGCTGTCAAGGCACTGGCGGATGAAGGCTGGTTCAGAAGGGGCTTGTGCGTCCTCACGGGATCCGACAGCGTGATTCTCAGGGAAGCCGCAGGCAGGCTTCCTGGACGCCGTGGTGATGCGGACGTAACCGACTTCCACCTGAAGCCTTTGAGCTTTAAAAGTTTTGTAGAACTTACGGCACCATATATTCTTGACGAAGAAAACAAAGCCCCAGTGGAACTTGCCGGCTGCTTTGATAAATATCTCAAGTGTGGCGGGTACCTTAAAGCCATCAATGACCTTCATTCAGCAGGTGCGATATCCAGGGCCACGTACATGGTGTTCGAGCAGTGGCTCGCGGGTGATTTCGAAAAACGTGGAAAAAATACAGAAACCCTCCTTCATGTTCTGAAGACTTTTATGGAAACAGGAGTTTCTCAGACCACGTACTCCAGACTTACGCAGAGGATGGGTCTCGTTTCCAAGGAAACTTTCATTGATTACTCAAGACTTCTATTCCGCATGGATGTACTGTTCGAGCTTGAGGCGTTTAACCAGAACACTCAGAGGGGATTCCCGAAAAAAGCACGGAAATTCCATTTCGCCGACCCCTTCATAATGGACACAATCGCGCGATGGCTTGTGCGTGAACGCATGACTGAGAAAAGGGACACGTCTTCAATCAAGGCTGAATCAGTTGCAGCCGGGCATATGCGCCGCATGGCGCCGACGTATTATTACAAGAACAGGGGCGAAATCGATGTAATAGTCATCAGGGATAAAGCCGTGTTTCCTCTGGAAGTAAAGTGGGGACGGCAGCTCAGGCCGGCGGACGCAAAATCCCTGAAGAAATTCCCGAATTCGAGGATTCTCGCTAAACAGTGGCCCGAAAGGATCATATCCGGCATTCCGGTGACGCCTCTCCCGCTTTTTCTTGTTGCTCCTTTATTCCAGGGAATGAAATGAAGCAAAACATGATGCAAAAATCGCAAGAGCTGCTAATATAACGACCGACATGAAAAATATGACCAGTAGAAAACTGATTCCATCCATTATCCTGATTTCACTTCTGGCCATAATAGCCGCGCAGGCATCGATGGCTGAAGACGCGGGATCGGACAGCCCGGACACTGATGACTGGTCCGGGCTCACAACGGGCGAAGGTGTGTATGTGGCCGCCTGCGCCACCTGCCACGGTCTGGACGGGACCGGATCCCCTCAGAATGTCAGGGGTTTCGATGTCGAAGTGCCCGACTTCACCGACTGCTCCTTTGCATCGAGGGAACCGCAGGCCGACTGGTTCGCAATAGCTCACAACGGCGGTCCCACTCGCGGCTTCGACAGGAAGATGCCCGCGTTCGGGGGAGCGATCACGGACGGGCAGCTGGACATGGCCGCGGCGTATGTAAAGGATTTCTGTGAAGACAAAGACTGGCCCGACGGCACCTTCAATATTCCCCGGGCCCTGGTGACGGGAAAGGCCTTTGTCGAGGATGAGCTGGTTTTTGAACTCGGCAGCACTTTTGAAGAGCCCGTAGACATTCAGCTCAAGGTCGTGTTCGAAAAACGCATAGGTAAAATGAATCAGGTGGAACTGTTTCTGCCCGTGGGCGTAAAACAGGTCGAAACAATCGACGACAGCGGCAACGCGGATTTCAGATGGGGCGAAGGGCTCGGCGACCTGGGCCTGGCCTGGAAGGGCGTTCTGTGGCACAGCCTCAGGATGGGTACCATCGGCAGCCTGGGTGCCGAAGTATTCTTTCCCCTTGGAGACGAGGAAGATGGTTTTTCAAAAGGCATCTTCCGCTTCGAGCCGTTCCTCGCAGTCGCACAGATACTGCCGGCCGACAATTTCATACAGCTGCAGGGCGGAGCCGAACTCTCGGCTGATCCGGACGTGGCGAATCACGAGATCTTCTGGCGTGCGGCCGTCGGCCATTCCTTTACACAGGGACACTTCGGACGGACATGGTCGCCCATGGTGGAAGTGCTCGGAACTTACGAAGTGGAGTCGGATTCCGAGGCTGAATGGGCCCTGGTCCCCGAGCTTCACGTCACCCTCAACACGCGGCAGCACGTAATGCTCGTGTTCGGAGCCGAGATCCCGGTCACTCATTTCGACGAAAGACAGATACAGGGGATGATTCACCTCCTGTGGGACTGGTACGACGGTGCCTTTGCGGACGGCTGGTAGGAGGTGGGGCATGAAATCTGTTGAAAGACATATTCATACGAAATCGCCCGCCATTGTAATAGCGGTTTTATCCCTAGCCGTATTGTCGTTCGGTCTGGGCAGCTACGGCGGGCCTGAGCCCGAGGAAGGCGGACTTTTTAGTGATTCGAGCAGCTGCCAGTCCTGCCACAATAATCTGGGCATGGAAAACGGGGAAAACCTTTCCATCGGCACGAGCTGGAAATCCACCATGATGGCCCACTCGGGCGTTGATGTGTACTGGCTCGCGGGCGTACGAAGGGAAATCACGGATCATCCCGCTGCCGCGGGCGCCATACAGGATGAATGTTCCAAGTGCCACAAGTCCATGCAGCGTTACATCAACCACACAGAAGGGCTTGAAGGACGCGTGTTCGACGACGAAGAGGAGGCCAGTACGGCACACAGTGCGCTCGCGCTCGACGGAGTGTCCTGCACCATGTGTCATCAGATAAAGGGTGACAACCTGGGTACGGAAGAAAGTTTCGTGGGCGGCTTTGAGATAGAACAGCAGAGCACGGGGGAGGCGCGCAGGATTTTCGGCCCCTTTGAAATTGCGCAGAAGACCAGGCGCGTAATGCAATCCTCAACAGGTTTCGAACCGGTAAAAGCCGATCATATCAAGAAGGCCGAGCTCTGTGCCACGTGCCACACACTCTACACCCACTCGCTGGATGAAAAGGGGAACGACCTGGGCAGATTTCCGGAACAGGTGCCCTACCAGGAATGGCAGCACGGCATTCATGGAAAAAAGGGCGTCACCTGCCAGGATTGTCATATGGTCAGAAGCGATCGTGACAATGTGATTTCGAGCGTACTCGGCAAGCCCAGAAAGCACTTTTCAAAGCACTCGTTCAGTGGCGGGAATTTCCTTGTTCCGCAGTTGATGGCGCAGCATCCGGGAAAGCATCATCCGCGTGCCTCTGCGGAGGAACTCGAAGCTGGCGTAAAAAGGACCCGGGCGCATCTGGCTTTAGCGGCCGCGCGGATATCGGTTGAACCGGCACAGTGCGCGGACGGCATTTTAAGGACCACGGTGACGGTGAAAAACCGGGCGGGCCACAAGCTGCCGACGGCGTATCCGTCGAGACGCGTCTGGATACGGTTCACTGTGAAGAACGCAGAAGGGAAAAGCCTGTTCGAATCCGGCGCACTGAACCCGGATGGTTCAATAAATGGGAATGACAACGATCTCGATGCGCAGAAATACGAGCCGCACTATTCCGTTATTACCAGCCCGGATCAGGTACAGATTTACGAGCCCATTATGGGCAGGCCGGATGGAAGCGTCACAACCGGACTTCTGCAGGCCACACAGTATCTCAAGGACAACCGGCTTCTGCCGAATGGATTCGACAAATCAAAAGCGCACAAGGACGTTGCCGTGCACGGTGCGGCGGCCGGTGACGCTGAGTTCAAGGGCGGCAGCCACACCGTAACCTACGAAACAGGCCCCGTCACAGGCGGCGGGCCGTACACGATCACGGCCGGGCTGTGGTATCAGCCCATCGGGCACAGGTGGGCCATGAATCTCGCGGACTATGATCTGCCCGAACCCGCCCGCTTTGTAATGATGTACAAATCAGTATCCGGAAAGGACACGGCCGTAATGCTCGCGCAGGACACGATTGTAGTGGAAGACGCGCCCGCGGCAGGTACCCAGTCTCTCCCTGATGAAGCCCCTGTGGCCCCGGCTGAAGACGCTCCGTAGAAAGCTGAAGCACACAGGCCCGGCTAGCTCTGTTGTTTACCGAAGATGGCCTTTACCGGGATCAGGAGTCCCGGGAGAATGAAAAGCAGACCGATTATGGGCCATGGATTCGGTTCGTGGGCGATAATGCAGTAGACGGGGGGTGTGGCGCCGAGGACGAGGAGCGTGAACCATGCCCATTTGTCCCCTTTCCCGTAATGTCCGAGAGTGACAAGCAGAATGGCGACGGCCATTGCCATGTAAAGGACGGATGCACCCAGATCATGCTCCTCTTCCATAAAGAAAAATCCGATACCCGTAACAATCCGCTGTACGGCAGCCACTATCATGGCTATCCAGCCAATCTTCAGCGCACGTGATTCCATATGGCCCCTCCTTGTGGTAAAAAATTTTTTATCCCTGTCTCTAAATAGATTCTTAAGTATTGTTCGCCTGTTTGTTTCTCCTGATATTTCGTCTCATATGTTTTCAATATCGTATACATTCTTTATTTTTATGCCCATTTCATGAAAGGTTTTCAGAAAGGAATATTCCGGCTCGTTGGGTACTATTACAAAATTGAGAAAGGAAAAAAACTTTGAACTAAATTTAATTACTAGCCAATATCTCTTAGATAGAGCTACAGTAACGTTTCTTGATATCCAAGCAATGTCTTGTGCTTGAATCAGAATCTCCTTGCCTGACACCTCCACTCCAACAGCA